>Ga0209340_1000820_pt1 | contig 28049 bp, 35 predicted proteins | sample EPASupsiteSAE323_FD_187266 | JGI IMG/M metagenome (GOLD analysis project Ga0209340, IMG submission 187266) | Bioremediated contaminated groundwater from EPA Superfund site, New Mexico - Sample SAE3-23 (SPAdes) (version 2) | ecosystem: Environmental > Aquatic > Deep subsurface > Groundwater >... | reverse complement strand
CCCCCGGATCAACAAAAAGCCTTCTTTAAATCTGGCGGTAGACTTAGAGACTAAAAGATTAAAGGAGGTCATTTATGGCCAATACACTAACTGGACTAATCCCTGTTATGATGGAAGCGGCGGATATAGTAGCCCGTGAAATGGTGGGTGCTATACCTGCAGTTGATATAGACGCAGACGGGGAAGGCGTGGCACAGGGACAGACTCTTCGTATCCCTATAACTCCGGCAGCAGGGGCAAACGTCGATATTACCCCCGGACAGCAGTCGGCAGATTCAGGCGGCGCAACGATCACTTATGTTGACGCTTCTATCTCAAAATCAAAAATGCAGCCTGTTTCATGGTCAGGCGTTGATCAGAAAGGGCTTAAAACAAACGGGCCTGGCAAGTATGAAAAGATCATGCGTGACAGGTTTGCACAGGCTATGAGGGCGCTTGTCAATGAAATCGAGGTTGATATTCTGACAGCCGCTTATCAGGGCGCTTCTCGTGCTTACGGTACGGCTGGCACAACTCCGTTTGCATCGTCTCATGCAGATGTGACAGCCCAGCTCAGGAAGATTCTTGATGACAACGGTACTCCGAAAGCAGACCGTGCGCTTATCATAGATTCATCCGCAGGCGCAAATCTCAGGTCCCTTACCGGCCTTAACACCGTGTATGCTGCAGGCACAGAGCTTACACTCAGGCAGGGTACTCTGCTCCCTCTGAACGGATTTGACGTTAAAGAATCCGCAGGGATCGTGGCACATACCAAAGGCGCAGGCACAGGGTTTGTTATCGTCGCAGCTGGTGAAGCAGCCGGGCAGAAAACACTTTCTCTTGACGGTGGAACAGTCAATACAACCGGTATCAAAGCTGGTGATATTGTAACTTTCGGCACAGGCGGCGGTTCAGGCACAGGTACTGACTACGACACAAAGTATGTCGTAAATACCGGCCTTGTAGCTGTATCAGGTGACATAGTGATCGGTAATCCCGGTCTTAAAGTGGCCCGCGTCAATGACGATGCCCTTTCAATTGGGAATAGCTATACAGCGAACGTGGCATTCCACAGGAACGCTATTAAGCTGATTGCCAGAACTCCTGAACTTCCGGAAGAAGGCGACCTTGCTGAAGACGTTACATACATCCGTGACGAGCTTACCGGTCTTGTATTCCAGGTCTGTATGTACAAACAGTACAAGCAGGTGCATTATGAGGTTGGTCTCGCATGGGGTGTGAAAGCGGTTAAGTCAGAGTTTATAGCAATATTGATAGGGTGATTTTTTATGAATAAAGGCTTTAACGTCTATGTTATAGAAAATAAATTTAATGGTAAGCTGTATATAGGCCAAACCGTTAGGACTGTTGAAAAAAGATGGAAAATTCATATAAAAGACAGTCGGAAATTTAATTATGTTTTCTATAATGCAATAAAAAATATGGCGTTGAGGCCTTTTTCATTAAATCAACAATACCAGTAAATTCAAAGATAGAAATGAATGAACTGGAGTCTTTTTTGATTTCTGAACTCGGTACAATGAAGCCGAATGGATATAATATGACATCTGGAGGAGAGGGTCATCCGGGTGTATCATCTACAGATGAAACAAAAAAGAAAATATCAAATGCTTTAAAAGGTAAAATGGCGGGTGAAAATAATCCAAGATACGGAGTTAAGGTTTCAGATGAAACACGAAAAAAAATGTCTGACGCTGCTAAAGGTAAAATAATATCAGAACAAACAAAAAAAAAGATGTCTGAAGCTCATAGCGGAGAAAGAAATCATTTTTTCGGTGTTACTGGAATAAACAATCCTTTATATGGCAGATCAATTCCGGCGGAAGTCGTTGCAAAAAGGGCTGCAGCACTGAGAGGGAGAATTTTAACAGATGAGCATAAACGCAACATATCAAAAGTTAGAAGCAAGGCTGTGATTGATTCTAAATCTGGAAAAGAATATCGGTCCGTAAAGCATTTAGCAGAAGAACTAAACATTAATTATTCAACTGCAAAATCATATATGAGTGGGCAGGCTAAATGTCCAGATTGGTTTCATTATTATTATAAAAATGAAGTTAAAGGTTAACGGAGGTATAGAATGAACTCTGCAGATAGAAAAAAACTTGGAATTTCGAGTCCCGAAGCTCAGGCGGCCGGACTTGAAGCTCTTCTTGGCGGTCTTCCAGTGGTACACAGGGTTGTTGTAGACAGTACAGCAGCCGCAGGATTCAATTTCACAATGCCGTATAACATGAGAATTGCTTTTATGGCCGTACAGGCTCAGGCGACAGCGACAACTGGAACACTGCAGCTTAGAAGGTCAACAACTGCAATATCTGATGCGGTAGTATGTGCGGCGGATCATGCAGTAACCTATATGGGTTCATGTGATAATGCACAGGCTGAAGCTACAGCCGGTGAAACACTGAATTTCATATCAACTGGAAGCGATGGAACAGAAGCAGGTAAAGTCCGCGCTATTGTTTACATCGTAGGCACACAGGTTTAATTATTATGGGAGCCCTTTACGGAGGGCTTTCATAATTTATAAAATGTGAGGAACCGAAATGTACGAAGATAAAATGTCACATGCTCAGGTTGTCATTGGGGCTGATAGGGCGCAGGCAAATGAAGGCAAAGGCTTTTGTGCAATATTCAACACGGGATCACTTGCCGGAGATGCTACATATAAGGCTGTACTCACTACCCCGGCAAAGACGACAGGCAAAAGGGTGCGTCTTAAACCGTCCCACTTTTCAGCCTCTGCAAATGCCATGACCCTTGCGATATATGAAGCGTCAACTTTCACAGGCGGGACCCTCGGACAGATAATCAACCGTTACAGGTCAGAAAACCCGCCCGTTGCAGAATCTGTATTCAAGACAGGCGCAACGGTTGCACTCACTGGAAAGATGCTTATGGCAAGCACTGCAGGCGGCAACTTTGCAAATCAGCCCGCGGGCAAGAAAATGACTGTTGTTTCAAATAATGCAGCAGACACGACGCAAACAGTAACCATATACGGGACAAAAACAGGCGCAACCGATACGATAACGAGTGAAACGGTTGCCCTTAACGGCACAACAGATGTTGATACCGTTTTAGCGACATGGCAAACCATTCTTGGAGTTGAATTATCTGCTTCATGCGCCGGTACTGTCACAATTAAAAACGCAGATGGAACAGTAACAACAATACTGACTACGGTTCTATCCGCTGGTGTTGCAACAATAACCGACGGCAGGGCAAGGGATTCTATTTTAAGACATGATGCAAATGGAGCCTCTACGAAGGTTGTTGGAATTATCGGGACATCCCCGGCGGGTGTGGTTATCAGCTCAGTAGATGCTCTCAATGGAGCCACAGAAGAGGATCATAACGCCGTTGTATTCAGAACGGTTACCAAAATACTGATAGGTGACGTTGAAAGTGCCCGTGAGTGCTGGATTCTCAGGCCGGAGCTTATGATCAGCCGTTCAGTTGTCGGGGCAGGGCAGAGTTCACCCAATAAGGCGGGCATTGAAGAGGAAGGCGGGTTTATCCTTGAACCGGCGACTGATTATATAGTCTGCGTGACCAACGGATCAGTTACCGCGTCAGTCGGTTATGTGAATCTTATCTTCGATGAAGAGCAATATTAAAAAAGAGAGGGAAACAATGAAATTTGTTCGAGTTAAAGACAACGGTGAAAAGCTATACCGGGAAGCCACTGAAAGGGCTGATGTTGCAGCATACAAAAACAATCCCAGGTGGCAGGAAATAAGTGACGAAGAGTACGACAAGGCAATGAATCCTGCTGCAGTCGAAGAAGCACCGGCACCCGTTGAAGAGGCTGCACCTGTAGAGGTTCCCGAACCGGTTGTCGAAGAAGCACCGGCAGAAGAGCTTCCTGCTGAAGAAAACGATCCGGAGCTGGCTGAAGACTAATGGCCGTCCAGTTCACAGTCGAGACCGGTACAGGGTCAAGCTCTTCAACGAGCTATATCACTGTTGCTGAATATGCTCAGTTTCTGGAGGATGCAGGTCTTGTTGATCCCTGTACCACAGAGATTGAAAGGCAGACAGCTTTAAACCGCATGACTGAGGTGCTGGATTCTTTTGCTGTATGGCAGGGATACAGGTATTCAGACTCACAGGCACTTGAATGGCCCCGAGAAGAGGCTTATTACAACGACGGCGTATGGATAGATTCAGCGTCCATACCTCGTGAGATTAAAAAGGCTCTGGCATTCATGGTCTATTATCACAAATCCGGGACAGATGTGATACCGGTCAGGGACACGGCAGCTGTAAAAAGCGAGTCTTCAGCAGTGTCCGGTGCAGTATCTGAATCAAAGGAATACTGGTATTCTGACAAAATCACTCCTGAAATATCTGAAATCAAGATGATACTAAGGAGAATTTTACCGAAAAAATCAATGGCGTTGAACCTCAAGAGGTAGTGATGAACTACGGCAGGATGAAATCTACGGCTGACAATCTGTTATACAAGAACGGAATGCCTGTAGTTTTGCAGCGCTACGAGTCCATAACCGGATGGGTCAAGAGCTATGATTTTGTCGAAAAGCGGAATAAATGGACAAGCAGCACCGGGGAAGTCTCATACATAGCCCCGGCAAATACGCCGACTGAATATGAAGGCTACGGCATAAGGACGTTTTACAAAGCATACGAGATAGACGGTACAAACATACAGCGCGGTGATGTGAGACTGGTACTTAGTACAGTTTTCCCTGAGCCCGCAGAGGGTGACAAGTTCGTAATGGACGGGGAAACATTTAACTATGTGAACCATGAAGTCAAAGCCCCTGGAACCACGGAGCTTGTTTATATAGTGCAGGTGAGAAGATGAGCGTAAGAGGATCACAGTCATTTTCAAAGCTTGTGAATGATTTTGCAAAGCAGGCACCGCATATGGCAAGGCTTGTGACCAATAAATCGGTGCTTGATTTATTCTCAAAGGTCGTAATGGACACGCCGGTTGACAAGGGGCATTTACGTGGGAACTGGCAGGTATCAATAGGAAGCCCGGATAACTCAGAGATTGAAGGCGTAGACAAGGGCGGACAGGAAACAATCAGCAGGGCAAACAGGGTATTATTCGACGACCAAACGAGTCACCCGGTATACATTCAGAATAATGTGCCTTATGCTGAAAAAATAGAATACGGCGGCAGCCCGGTAAAGGCTCCGCGCGGGATGCTCAGAAGGAACTTAACACTGATGAATACATATATCAGAAATGCAATATCGGAGCTGAAAGGTGGCAAGTAAGAACGCACAGATTGAAAAGGTTTTTAGCAATGCTCTCAGAACATGGAGCGCTGTCCAGGTTGTTGACGTTGCCACGAAAGGATATGAGCCGGTATCCGGGTCCTGTTACGTCGCACAGTCTCTTATACCCTCAGTACCGCAGACTGTTTTTGTAGGGCGTACCGAAAAGCAGAGATTTACTGGCATATACCAGATTGATGTTTATTCATCCACAGAAAATGCAGAATACGATGCCGACCAGCTGATAGAGTCACTGGAAAGCACATTTAAAACCGGATACCCGGTTATATACGGATCACTTATTGTTCAGATCACAAACGTATCGGTACAACCTCTCGGGCTTGAAGAGGGCTGGTACAGGGCGGCAATATCAATTTATTACACAATAGACATGTAGGAGGCAACTCGCAATGGCATACGCAACAGGCGCACAAAGATATTTGGCATATATAAGGGAATCGGTTTTCGGCACAGTGCCGTCAACTCCGACACTTGTAAAGCTCAGGAATACCGGCGGTAACGGTATTGTAAACGAAAGGGCAGCCCTTGAATCCGGTGAAATCAGGGACGATCGCGGAATAGCAGATTTTACCCTGGGACAGAACCAACCGGCATTACAGGTCCCTGTAGAACTCAGTTATGCCTCTTATGATGACTTCCTCATGGGCGTAATGGGTCAGGCATGGAAAGGCGGTATTACGCTGACAGATGTAACTGTTGATATAGCCGGGGCGGTCGTTACTCATAACTCAGGCACAAACTGGACTACTCTTGGTTTGGCCGAAGGTGATTATATAGTTATATCCGGGTGTGCGACTGCTGCAGACGATGGGGTATATTACATATTAGACCTTACAGGTGCGGCTATGACACTTGAACAGGCAGACGGTACCACAGATGCTTCATTTACGACAGCAGTTGACGATGTTATAACCATCAGGTCCGGATTTATCGGAGGCAGGATAGCAGCAAACACGAACAATATAACAGTTGCCGGTACTGCGAAAACCTATACAGCGGCAAGTTCAGTCTGGAAAACAATCGGTCTTAAAGGTATCAGCAAGGGAGACCTTATATATCTTGATGGGTTTGCAACTGCAGGGAATAACGGCTGGAAAAAGGTCGCTTCTGTTACAACCACGGTTCTGACTGTTGAACAGACCTGTACGAATGAGACTCTTGCAAGCGGTAATCTTGACATAGGTTCCGGCATAGGGGTTCTGCTTTCAGCGACTACAAGCGACATCCCTTCGTTTACCGTAGAGGAAGGATTTACAGATATTACACAGTTTCATCATGTGTCTGGTGCAAAGGTTGGTACATTCTCGCTGTCATGTCAGCCTGGATCAAAGATAACGGGTTCTTTCTCACTTGTCGGGGCCATATACAGCGCTCTTACAGGGACTTCGATTGCAACTGCTCTTACCGCGTCAAATGATAATGATACGTTTAACGCATACAGGGGTGACCTTGGTATTAGCAGCGGGTCAATCACAGAAGAAACCGGCGTTATATCCGGTATAAACTTGCAGATTGAAAACAGCCTGAACAGGCGTTACGCACTCATGCAGGAAAATGCTTCTGCGATAGGAGAGGGCAGGGTAAAGGTCACAGGTTCGATCAATGCGTTTTTCACAAATGCGACTCTTGCCGGCCTTTATGCAAATCAGACAGAATTTGATGTATATCTCCGGCTGCTTGATCTGTCGAATAACTCTTACACTATACTTCTGCCAAGGATCAAGTTTACGAAAGACGGGCGGTCAATATCTGAAAATGATGTTACTCAGGCGCTGGACTTCCAGGCTCTCATTGATGAAGACAGCGTAACAGCGATGATCATAAAGCAACCGGCAGCATAACATAAATAAAAAGGGAGAATAGAGAATATGGAACTGGCAAGTCTTAAAGAAGTGATAAAACCTGACGGATTATGGTTCAGACCTTCATACCCGGACGGCAAGGCGTGTGATTTTGAGTTTCTGATAATTGGCAGGAACTCTGAAGAGTACAGACGTGTCACTCATAAGAACATGCTGAAATACGCATCTAACCGCAAAAAAGCAGCAGAAGAAGCAATTGAATCCGCTGATATGTTCGTTGCGGTCGTGAAGGACTGGAGGGGGCTTACCGTTGACGGTATTCCTTATCCATGCACTCGGGAAAACAAAGAGGCAATGTACAAGGACGTTTCATTGAAATGGCTCACTGAGCAGATCGAAAGCGCAGTACTTGACGATAGCCTTTTTTTATCAGTGAAAGAGTAATAGAAGCGGTTGTAGAAACCGCCCTATATACTCTGGAAATGGACTATGCCGGTAAAGACGGCATCTCAAAGCGGCAGCGTATGATTCAGATTGCCGAACAGACCGGGAAGGAAATGCAGTTCCAGGACGCAGACCTTCCCTGGGATGTTGAATACTTTCACAGAATGTTTTTTGAGATTTATTCACAGGATAAGGGTCTGCAGTATTCAGAGATCTATTATTGGCAGCAGATTACAGGGCTGCGACTCAGTTCAGATGTTATCAGCATGTTTATGAAGACAGCGGGCAAGTGCAACGAGTTTATCAATAAAAAGATGAAGGAAGATTAATGGCTGAACTTGCATCATTACAGATCAAGGTTGTCAGGGACGGGATAGAACAGGCTCAAAAGGCTCTGAATGATCTCGCTAAAGCTGCTGATGATGCTGAAAAAAAGACTGAAGGGCTTGGTGACAACACCAATAAGCAGACTCCTAAAATGAAGTCTTTTGCTGAAGTTCTTGGATCAATGGGCAAAACTATGGCCGGTCTTGGTTTTGTAAAAACAATGGCTGATTTTACATTATCCAATATTCAGGCAGCGGCTGCGATGGAGCAGACCTCCGTTGCCTTTACAACTCTTTTGGGGTCCGCACAAAGAGCAAAAGATTTACTGTCTGAAATGCAGACATTTGCAGCATCCACACCGTTTGAGTTTACCGATGTTGCTACGGCAGGAAAACAGATGCTTGCATACGGATTCGCGGCAGAACAGGTTATTGGAAATCTTCGTATGCTTGGTGACGTTGCTTCTGGAGTTGGAGCTCCGATAGGAGACCTTGTATATTTATATGGGACCCTTAAAAGCCAGGGTACTGCTCATGCAATGGATATACAACAGTTTGCTTCACGCGGGATTCCAATTTATGAAGAGCTTGCAAAGGTTCTTAATATATCGACTTCAGAAGTAAAAGATTTTGTCAGCAAGGGCAAGGTCGGATTTAAAGAAGTTGAAAAAGCATTCCAGAATATGACTGCAGAAGGTAGTAAATTCGGCGGCATGATGGATGCTCAGTCAAAAACTCTTGCCGGACAATGGTCGAACTTTAAAGACGGCCTGGGACAAATGCAGGTTATTCTCGGGAAAGACATTGCACCGACTGCAAGCGCGATACTTACAACTGTTAATCAGATACTTTCAGCGTCTAATGCACAGGCCATAAAACAACAGGAACTTAAAGACCTTGAAGTAAAAAGGCTTAAAGCTCAAGGTGATTATTACAAAGCATCGGTTGTCCAGAATGGTCTTATAGCGACAACGTTGAACATTTTAAACGGTACATATGAAACTGAATTAAAAATAGCAAAGCTCAAGAACAGCCCGGAAAATGTTGCAAATGATCAGTACGAAAGCCTTAGAAATTTCCGTGAACGTGAAGCGGCTCTTCTCAAAGAGCAGGGGTATAAAAATGAAGAACCTGTAGTAGAGAAAAAAGGTGGCGGCGATTCCGGGAAATGGGATGCACTCAAAAAAGCATCGCATGATGCCTATATGTCCGGTATGACTGAATCTGTGCAGATAGCCGAAAGGTATGATATTCAGATTGCCAAAATTCAGGAAACAATGAAATACGCAAAAAAAGGTGGTGAAGTTTACAAGGAATCTCAAATAGCAGAAAGAGTTCTTATTGATCAGAAGAACCAGGCTATTGAAGAATCCCTGCGTAAACTTGAAGACTGGGACAAAATTCTTAATGATAAAATATATACAAGCCTTGTGAAAATATTCAAAGCAACTACTGAAGAGAGCAAGAAGATGATAAGCGCTTTTGCTCAGATTGGAACTGCTCTTGCGAACACGGGAGTGAATGCCGCAGTTGACGGCTTTGAAACTCTTGGTGCATCCTTCGCGGATGGCTCAATATCAGCAAAAGACCTGAAAGGGGCTATGGCCGAAATATTTTCGCAGTTATTGCAGCAACTCCCTATGCTCATGGTTCAGGCCGGACTTCAGCTTATAGCAACCGGCCAGCACGCAATCGGTCTTGGCTTTGTAGCAGCAGGTCTTGCGGGATCATTTGTTTCCGGGTATGTTCAGGCTAAAACGAACGGTGAAGAGCAATCAGCAAACGGTAATGTTTATGGATTTGCAGACGGCGGGTTCTTTACAAACAGCGTGGTCAATTCACCGACCAGGTTTATGTTCGCCCAGGGTGGTGGCCTTATGCGCGGCATGATGGGAGAGATGGGGCCTGAAGCGGTCATGCCCTTAACCAGAATGAATAACGGAAAACTCGGAGTCGCTTCATCAGGTGAAAGCAAAACATCCGTGACTATCAATAATTACTCAAATGCAGACGTACAGGTTGAAGAGAAACAGACACCGAACGGTAAAGAACTTATATTCATGGTTCGTAACATTGTTAAGTCAGACCTTGCGAACGGGCAGCATGACTCTGCTCTTGCCGCAAGATACGGACTCAGAGGGAGGCAGAATTAATGGCAGAAGCATGGTCAACCAGCGTTCCTTCATCGTTCCAGCAGAACGGCTTTCAGTACAGTGTTCAGCCTGGTATTATCCGCTCAGACATGGAAACGGGCCCTGCTAAAATCAGGAGACGATTTACAGGGGTTGCGCATTATTATTCCGGGTCGATCATTATGACAAAAGCAGAGTTTGAAACTTTTGAAAGCTGGTTTGAGAATACAGTTGCATTCGGATCACTTGATTTCACGTTTCCCGATCCGTTCAACCTTGCGTCGAATATTACTGTCAGGTTTAAAATTGATAACAATTCTCCATATACAGCGGTACCAGAGGGGAACAGCAGTGACCTTAAAGTGTCGTTTGCACTGGAAAAAATGCCATGAGAAGTTTATCTTCAGCGGCTATTTCGGCACTGTTCGGCAGTCAGACAGGATCGGTATTTTTGACTCTGCTTGAAATCAGCCATACAGATATTACAACTGTCTACTTTGTGAATAACAATGAAGATATAATTTACAGTGGGCAGACATATACGGCGTATCCTTTTAACTTTGAGCCGCCGAAACAGACCGATTCAGGGATAGAACCGTCAAGACTCGTGCTGCCGAATATTGATTTGTCCATAGTCGAGATTATCAGAAGTATTTCGACACCGCCGACAATCCGCACGGCCCTTATCATGGTACAGCCGAACGGTACGGTCACTTTGGAGGACGGCTGGTATTCATTCATACTGCGAAATGTCACTTATGATGCCCTGCGAGTAAGCGGGGAGCTTATATTTGACATTAACCTTGATGCAACTGTCAGCCTTTATAAATATGGCAATACTACATTCCCGGGGTTATATGGCTGATTATAATAAATACATTGGTGTGAAGTTCAGCAAGTTCGGCAGGACCCTTGAAGGTGGTGTTGACTGTTACGGCCTTGCGCGGGAAATAATTAAGAATGAATTCGGAAAAGAACTTCCAGTATGGAATATATCTGATTTTACTCCTGAAATGATGAAGGCTGAAATATCAATGCAGAGCATGTCACACTTCAGGAAGGTTGAAACGCCTGAACCGGGGGATATCGGAGTATTTCAGTTTTACGGACTGCCAACTCATGTGGGTGTATTTGTCGGCGATAACCGGATTATACACATAATGATTGATGAATACTCAGTAATGGAACGCCTTGACAGTCACAGACTGAATAACAGGCTTGTAGGGTGGTATGAATACACTGGTTAGACATATAACATTCTTGCGCAACCCGTTTGATCCGCTCGACAGGGAGTTTCGGACTGTTCCTGCGTATTTTACATACAGGGAAATATTCGAGGATTTCACCTGCCATTATACGATTGATTACGCCGTGATAATTGATACGGATTATATCGTTGATCCTGCTGATTATGATAAAGTGCCGAAAAATGAGTATGTATACGTGAAGATAGTTCCATCCGGAGGTAATAAGGCCGGTTGGATGACAATGGGTCTTGGAGCACTTGCTGTAATTGCAGGTGCTATTTTAATTTATACCGGAGTTGGGGCCGGAGTTGGAGCTATGCTTATCGGGACAGGTGTTTCGATGCTGCTGGGCGGGGCGGTGCTCAACTGGGGGATGCCGGAAGTGCCGGGCATGGACTCAGGGGCAATGTCTCAGCAAAGGTCTTCTATTCAGGGATCACGTAACCAGGCCCGCAAAGGCAGTAGATTGCCGTTTATGCTCGGCAGACACAGGGTGGTTCCAGACCTTGCAGCAATGTCGTATACAACAATTGTTGACGATGATCAGTACGTGCATCAGATGTTCTGCGGCGGATATGATGACATGATCGTAGATACGTCCAGCTACAAGATTGGAGACACAGCTCTTAATTCAACCAATTTTGACCATACGCTTGAATTGCATCAATCGAATAATAATGATTTTACGGTTTACCCTGAACGCAGAATTACAACAGCAGTTGCGGGGCTTCTTGAATATGGTGTAGAAATCGTCCGTGGTACTCCTGCTAACACCCGCAGGATTCATCTATTTATTACATTCCCGTCCGGGCTTGTAAAGTATAGCGATAAAGGCAACCCGCATACCCGGTCTGTTCAGTTGGCCTTGCGGTACAGAATAGCAGGTGGGACATGGAGTGATGTCATAACACTGACATATTCAGGCGGAAGCAATAAGACGGTACGCAGGGAATATATTATTAACCTTGATAATCTTACATCCGGGGGTGCTGATTATTCAGCGACCAGGCAATACGAGGTTGAATTAACCAGGCTCACCGCTGATTCATCAGACTCAAAGATTATTGATAAAGTATATTTTGATAATATGCAGTGTGTCACAGGGGTCTTCGATACTGTTGGCGGTACAGTGAATACCGACCCGATACTGCTTGATGCGGCAAGTGTTGCGCTTACTTTACATGCAATTAGAATTAAAGCATCGTCCACGGTCAGCGGACAGATTGATGAATTTAATTATATCGCACAGACAAACTGTTTTTATTATTCAGGGACCGGCACAGGGGTTGACGCATGGACTGAGGGCGCAAGCTCCAATCCGGCAGCGCTTTTTCTGCATGTTCTCAGGAGTGGTTATCTGAATAAGAAACCGGCTACAAATGACCAGATTAACTGGGGGTCTTTTGAGTCATGGTACACATTCTGCGCGAGCAAAAGCTTTGAGTTCAATAATCATAACAAGGCTGATTTTTCCCTGAAGGAACTGCTTGATGCAATCGCCCTTACGGGCAGGGCCACATGGTCTATTGCAAACGGTAAATATATTGTTATTCCGGACAAGTCTCAGACAACCATTGTTCAGATGTTTACCCCGCGAAACTCCTGGGGATTCCAGGGCAGTAAGACATTTCTTGATCAGCCGACAGCGCTCAGGGTTAAGTTCGTAAACGAAGACCTTGATTATGAAGAGACTGAAAGGCTTGTTTATTATGATGAAGTCACCCCCAGTGATGATCTCATTCAGGACGTAAACCTTTTTGGTGTTACTTCATCCGATATTGCATACAGGCATGCCCGTTATCAGCTTGCCTGTATTTATCTCAGGCCGGAAATATTCACTTTTAATGCTGATATTGAACATCTTGTATGTACCCGCTGGGACAGGATTGCATACGCTAATGATGTGCTTCTTTCCGGGCTTTATTTTGGTCGGATAAAAAGGATATTCACCTCTCTGGGGAATGTCACAGGGCTTGAACTTGACGAACGCATGGTGTTTGAACCGGGCGTGTCTTACGCCGTGACAATCAGACTCATAGATGGTACTTCGACTACAAGGTCAATCGTCAATCCATGTATTGCTGTGAATGTAGAAACGGATGAATTTACGTTTACGACTCCCTTTGCAATCGGCAGCCCGAGTGTCACTGCTGATGATCTTTGTATTATGGGTGTCGCCGGAGAGGTTTACACCGACCTCATTATTACAGCCATTGAGCCGGATGACGATTATTCGGCGCGGATCACATGTGTACCGTATGATGAAGATGTGTATGCAGAAGGGGCTATCCCGGAGTATGACCCGTTTATCAGCAAGAGAGGGGATGCTACAAGTGCAGTTGTTGTAGGAATCCCGGTTGATGCCTCACTCATAGCCATTGATGCAGGGAACGCGGTAAGTGAAACCGACGTGTCTCTTACTGCTATATCTGCTATAAATGATACCCTTATCAAAATATCAGATGGGACGTTTTCCCCTGAATACCCGTTTTATTCAAACCTGTATGACAAGATTATATATCTTGATAATGCAACTGGAGACCTGTATTACAAAGACATTGAGAGTGATGCTCCAGGGAGCCTGTTTATTGATTACAGCGGGTATGTGTTCTGTGAAGGTTATTACGTCCGGGATAACGGGTATATATATGACTTTAACGGCAATGCTGTTATAGAGAATGAATGCTGGTGCCCGCAAGTCGATGAATCCGGGGTGTTGTTTTATATCAACCTGGACGATAACTGCATTTACAAGTATGAGTCAGGTGTTTCGACATTGCTGCTTGCCGGTGCTCGTGAAATTCTCTGGATTCATTACATGGGGGACAATGAACTTCTTGTGTATGATGATGGAACACTTGATACAGGCGGTGTTGAAGGACTTGTCCTTATAAGCACGGTTGATGGATCATATGTCGATACGATTATAACCGGGATCGGTGAAATAATAAATTTCAAGAAATTTGATGAAAATTACATCGTGTATCTTGACGATGAATTAAATCTGTATAAGGTGAACATAGCAACCGGAGCAGAGCTGCTATACATCCAGAACGTGCTTTATTATGATGTCAGCAGCGGATCAATATATTTTGTAAACAAGAATGATTCTTACCTGTATACGATTTCACCGGTTGGCGTTTCAAAGATTTCAAATTATCCATACTTCAGGACCTCCAGCGCAATTATCACAATAACCGGGGACCTGGCAAATGAATCTAATATAATATCAGGCGTTTCGGCAGCAGACATGAACCGGGTTGAGGTTGATGAGGTTCTTATACACGCAGAACTGCCGACTTCGACATACGTCACGTCAAAAGATTTGACAAATAATACCCTTATTTTGTCAGCAAATGCGTCAGATACCGTGGCAGGGGCAACGATCACAGTATCAAGCGCAAGGGTCCTGTTCGATGCTCCGGCGATACTCGCACCTGCTACTGTTACGAGTGACGAGCTTGCGGATAATTCAGTAAATCTCGACAAGATTGCAAGTTCTGTTTATGCGTCACTGGCAGAAGCACTGGCCGGCACAGAAAACACCAAAATTATGACAGCCCTTAGAATGAGGGAAGGGCTTAATGCCGCAGGTAGTGCGCCGGTATATGCTTGCAGGGCGTGGGTTAATTTTGATGGTACTTCTGCTGGAACATTCGCAGGAGGTACATCGACAGTATATCGTGAAAACGGAAGCACTACGGCAACGGTTACAACAGAAAATGATCACGGGCTAATCACCGGCAATTATCTTTATGCGGCATCAGGTGTAGTTGCTGGAAGATACATGGCTACAGTCACAGGCGCAAAGACATTTACAATAACCACGGCAGCTTCGACACTGCTTAACAATGTGGCTATAACATTTTATGTGAGAACTATAAATGGTAGCGGGAATATATCTTGTGTTTCATACAATAATTCAGCAGGTGATTATGATGTAAATTTTGCAGTAGCAATGGATGATGCCAATTATTGTGTAGCAATATCCTGTTCAGGAGCAACGACCAACAGGTTGTTTGGAGCCATAAAACTTGATTCCATTTTGACTGCTCAAAGTTTTAATCTTATAACTTTAAGTGAAGCTGCTGGTGCAGGGTCAAGTCCTCCAATATGCACGGTAACAATTTTCAGGTGATAGAATGCAGAAGTTAAAGAGTACTGGAGAATAATCATGTCAATCATAGCGATTATACAGACAATAAGAACAGCGACAAATCAGACCCTTGCGGCAATAACCGGAAAGGTTTACAGGGTGACAAATACGCACACCGCCGACATTACAATAACAATGACCGGCGGGTCTACATATACACTTGGTGCCGGAAAAACTGTTGACTGCTGGTATGACACCGCCTGGACAACGGTTGAAAGAAGCATCGTCGATAATGCCTCACTCAGTACAGATGATACCCTTGCATCGAACAGCGACGCTCTTATCCCTTCACAAAAAGCAGTGAAAGCATATATCGACCGGAATATTTTAACAAACGTGGACATTACAGCGGATGCACCATTGTCGCCAAATACGATTAACTATATTAATGCAAGTGCTCTTGTCACATTGACGCTGCCGACCACAGCTGCGCAGGGCAGTATAATACGGATAGTGGATACTACGGGGTACGGTTTCAGATTAAAACGCAATAACTGTAGAAATCAACGCTTATCTTATTATAACGGCAAATTGCCATTAAGCTTACTCAGTGAGTGTTTAAAGTCAAATGTTACATATACAGGAATTACGCTTATCTGTACGACGGCGAATTCAGATTTTCAGGAATTCACCACTCAGGATATAACTCGAAGCGTTGGCAAGGGCTATTGTATGGGCGGTTATACAACCGCTGTTGTTGCAGTTATAGAAAATATGAATTTTTCAGATGAGACATCCGCTGCTATCACAGCCACTCTTGACACTGCAAAATCAAACGGCTGCGGAGTATCTGGCTCGCTCAAAGGCTATTGTATGGGGGGCTCTCTATCAAGCGGTAACTCTAATGTCATAGAAGATATGAACTTTGCCGATGAAACATCTGCCGTGATTACGGCTACTCTGGATAACAGTAAAAACAATGGCGCAGGTGTTTCAGGGGCCTCAAAAGGATATTGTATAGGTGGTTTTGAGAGCAACTTCACTTCTGTTATTGAAGACATGAATTTCGGTACAGAAACATCCGCCGCCATTTCTGCAACACTTGATACTGCAAAATCTGATGGCTGCGGGATCTCAGGTGTATTAAAGGGTTACTGTATGGGAGGAAGAATAGGCGCAACATCATGGACGGCTGTCATAGAGGATATAAATTTTACTGATGAGACATCGGCTGTAATTACAGCAACCCTTGATACAGCCAAAGGCAATGGTGCAGGAGTATCTGGATTTTCAAAGGGTTACTGTATGGGAGGTTATACTGGAAGCAATGTTGCGGTTATTGAAGATATGAATTTTAGTGACGAAACATCTGCGGTGATAACAGCTACATTAAATACTGCAAAGCGGAGTGGTTGCGGGGTCGCAGGTGTATCAAAAGGTTATTGCATGGGCGGTACAACTGGAAGTTCTGTTAATGTTATTGAAGACATGAATTTCAGTGATGAGACCTCGGTTGCAATAGCTGCTACACTTGATACCGCAAAATATGGCGGTTGCGGAGTACAGGGAGCAGCGTAATGGCAATTATAAGCGTTATACAAACACACAGAGCTTCGGGCAATATCACGCTTGCAGCACTTACCGGGACTTTGCACAGGGTCACAAATACCGGAGTTGCTGCCATAACTGTGACTATGACCGGCGGATCGACATTCTCTCTTGATTCCGGAAAGACAGCTGAATTCTGGTATGATTCGGCCTGGCATGTTGATGGGGCCTCTTTCACCGGAACAGCAGACCTCAGTACAGACGTGACGTTATCGGAAAACAGCGACTCTCTCGTATGCTCTGAAAAAGCATTGAGGGCATATATTGAACAAGTTGTTATAGATAATGTGAGTATTACGGGGGACTCGGTTCTTACTCCAGACGCAAATCATTATATTGTGGCAGGGGCGCTGGTTACGCTTACTCTTCCGGCAATTGCTTCGAAAGGCAGTATGATCCGGATTGTAGATGTAACGGGGTACGGCTTTAAGCTAAAAAGATCATCTTCATCATCCGGAAAGATGAATATTTATAATGTAACTCTTCCGGCAAGCAAGCTGAATGAATACATACAATCAAATGTTACATATACAGGTATTACACTTATCTGTACGACTGCAGATGCAGACTGGCAGGAAATAACCACTCACGACATTACAACGGTTCGTGGCAAGGGCTATTGTATGGGCGGTTATACAACCGCTGCCGTTAATGTTATTGAAGATATGAATTTTGCTACTGAGGCATCTGTTGCTATAGCGGCCACACTTGATACTGCTAAATATGGCGGATGCGGTGTATCCGGATCGGCAAAGGGTTATTGCATGGGGGGCTATACAACCACTTATGTTGCAGTAATAGAAGACCTAAGTTTTAGTGCAGAGACGTCTGCTGCGATATCAGCCACACTTGACACGGCCAAGAGGTATTGTGCGGGTGTATCCGGATCGGCAAAGGGATATTGTATGGGGGGAGAATTGCCAGCTTCTTCCAATGTAATCGAAGACTTTATTTTTATTGCAGAGACATCTGCGGTAATTGCGGCGACTCTTGATGCAGCTAAGTATGGAAGCGCTGGCGTTTCAGGCATATCAAAAGGCTACTGTATGGGGGGTTATACTACAACGCATGTTGCCACAATAGAAGACCTGAACTTCAGTACCGAGGCATCCGTCGCCATTTCAGCCACGCTTGATACTGCGAAATATTTTGGCATGGGTGTTTACGGAAATAATAAAGGATATTTTATGGGAGGCTCAACAGGAAGTAACGTTGCAGTCATTGAGGATTTAAACTTTACCGATGAAACATCTGCAGTTATTACTGCAACTCTTGATACGGCAAAAAGACAGGGGTGCGGAGTATCCGGATCAAGCAAAGGTTACTGTATGGGTGGTACGACCGGAAGCAACGTGGCCGTTATCGAAGACTTGAATTTCAACGATGAAACATCTGTAGTGATAACGGCAACATTAAATACTGCAAAATTTTTAGGAACTGGTGTTCAGGGAGTTATAGCATAAAATGGAGAGGTCAATGGATATAAAAGAAAAAATGAAACAGGTGCCTTTTGGCAATTCATGTTTCCAGATTCAGAATTTTATAGGGAACCAGGAATCAACGGAAAGGTCATACAGACATATTCTGCTGCAGCTTGACGCAAAGAACAAGGCAATGAAGGAATGCTATTTCAGGCGCAAGCGTAAAGAAATACTCATAAGAGAGATCACAGAAAAAATTGAAACGGCCTCCGGATTTGACAAAGAACGGCTGCTTGTAGATTTTGAAGAGGCTGAATTTTATCTTGAAGAAGAAATCAAGCTCATAGAGGACTGCGTTATTGAAATCAAGATGTATGAAAAGCTTCTTGAAGGCCTCCCTGATTTTTCACGAGAGGACTTTGAAAACTCAGAAATGGGCTACTGGAAGAAACGACTTTTTGCGGATGCCGAAAGAGAGCTGTTATCTTCAGGATCAATAAACACCGGGACCCTGCAGTCTCTTGAAAAAATCGGTGTGACTTTTCAAAAAGATGAAAAGGGACGCTTAATTGCTTTCGGCAACATCCCTGAAATTGAAAACAATCAATCGAACAAGAAGGAGTGAGTCATGGCATGGACTACAAAGTGTATTTATCTATCGGTGCTTCGGTGCTTGGCCTTATTTTTGGTCTTGTGGTCTATATATGGACTCGCACAATCGGGGAATATGATCGTAGATTCGCGGATCACGACAACAAAATCGAGTGTTTGCGAAAATATAAAACAGACCTCGCAGACAGGCTCTCACACCTTGAAGGTGAACATGAAGTTGAAACTTGTAAAGCCCGGAGGAAAAAATGAAAAGTGATAAAATAAAACAGGCCATTGAAATAATCAGAGATTATAACCAATTCCAGCGAGGCAGGTTGTGGGACGATATCCAATTTGTACTTAAATGCAGTGAGGCAGTTGCAAAAGACAAGGCTGATTCTCATTGCAACATGGTATCATTTTGGTCTGGAATGTATCTCGCAGGGCATACCAGCATGAGTTATCGTGAGTTCTTCAGTAAGATGCTTACAACCATAATCAAGGACCCGAAAAACGGAAATAACTATGGGTGTAGGGATGACGGGTATCTCAATGTCAGCAAGGAATGTATCGCAAAACAGCTCTTCGGATATAACTTCAAGCCTGTATTTTTTGAGGACTTCGAGGATGTTGTAAATCCGACAGTCAGGCTTGATCCGGACTCCTGGTATCAGATGAAAATAAAAAATTCAGATCATTATATGCTTTCGTGTCTTGACGATAATGGCATTATGCTGATATTCTGTACGGGCAAAAGAGGTGTCGGAGTCCCTGCAATCGGGGCAAGCAGAATCGATGAACAGCATTTTAAATGGCTGATGGAAATTCTATGCGCATAAAAAAAGTCACGGCAGAGATATATTCCCGTGTTTCCGGGTATTTCAGGCCTGTGCAGCAGTGGAATAAAGGCAAGCAGGAAGAATATAAAGAGCGCAAGAAAGCAATAATCAGGGAGGTCGAATATGATAAACGACAGTGAGAGCAAGGTCATAGTATCAATAGTGAGCAGTAAACAGAAGTTCAGGAGGGCAGTTATACTGCTGGTTATTTCCGGTTTTTTCGGCCTGCTTGGTTACGGTTTATACACAGGCCAGCTGCTGAAGATAATACAGGCTTTATGTAAATGAAAGTCCTTGTCTGTGCCAACGCCGCGTTCGCAGCACTTTACGGCATGGAGACAGGCCGCGTGATAGATGTGCGGAATGAAGGTTGTGCATTATGCGAACATGAGGCCCGGCATTATGATGCGATACCCTTGAGTGATGAGGTATGGCGCGAAATAGAACCATATTATAACAAGGGTGGGCATGTGATATATGATTACAAGAAGGGGGAAGTGAAGTGGCAAAAACATATACATTTAAAGTAGTTCAGGCGTGTTCTGGTGGAGAGCATATCCGCATAAGAATACTTGAGGACGGTGTCGCTATCGGTGTATTTATGCTTACACGAACAAGCATAATGACAGACGATACTGCACCCAAAGACCTTGTTGAAAATTTACTTAAACGTATAGTTAAAAATTCAAGTGCAACTACATATGCAGGATATGTCACAGATATTGAATCAGCGAGTATAACACTATGAGCTTTACAGATACACCTATAATAATGTACCCTGCAGTTTTTGGTAATGCTGGAGCGTCGGCTTCACTCGATGCAGTTGAAGAGTGTGTGGGGTGTGTTATCAGATTTACAAAATCTGGAACATTAAGACGTATAGGGTTCAGAACTGGAACAGTTGTGGCCGGTTATACGCTCAAGGTTTCTATCGAGACGGTAGCCTCAACAGTCGGACAGCCTATGGCAACAACGAATGCAGGTAAAACTCTTTATGTGGCGAATGCAGAATCTGCAGATATTACAAGCGATATAACGGCGAATACTATTAACTATGTTGAGATAAACGGATCAACCGGGGTATCGGTAACCGCAGGGGATTTAGCAACTGTCACCTTCAGGCTTATAGCAACAACGGGAGGCGGTCTTATAAACTTGAGGGTCGCCACGTCAACTCTTGGGTCAGAAATTACAACTGCATATGATGGAACAATGTACTTTGCAACATATCTTGGTTCATCATGGACTACCAGCGCTCTTACGCCTCTATTGCTGTTGGTGTATTCAGATGGTTTTGATAAATCGTTGCCGTTGCAACGCCCCTGCAATGCAAATAACTTGACCTATAATTCGGGTTCAACCTATCCATATACGGGAATAAAGGTCAGTTATCCCTTTAAGACAAGGGTTTATGGGTTCAGGTTTTATTGTGATCTTGATGGTGATGCGGATCTCATTGTGTACGATAGTGATGAATATACGGTTTTAGCTGGGCCAATATCATTAAGCAATTTGCAAAGATCATCCACAAGTGCAAGGTGGGTTACAGTAATTTTCTCGTCGAAGCTTACTTTCAACGCGAACACGCCGTACAGAGTTATTATATTAGCCAAGACGACGACAAGCGTGGTGCTAAATAATTGGACAGCGGTTGACGATGTATCATACTCTGGTTACGAAGCGTTTCCAGAAGGGAATACGGTGTGCTTGACGCAGAGGGCAACTGCCCCTTCAAGTGGCAGTCATGTATGGGTTGACGGTAACGACAAGCCGCACTGTCAGATGCTGATTGACGGGATAGAAGCAAGCGCTGGTGGTGGCGGTATATCAAGATCAAAGCAGGTAATGTCATGAAAGAAAGACAACAAAATTCAACATCGTACCCAACATGTTTTTTAATGGTTAGCTCGACAGATCATGTGACACCCGTCACGGGATTGACGCCTACCGTTACACTTAGTAAAAACGGCGGTGCTTTTGCATCACCTTCTGGCGCAGTAACGGAAATTGGTTCAGGATGGTACGCTCTTGCTGGAAATGCAACAGACAGGAATACATTAGGAGATTTTATTATTCATGCAACAGGAACGGGGGCAGACCCGGTTGATGATAGATACTCTATTGTTGCATATAATCCATTTGATTCTGTACGCATGGGACTCACAGCCCTCCCGAACGCCGCCGCAGATGCCGCAGGTGGACTACCTATCTCAGACGCAGGAGCACTTGACCTTGACAGCAAACTCGCTAATACTAACGAGATCACAGCAGCAAGGATGGGCGCACTCACCGACTGGATTGACGGCGGCAGGCTTGATCTGCTGCTTGATGCGCTGCTGACAAGGCTTTCTGAAACACGTGCGGGATACATTGATTACCTTGCAAATGGATCATATGGCTTAAACGCCCTGCTTACGGCTATAAATTCAAGGCTGGCAGCATCGGGATATACTGCCCCGGATAATACCGGGGTTGGCAATATTTACGGCATAGTCAATTCAGGAACACACGGAAATGCAGCGTTGCTTACCGCAATAGGTCTGTGTTTACAGGCCTCAGGTTACACGGCCCCTGCAAACACAAATATATCAACAATTCTTACTGCGATTCAGCACGCTACATACGGCTTGAGTGCTCTCAGGACCGCTCTTGATCTTAAACTTGATACGTCCGGGTATACAGCACCGGACAATACAAATATCGGAAACGTTCACACTATCGTTTCCAGTGCAGTGCATGGAAATGCTGCCCTTAAAACGCTTGTTGATTCAGTAAAAGCTTTAACTGACCGGCTTAACGCGATGCTTGAAGATGCCGGGGCATATGACAGGTTCCTTCCAACTGCTCTTGAAGAGGCACCTGGCGGCGGAACTGGCGGGGACGCTACAGCTGCAAATCAGACTATAATAATAAACCATCTTGTCGGGATTAAAGGTGCGACATTCTCTGAATCTACGGACAGTCTTGAAGCAATCCGTGACAGAGGAGACGCAGCCTGGCTAACGGGTGGAGGTTCTGCCGGAAGCAACACGGTGACCATAACGGTGCATGATGGCAGCGGAAATAACCTTGTCGGTGTACACGTAGATGTATTTGATTCTGGAAATACATCTTTACAGGGACGGGTTGACACAAACAGCTCTGGTGTTGCCGTACATAACCTTGATAATGGTACATATACATTGAGGCTTGTGCGATCTGGCTATACTTTTACAGCAGTACAATTCACTGTGAGCGGTAATTATACTCATACATACGTGATGACCGCATATGTTATTCCGGCGTCATCCGATCCGGCTCTTTGCCTGGTATATACCAAGCTCCGGATACCTGGCAATGCTTATCCATCGTCTGTAGTGGCTACAGCGACAGCCGCCATCACGCCACTCGAAGGGTCTGACAGCTTTATCGGTGGCGCCATGACCGGAACGTATGATCCCGTAGAAGGTGTTGTGTCATGGGAGCTTGAAAGAGGTCTTGACTTCCATGTTGTAATAGACGGATACGGTGTCGATGATGATATAACGGTTCCAGACGCAGCAAGTGCAGATTTGAAAACACTGATAGCATAAGCAGGTAATAAAATGAAACTAAAAGTAATAGGTTTCGCAGTTTTGAATGTCCTTCTGATGGCAGCTGTAGTGCTCCTAATGCGGTCCTGCTTTGCCCCTGATCCCGTGGTGATTACCCGTGAAGAGATCAAGTATAACACCGTATACCGGGATGTATACAAGATGCCTCCTGAAGACTGCCAGCAGGAGCTGCTTTGCTATTATACCAGCGTCCCTGCGCTGGACATTGAACAGATTAACAATACTGATGAATATACTCTTTCGGCCGGATTATGTGACCGTAAATGGTCGAGAAAAGTACAGATCCGGCCTCGGGATTCTCCTCGTAATATCCTGGTTACCGGAATGCTTATCAACTACGGAGGGATTCAGGGAAATGTACAGTATTACAGACGTATCGGCTCTTACTGGGGACTTGGAGGCGGGATATCGGCCTCTATGTCTGGAGCTTCTTTGAGTGGAGGAGCCGTTTTCCTCTGGTGATATTCTCAGTTCATAAAATCTCTCCTTTTTTACCCGGTGTAAAAGCCGGGTTTTTTAATGCCCTATCAAAAAAAATTTTTAATGCGGCATAATTCAGCTTATCGGAAGTTGTACCACTAAACATTTAACGGGGTATCTGTACACGGCGCGGACGGACTACTATATGGATGTTTATCTTGACTTTAACTCAAGAATGTGCCTTATTGACGGCATTGGAGGTCAAAATGAAAATTATAACAGTCGCTAATCTTCGCGGCGGCGTTGGAAAAACAACGTCAATATCATATATCGCACATGCCCTGAACGAATCCGGGGAAAGTGTTCTCGTGGTTGATACCGATCCGCAGGCAAATGCGTCAAGCCTGTACAAGATTGATTTTACGGTTATGCAGAAGTATAACCTTATGGCAGCCCTGGAGAATAAAAAGCTCCTGAACAAGTGTATTGTTAAGGTTAATGACAGCCTTGGCGTCATCCCGGCAACGATTAAGCTGGCAGACTTTGAATCAAATTTTGCCGGTGAATACGGTAAAGAACTGCTGCTGAAAGACCTGCTCAGTGCTGTCTTCGGGTATGATTACATCCTGATAGATACACCGCCGTCTTTTGGGATAATAACCAGAAACGTGCTTTTTGCATCGGATATATGTATTATCCCGGTTGACCCGCATTTATGGTCGCTTGAAGGCGGCCTAAAGCTTGTGGAAAACATAGAGGCAATGCGAAAGTCAGTGCTTAAAAAGGACATGAACATTGATCAGATATATATTTTGCCGATACGTCAAAAGGCGGTTTTCGCGTCACATGAAAAGAACCTGCTTGGTGCCATAAATACACACTTCAAGGGACTTCCGGTACTCCCTGCAATCAGCAATTATGATGAACTTAAAAAGCATCAGTCAGGCCGGTCCATGCTCAAAGGCAAGATCTTAAAAGAATACAAGACTATAACGGAGACCATAATCAATGGCTAAAAAAATAGAACCCATGCACACGAAGGATGTGCTGGAATTTAATATTGTTCCAGACCCGGAGGATGTCAAAGCGCAACAGGAACGATACAGCGCGGGAATGATGAAGCGGTACGCACAGAATGATACTGCTATATATACCGACATGCTCAAAACATATGAAGAGTTTTCGACACAGTTTGACCGCGGGACAGATGACGAACGGATAATGCTTTTAACCAGATTGCACCAGGTTAAAGAGTTTTCCGGCTGGATGATCGGTGATTTTCTTATCCGTATTGAGGATGAAATTAACCACGGGAGCAGACGCGGATATTTCAGCATATCTGACTATTTACTCAAAAATGAAGCGCTCCTGGGATTCGGGAAATCAGCTGGTTTTGCGTACATGGCCGCCCGAAAAGCCGTGACTATGGAACAATTCAAACGATTGGGTATAAAGAAAACGTCAGTTGTCGCAACGATCCCTGACCCGGTGAGGCGTGAAGAGATCATTGCCGAAATTGCATCCAGACCGAAAACAACAGAGGCTGAAGTCAGGCAGATTGTGGCTGAATACCGGGAGACTGTCAAGGCGGAAAAAGCCGCTGAAAAACAGGCCGAAATTAAGGCAATCAACAAGATTGTCGGGTGCGATGTGTACGAGAAAAAAGATCATGTGCAGATCAAGCCGAAACATCAGGAGCACACGCCGTATTTTTATATGGCAGTGATGAAATACTTGCCACAAATAAAGGCTGAAGCAAAACGTCAGGCCGACAGGGATGAATAAGGGGCACGTCCCCTACTCCCTGACTTTTAATTTTTTATCAGGATTATGTCTCCAAAAATGCTTGACAAAATACATTAATAAATATTAATGTATGATAATAATGATTAATCTGTAATACTCTAAATAATCATAATGGGGTAATTGTTTATGGCTCAAATGAAAAGACAGTTTGAAGATAGCAGCAAAAAAGAGACTGTGACTATTTCACTTCCAGGAAAACAAATAAATTCTTTGTTGAAAGAAGCTGATGGAAATGGATTAAACCTTTCGTCTCAGATTTCTTTCATAATAAGTCAGCATCTTAAAACGGTTAATAGTTAGTATAGAAACAAAAAGCCCGGTCTGCTTGGCGGCGAATACCGGGCTTAATGCGGAGCTGGACGCTCACTAGTAGATTGAAATATAATCAGCGCCCCTCTCCGTGTCAATGAGAAATTTAACTTATTTCTTAATGTGACATAATTTTTTTACATAGAGAGAGGTCCGGTGGATATTGAAAAAGTCTTAAAAGACATTTCAGAGATCAGCTTTAACGGAAATATAATCCCGCATACCTGGTATAAGCATGTTGTTTATGATACGGACGGCGGGAAAACCAAAGCTGATTTGCTTGCCATAAATATTCTTGCCGATGTTGTTTACTGGTATCGGCTGTCAGTGATCCGCGATGAATCAACCGGTCAAATTATTGAATATCGCAAAAAATTCAAAGGTGAAAAACTCCAGAAGTCTTATAATTCTTATGCCGAACAGTTTGGCAGTACGAAGCGAGCTGTTAAATATTCCATTGATCTACTTGTAAAACTTAATCTGGTTACTCGTGTATTTGAGGATATAAAAGAACTTGGGCTTTTTAATGTGATGTACCTGGTCCCGGCATCAGACAGAATCCGTGAAATTTCCGAAGTTGAATCTGATAAAATAGTTCCTTCCGGTGGGGTATTACCAAATTTGGTAATACCCCCTACCAAAAATAGTAAGGGATCATACCAAAAACCGGGATATCCCTTACCAAAATACGACGGGGATAGTACCAAAAAAAGCGATACAAATACAAAGATTACTTCAGAAACTAAGGAGAGTTTTTATCTTATAGTTATAGGGGCTGAAAAAGATAAAAAATTCACATCCGCTTTTAACGACTTCACGGCCAGGGACGACAACAAAGGCCGGGCAGATACATTTTACTGGATCAGCCATAACGCCGAAAAATACCAGTCATCGCTGCCGGATGTTATCAGTGCACTTGAAGCCAGCACAGCAAAAGGCAAACAGGGAGAGATTGATTATTTCACAGGTGTGCTGCGTAAAAAGGCAGAGGCTAGAACAGCCGGTCTTTCTGGATATGGTAAGCCGGAGTATTGGAGGGTAGATGAATATTTGCGGGATCGTCTCAGGGCGCACATAGAGGACGGTTATCTTGTTAATTATGACCTGTCTATAAAGGACGGTATGTTATATTATTCCGTGCGAGAGCGTGAGGATCGGGAGCCTGTTGCAGATTTACTGCAGATAGTTTCCGGAGAAATTGAGCGCGAATTTAAGGTTAAGGTACAGCCGAAAGTCAGGGTATAACTACTAAACAAAAATATACTATCAAATGTTATAAATTTTTTTTTAAAATATAAATAAAAAATGCTTGATATTAAGGGACTAATTTGTCACTATATATTTATGACTGAGAAGTCAAAACAACAGCCACAGCAGGCTTTAAAAGCAAGAGGGTTTAATGGAATTAAAAGATGTTTTCGGAGACGTTGTTCATTCTTACACAAGGGCGCGGGCCATTGAAGACGGCGTACTTGTTGACCTTAACCAGGTCATACCGGTAAATGAATCCGGTTATAGGTATCCTGTAGTTTGTACAGCAGCAGTATGGTCGATAATTGACAAGGCTGTTAAAAACAAGAATCATTGCAACGATCTTCAAGGTGTAGTTTGGGACATTCTTCACATGTCCAGAAATTATGTAATACGCAGATGGACAACAGGTGGAATATTCAGGGTCATTATCAAAGGTGCCGGTCGCAAATCTCTCTATGATCTTAAAATAGAATGTGGACCAGGAGACAATGCAGAACCGGTTTTAACGATAATGTTTCCGGAAGAAGATTAAAAATTCAAGGCCGGTTGAAACATACCGGCCTAAAAATAAAGGAGTAAAAAGGGTGCAGCTTAACAGAAATGAATTTATTATGATCCTTTGTGCCGTGAACGGGGAAACTCTTAATCCCGGTACATTAAAAAAACAGGTTGTTACCCTTGTCGCGGGCAGCGTCAAAGAAGGGATAGACAAGAAGTTCAAGGTTGACGGGACGACTCTTCTAACAGCGCTTAAAGCATCGGAAGAACCTGAATTTAAGGAATTGCACGAGAATATCCAGCAGTACTGGCAGAGGCGTGACCCGGAGTTCGGCACGACTATCCAGGAAGAGCCGGAAGTTTTTGTAAGCAGCAAGAATTAT
>Ga0209340_1000818_pt1 | contig 28069 bp, 30 predicted proteins | sample EPASupsiteSAE323_FD_187266 | JGI IMG/M metagenome (GOLD analysis project Ga0209340, IMG submission 187266) | Bioremediated contaminated groundwater from EPA Superfund site, New Mexico - Sample SAE3-23 (SPAdes) (version 2) | ecosystem: Environmental > Aquatic > Deep subsurface > Groundwater >... | reverse complement strand
TATGAACGGAAATGAAATGGAGATTGAACTGAACGAACCTCTTGTTTCAGTTGAAGAGTATCTTGCAGCAGGAGTGCATATAGGCACCCAGCAAAAGAGCAGCGACATGAAGAACTTCATCTACCGTGTACGCGGGGATGGATTGTATATTCTGGATATCAGAGAGACTGATGAGAGAATCAAATTAACATCCAAGTTTCTCTCACAGTATGATCCTGCAAAGTTACTTGTAGTGACATCACGTCAGTACGGACAATATCCGGCTAGAAAATTTGCAGACTCTATCGGGGCTACAGCAATTATAGGCCGGTATATCCCAGGCACTCTTACTAATCCGCTGCTTTCACGGTATATTGAACCTGATGTAGTAGTCGTTACCGATCCGGTAAGTGATCTTCAGGTGATTAAAGAGGCACTCCAGGTAAGCATTCCTGTTGTGGCCCTCTGCGATACCAACAATATGACAAGTATGGTGGATATTGTTCTCCCTACAAATAACAAGGGACGCAAAGCGCTCTCCATGATATATTTCCTTCTGACGAAGGAGTTTCTGAGACATAAGGGATATGCGACATCTCTTACCGTTGAAGACTTTGAAACTGATATGTAAGGGATTAACGCTGGTGCTTTTGGATCCGATATCCTGAAACGTCAGGGGGTTCAATCCCTCACTTAATGAAGATCAGAGCTTGTACTGTGGCGGGTATGTTCTACCCTTCAGGATCTGAAGATCTAAAACTGATGCTTTCAGATCTCTTTAAAGATTTTGAACAACCCTGTGATGCAGCCGGGGTGGTTTCACCCCATGCCGGTTACATATATTCAGGCAGGGTTTCTGCACAGGCATTTTCTGCATTTGACCCTCGTTTTTCAGGCACTTTTGTGGTGATCGGACCTAGTCACCAGGGATTTACTACATGTATATCTGCAATTCCCTGGGAAACCCCGATAGGCCTGATAGAGGCAGATACAGATCTTGCTGCCTTAATCGATCTGCCTGTGGATGAACGGGCAATGAGTTACGGCAACGAAAATTCGCTTGAGGTTCAGATGCCATTTATCAGATATCGGTTTCCTGGTGCCAGGATTGTCCCGGTTATGATGGGACGTCAGACATTATCCGAAGTTGGACGTATCTCCGGTCTTATCGGAGAGGCTATAAGCAGATATGAAAGGCCAGTTAAAATAGTGGCTTCCAGCGATTTTTCACATTATGTTTCTCAAGAAAAAGCGTCACGTGATGATATATTTGCAATAGATGCATTGACTTCAACTCTTGATGTAACTGAATTCTTCAGGCGGATACAGACCCATCGCATTACTGCCTGTGGCTATGGACCGGTGGGTACTATGATCAGTATTCTGAAAAATAAAGGTGCAACCAGATGTTTTCTGCTTGGTTACTCTACATCTGGTGATGTCAGTGGTGATTATAATCAGGTTGTGGGCTATGCAGCCCTGGCGGTGAAATAGTGTCAACTTGGAGTGCCCCGGGAAAAGTATTTTTATTTGGAGAACACGCGGTTCTATATGGAAAACCCGGGATAGCTCTTGCAATAAAACCACGGGTTTATGTAACGGTAAGAAAAACCAGTCATCCTCATCATGCCAAGTCCCCTTATATTGATCAGTGTTTCCGTGAATTTGGTGTAAGGGGCAGTGTTTATGTCAACTCACAACTTCCAAGTTCTTCCGGGCTTGGATCGTCAGCAGCTGTGACAGTAGCAACTCTTGCTGCAATTAATGATGAGTTTGATATGGGCCGGTCAAGGGATCAGATAGCTGAAATGGCCTGGAAAATAGAGAAAAAGGTGCAGAAAGGGCGTGCAAGTGCTACAGATACTACTGTCTCTACCTTTGGAGGTATGTTTCTGATAAAGGAAGGGACACGAAAGCGGCTAGCTCCTCAAAACTATCATATGGTCATTGGGAACTCACAGGCATCGCACTCAACCAGCCGGATGATTGAGAAGGTCACTGAATTAAAACAGAAGTACCCACAGATATGTGATCCTGTAATAGATTCGATAGAAGCTATAGTCATGGATGCCATGAAACATCTGGATGAGCCACCATATCTCGGTAAACTGATGGATATGAACCATTCTCTCCTTGAAGTGCTTGGAATAGGACATCCGGTATTATCCAGGTTAGTCCTGGCGTCAAGGATAACAGGTGCATTCGGTGCAAAAATAACCGGAGCAGGTGGAGGAGGATGTATGGTGGCCCTTGCTCCCAAAAGTGTGAGATCACGGATAGCCGGAGCAATTGAAGTTTATGAAGGGCGTGCCATCATAACCTGCATGGATACCGAAGGCCTGAGAAAGGAGCGGGATGTCTGACAGAGTACTGATTAAACTGGGTGGCAGTGTCATAACCCGTAAAGGAGAGGAAGGACCCGGTTCAATAATGACCGATGTTATTAGAAGAACAGCAGTCGTATTAAAAGATTACTCTAATCTCTCTCTTCTGCTTGTGCATGGTGCAGGATCCTGTGGCCACCCTCAGGCCCATAAATATGGTATCCAGTCAGGGGTAACAAGGGAAAACAGGGAGGGTATATATGAGACACACCGGGCAGTATCCCTCCTGAATGAAGAAGTTGTGAAAGTGCTAAGGTCAGAAGGAATTGAGGCTCTGTCAGTCCACCCTCTGCTTGGAGCAGTATCAAAATCCGGGATAATATCCGATTATATTACAAAACACCTTGATCTCATGCTTTCTCTTGGTATTGTCCCGGTTCTTCATGGTGATGTAGTAATGGACAGTGAAAGAGGTGCTTGCATTATTTCCGGTGATCAACTGGTCAGGTTTCTGGCAGAAGATCTTCATATGAGAAGAATTGGGCTCGCAACGGATGTTCCGGGTCTGCTGGATACCAAGGGTTCGGTTGTGAGGGATGTGTGCAAATCTATGGCACATACAATTCCCATTGGAGGATCCGGTCATATTGATGTGACCGGAGGGATGAAGGGAAAGATTGAAGAACTGCTTAATCTGGCAGATCTTGGTATTGGTTCTGAGATATTTCACATATCAAGGCTTAAGGAATTTCTTAACGGAGAAGATCACGGTGGAACCAGAATTGTTCCTGAGGAGACATGAAACGACGTGATTTTACCTCTTCGCGAAAACTTGACCATCTTCGGATATGTCTTGATGAGAAAATAGAATCCGGATATACCGGATTTGATGATATCCGGCTGGTTCATGAGGCACTCCCTGATACAGATATGGATGGCCTGGATCTCTCATGCAGGTTTCTGGGCCATGTTCTTGAATCCCCGCTTTATATATCGGGAATGACGGGGGGACACCCGGAGACCAGATCTGTGAATGGAACTCTGGCAGAGATCGCAGGAGAGATGGGGCTTGGCCTTGGTGTAGGATCTCAACGAGCTGCGATAGAAAATCCTGAACTTGAAGATACATTCTCTATTGTAAGAGAAAAAGCTCCTGATGCCTTTATAGTCGGTAATCTCGGTATAGTTCAACTAAGGGATCACGGTCTTGAGTGGGCAGAAAAGGCTGTTGATATGATAGATGCCGATGCACTGGCAATTCACCTGAACTTTCTTCAGGAAGCAATTCAACCTGAGGGGGATCATAATTCAACCGGGTGTTTCTCTGCCCTTATGGAACTATGCAGTGAATTTCACATTCCGGTTATAGTAAAAGAGACAGGATGCGGAATCTCATATGAGACCGCAAAACGGTGCCTTGGAGCAGGTGCTTCCTGTATAGATATCGGAGGCCACGGAGGATCTTCGTGGGCACTTATAGAAAGTCACCGGTCGGGAAGCGTTAACGGAACAGAAGACCTCACTTTAAAGGAACTTGGAGAACAGTTTGCTGCCTGGGGAATGCCGACAGCAGTGAGTCTTTATGAGGTAAAGCAGTGTGGGGGACCGGTTATTGCCAGTGGTGGCATAAGAACCGGAAATGATATCGCCAAAGCTCTTGTAATGGGAGCGGATCTGGCAGGGATGGCACTACCTCTGTTAAAGCCTGCATGTGAAAGTTCCGATGCATTAAGGGATAAAATACGTATGCTTCACCATGAACTTCGGATTTGCATGTTTCTGACGGGAAAAACCAGAATATCAGAATTATCCGGGGCAAGATGGTATGTTACCGGCCGGACACGGGACCTTATGAAAAACTTCTGAGAGGAGATAGAATTGGATATTGAAGTTCTTGCAGTGGGCGGCTATAATGAATTTGGCCGAAATATGACTGCTGTCCGCTGCGGTAAAGAGATAATTATATTTGATATGGGAATCCGGCTGGATTCATTAATGATGCATCCGGAGATAGAACTAGAGAATACACATTCCCTTGATTTGATTGAGATGGGAGTGATTCCTGATGATACGGTCATGAATCAGCTTGAGGGTACGGTAAAAGCTGTAATACTCTCTCATGGCCATCTGGATCATATCGGGGCTGTACCAAAACTTGCACACCGGTATAATGCTCCAATACTTGGAACACCCTATACTGTTGAACTGGTTAAACAGCAGATCGATAGTGAAAAGAAGTTTGGTGTCAGCAACAAGCTCATAGCATTAAAATACGGACAAAGGTACAACATTTCAAATACGCTTTCGGTCGAGTTCATCAGGACTCAGCATAGCATAATTGATACTGCAACAGTTGCACTTTATACTCCGAAAGGGGTTATCATCTATGCCCTGGATTTTAAACTTGATAGAAATCCTGTATTAGGTGAACCCCCGGACTTTGCAAAGTTTAAGAAATTGGGAAAAGAAGGAGTTTTATGCATGATAGCAGAGGTTACGAATGTTCATCGTTCAGGCAGGTGTCCGAGTGAACAGATTGCCAAGAACATGGTTCGTGATGTAATCACCAGTTATGAAGATGATAACCATGCTCTCATCCTCAGTACCTTTGCATCCCACATTGCAAGAATCAAGACCATTGCAGAGTGTGCGAATGAAATTGGGCGAAAACCTCTCCTTCTTGGCAGGTCGATGGAGAGATACTGCGTGACTGCCGAACAGATGAAGTTAGTAAGATTTCCCGATACCACAAGTGTATTTGGAAACCGTCGGGTGGTTGAGAGGACACTCAGGAGGCTTGTCAAGACAGGAAAGGAACAGTATGTTCCTATCGTGACAGGACACCAGGGCGAACCAGGATCCATCCTGACCAGGATTGCTCAGAATGATACTCCTTACAAGATAGAACGCGGTGACAAGGTGATGATCAGCGCGAATTTAATCCCGAATGATATGAACCGGGCACAACGTTACCGACTCTTTACAATGCTTGGAAAACAGGGGGCCAGGATATTTGATGATATTCATGTGAGTGGCCATGCCTATTGCGAGGATCACTATGAGTTTATCCAGATGTTAAATCCCCAGTATATTCTGGCTGCACATGGAGGTATAGATCTGACATCCGATTATCTCGGTCTTGTGACAGAACTTGGTTACACGCTTAATAAAGATTTCTTCCTCATGACCAACGGGCAGAGACAGTTACTGGCATAAATTCCTGGAGTGATGAATATGGACCTTGAGACATATCTGAAAAAAACGGCAGATGAGGTAAATATCCTCCTCCGCAACTACTATGGTGAACCAAAGACCCCGCTTTCAAAAGCAGCGAATCATCTTCTTTTTGCCGGAGGGAAACGTCTCCGTCCTGCCCTTTTTAAACTATCTGCAGATGCCGTAAAACAAGGCAGTTCACCGGATATAATGGCGGGTGGACTAGCAATTGAAGTAACCCATAATTTTACTCTTATACATGATGACATAATGGATAAGGATGAATTCCGTCGTGGAGAGAGGACGGTTCATACGATATGGGGAGAACCGGCAGCTATCCTTGCAGGAGATGTTCTATATGCCCGGGCTTTTTCGCTTATATCTTTAACTGATGCTCCAGATGAAGCAAAGGTAAGGGCTACTTCACTCCTTGCACGTACCTGCGAAGAAATATGTGAAGGTCAGCAGGAGGATATGTCTTTTGAGGAACGTGAGGATGTAGTCCGGTCAGAATACATGGAAATGGTTACAAAAAAGACCGGAGTATTGTATGGTACTGCCGCTGCAATCGGGGCACTCCTTGCTGGCGGAACAGAGGAGCAGATTAATGCCCTTTACAAGTACGGATGTAACATCGGGGCTGCGTTTCAGATCCAGGATGATCTCATTGATCTTCTTGCCTTATCAGAACGATCAGGCAAAGACCAGGCCTCTGATATAAGAGAAGGTAAACAGACACTAATTGCGATTTATGCCAGGGAGAAGGGTATTGACCTGAAACCATACCGGAGAGATCTTAAGGCATCAGATATTTCTGAAGTGATCTCCATCCTCAAAGAGAATGGGATAATTACATCAGTAGAGTGCGAGGCAGACAGGATGGTAAAAGAGGCAGTGCTCGGACTTTCTGTTCTTCCTGATACTTTGGAGAAGCAGCTTTTATCTGATCTCGCCTGGTTTTTTATCAAAAGGGAATATTAATGGAAGATCTCAGATCAGTTCTTTATATAGCTGCCTTATCAAATGCTGTTAAACACCATAGTGTTCCTGCCGCAGGAGCAGTTATGGGTGCAGTCCTGGGTAGACATCCTGATCTTCGCTCTCATGCAGGAGAGATCAAGGAGGTACTAAAGACTGTCCTTCAGGATGTCAGTGAGATGTCTGCTGAGGAACGAGAGAGCAGACTGCTTGAACTGGCACCGGATGAGTACGCAGGATTATCAGAGAAGAAAGAGAAGAAGAAATCCGGTCTTCCTGATCTTCCCGGTGCTGAAGGTGGGGTGGTCATGCGGTTTGCACCGAATCCTTCCGGTCCACTTCATCTTGGTCATGCAAGGGCAGCTTTTCTTAACGATGTTTATGTCAGACGATATGGTGGCAAGTATATCCTCCGGATAGAGGATACAGATCCCAAACGTGTAGACCCCGAAGCATATGATATGGTCAGGGAAGATATCGGATGGATGGGGCTTTCAATATCTGATACGGTTTTCCAGTCTGATAGGTTTTCCATATATTATAAGATTGGAAGAGAACTGATTAGCAAAGGGGCAGCATATGTCTGCAGATGCGATAATGAGGTTTTCAGGGATCTGAAACTTCATAAAAAGGCATGTCCCTGTCGCAGTCAGTCTCCTGAAGAAGCCATGGACCTCTTTGAGCAGATGCTTGATGGAGAGTTTGCTGAAGGAGAAGCTGGTGTCAGACTCAGGTCTTCCCTTGATCATCCGGATCCTGCTATGAGAGATTTTCCAATTTTCCGGATTTTGACTTCCACACCGCATGAGAGGGTTGATGCCATTGTCTATCCACTCATGAATCTCTCTGTTGCGGCAGATGATCATCTCCTTGGAATGACTCATGTTATAAGGGGAAAAGATCACATCGCAAATACCAGACGGCAGGAGTATATATTCAGGTACATGGGCTGGAAGATCCCTGAGTACAGGCATTACGGGAGGATGGGAATTGAAGGAGTTGTCCTGTCCACATCTCAGATGCGGGCAGGAATTCTCTCAGGGGAGTATACCGGTTGGGATGATGTCAGGCTTGGTACCCTTCGTGCTATGGCAAGACGCGGGATTGAGCCCGAAGCTGTCAGGAATGCTGTGATTGATATAGGAACTGGAGATACCGACATTCAGTTCTCTTGGGAGAATCTCTATGCAAAGAATAAAGATATAATCGATAAGACTGCAGACCGGTATTTTTTTGTTCCTGATCCCGTTCTGGTTGATATCACAGGCAGTAAGCCGGTGATAGCAAAGGCTATGAGACATCCCGGTGATGAATCAAAAGGCTTTAGGGAATTGCCCTTTATTGGTTCGGTCTTTATACCCGGTTCAGATATCCAGGATGGTACAGATTTTATCCGGCTTAAGGATCTCTTTAATATTCGTATTATACGACAAAACGGTATAATCTCCGGAGAGTATGCAGGCGATGATCTTCAGGAGGCCAGGAATCGGAAGGCTCCTATTGTTCAGTGGCTTGCCAAAGAGCATGCAAATCGATGTGTACTACGGTATCCGGAAGGTGAGGTTTCAGGGCTATGCGAACCGGAATCAATCTCAAAGGTTGGAAGAGTTGTGCAGTTTGAGCGGGTCGGATTTACAAGAATAGATAGCATCGGAAATCCTGCAGTGGCATTTTTTGCCCACCGCTGATATCAGGCTTCCCTCTCTTTTACTTTCTGTTGATTTTTGGTTCATTAGTTTATTCTTTCTTTTTCTTATATCTTCAGAATCTAAAAGTTGACTGGTTTATCCATTATTTAAAATATTTAGACATCCCTTTATAAACACGGATTGTTATTAGTTAATGCAGGATGTAAAGATGTAATATTTAGTTACTCACATGTTTAATTCGGATTATTTATAATATCAAACCAGGTGGTTATTATTGCATTTGTGGTATGGGATGATCTTTACGCAACCGGTATAGAATCTATTGATTCTCAACATAAACATTTTATTTCTCTGTTAAACCGGATGCTTGAAGCTTTGATGCAGAAGAAAGGAAAGGAACATTTGACATATGTTATTGATGAGATGGAAAAGTATGCCGAGTATCATTTTGTAACTGAAGAGTCACTCATGGAGAAAGCCGGATATCCTGATATTGAAGAACATCGTTTTTATCATGATGCTTTCATATCAAAGGTTTCAGATTACCGGCATAAGCAGGATATCCATGATGAGTTACTTACCGCTGAAGTGACAATATTTCTGACAAACTGGCTTAATGAACATCTTTCAATGATTGATCAGAAATATGTGCCTTATATGAAAAAAGCGGGTATAAACTGAATTTCTATGGTCCGGTATCTGATGAGGGATAATTTCATGAATTATCTGATCTCCTCCTTTCAGTCTCGAAAAGATGACGCTGGAGTAGTACTATGGATGCTGCCTTTGCATAAATCTCAATAAGAGGAATATTAATTGGTGGAGCATTATTCTGCATAATTAATGTAATGTTACCAAGCAGATTTCCACGCCAGGTCAGTCCGATTGAATAGAAATCTGATAAATTGAAATCAATCTCAATTTCTTTGCTCTCTTCTTCTGATATCTGTTTAAACGATGCATAATGAACCTTTCCCGGCATATGAAAGATTTTTCCTTCTTTTAATATATCTATGATGATATTATTAATTGGAGCATCATCCAATGAAAAACCGGCTTTACTACAACGCTCAAAAAACTTTTTTGCTCTTTTTCCATATATCGCTTTTGGAATCAGAGTTTTTGTTTGTGGGTTGTAGGCATTGATATCTATTATTGTATCCAAGACTATTTCACTAAGTCCGGCTCCTATTGCCATATGCATATCTGCATCTGGTGGTAGTTCTATAAAATCCTGGATTTTTTTTGAGAAGAACTCAATCTGACTGATATAGTTCTCTCTCTCTTCTTCATATATCTTCCCGGTTGTAATATCTTCAATAACACATGTTATCCCCCGTGTTCCATCATTAAAGACACAAGGAATATATTTTATTCTGAAACAGGCTCTTTTATTATTCAAATTTATATTGATTTCCTGTCGCTTCATCTCGTTCCCATTCATAATCTCTGATAGTTCCATCTCCTGAAACTCGTTAATCAGCGGATAATGAATCTCATGTAGATACTTTCCTGTCAGATCTTCTCGTTTCCCATTTATCAGATTTAAAAAGTGATTATTAATCTGACAAACCCTTAAAGCATGATCAAAGGATATTATATAATCTGAAGAAAAATCAAGGATCGCTGATATTGGAACTCTGTGAGAGAGAAAATAGCCCTTTGCTACACCATATGTCTCCATCTCCACTATGCCTGATACCTGGAGAAGATTAAGATATTTAGCCACAAGATTTCTGTTTAAACAGGTAATATCTGAAATCTCCTTAATTGTCAGACCTCTTGGATGTGATTTTAGACAGTCTTTTATCCTGTTTACATATTCAGAATTTCGAAGAGGCATATAAATTCCAAAGTTTTTTATCGTCGTTTTTTCCATCAGCGACTTTATTGGCAATTATATTATGGATTTGGGTTAACATAGGTTATTTAAATACATTAATCTGTCGGATCTATTGTCTTGTCTCAATTAAATATCTAATGCATGGCGTTAATGCAATGCAATGCTTATTGGCAAAATCTTATCTTTTTATGAGCGCTATAAACGTGTGCCTCAAGAACTCTGATGGTGTAGATCCTACCAGATGGTTGATAAAATGGACAAGAGAATCGCCATAGATATGATCTGTATCAATAAGAAAACGAAAGAAAAGAAATGAATTGGAATAGATCTTGGGGCAATTAACCCGGTGGACATAGTTGTAGCTTGTTGGGATTTTTAATCTCAAATAATCTGATTAAATACCTGAAATGTTCTGATTTGAGTAAAAAAGAAGAGTTTAAATCTAATAAGTGGTAATTTCAGGAAAATTCCTGATAAGTAAATCTGTATCCAAGGGAGGTGAGAATAGATGGCATTATGTTATGATGGAGCAATTACGCCCATATCTATGGTTTTGGATCCCCATATTAAACATACATTGTTCACGGCAGATAATTACCAGATTAATGGCGAGTATGATCATGCGATCAGATTGTATGACGAAATCATAAAAATCGATCCCAATAATGTTCATGCCTGTTTAAACAAGGCAAATGTTCTGGATTATATGGGAAAGCATGAAGAAGCATTAATGTGGTATAATTCAGCATTAGATCTCGATCCAGGTAATGCAGAGATATGGTATAATAAAGGAGTTACACTTAAAAAAACCGGCATGCATAATGAAGGATTGATGTGCATTCAAAAGGGAATTAATCTGGCAATGGGCGATAATATAGAGAATTTTGGTGAGATCTCTATACTATCAAAAAGATAACACTCTTATTTTTAACATCGATTGTAATTAATAGTATGGTTTAATGTGTTAAATTATTATAATCTGGTTTTTATCCAATATTTAACCTTCATCCATCCCACATATACCAAATCAAATTTTACGTCATGAATTAATACGATATATTGAAAAAAGAGTACTAATTTTGTACTTAAAATTCGATGAATTTATAGAAAACAATTTTATGAGTTTATTTTCAATTTCACAGTTGACATCTGGCAGATGAGGGATCCGTCTTTCCATCATAAGATTTAGTAGGAAATTTTCTTTATGAAAAATAAATATATGGATATATTATTATTTTTTCCCCTCATGAAAATGGTCCAAGTGTAACCTGGTGATATATTTATAAGAAAGCGGCAATAAAAATTCATCAGAAATATGGTATCTAAATAAAACCCGATTGACTGCCTCCAGGTGTTCTGTCCTCCAATATCTGGTATGAATCTTCAAGCCTCTGATATCACCGGATTTGTACTTGGCCATGATAGTGTCGTTCATTTCCGTATGTAAATATATGCCATGCAATACTGCGTTGCGATATATATAAATATAATAAATAAATCTGTAAAGATTATTAACTGGAAGTTTCAGAAAAATTTTAAAAAAAGTATTAAAGGTTTATCTCCTGGAACTTCTTTCCGGGAACTCCACAAATTGGGCAGGCTCCAGGGATAGAGTCCAGTACGATATTTCCGCAGACAGGACAGAGATAAATTTTTGACATCTCCAGATCTTTTCCTTCTTCAATAGCCGACAGAGCCTTACTATAAAGTCCTGCATGAACCTGTTCAGCCCGCATTGCATATGTGAATGTTCTGGTTGCATCTTCATTTCCTTCGGCTTTTGATTCCTTGATAAATTCCGGGTACATATGAGTAAATTCTTCAGTCTCACCTTCTACGGCTGCTGCAAGGTTTTCCTTTGTTGATTTAATTCCATAAACCTGCATATGCCGGCGTGCATGAATATCCTCTGCCAATGATGCTGCCTTAAACAGTTTTGCAACGTTTGAAAACCCATCTTCAGTAGCTTTATCAGAAAAGATAGCGTACTTCCTGTTCGCCTGTGATTCTCCTGCAAATGCATCTTTGAGATTTTCCGTCGTTACCATACAGATATAAAGAGAGTATCAACTATATGGGTTTTTTGGGGGGGGTCAGATCAGTATACTCATCACTCTGGCCGGATAACCTCAATAATCAATACCATGCCGGCAAAAAAGATGATGGAGATAGATCCCCGTGATCGTCCAAGAGAAAAGATAGGGTTGAAAGGTGTCTCTTCTCTGATGGATCATGAACTCATCGCCGCCATTCTGGGAAAGGGAACCAGGGGTCATGATGTATTATCAATCTCCCGTAAAGTTGCAGAAATGATGAAAGCACATGAAATACCTGCCTATGATGAGTTACTGGCGATAGACGGGATAGGGCCTTCCAAGGCATCGGTTCTGATGGCCTGTTTTGAACTGGCCAGGAGATACGGGATACAGCCATTAACTGACTCAGTCAGGATAACAGGACCGGAAGATCTGTTAAGGATACCTGAAGTGAAAGGGTTGAGATTGAAAAGTCAGGAATATTTTCTATGTACTACCCTTAATGGAGCATCTGAAGTAATAACAACCAGGACGATTACTATGGGACTGGTTAATCACAGTCTTGTCCATCCAAGAGAGGTATATGCTGATGCAATAACAGATCGTGCAGCCGCCATAATCTGTGTACATAACCATCCGTCAGGAAATCCAAGCCCCAGTAATGAAGATATAAAGGTCACGAAACAACTCGGTAATGCAGGAGAAATCCTTGGAATAAGTCTCCTTGATCACATTATCATCACCAAATCCGGATTAACCTCGCTAAAAAGCCTCGGTTATCTCTAGCTCCGGGTGATGGTTAGTACAGACCCAAGCCTGTACCCTTTTTCATAAGCCTCCTGCAAGAGAGCCGGGTACCTGTTAAGATCCACTTTATGATCCATATCCCTGATTAATAGTTCATCTACAAGTTTGCAGTCGATTATGTCACAGAATGCAAGTGTTGTGATCTTAATCCCGTCAAAATTATCAGGCAGGTTCATTCCACTTATGGAGAGCAGTAATGTTTTTCTTATTTTTATCTTCTCTTCTGATATAAGGGATTTTTTTCGTTCATACTTAGCACAATAAAAGACCTGGCACCGATCCATAAAAGCCTTCAGGTGACCTGGTATTCCCATTGTCATAACTGGTGTGGCTATTATGAGGCTGTCCATTGCATTGAGTTTTGGATATAACTTCTGCATATCGTCTTCTATGATGCACGAACTTTCCTCTCTGCAGTAATACCTCTCCCTGCATGATGAAAATTCAAGGTCAGGGACATTAATAAGATCAACCTCACAACCTGCATCTTCAGCCCCTGATATCGCCTTATTTAAGAGTTTTGCAGTATTTCCTTCATTTAACGGGCTTCCCAGAAGCGCAACAATTTTTGGCTTAATATGTCCTCATCTCTCCTATCCACATATGGGTGCTACAAAATAAATAACTGTGTTACCTTTCATGTGGCTAAAAGTGTATACTATTTCTACAACTGCTATTTAGCCATTAATGGTACTCGAATCATTCTTAAGTCTTTAGGATAATTATTGATATGGTGAATACCTTGACCGATACAAAAAAGGTTAAAGCTGGCAGCAAAGTCGGCCCTGGAAAATACGTTTGTGTAGACTGTGGAAAGGAGTATGAGCTGACCGGAACTGAACAGGATTTGCGCCATTGTCCTGCATGTTCATGTGAGATGTATGACTGCTTCCCCATAACTCATATCAGGCCTGATGTGAAATCACCGGAGGATGCAGTAAATCCACCAGAACGCTCATAATCTTTTTTATAGGTCTTTTTCCCGGTATCGCTTCATGAACATATCTAAAAATTGAGGAACAAAAATGACAAATGTATCTGAAGAAGGACAGGTTTTTGAGTGTGAGATATGCGGAAATATTGTAAAAGTCCTTGAAGTCGGAGGAGGAGAACTTATCTGTTGTGGTGAGCCTATGGTTCTTCAGGAGTGATTGTAATGTGTTCTGGTATGAATGATCTAGAGAAGAAGATAGGGAAAGTTCCAAAAATCTTCAAAAATCTTGCAGAGACAGATCCGGATATGCATGAACTCATCTTAAAACTTGATCAGTATATCTGGGATGATGGAGCTATAAGCAGAAAGACAAAAAAACTTATTGCTATAGCAATTGCTGCCTCAATGAGGGATCAACATGCAATCAAAGCCCAGATGGCCGGTGCAAAAAACCTCGGAATTACTAAAGAAGAGGTGGAAGAGGCTTTAAGGGTTGCATATCTTCTTGCAGGAATGCCAGCCTATGTTAATGGAAAAGTCATTGAAGAGGAGATGATGTGATTTGACATTCGAAGAAGAAGATGAATGCGGTTGCGATTGTACCGGATTTCCTGTTCTTGGTGATCCTGCCCCTGAATTTGAAGCAATTACGACACATGGAAAGATAAAATTATCCGATTTTAAAGGAAAGTGGGTAGTTCTCTTTTCACACCCGGCTGACTTTACCCCTGTCTGTACCACTGAGTTTATAGCTTTTTCGAAGGCTGATGAAGAATTTAAGGCATTAAACGTTCAGTTACTCGGTCTTTCAATAGACAGTGTCCATTCTCATCTTGCGTGGGTAATGAATGTAAAGGAGAAGATGGGAGTTGAGATACCTTTCCCGATTATTGCCGATCTTGATATGAATGTAGCCTCTCTATACGGGATGATTCACCCTGGTCAGAGTTCAACTGCGGCAGTGAGGGCAGTGTTCTTTATTGATGATAAAGGCATCCTCCGTGCGATGATTTATTATCCGCTCAGTAATGGTCGATATATTCCTGAAATAATCCGACTTGTTAAAGCTCTGCAGACAACAGACAAGGAAGGTGTTGCGACTCCGGCCAACTGGCAGCCTGGTGAAAAAGTTGTTGTTCCTGCCCCGTTAACAACCGAACAGGCAAAGAAGCGTTTATCAGAAGGTTATGAGTGTAAGGATTTCTACCTTTGCTTTAAAACTCTCTGATTCTTTTTTATGATATCTATTCGTGTTCTTGCAATTGCAGGAAGTCCCAGACGTCATGGGAACTCCGAAATTCTTCTTGACTGGGTTATCGGACATATGAAGGAAGACCCATGTGTAACCATTACCAAAGTGGCACTTACAGAAGCTGATATTGCTCCATGTCGCGGGTGTAATGCCTGTGAAAAACTTAACCGGTGTGTAATCCGCGACGGGATGGATCTTATGCATGATCAGATAATAGAAGCTGATTGTATCATACTTGCAGCCCCTGTATACTGCATGAGCATATGTTCACAGGCTAAAGGACTGGTTGATCGTACACAGGTCTTCAGATCCAGAAAGTATGTACTGAAACTTCCTGTGGTCTCACCCGAACGAAAGGGAAAACGCCTTGGTCTTTTTATATCCACTGCAGGACAGGACTGGAGTTACGTCTTTGATCCTTCAGTCCCGGTTGTAAGATGTTTCTTTCATGTGATCGAAGTCAGGGATAAAGATATAAGATATCTTATGGTAAGGCATGTGGATGAGAAGGGAGCAGTCCTGAAACATCCTGGTGCCAGGGATGAGGCACTTAAAATTGCTGATGAGATGATAAGCACCTTAAAGGAGCGGCTCTCGGAATGAAAAACCCGGTAAAGGTCATAGGTCTTCTTGGTAGCCCTCACAGGAAGGGGAATACAGAACAACTCCTTGACAGGTTTTTGGAAGGCGCATCTGATGCCGGAGGTGTTACTGAAAAAGTTATTATCAGGGATCTCTCATATTCGTCATGTAAAGGATGCAATGCCTGTCATAAAACCGGGATATGTATAATGAATGATGATATTCCTCTAATTTATGACCGACTTTTAGAAGCTGACTGCATAGCTGTCTCATCTCCAATATATACGATGGGAATAACCACAGAATTAAAATCCTTTATTGACAGGGCGCATTATCTCTGGGTGAGATATTATAAACAGGGTGAGCATTTAATCACACCTGAAAAGAAAAAGAATCGCCAGGGTTTTTTTCTTTCAACTGCGGGGATGGATACAGATGATGTATTCATTACAACTACTCCGATGATTAAGCCATTATTTAATATTCTGGGATTTTCTTATTGCTCTGATATTCTGGCAAGGAATATGGATGGATTCGGAGGAATAGCAGGCCATCCATGGGCACTAGATTCTGCGTATAAAGCAGGATCCAGGGCAGTAATTGAGATCTCTGCCGGGATACCATGTATGGGCAGGAACAGTAACTCTCAACAGTCTTTACTTGATGATATTCCTGAATAATTTTTTTCACTTTCACACTGCGGCCTGCATACTTTATCTGATCTTCTGTTAACCATAATTATGGGATGTCTGAGGCAGATCTTGCAGTAATTGGAAGGCGATGGCAGGAGCGTATTGAAGCATCACCTGAGTATTCGGTGATTGCCAACGATAACGTCTTCAGACTTGGATTTAATCAGAATGCGATTAAGGAATCAGTGTATTGCAACCTGCAGAATCTACTGAATAATCTTTGTCTTAAATATGAAGGTTATAGTGTCCTGGAAGCATTACCCGGAGAGGTATTTGAGAATGATGAGGGTGAATATTATAAAATCTCTTCCAGTCATCCATGTGTTTTTTCATCCCCTGGGTCTCATGATATTGGATTGTTTTTAAGGCAGGATCTCTCCCTTGTCAGAGGTATAGGAAAGGTTACTTCGAAACGTTTCAAGGAACTTGGGTGTTGTAACTTATCAGATCTCGTTAAATGGAAAAGATTTCATAAATCTGCCGGAAATGTTCTGGACATTCTTGATGATACCCCTCATTCCATAAGCAGGTTTCTCTTTGCAAGAAAAGGTGCTGCTCATCCCGCATCTCTTCTGACTTCATGTCTTCATCATCATGAATTGTTCAGGTTTGTTGATATCGAAACGCTTGGGATGTTTGGCAGACCCCTGATACTTATAGGGCTTGGATTTTTCAAAGGCGTAACTCTTCATATTGTGCAGTTTCTTCTTCGTGAGATCGGAGAAGAAGCTGCGGCATTATCTGCATTCTGTGATCTTATTCCGGATGATGCGATCTTTGTATCTTTTAATGGAAAATGTTTTGATATACCGTATATTTCCGACAGGCTTGCATATTATGGGCTTTCACCACTTCCTGATATTTTGCATTATGATCTTCTTCATCCTGCACGAAGACTATGGAAGAATGATGTCTGTGACTGTCGGCTTACAACACTTGAGAGACATTTTCTTAACTGTTACAGAAGAGAAGATCTCCCTGGTGCATTGGTTCCCGAATGGTATGCAAGATATATGGAGACGGAAAACCCCGGTCCATTAATCCCGGTTGTTGAACATAACAGACAGGATGTGCTGACTCTGGCTATTCTGCTCTTCAGGCTGCAACAGGAATGGTATGAGCGTCTCCGCGTTTCTTGAACTTATTCTGGAGAACAGGAGATTTTCTGACTATGTGGCCCATATTCATCATACTCCTTCAAAGCAGGCGGATATTGTGCCCTGCCCTGAAAGTCTCCCGCCAGGAGTTAAGAGATGGCTTGATCAGAAAAATATCGGGCTTTATTCTCACCAGGCCGAAGCTGTTAATACTGTCTTTTCAGGAGATGATGTGATATTATGCACACCAACGGCTTCAGGTAAGACCCTCTCGTTTTTCCTTCCTTTTCTCTCAATACGTCATATTGATCCGGATGCAACAGCTCTTGCCATATATCCTGCCAAAGCCCTTACCCGTGATCAACTTAGATCAATTCAGGATCTTGAGAAGGAGACCGGAATCAGGGTTGATCCTGCGATATATGACGGTGACACACCACAGCATGATCGCCCACTAATCAGAAGCCAGGCAGGAATGGTTCTGACAAATCCTTATGAAATTCACCAGATTCTCCCATGGCATCGTCAATGGTCCTCGTTCTTTTCAAGGCTTCGTTACATTATTCTTGATGAGACCCATCAGTACAGAGGTGTGTTCGGGAGCAGTATGGCCCTTCTTATCCGCAGGTTGCTCAGAATCTGCGGACATTATGGTTCTTCTCCCCAATTCTTTCTCTCTTCAGCGACTCTGGCAAACCCTGCCCTTTTTGCAGAGCAACTTTGTGGAAGGAAGATGAGGGTTATTGATAGCAGCGGTGCTCCTGCTGGTGACCGGTACTTTATCCTGTACAATCCTTATCAGGAGAGGGCAGTACCAAGATCTGTCTACTCTGAAAGTGCAAGACTTCTTGCTGCACTTGTGGATTCAGGATTGCAATCTCTCTGCTTTACTGGATCGCGCCGGATGACCGAGCTGGTTTCAGTCTGGACAAAGAATGCCCTGTTTGATATATCACCTGGAAAGGCAGGATCAGTAGCAGCATACAGGGCAGGATACTTACCTTCCGAACGACAGGAACTCGAAAAAAATCTTAAGATCGGGAAGATTCGCGGGCTTGTATCAACTAACGCTCTTGAACTTGGAATAGATATCGGCTCTCTTGATGCTGTGATTATGACCGGTTATCCCGGAACCATGATGTCAGTATGGCAGCAGGCCGGGCGGGCCGGAAGATCCACATCAGATGCACTTGTACTGCTTATTGCGATGCAAAACCCGATTGATCAGTTTTTTATGCGACATCCTGAAGGTTTTTTTGCAAGATCGCATGAACATGCGATCATCGATATTAAAAATCCATATGTTTTATCCGGGCAACTCCTTTGTGCAAGTTCAGAACTTCCTGTAAGGCCTGAAGAAGATAATACCTGGTTTGGTGATGATATATCCGGGCATCTTAAATCACTTCAATCAAATGGGATAGTGGCTGGTTCGGCACGCGGATATATTTATACCGGAAGAAAAAGGGCATCGGAACTTGTCTCACTCTCACAAATCAGTGATACATGGACAGTAGAATCAGGGAAAAAGGTAATAGAAACGCTTAGTTTAAGGCAGGCTTGTCGTGAGGCTCATCCGGGAGCAGTGCTTCATCACCAGGGGATGAGATATTTAATCGAAGGCTGGGATGACGAACGACATCGGATAAAAGCGATAAACGACGATCCTGGTTACTATACTAAGGTAAATCAACAGATTTCAGTTCGGATCCTCGACAGGATGGCAATCCGGAAGGTGTCATCAGGTGATCTAGTACTTGGCCGTGTTGAGGTATCAGAATGTTATTTTGGATACAGGAAGATTCTTGATGAAAAGGTACTCTCATCAGAGCCGCTCTCTCTTAATCCTGTTACTTTTGATACGATATCTGTCTGGATCGAGTTCTCACCATTAAAACCGTCACTGGTTTCAAAGGATCGTGACCTTGCAGGTTCACTTCATGGAGCCGAGCACTCATTAATAGCCATGATGCCTTATCATGTGCTCTGCGATCGGTGGGATCTTGGGGGTCTTTCTTCTGCTTCATTTCCTGAATCAGATGGAAAACCGGTTATATTCATTTATGATGGATATGAAGGGGGTATAGGCCTTTCAGAACGGGCTTATAAAATTTATGAAGACTTATGCAGATCTACCGAGAAGATGGTCCATGAATGTCGTTGTTCTAATGGGTGCCCGGCCTGTATTCAATCCCCTAAATGCGGCAGTGACAACCAGCCGCTGGATAAGGAAGGTTGCATTGAAGTCCTTGGCAGCATTACAGTTCCTGAACAGAATTATTAAGTTCTATTTATCAGGTTTTTTTATCAGATGCGGATGTTAATGCTTTTTTCTTTTTATAATGTTCGGATATCTTTGTAATCTGGATAATTTTATTCATCTCCGGTCCGAAGAGTGCGATCCCCTTTTTATCCACTGCTATAATTTTGTATGCTTTTCTAATATCATCAGGGATCCTCATGCTTGGGATAGATTTAATCTTTATGAAGTTTTCAATCTGAATCTGGAAATGTTTCTGAAGTAAAAGCCGCATTTCTGCTACATTTTTCCTGAGAACCCTGATATCTTCGGCATCCCATTTAAGAATAGCACTCTCCAGTTCTGAAATCCGGTTTACTACTTCCTGGCTCTTCTCAATATGTTCATCGACTGCCTGTGATAGAGCCATCTCTGCCATCTCAGTACTGTTCACATCATCAAACTCATCCGTGGTTATTCACCTCTGGATCATCCGTAATATACCTTCCACATCACCGGACATCAATCTATTCTTCCGGTGTTCTCTCTGTGGCAGGTTTGTAACATGTCAGATTCTTTATATCACCTGATTCCAGGATATTAATGAGCAGATCTGCGGCTTTTTTTACTGCTGGTGAAAGATCAGTATCCGGCTCGAGTAATTGTGGCTGAATACCGATGAGAATTACTCTTGCGACCCCAGAAGATAGTCTGTTTATCAGGTAGGTCAGTGGAATCTGATGTGATCCCTGACCAATATCCCTGATGTATTCAGTAGGAATGATCCGGATGGTACCGACAGGATAATCCATCTCTACCGCATCAACAAGGATAATAAGATCAGCCTGGCTGGATAAGATGGGTTTAATAAAATTTTCCGGGAGAATGCCTCCGTTAATGCATCTCCATCTTTTTCCTGTAATATTCCTTGCAACATATGGCCCGACACCATCGTCTCCCAGGAGATCATTGCCTATTCCAAGGAGGATGTGTTTTTTTGTTGTATCCGACATGGAATTATCTGATAATAAGATCACTTAAAGAACTGGAATTTTATTCTTATTGTGAATTGTTATCGGTGATCCTTTTTTTCAATATTGTGTTATCTTCGGGAACTTTTTAATATATTCCAGTCTAATTCCCAGAAGATGGGATTAGAAAGACTGGAAGATGTGGTGGATATCCCGTACCCCCAGCATCCTCATTGTCCAACAATACTTGTTCTGGATACATCTGCTTCTATGTCCGGGAATAAGATTGCAGAACTTAACGAAGGACTACAAATACTCACCGAAGAACTGAAAGAGGATGATCTTGCCGAAAAACGTATTGATCTTGCGGTGATCTCTTTTGGGAAAGGAGTAGAGCTAATAAGACCATTTACCGGGATTTCTAAATTTATCCCCCCTGAACTCTCTGCAGGTGGTTACACCCCGATGGGAGAGGCAATTCTTCTTGCGATTGAGGTAGTTGAGAAGAGAAAGGCTGAGTACAGGGAGATTGGGACAGATTATTACCGGCCATGGATATTTCTGATAACAGACGGTCAGCCTACAGACATGAGGAAAGGAGATGCGAGATGGCAGGAGGTTGTTACTGCGGTTCATGAAGGCGAGAAGGAGAGAAAGTTCCTATTCTGGGCACTTGGAGTAGACAAAGCAAATATGGCGCTGTTAAAGGAGATATCGCCTCCAGATCGCATGCCACTCATGCTAAAAGAGGCCAGATGGGCAGAGATGTTTTTATGGCTTTCAAAGAGTCTCTCAAAGATATCTGACTCGGGAATTGGTGAACAGATATCACTTGAAAGCCCTGTCGGACCAGAAGGATGGGGAGTGATTCAACTCTGAACCCTGATATTATTAATAATACGTATTTTTACTCAAAGTCAGAATTTAAGGTCTTTGGAGCATCAGTTCAGGGGGTATCTCATCGAAAGAGTAACAGGTCTTGCGAGGATGCGTATGCATTCAGGTATGCAGGCGTTTATCTCATTATAGCAGTTGCAGACGGGGTCTCATCTGTAAATAACGGGGGAAAAGGGGCAGAGATAGCAGTAAATGGTGCAGTTGATGCATGTTCAGAGATGATAAGAAAGGGAGAAACTCAGGGAGAATTGCTGATAAGTGAAGGAATCTCTGCAGGCAGAAAAGCCATTTTGGATCATGCCTACCTGGAAGGGATGCCTCTCTCATCATATGCTACAACTCTTTTACTGGTCTGTATATCAGAGAATAAGGTATTTTGCGGGCATATAGGAGACGGGGCCGTTATCTGTGTAAAAAATGAAGATATACATATATTATCTGAACCCGTAAGATGTGAATATGCTAATGAAACCACGGTATTGACCGGGTCTGACTGGAAATGCGCTTTAAGGAGATCATCCGGTGAATGTGATGTGGTTATTCTTGTAACCGACGGATGTCAGAATGCTTTGCTTCGGCGCAAAAACGCTCAGTTTTTTCCATATAATCCATTTATCCTTCCACTTGTAAGGTCATTGCCGGATTATGTCAGAAAAGGGGAAGATGTTAACCAGGCAATCAGTGATCTTTTGTTCTCTGAAAAGATGCAGGCACTATCATCTGATGATATGACCCTTGTTATAGCATTTAAGAGTCCAGGTGAGACAAAGTGACAAGCTTGCGGTTATTCGGAGCGAAACCCAGGATCCGGATTGACCGTAATGAAATTCTTATCTCAAATGCCCTTTCTGGTTCTATCAGGGAGGAACTTCTTATTGTGAATGAAGGATCCGGGCGACTTTACGGGTCTGTCAGGTCAGAAGTCCCCTGGATTATAGTGCTAAATAATACCCTTGACACTACCTTCATTCAGCGTATCCCTCTAGAGATCAGGTGCGATAAAGCTCCGATGAATTCAGAGGCATGGATTACAATTATTTCAACGGGTGGAATAAACCGGGTTAAAATTATTTTAAGATCCTCTCCTGTTCAGGTCTCTTCATTAATCCTTGATGAGCGCAACTTTCAGTTCTGCAATTGCAGTCCTGACGAGAAGATCTCGTTTCATCTTACTATCAGAAATGGAGGAAAAGGATTCTTATCCGGTACTGTAACTTCACTATCTGAATGGATAGAGATTCCTTGCAAAGGTATATGGACCAGGGATATTCAGAAGATTCCGATTAATGTCGATGTCAGGCTGTCTCCGATGGTCCGCCATCCCATAGGCAGGATGCTTGTAAGAACAAACGGGGGAGAAGAGACTGTAGAGGTATCGATTCATCGTTCGCTTCAGAAAGGCCCTTCGGTTATACTGGATCCCCCCACATTGAGGATCAACTGGAGAGTTAAAGGAGTTATTGAAGAGAATATCAATATCCGCAATACCGGGACCGGTATTCTCCGGGGAACAATACCTTCAAAATACAAATGGATTTCAATATTTCCATCGATCTTTTCGGTAGAGACAACATTAAAATGTACTGTCAGGGTAGATACAAGGATTCTTCCTCCATCTGCACCTGCATCAGTAACCCTTGATGTTATCACAAATGCTGGTCGTTACACTCTGGATATTGAAATTATCAGGGCCAGGACTCCCGAGCCACCAGTTTCAGGGATAAGAGTTTCGGTAAGAAGATCTGGAAAGTACCGGCCCAGGTCACGTATTACAGTAATGGACGAAAACCACATCCCCCTAATACTGATTTCATCTGGTAAAAGTGGAGGAGAAGGTGAGATCTGGTATGTCGAGGGTGATGATACGGTATGTGTTAAATTGTTTCATCCACACCGGATAAGTAGTGATCTCGAGGAAAAACTAAAGTTCATGCAGTTAAACCCGTTTTTAACCCCTCCTGATACTGATCTTTGCTGGCCAAAGGGAAGGGTATCAGATCAGGGCATGGATGGGCGTTTCCTCGGGTATATTATGAAACGACTCGATACCAAATCTTATAAACCTGCTCATTTATGGTATGATTCAGGTGATATGGATGAGTTATTCGGGTTTAAGGCGGCAGCCAGGCTTGCATCACTTGTAAACTCAATTCATAAATCCGGGCATTGTATCGGCGATCTTCGTGAGAATAATCTCTTTGTAAGCAGGACCGGAGAGGTATGTCTTATCGATACTGATTCTTTCCAAATATCCTCTTCTGATTCATCCAGGATATGGTTTTGCAAGGTAGGAACCGGTGAGTATATTCCACCTGAAATCCTTGATGGATCATTCAATCTTCAGGAAATTAACCGGCTTTACGCAGACAGGTTTGCTCTTGCAGTCCTGATATTCAAATTTCTGATGAAAGGGGTTCATCCGTATCAGGCAAAAGGTTCTCTGATAGATGATGCTCCTTCTACTACTGATAAGATTTTGCGGGGGTATTTTGCATTTGAAGGAAAGACTATCGGACTTACTCCACCTGGTTACGCCCCGTCTTATGAAAGGCTTCCCCCTGATATCAGGGCCTTGTTTCACGAATCTTTTGTCAGGGGTCATGGGAACCCGAAAGCCAGACCCGATGCCGGTCGATGGATGACTGTCCTTGGAGGTGGCCAGATAAAAAATAATGGCAAAATAAAAAAACCGCCGGTTAATATCGTTGCAAAAGGATTAGAAGATTCGTTTAATGACCGGGGTTTATATTATGACAAAGAAGGTATATGTGTAACACTTTTAACCGTAGCTGTAAAGATTCATTATGGAAAAATATGGGATATTGACAGGAAGAATTTTCAGTTACTTATCCCTAGTGATAATTTAAATTTAACAGACTTATGTAACGATGCTCCTGTATTTCTCCCGCCTTCGGTGTTATATCCTGTCTCCATGGTAAAAAGGGGTGATAAACGGCATGAAGCATCGGGATTTATAATTCCATTACTGGATACCACAAGATATGTTCACTGGCATATTGCATCAGATCCTCAAAGCCGTAGAAAAAGATGGGGGGAGACTTTTACTTTCAGACACAGGATGGCGGCCTGTCTGAATCTCATCTCATCCCTGTTATCAGTACTCCGCTCCGGTTTTATTCCATATTCTCTCTCCTCAAGGTCAGTTTTTGTCGGACCTGACAGTTCCGTCAGGATTATTGCAATTCCGGGTGGTATATACGGGGAGTATAAAGATAGGGAGTTACTGGAAAACACCAGGATTCTATTTACACAGATGCTTATGGATGGTTATCATCCTGATAAGATCTTCAGTAAATCACATAATAAAAAAACTGATCACTCTCCTTCACCAGAAATAATTCCTTTTCCGTTGAATTATTTCCTGTCGGGCATATCAGACCTTACTTACAGTTCTATTGACGAGGTTCTTACCGGATTATACAAGAGAACAGAATGGGCATTATATTCCCTTAAACAATGTAAAAACGATTCTAACCACTGGTATACGATAATGCCCGGCTGGTGCCCCTGGTGTACTCCTTACGGTCTGTTTAATAAACTGCTTATGACAAGAAAAGTGATTCCCCTTACTTTTGTCAATTCCTTTCTCCTCTTGTCAGAACCGGATGGTGGACATATGTGCCCAACTCATGAAAAGTCGAAAATAATTATTCTTTCTGGGTTTGTTTTATCTCCTGTAATATATCTGTCAGGACCTTTAAATCCCCTTTAAGGCGGGCTTTCAAGTTTTGATAACCCCGGGTATGTTGTAGAGTGTTTTTGTCAGAAATTTTGTATATTTGCGTTAAAAAGTAACCTCATTCAATCAGGTTATCGTCGAAAAATGTTTTCTCTACTCCCCTTCAGAAATTATACCTGATATATCAGAATTATGCCGAAAATTACATTTCTATGGCCTGCGATAACTCTTTCTTTTTGTAAATTTAATCTGATGTATCAATTTTAGAGGTGTATCAGAAAAAATGAGGGCTTTGGGTTTATTTGTAACTCTTACATTGTTATGTCTGGCTTTCGTCGGGATTATATCTACATCCTGTGCAGATGATGGTGCGCAGGAGATCGGTTCATGGAATCCCTATCAGGGTTGGGATATGGATTTATCCTCAAAAATTACCGGTGTTTTTCCCGTGATTGAGGTAAGTGAAACCCCAACTCCAGTGAGTACAGAAATGCCAAAGACAAGTCCTGACTTCTGGGTAAAACTTGCATATTATCCGGCAGGATCGTCATCTGGTCAGCCGGCAATTCTGGCAGGTTATGTAGGCGGTAAGAATTATAATGCAGAAGTAACAATCGGGGCAAAAAAGGAGGCATCCGGAGATTTTCAGAATCTCATAACCATCAAACCACAGGAGAACGGAGTTTTCGTATGGGCAGTCCCGGATAATATTAAGGATGTCAATTTTTACCAGGCAACAGCCACAATCGGTGGTGTCCCAGTAAAATCGGAGATCGTTAAAATATCCAGTACCAGTGCATATTCATAAGTTACATGAACTTATGCATGGATAATTTTTTTATTCCTTCGTGACCCTGCAACAACTCTTTCTTTTTCGGAATTCAATCTGATATTATTAATTATTTGGGTGTAAAAGAAGAATGAGATCATTAAATTACCTGTTTATCTCTTTATTGCTATGTCTGGCTTTTACTGCTATTTTTCCCCTGGCTTTTGCAGAGGAAGGATCTTCCGGGTCTTATTCCTGGAATCCATATGAAGGATGGGATGTTGACCTTGATCTGGTCTCAAAAGTAGGAACAGGGCTCTTCCCGATGGTAGAGGTTAGTTGGACACCTACTCCGGAGACCACAATGGTTCCGGTTAAGACTCCTGATTACTGGGTTAAATTAGCATATTATCCATCAGGCTCTTCTTCAGGACAACCTGCATTACTTGCAGGTTATGTAGGGGGTAAGAACTACAATGCAGAAGTGACCATTGCAGGAAAAAAAGAAACATCCGATGATTTTCAAAATATAATTACCATCCGTCCGCAGGAGAACGGAGTGTTTGTCTGGGCAGTTCCTGAAAAACTGAAAGACGTTATCTTTTATCAGGCTACTGCCTCGGTTGCGGGTGTCCCTGTTAAATCAGAGATTGTAAAAACTACCAGCCTAAGTGCTTATACTGAAGTCACTTCAAATCCGGAAAAAACCCCGAAACCTGTAACTACCATAATTGCCGCATCAACTGCCACTTCTAATGCTGTTACAGCAGGTGTTCCGGTAATTACAACCCTGACTCTGACTTCAGATACCTTAAGTCCTAAGGTGGGAGAAGATGTTGAACTCTATGGGAGGTTAACCGATTCAAATGGTAAGGGTATTTCCGGTATGAAGATCTCGATTGAAGCACCAGATTATGGAACCGACTTTCTTCCTCTTACGAAAGCGGTTACAGGTAGCGACGGGGGTTTTTCTGCAACTATAAAGACCTATGAAGATGGCGTTGTCCCGGTAAGAGCAGTTTTTGAAGGGACAGATTCGTATCTTGCCTCAACAAGTAACACCATAACATTTTCCACGTTGTCAAAGGAAGGGGGATATCCTTCTTTTTAGGTATTCAGGAATGATACTTCTGGAAAAGGGATTGTTTGTGCCATTATCAGGCTGACGATCTGCGGCACAAATAAAAGAATAATTACCAACATCCTGATTGGGGTACTTTCTATTTTTCTATATGTGAATATAGTCAGGACCATTAGGATCACTATGATACATGCAAAAGACCATGTCCATGGAGCAGCTGTTCCAATCTTTAAAGAACTTATAACATACCTGACAATCGAAGTAATTGCCACAGTTCCAAAGATTAGTGAGAGAATTGCATATATGATGTCTACGAAGATCAGAGTACGGTTATTTGCTGGCACAATATCTCCTTTATATGAATACAATGTGGGTTTTATCTTATGGTATACCTGTTCATCCCATGATATTTGAGCTGACTTTAGTGATCTTTGCTTCAACATCAGGCTTTTTCTGATTATTAGAGAGAATGACGTAGTTCTCCTTAGTCATAGGGAGATCAAGTCTTTTTGTCACATTTACAGTTTCACCTTTAGGAATTGTTCCAATATCAATATTTTCATGAACAAATCTGTAATCAGGAAGATCTTTTGGTGTACTTAACAGGAGCATGATGCTGACGTCGTAGGCATTGTTGGATCCTGAATTCTTTAGTTTAACTGTTACATCATATGTGATATTACCTGTATCAGGTGAAGCATTTACCTGAATAAATGAAGTATCCATGCTGATATCAGGGGTTGCATAACTACTGCAGCCGGAAGAAAATATTCCTGTAACTATTATGGCGAATAATGCCGGGATGTACCATAAAGATCTCATGTCTCCCTTCCAAGTTCGGTAATCTTGATTTCAGCCTCTGAAAGTCTCTCTTCACATTGTCTGATAATAATAATCCCCTGTTCATAAAGAGTGATCATCTCATCCAGGCTGGTTGAATCATCTTCAATCTTCTTTACGATCTCCTTTAATTCAGCAATAAGTTCTTCATACTTTTTTGTCATGGCAAAAAAGTATGAAGAA
>Ga0209340_1000817_pt1 | contig 28082 bp, 31 predicted proteins | sample EPASupsiteSAE323_FD_187266 | JGI IMG/M metagenome (GOLD analysis project Ga0209340, IMG submission 187266) | Bioremediated contaminated groundwater from EPA Superfund site, New Mexico - Sample SAE3-23 (SPAdes) (version 2) | ecosystem: Environmental > Aquatic > Deep subsurface > Groundwater >... | reverse complement strand
GATAAACTTGATAAACTATCTGTCATGTCTGCAACAAAATCTAAAAAAACACCACGAATTTTAATCGCCCTCGTCTGTTCAGTCTGTGGCGCTCAAAATTATTTAACTGAAAAAAATAAAACCAACACGCCTGATAAACTAAAATTTACCAAATATTGTCGTTGGTGTCGAAAGAAAACTGAACACAAAGAGAGTGCCAAACTTAAATAAAAGTCTTCAGTCAGCCTTGGAAAATATTTACATTTCTCCTTTGGAATTATGTAATTTGAATTGTCGTGCCTGCTACACAAAGAAAACCAAAAATATTCTCCCCAACCAACAAATTTTAGATTTTATTGATAAATATTCATCCTATCTCCAATCTAAAACCTACGATTTAAAATCAATTCTATTTTGTGGTGGCGAAGTCTTCACTCTTCCCAATTTCCCGGATTTAGTCAACACTTTGATCCAAAAAGACATATTTATCACCATAATTACTAACGGCACTATCGACTGTATCAATAAAATTGATAGTCCAAAAAATTGTCAGATTTTAGTTTCACTCGACGGCCCCAAAGAAATTCACGACCAAAACCGTGGCCCTGGTAATTTTGATAAAACCATAAAATTTATTCAACACGCCCAACAACTCGGTTTCCCTGTCGAAATTATGTTTTTAATTACCAAAGATTCCTATCCTTACAAAGATTCTTTTGATATTTTTGGTCTACCAAAAACCTATTTAACTGACCGAAAAATGTCATTATCAAAAGACCAACTTTTAGATATCAAAAAAAACTATCAAACCTTCCCAAACAAAAATTTTGGCTGTTTTCAACTCTCACTTCAATCGTCTGGCGCCATAACAGGCTGTTGCGAATCTTCCCTACGATTAGGCACAATCAACGATGATCCTGCAACTTATGTCGCCAATTTTATAAAATCTTTATCCAAATGTTCCAGCTGTCAAAAATGTAACGGTTGTTGCGACCCCAATTATCTCTGTGGTTACAAAACCGAATTAAATCTCAAAACTTGCCAAGATGTTGTACAATCATTCAAATGAATTTTCAAACTCAATTTATTAAAGAATGGACCGTTCAAGCTTTGCGAAATTATTTTATTGATAATAATTTTCACGAGGTCGAAACTCCAACTCTACTTGCCAAAATTCCCATCGAACCAAATCTTTATGCTCTAAAAACTCATTGGTCCCAAAAAGATTTTGATTTTTATTTGCCCACCTCACCTGAGTCTTCACTCAAAAAATTAATTTCTCAAGGCATTGGTAACTGTTTTGCCATCAGTAAAGTTTTCCGCGATTTGGAAGATATTGGCCCCACTCACAATCTCGAATTTGCCATGTTGGAATGGTATGAAATGGATAAAAATTATCGTGACATTGCTGAAACTACCCAAAAATTGGTGTTGGAAATTTACCACAGTATTCTTAAAAAACAAAACAAAAGCATTACTAATTTACTCACCTACCAAAACCAAACCATCGACCTTTCCGCCCCCTGGTATTTTTTCACTCTCCAAGAATTATTTAAAAAATTTGCCAGCATTGATTTGTCTAAAAATTTAACCACCAACGAAATTATTGCCACCGCCAAATCAAAAGGTTACAACACTGATGGTATTACCACCTGGGAACCGCTCTACACTCAAATTTTTATCAATGAAATTGAATCTAAATTACCTCAAGACAAACCAGTCTTTATTTTAGATTATCCCACTCAACTTTCTCCTCTTTGCCTCCCCTGTCCCAATAATCCAGGTTTCAGCCAACGATTTGAATTTTATATCGGTGGCATGGAAATCGGCAACGCTTATTCTGAATTAAACGATTCAAAAATTTTAACAGACAATTTTGAAACCGAAACCAAATTTAGACGAGATAATAATTTACCAATTCATCCCTACGATCAAGAATTTATCGATGCCTGTGACAAACTTCCCACTTGTGCTGGCATTGGCTTAGGTGTCGATCGACTTGCCATGCTTTTCGCCGACACTCTTAATATTGAAGATGTTATTTATTTCCCCACTTCAAAATTTCTAAAAAAATAATATTTATTATATAATTAACATATATGAGTCGATCAACCACAAGAAAAGTAGCCACCGATAATCGGTCCACCATCACTAAAGGTTTTATTAAACCAGAAATACCCAATTTTCCTGGCAATAAATCCACTTCCGGCTTCAAACCAGGAGCTAGATTTCAAACCATCAATCGTGGTCGTCGCTAATCTTTGATTTTTTCTTCAATCAAGTTTACATTCTTTTACCTTTTTAGCCACCGTTTCCCAATTATCACACGGAATCACATTAATATCTTTTCTTTCCGCCTCTGTCTGATCATATAAATAAATTACTCCTTTATATTTCTTGCCAAAATATTTCGTCAACCCTGAATTATCGTCAACAATTCCCACCACCTGTGGATATAAATATTCTAAAACTTTAGCTTTCCATTTATTTCCCATCTTTCGGTTAATATTCCTAGATTTAGCAATAATCGGAGCCTTTGGAAAACCATGTTTATTCAACCAAAATCTAGTCCCGCTAATAATACTTGTCGGCCTAGCTGTAATATATGCCACAATTGGAATTATTTTATTTATTTCTTGAACCAACTTATTTGAATTTTCAATCAGCGGTAAATCTTTCTGTGTTTCATTTGAATGAATAATTTCTTCTAAAATTTTTTTGGCCTCATCGTCCTGCCAATAAGGAATTTTATCCGTATGTCGATATTTTTTAAAAATTTCCTCAGCTGTTAAATTTTCCGGATTACCAAATTTCTCAGTTAATCTTTCCACCATCAAACCAATTGTGAAAGACAAAGTTTCATCAATATCCAAAGCTAAACCTTTAACTCCCATCAACTTTAATTTTCTTTTTAAAGAAATTATTTCCTTATTTTTAATTCTCATTTTTAATCCAAAAAATCTATCTTATCACTAGGTTTATCAACTATAACCAATTCTACCTCTGCTTCTTTTAAAAGTTCTTTAACTCCACCAATATCAGGGTAATTACTGTAGGTAACAATTTTTTTAATACCAGCATTAATCATCATTTTGGCACAAATAATACATGGAGTATGAGTGCAATAAATAGTAGCATCGGAAACATCCTCACCATGTTTGGCGGCCTGAATAATAGCGTTTTGTTCAGCATGAATCGCCCTACAAATTTCGTGTCTTTCACCAGAAGGAATATTTAATTGATTTCTTAAACAACCAAGCTCTAAACAATCCTTAGTCCCAGCCGGCGCTCCATTATAACCAGTAGTTAAAATTCTTCGATCCTTCACGATTATCGCTCCAACATGATGCCTCAAACAAGTTGATCTCTCTGAAACTAATGCTGCAATTTTAATAAAATATTCATCCCAACTTGGTCTTTTGTTTTTTATTTCTTTTTTTGCCATTTTTAAATTTGAATAACTTTTAAAATTTCTTCTAACTTTGAATCTAATTCTTCAATTAATCCATTATTTTCAATTTTAAAATCAGCCATTTCAATACATTTTCTCAAATTTTGCTTATTTGGATCGTCTGAATCCATTTCTCTTTCTTCATCACTTAAAAATTTTTCAAAACCAATATTATCAGTAGCACTGGATCGTTTTAAAATTCTCTGATATCTAATCTTTGGATTAGCATCAACTGCTAATAAACTAAAATTTCCTTTTTTCCTTAAAGATTCTATCTCCCCCACCGTTCTTAAACTTTCAACTACACAATTTTCTCCCGATTCTAAGGCTCTTTTTAAAAGTTCATCAGCAACAAAACTTGGACTATTTTTTTCTCGCAATTCATTTGCCACCGCCACCATATTGTCTCGATTATTTTCTAAACCCCTACTTTCAATTTCTTCCAATAAAAAAGCTCTTGCCGAAAAATGTTTAAAATTTTTTCTGTCCACCAAATATTCCACCACAGTACCTTTACCTGCTCCAATTGTTCCCGTAATTCCAATTATCACCATTTACCAATTTATCATTAAATTAATATCAAAACAATTAATTACTTCTTACTAAGTTGTCTTAGTAAATTTTCCGCTTCCACTGTTCCCCTATTCCCTTCTTTTATACCTTTTTTCTCAAAAAGTTCATCTGGAATTAAAAGCACTTCCTTAGGATCAATTCCAAATCTATCTCCCATTGTAATAATTCCTAATTCGCTCAAAACTTCCTGCTTCGGGGAATTACAAGTGTAATGAATTACTCCTCTATCAGTTTCTGACGTTCCTTCAGGTCGCCCATTGGAACCTATTCTAAAACCTACTTCCCTTTGAATTGATTCATTTCCTTTTTCACCGCTCATTAATATTGATTCTATCAATCAAATTTAAAAATAACAATTTATGTTAAAATACCCCTCAAATGCCAAGAAATTTAGAAACACTTTCTATTGCTCCCAAAGAAATACTAAATGCAAAAAACCAACTTTCTCATTAGATCTCGCTGTCCAACACTGGTCTTGTTGTTGGGGAGGAACAGTAATTATTTCCAAAAAACACACTGAAACATCCCAAGAAATTATTAAACATTTTAATGAAAAAAATTCTTGGATTAGTGAATTTCTCAAAAATAATAAACCTAATCAACCAATTACCATTTCCACTGTAAATGAATCTCCAAATGGTAGACACAGAAATTTAATTGGAGATTTTTTTATTGATCTAACATGTCTACAAGACCAATCTACCTTTAACTCTAATTTAAGCACCTTTATTTCATTAGACGGCATTCAAGTCTTACCTATTAAGTCCGAAAAACGAGAAAAAATTATTGGTAATAATGATTTATTCACTCATAAAATTTCCCAAAAACCAACTTCAATTTTAAGATTCGCTTATTATCAACATAACGACGGTTTCCTTGATAACATCAGTTTCCAAAAAAATGGCGGTTTAATTGCTGCTCATTTCTACCTAACCAATCCAAATATTACTGATTTCGATCTAAAAACAGCTGTTCCAATTCACACTGAAATAATCAACTACCAAAATCTTAATCTGCCCGAGTATTAATACTAAAATTTGTGCAGGTCCGCCAGGAGTCGAACCTGGAAAAGCAGTTTTGGAGACTGCTGTGATACCATTTCACCACAGACCTAAGAATGAAAAGTGGACCCAAGGGGACTCGAACCCCTGACCTTCCCCATGCCATGGGGACGCGCTACCAACTACGCTATGGGCCCTGAAAGGTTCTCTATTTTAACAAAAACTATAAGCCAGCGCCACTGGTTTTCTAGATTTTCTTTTGTGTTACCATTAGTCTAATATGACTAATATTTCTAAGGCCGTCATTGCTGCCGCTGGCCGAGGCACTCGTTTTCTTCCCGTTGTTAAATCTTATCCTAAAGAATTGGTTCCAATTCTCGATAAACCAAATATTCAATACCTTATCGAAGAAGCCATTGGTGCTGGCATTACCGACATCGCCATTATCCATAGATTAGGCGAAAATTCAATCGAAAAATATTTCTCCCCCGATCAAGACTTAGAAGATTATTTGATCAGTAGAAATAAAACTGAATATTTAGACAGTCTAAAAACTATTTGGCAAAAAGCCAAATTAACTTTCATCCCTCAATCAGCCGATCTTCCCTACGGCAATGGTTCCCCTATTCTTGCCGCCAAAGATTTCATTGGTTCCGATAATTTTGTTTACATGTTTGGCGACGATCTAATCGTTGAACAAACTTATGGTCAATATTTAACTAAAATGATCACTTCTCTTGAAGAATACAATTCCGATGCTGTTGTTTCCACCCAAGAAATGCCAACTGAAGAAATGAAACGTTACGGTGCTGTTGTTCCTCATACCAACCCTGCCGTTCCTCACCAAATCAGTGCTTTACTCGAAAAAACTGATCCACCTCCGTCTAATTTTGCTGTTGTCGGCCGTTATGTTATCTCTAATAAAATTTTAGATGTTATTAAAAACCAAGGTACCACCAAAGACAATGAACTTTGGTTAGCCGATGCTTTAAACACCATGGCACAAAATGGAGTTGTCGTTGATGAACCAATTATCAATGGTGTCTGGATGACTACTGGTGATCCTCTTCGCTGGCTCGAAGCCAACATCGCCGTCGCTCTCAAAGATCCCAAACTTAAAGACGATTTAAAAGAATTTTTAACAAATTTAGATGTCAATAAATAAAGCTGTTATCGCCGCTGCTGGTCGAGGTACTCGTTTTTTGCCAGTAGTTAAGGCTTACCCAAAAGAATTAGTTCCAGTTCTTTCTAAACCAAATATTCAATATTTAGTTGAAGAAGCCATTGGTGCTGGTATTACCAACATCGCTATTGTTATTCACTTCGGCGAAAAAAAGATTCAAAATTACTTTTCAGAAGACGCCAACCTAGAAAAATATTTAATTGAAAACAATAAAACTGAATACTTAGACAGTTTAAAAAATATCTGGCAAAAAGCTAAATTAACTTTCATCGAACAGCCTCTAGATTTACCCTATGGTACTGGTTCTCCCGTTTTAGCCGCCAAAGATTTCATTGGAAATGATGATTTTGCCTATTTTTATGGTGATGATTTTATTCTCGAACCAACTCCTGGTCAATTATTATCGAAAATGATTTCTAAATACGAGCAATACCAAGCCTCTGCCATTTTGGCTGTTCAGAAAGTTCCCATGGAAGAAATTTATCGCTTTGGTAGCATTAAATATATTAACGACTCTGTCTATCCCGATCGCATGTCTGAAATCATGGAAAAACTCCCAGCCGATCAAGCCCCATCCAATTCAGTCAATATCGGCCGCTTCATTGCTTCAAATAAAATTTTAGAAAATATCGATATTAACAAACTATCCAGGGACAATGAACTATGGTTCACCGATGCTCTAACCAAATTAGCTCAATCCGGAGTTGTTCTCACTCAAGCCACTCAAAATGAACGCTGGCTGACTACTGGCGACCCTCTTCGCTGGCTCAAAGCCAATATTACTACTGCCCTCCAAGATCCAAGCCTAAAAGACGATCTAACCTCCTTCCTAAGAACCATAAAATAATATCCAATAAATTAGATGTCCTTAATTTGAACTCAAAGCTGATATGTATTAAATAAGTATTTTTATACAAACCAAAACCTCCTATAACTAATCTATTACTGATACTTAAATGAATAAAATACCTTATTTGTGCCTAATTTTAAAAGAACTTACTACTTGACATAGACCTATAATAACACTATAATACCTATAGAATTAATAAAATAATTCGTACTTTTATAAAAAGCAAAATGTTCAAAGGAGAGATTTGGAGTGTGGCTCCTCTAGAGTTTCGCACCCCGTTTCTCCTTTGAACATTTTAAATCCAAAGGAGAGATTTGGAGTGTGGCTCCTCTAGAGTTTCGCACCCCGTTTCTCCTTTAGATTTAAAATTAAAACAAAAAGCCGCAATCAGCGGCTTTTTTCTTTTCTTTAGGTGAAATTTTAAACGAAGTAATAAAATTTTCCTAAAGATAAGATGCCGATTTATCGGTACATACATACAATACTATCCTATAACTTGACTTTTAAGTCCTATAATGCTAAAATCCCCGCATAATAATCATCTCGATTATTAACCAGCGTTCGGTGAAAACAAGCATTTGCGCTTATTTTTCTAAAAACGCAGTACTTTAAAAAATAGTTGTTATTTGGAAAGAAAATAATAAATGGGTTAAACCATTTTTATATAGATTCGATCGGGAAGTGCTAAACAATAGTGTTTTAGACACAGGCCCCATCGAAAGAAAGGAGTTGGAAATTGTGACCAGACTTAAAAGAACTTGCCCTAGTTGTGGAAAAGACTCATATACTAAAGGAGATTTTTGTCAATATTGCGCAGAAAAGATGACCCCAATTGACCAAGAAGAAACTCTAACCAGTGAAATCGAAGAAACCGAAAAAGGAGGAGATAAAATGAGTAATTTAAAAAAATTAGGGATTATTGCTTTAGCACTTCTAGTGGTATGGTTGGCATTTTTAGCCGGTAGTCAAAAATCAGCAGACAATAGTAAAAAAACGACAAACGACATCGTCGCTACCGAAAAAAATGATTCAACCACGACCGTCGCCGCCATTCATGCAGGTTTGGATCAACCTTCCAAATCTTGGTTTTTGGCTAAAGCTGGCACAGTTATTTCTGGAGACGTGTGTATTTTTGACAATGACAATAATTCGAAAAAAACACCAGTTTACGACTCACAGGAAGGCACTGCCGATGTTATCTACCTCACTTCAGATACTTATATCTGGACCGAATGGGGATGCTACACAATTGAAAACGCTAACGCTCAAGATGTTACCACTCTTATCAACGACAAGTTGACCAATGGTAATTTCAACAGCGTTCGCTATTTTAACGGCTTCAACAAACTCGGCACCAACACTCCTACTATTATTAGTAGCAAGATTGATGCCACCAGTGTCACCCTTCCCGCTATAGTTGCAACCAAATAACAATTATTTAAAAGCCGGTAGGTTTATATGAATTTGATCTCACGATCAAATAATTCATATCAACCCCGGCTTTTTTCTCTTTTTTAGCTAAAATTTCAAGTCGTAGACGACGAAATTTTGTCTAAAAACGAGATCCCGATGAGACTTTAGTCGAAATCGGGGCAAATTTGCTATCATTAATCAGTGCTTAAATTTAAAAAGATTTTCTTTCCATTACTATTAATAATCATCACCAGCCTAATCTGTTTTCTTAACTACACTCCAAATACCTTTCTTACTGGTTGGGACACCCTCCATCCCGAATTTAATTTCAATCTCAATTTTAAACGTCTTATTTTTGGTATTTGGCATTCCGAACAAGGCCTCGGCGCTATCTCTGGCCATGCCCAAATGGCCGATCTCCCTCGAGTTTTAATTCTCTATCTTTTTCATTTTGTTTTGCCTCTAAATTTCCTTCGTTATAGCTATATTTTTCTATGTTTCATCCTCGGCCCTCTCGGCATCTATTTTCTTATTAAATCGATTTTTCAAAAAACGCCTCATCAAAATTTAATCGCTTTTCTCACCTCTATCCTCTATATCTTTAATCTTTCAACTGTTCAACAATTTTATGTTCCCTTTGAAATGTTTCCTACTCAATGGGCTTTTTTACCCTGGATTATTTTTTTCAGTCTTGAGTATTTCAAAAAAAATAATCGAAAAAATTTAATTTTGTTTTCTGTTTTTACTATCTTAAGTACCCCTCAAGCCTACGCCTCACAACTCTGGTATGCTTTTTTTGCTATTTATTCCGCTTTTTTAATTATCTATTCTTACAGATCAAGAATTGATCTTAAAAAATCAGCAAAACTCATTCTCTTCACTCTCCTTTTAAATGCTTTTTGGTTAATTCCCAATATTTTCTACATTCTTACTTCTAGCGATGCTCCCCAATCAAATCGTGACAATCGTCTTTATTCTCAAGAATTCTTACTCAAAAATCGCCAAAATGGTGATTTAGCCAGTTCCACTATTATTAAAGGTTTTTATCTAGATTGGTCAGTTTTCAATTTCGACAAAAATACTTTTGGAAATCTCATGCCCCAATGGAATCAACATTTCGATAATCCAGCCGTTACAATTATTGGCTATGTTATTTTTATTATCAGTTTTTTTGGTCTAATAATTTCTTTTTTGAAAAAAGATAAACTACTTATTTCTCTATCTCCTTTTTTTCTTGTTCCTTTTATTTTACTAAGTAACCAAGTCCCTCTCTTTTCTCAATTCTTCAATTTTCTTATTCAAAATTCCACTATTCGCGAATCATTTCGTTTTATTTTTACTAAACTTTCCATCCTCTTTATTTTTGGGATTATTCTTTTCTTTTCCTATTCCCTAAATTTATTTTTTCAAAAAATCCAATCTCGTAAATTAATTATCTTCTATTCTTTTCTAATAACTATTTCTTCCATCACTTATGCCTTCCCCATTTTCCAAGGTTATTTAATCTCACCTAAAGTCAAAATGAATATCCCTAATAAATATTTCCAAATGTGGCAATTTATGGAAACTCAAAACGATGGTCGAATCTTGAGTTTACCTCTTAATCAATCATCCGGTTGGCAATATTACGATTGGGGTTACCAAGGGTCTGGATTTTTATGGTTTAATTTAAAACAAGATCTTCTCGACCGTGATTCCGACCGTTGGAACGATAAAAACGAACAATCATATAAAGAATTTTTCAATTCTCTTTACAGTCAAAACTCGAAAGATTTTTCTCAAACCATCAATAAATATCAAATTAAATATATCATCTGGGACCAAAGTGTTATTAATCCCTCTGAAAAAAACATTGATCAAATTACCTTTAAAAATGAAACCGCCAACCTCTTATCTCAATTAGAAAGTCAAAATTTAATCAAAAAAATAAATCAATTTGATTCAATTTTCATTTACCAAACCAAAAACCCTTCTCTCTCTGCCGAAATCAAAACCATCACCAGTTTTATAAAACCTTCATATCAATGGGGCTATTTCGACGCTGCCAAGCAAACCGATTACATTACCAGCGATAATCCTTACAGCGTCTACTTCCCTTTTCGTAACCTTTTAGATAAAACTCAAAAAATTGACTCTAAAAAAATCGATATCAGTCAATTATCTGACAACCAATGGCAAATAAATTTAAAAACCAATGGTCAAATATTCAATATTCCTACCATTAATTCCACTGAAACTATTATTTCTGCCGGAGTTTATTTAATCAAAAATCAAGATCAACTAACTCTCAAATTTGAATTTCCCATCCCAAAAGATTTATCAAATTCAATTAAAACAGAATTCAACCTCCCAAAAGGTATTTCTCAAATCAAAATCAACGATATAATTTTTCCTGTCAACACCGCTCTTCTCTCTGATCTAAACTATCTTGGTATCGTCAATATTTTTATTAATTCCAATAATTTTTTAAATGACGAAATCATTAATTTTAATTTTAATCAGCAAACTACCATTTCTCTTAACCAAATTACTATTAACCCTAATAGTTTTAATTTTAATGATCAAAAATATTTCAAAAAAAATAATGATAGTGAGAATTACACTCTCGAATTATCAGAAATTCCCCATGCTTCAGGATATATTATCGGTATTAAAAACAAATATATTTCTGGTATTCCCCTTCGTATTTGTCTTAGAAATAACTATTCTTTCCTCTGTTCTATTGAAGATGAATTAAATAAAAATAAAAAACTATCTTGGGATTATTTTTTAATTCCCCCAACCGGCAACGATTTTGGCTATCAACTCAGTATTACTAATTATTCCTATGGCAATGAAACTTCCGAATCATCCATTGAACAAATTGCCATTATTCCTATTCCTTTTAATCTTTTAAACCAAATAAAATCTGAAAACCCCACCACCGACTCCGGTAATTTTATATTTTTAAATCAATCATATAGCCAATTTTGGATCGCTTTTTATTTTCAAAATTCCAAACCGGTCATTCTTAAAAATCATGTTCTTATTAATAATTGGGGTAATGCTTGGGAGATACCCCAAAATCTTGATTCTGAAGTTTATTATCTTTTTTGGCCTCAAATCTTTGAAGTCATCGGATTTGGATTAACTCTTTTTACCCTTCTCTGGTCTTGTAAAAAACCAAAACAATCATAAAGATACCTTAAATCAAAAAACCAATATTTCTTTTTAGGGCGGGGATAATCCCCGCCCTATCATATTTACAAATTATTTATTATCCCCGCAATTTTATTTCCTAATTCTTCAAATTCCTTTTCTTTCCACCCTCGAGTCGTCATTGCTGGTGTTCCAATTCTGATTCCCGATGGTCTAAACGGACTGCCTTTTTCATGTGGCACAGTGTTTGCGTTAACCACAATTCCTTCTTCTTCCAATTTTACTGCCGCTTCTTTTCCTTTTTCAAAACCCACTTCCACCACCATCAAATGGTTTTCTGTTCCAAAAACTTTTAGGCCATTTTTTCTTAAAGTTTCCGCCAATACTTTAGCATTTTTAATTATTTGGCTGGCATAATCCTTAAAATCCTGAGTATCAGCTTCACCAAAAGCCACTGCCAAAGCTGCGATCTGGTTTTCGTGCGGACCGCCTTGCATTCCTGGAAACACTGCTTTGTCAATTTTTTTAGCTAAATCTGGATCTTTTTCTAAACCTTTTTTAGTTACTCCGATTATGGCACCTCTTGGACCTCTTAAACTTTTATGCGTTGTTGAAGTAACAATATGAACATATTCATTTGGACTTGGGTGAACACCGCCAACCACCAAACCTACGATATGAGAAATATCTGCCACCAACCAAGCACCTACACTGTCAGCAATTTCTCCAAATTTTTTAAAATCTAAAACATACGGATAAGCCGTTGTCCCTGCAAATATCATCTTTGGTTTTTCCTCTAAAACCAATTGTTGCAATTTATCATAATCAATTCGACCATCTTCCTCCACATCATATTGGACGCTCTCAAAAAATTTTCCCGAAAAAGAAACTTTTGGATGACCATGAGTTAAATGTCCACCAGCTGAAAGTTTTAATCCACAAATCTTATCTCCTTGCTCTAAAAGCGCCATTTGAACCGCACTGTTGGCTGGACTTCCCGAATATGGTTGTACATTTAAATGTTCCACACCCAAAACTTTTTTACCCCTTTCAATAGCTAAATTTTCAATTTGATCCACAAATTCATTTCCTTGATAATATCTTTTTCCTGGATAACCTTCAGCATATTTATTTGTTAAACAACTTCCCAAAGCCATTCTAACTTCATCCGAGGCAAAATTTTCGCTTGGAATTAAATGAATCAAATTTTCTTGTCTTTCTTCTTCTTTTTTAATTAAATCTCTAATTTGTTTATCTATCATAAAAATAATTTTAAAAAATTAATAACTCAAAACCGGGGGGCAAAAATTATCTATATCATAATTCCATTTTACAACAATTTACTTTGTTCCTCCCATTTAAACAGTTCCCCTAAAGATCTCTCTGTGTGAATTCTGTGGATAATTTTACTCAAAAGTGGAGCCAATGAAATTATTTTCATTTTTTTAATTCTTTTTTCTTTAGGAATTGGAATTGTATCCAAGAAAATAACTTCCGATGCGCTACAATTTTCTAAATTCTGCTTTGCCGACCCATTTAACAAAGCATGAGTCGCACAAATAACCACTTCTTTGGCTCCATATCTTTTAACCACATCAGCTGCCGCACAAATTGATCCACCGGTATCCACCATATCATCAATTATAATTGCCGTTTTTCCTTTAACATCACCCACCACATGGGCCACCTCACACTTATTATGTTCTCTCCTGATTTTATCAATAATTGCAATCGGTGCATTTAATAAATCCGCCATTTTATTAGCTCTTTTTACCCCTCCCACATCCGGCGAAACTATCACCATATCTTTATGCTTTTTCTCTACCAAATATTTTGCTATCAATGGATAACCCACAAAATGGTCAACTGGAATATCATAAAAACCCTGAATTTGATCTGCATGTAAATCAACTGTCACTAATCTATTTACCCCTGCCTTAGTAATTAAATCAGCCACTAATTTCGCTGTTATTGGTTCGTGTGATTGTGTCCTTCTATCTTGTCTTGAATAACACATCTGCGGACAAATTAAATTAATTCTCCCAGCCGAAGATCTTTTTAAAGCATCAACCAAAATCAAAAGTTCCATCAAACAATCATTAACTGGATTTGTCATCGTTTGAATAATAAAAATATCATCCCCTCGCACTTTCTTACCTAATCTCACATAAATTTCCCCATTCGCAAACTTCTTAATCGTTATCGGTGTCAACGGTATTTCTAATTTTTTTGATATTTTCTGAGCCAAATCTGGGTGTGATGTCCCAGCTATTAACTGAATTCCATTCATAAAAATTTCTCCTCTTTTAAAATTTTTAAAACATCATCTAACACTTTTTCTCGGTTTTGATTAGCATTCACTATTTTCCATCCATACCTCTTGGCTAAATCTAAATGAATTTGCCTACCCTTAGGCCATAATTCATTAGCACTCTCATGTTTATGACCCGATTCTATCCCTGTTAAAAATCTTTCACCGTCCAATAAAATCGACAAATCGGCTTCTAATAATCCACTATTAATTTCTTCGATTTCTTCAGCAGTTGCTCCTCCAACCATTCCCCAAGCAATTCCTGTTCCCAAATAATCCTCGGCCACTATCCACTTTCCATCACTTATCATTTCAATTAATTTTGATTCAAAATCTCTTCGATTATCACTATAAATTTTTTGAACCGTTACTGGAGTTAAATTTTCTGGATTTCCTTCCCTTAAATAACGATTAATTCTTGGACCATTTGGCTCCAAATCATAAACTGGATATTTTAAATAAATAGCGTCTTTTCCTTTAGATTTCAAAAAATCAATCAAACTCTTAACCACCGTTGTCTTCCCTAAATTATTCATTCCATAGACAACAATAAATTTACCTTTATTCATTTTCCTTTAATTTTGATCCTGTAATTGTTTTCCATAAGCCACAAGAAAGTTTTCCTTGATCACAAAGTTTTTCTGACACACACGGTGCCCCAGCATTCTCAAAAATATTTGGCGCCACCTCTTTAACCAAATCCAACATTTGTCTGGAAATCTCTCGTATTTCCCATTGAGCTCTAATACACGATCTCACACTAAAAAAATGCAACAATTCTCTGGCATTCATACTCATTACCATTTTTATTTGAACTGATTGTGGTTGACAAAATCTAGCATCCTCGGCTTTAATTCCAGCATCCGTCAACTCATTATAAAGTTTTTGAGAATTATCCAAATGTTTTAAATATTTTTCATAAAGTTTTTTATCTTTCAAAGCCCTTATTGCTGGCGGTACTCTATAAGCTGCATCACCTCTTTTTACATATCTTCCTGATTGAATCGAAAAAGAAGCAATTCTATGTCGAATCAAATGAATTTCAGTCACCCGACTCACTCCATCAATTGAAAAAGTAAAAGTTGCATGTTCTAAAGTTGAAGTGTGCCCCGATTCAATTACTTGTTTAATTAATCTCTTTTTAACTTCTTCTGTTGTTTTTTCTTTAAGTTCCTCCGCCCCTACCGAACTATAACATTGCCTAATTGCTGCTACCACATTTTGCTCTGGATCAGCCGTATGGCTTAACAATTTAACCTTTAATTGATCTTCTTTAGCCATTTTTTGTAAAAAATATAATCTAAGACAGATTAAACCCGCTTCTCTTTTAAATCAATTAAACAATCTATATCAAAATTATTTGAATTCAAAAGTTACGGTTAATATCTTGGAAATAGTTGAAGTTCCTGGTTCTAATTCCGCACCACCAGTACCAGAAGATAAAGCTTTATAAATTGGAGTATAGTTATTATTACTGCCCTCAACTACATTAATCACCTTGCCTAATTTTCTTCCACTTGAACCAGCAATTAACTCCGCTCTTTCTTTTGCATCAACCATAGCACTTTCATATAAAGTTTTCTCAGCATCTACAGTATTTTCAATTCTAAAATTTGGACCATAAATATTATTAGCTCCACTTTTGTTTAATAAATCCATTAAAGCATTTGCTTTCGACATATCTCTTAAAGTAATTTCAACCGTACTATTCACCACCCATTGATTTTTTTTTGTTTTATCAGTTTCTTGTTGTTCATAGACATTTACGCTTTGTGTTTGAATATCTCCTTCAGCAATTCCAAAATCTTTAACCGAAGTTACCAGCTCTTTTATTTTTTTATTAACCTCATTAACCGCTTCCTCCTTTTTTTCTTTAATTACATTCACTCCGGCACTAAAACTAGCCACCTCATTTGCTTGTTTAGTTTCTGATTCTCCTGTCACTACTATTGTTTCTTCCTGAAATTTTATCTTTCCCCAGCTAATATTTCTCCAAGGCAAAGCAAATGCTGCAATTATAATCAAAACCAAAATCACTATTCCTTTATTTTCTGTATGTTTTTTCATATACTTAACATATTAAACTAAAAAAGGTTCCAAATAAATAAATCAAACCATATCATTTTATATATCAAAATATATCATTAACAAAAAGGACACTTTTCTCCTGAATACCAACAACCACATTGCTTACATTCTTTAAAACCTTCAGGAATAACCCCTTTTTTAACCTCACCATTAGACAAAATATAATAACCAATCTTCTCACCAAAAGCCCCCACCATAGTAGTCGCAGTACAACCAAAACTTTTTTCCATTCCCACTTCTCTCATTATTCCATACATATAATCATTCAAAATTACCTCTCCAAATTTTATTTTTTTATAACATGCCGAATATAATCTAAAAATTAGATTACTATCATTAGTTAATCTATTACTAAAGTCATTATTAAAATCATTTAAATAGTCATTAACTACCTCTTCAATTTCTTTAAAGTCTGTCATGTTTTCAGATTCTTTTAATCTAAAAAAATCAAAAATTTCCGTTAATTTTAATTTATCAACTGCAATCGGTCGACTTAAAATTTCTATTTCATCTTTAACTTTTTCCTCTCCTGATAAAAAATTTCTCAAATCATTCATCGAATCAAAATCATTTTTTACTACCATTCTATTCCACACAATTTCTTCACCTGTCATTCTCCAAAAATCGACACAATTTTCAGGATATCCCAATTTCTCATTTTTGGGACTGAAATGAATCCAGGTTTGTTCTGGATTATTTCTTAAACCTTTTTCAATTTTACCAATCGATTCTGTTTCTTCTTTAACCCCACCTCTGCTAGTCAATTCCACCAACTCTAACCCCGACATCAAATCCACAATTTTGCCAGCTTCACTAAATTTATACTTCAAGGTAAATTCCACCAAACCAAAATCTTCTGCCAATTGAGTTTTTAACTCTTGATCCAAATTAACTCGTCTAATTTTATCTGGCAATCTTTTTAAAAATTCTTTTTCTATTTCTGGGTTAAACCCAATCGTTTTTTCTTTCATAATACTTTTGCTCGAAAGTTTTGGTCATCCGGCTTTACGGTTGCGGCACAGCCTAGGAATTACACCTAGTTCCCCATTAATAATTATTTTTTAATTAAAACTTTGACCTCCACATCCAATTTAAAAAGGATGATAACTTATTAAAATACCTTAATACATTTTCATCAAATTTCTCTTTTTTCTTTTCTTCTCTATCCCATTTTAAAGTCACCACCCTCCTTTCCGCTTCTCGACAATCAGTTCGACAAATATTTATTCTCGACTCAACTTCATTTTCCCCCGGTATTAAAAAATTATTTAAATCTTTCACTCTTTTTTTATATTCTTCTGATTCGCTTTCTATTTCTTCAATTCTTTTTTTTCCATGCTCCCAATCTTTACCATTATAAAGACTACCCATAATTTCATTTAAATCTTTCTCTATTTGAAGAATTTTTTCTTTTTCTTCTATTTCTTCTATCGCCACTCTAGCCCACCCCAACCTGGCCTGAAATCTATCAATCGCTCCAACAGTTTCCACAAAAGGAGAATCCTTACTCACATTTAAGTTGCATTCTCCTGACGTAAAACCTTTATCGCCTCTTTCACTCATATTTATATTAACTGCATTTTGAATAACCACAAAATTCATTAGTGCATTTAAAACAGCCTTCTTCAGCTCGAAGTGGACTACCACAGTCCGGACAAGAAAGTACTTTGCTTTCCAAAGCAGCTCTCTCAACTCTTATGTTTTCCAATGTGTTTATATTTGTACTAACTAAATCCTTTTCGCCAGCAAACATATCTAATTGTTCACCTCGCGAAATTTCCAAAAGTGATTTTCCAACTGCATCAAACATACTCAAAACTGTTCCATTTCCTAAACCAATTTTTTGACCACATGAAATTCCAACTAAATTATCAGCAATTTCATCTAAACCAGCTCCATATTTTAATGACAACGAAGCCAACCGTCCAATCGCTTCAGCTGCTCCAGCTGTAAATCCACCACTTTTTCCCAAAGTTACGAATACTTCCACTGGACCATCACCTGCTTCATAAAAAATTGAAGTGTAGACACTTCCCAAATCACACTTCTTTTTAAGTCTTAATCCTTGAGCCATAATCGGAGTACTCTTTTTCTTTGGTGGCAAAGCTATTATATTTTCTTCAGTTTTTTCTTTAGCTTTAACTTTTGACATTGGTTCAAACGATCTCGAACCACTTCTATAAATAGTAATGCCTTTAGTTCCCAAAGAATAAGATTTCAAATAAGCCTTCCTCACATCATCCACTGTCGCCTCTTCTGGTAAATTAATTGTTTTCGATACTGCATTATCGGTATATTTTTGGAAAGCCGCTTGGATTCTAATATGCCACTCTGGTTCAATTTCCAAAGCTGTAATAAAAATTGATTTTAATTCTTCAGGAATCTCTTCTACTCCTTTCAAAACTCCTCCATTTTTAACAATTTTTTCAATTAATTCTTCCGAATAAATTCCTTTTTTCCTTAATTCCTCAACTAAAATTGGATTAACCGTGTAAAGAGTTTTTCCTTCAACTGTATTTTTTTGATAACCCAAAGAAAAAACCGGTTCAATTCCTGAGCTAGTATCAGCCAACATACTAATTGTCCCTGTTGGAGCAATTGTTGTTAATGCCATATTTCTTGGTTTATAGTCAGTATTAGCAAAAACACTCACCTCCCATAAAGGAAAAGTTCCTCTGGTTTTCGCTAATTCACAAGTTGCCTCTCTGGCCGAATCAGTTACAAACTTCATTATTTTTTCTGCCCATTTAATTCCCTCTTCTGAATCATACCTGACACCTAATTTAAATAATGCATCAGCAAATCCCATCACTCCAACCCCAATTCTTCTGGTTTTACTTACCATATCTCTGATTTTTTGGACTGGAAATTCATTTACCTCCACTACATTATCCAAAAAATGAACCCCAATTCTGATCGTTTCTTTCAAATCTTCCCAGTTTAAATCCTTCCCGTTTATAAATTTTGCTAAATTAACACTTCCCAAATTACAAGCATCATAAGGCAAAAGTGGTTGCTCGCCACATGGATTAGTAGCTTCAATTCGACCAGTACTTGGTATTGGATTCGAAGTCGAATCATTCATTCTGTCGATAAAAACCAACCCAGGATCACCAAATTGCCATGCTAATCTAGTCACTAAATTAAACACTTTATAAGCATTTAATTTCATCGATACCTCGCCAGTTCTTGGATTGATCAGCTCATACCCTTCCCCTTCCTGACTAGCAATTGCCCAATCATATAATTTTTTAACTCCAGCCTCAATATCTCTCAATCTTTGTTCCACATCTCTACTTTGCTCAGCTGCTCTTATATCTTCAATTACCTCTTCTGGAATGGAATCATCTGTTACAAATTTTTTATCAATTTCAATTCTTTCCATAAAAGCGTTGGTTACTGCTAAAGAAATATTGAAATTAGTCAAACTCCACTCATCCAATTTCACCACTGCAAATCTCAATACATCTGGATGATCAATCGATAACATTCCCATATTCGCTCCTCGTCGTACCCCACCCTGTTTAATCTGAGCTGTCACATCATTATATGCTTGCATGAAACTAACCGGACCAACTGTAGTTCCACCGCTTGATTTAATGTAATCACCGCTGGGTCTAAGTCTTGAAAAAGAAAAACCGGTTCCACCACCGCTCTTATGAATCAAAGCCATATTTGACATGGTTTCCAAAATTGATTCCATTGAATCATCAATTGGCAACACAAAACAAGCCGACAATTGTTGATGTGGTTTTCCTGCATTTATTAAACAAGGAGTATTTGGTAAAAATTTTTGTTCTGCAAATAATTGATAGAAAGTTTTTGCTTGATTTTCTATTCCTTCTTCATTAACTCCAAAAAATTTATCTCCTTTAGCCACATTGGTCGCTACTCGCCAAAAAATATCTTTGACAGACTCAAAAGGTTTACCGTCTTCATCTTTTCTTGAATATCTAGTTTCAGCAATATAAGTAGCATTAGCTGAAAGTTTTGGTTCTATTAATTCACCACCATTAATATTTTGTCTTGATGTATCTGTCATTTTTATTTTTTAAAATTACTAATTAACTTTTCAAAATCTTTAACTTCATTTATATCTAAATAAACCGTGGCAAATCGAATATATGCCATCGGATCCAAATTTTTTAATTTTTCTAGAATCAAAACTCCAATTTCTTTTGAAGGTATTTCCACACTTGGCCAATTTAATAATTTCATTTCAATCTCATCAATCAATTTATTTTTTTCTTCTTCACTCATTTTCCAACAAGCTTTATCTAAGCATTTTTGCAATTTTGCTCTAGAAAAATCTTCTCTTTTGTCTGATTTTTTAATCACTTTAAGATCAATACTTCCAACCCTTTCATAGGTCGTAAATCTTTTTTTACACTTTAAACATTCTCTTCTTCTTCTAGTTACTTTTCCTTCTTCGGCCTCTCTACTTTCCAATACATTAGACTCATCAAAACCACAATATGGACACAACATTTTTGTTATTTTTCTAATAATTAATAAAACACTATTTCTAGTGGCTGTCAACCATCATACCCACTACCACTGGAATCCGTCAATAGACTAAAATATATCAAAAAACCAATTTGCAATTAATCCGCGGACAAAAACTAAAACATCAATTGAACTGATATAATACTTTCATGCAAAAGATCATTAATTTTTTAAAAGAGGTGGCTGTTATTTTCAAAAGCATCACCTGGCCTAAAAAAGAGGCTTTAATTCAGCTCACAATTGTGGTAATATCAATCTCAATTGTAATCTCCCTAATTTTAGGAGGTTTTGATTACTTGTTTACTAAATCGATTTCTCTTTTTGGTAATTTAAAAAATACCACCAATACAATAGAGAAATCAGTTACACCAACAATGAATCCACTACCGATGGATGCTTCTACCTCGGGAGAATTCACAAAATAATATGCCAAAAACTTCTGCAAAAACTAACAAAAAAGAGTTTCTTTTTAAACTCTCTCCACTCGAACCCAGTATCGATGCTGCTTGGTATGTTGTCAACACCTATTCTGGTCACGAATACAAAGCCATTGAAGCTCTAAAAATCAGAATTAAAACTATGGGTTTGGAAGATAAAATTTTTCAAGCTATCGTTCCAATTCAAAGCAAAATGGTTATTCGTCGCGGTCAAAAAGTTAAAACCCAAGAAAAAACTTTTCCTGGCTATGTTTTAATCCAAATGGCTATGGACGACGACGCCTGGATCACTGTTCGAACTACTCAAGGTGTTACAGGATTTATTGGTATCGACAATACTCCCTCTCCAATTTCTCAAAAAGAAGTTGATCAGATTCTTCAAACTACTGAAGAAGACAAACCAAAATATCAAACTCCGTTTACTATTGGTGATGTCGTTAAAATTACCAATGGCCCATTCGCTGATTTTATTGGTACTATCGAATCAATTGATCAAGAAAAAGGTAAAATTAGAGTTTTAATTTCTATCTTTGAGCGCGAAACTCCAGTCGAACTCGACTTTTTACAAGTTAGTAAAGAATTATAAAAATATATGGCTAAAAAAATAAAAACAATCGTTAAATTAACTATTCCTGCCGGAAGTGCTAATCCAGCCCCTCCAGTCGGTACTGCTCTTGGTCCTCATGGTATTAAGATCATGGATTTCTGTAATGAATTTAATGAAAAAACCAAAGAAATGCGCGGTAGTCTTATTCCTTCTGTCATCACTATCTTCGATGATCGTTCTTTCGAATTTATTATCAAGAAACCACCTGTTACTGACATGATTAAAAAAATAACTGGTGCTACCAAAGGTGCTGTCACTCCAGGCCGCGAAAAAGTCGCCAAGTTAACCATGGCTCAAGTTGAAGAAATTGCCAAAAACAAAATCGTTGACTTAAACACCAAAGATTTAGAAGCTGCCAAACGATCTGTTATGGGCACTGCCAAATCTATGGGTGTCGAAATCGTTGAATAAGCGTTTCTCTCAAGAGATAAAAGAGTTAATTCCTTTAATAATTAATAATTAAAATAAAAATATGAGCAAAACCACTCAAGAAAACAAAGCTAAAAAAGCTAAAGAAAAAACTAAAGTGGAAGAGATTGTCAAAACTGACGATACTCAAAAGGCCGTTGAAGAAGTTGAAACTTCAGAAACTCCACAAGAAGTCGCTGCAACCGTTAAAGTTGCTAAAAAGCGATCCAAAAAATATTCAGCTGCTAAGGCTAAAGTTGATGTTAATAAATATTATTCTCTTGCCGAAGCTGTTAAATTAGTCAAAGACACTTCTCTTTCCAAATTTGAAGGTAAAGTTGAAGCTCACGTCACTATTTCTGATATTGGTAATATTGGTGAAATTAATTTTCCTCATTTTGAAACTAGTAGTAAAAAGGTTGTTATTTTAAATGACACTATTTTAGCTGAAATTAAAGATGGCAAAATCGATTTTGATATTTTAATCGCCACTCCAGCTACCATGCCTAAATTATTACCTTTGGCTAGAACTCTTGGTCCAAAAGGTTTAATGCCAAATCCAAAAGATGGTACTTTAACTGACAAACCAGAGGAATCTCTTAAAAGACTTTCGGTCGCTAAAACCATTTTAAAAACTGAAAAGAAAGCTCCTGTTCTTCATACCATTGTCGGTAAAATTTCTCAAAAAGATGAAGAAATTATTGACAATATTAAAGAACTTATTAAAGTCATTAAAGCCAATAAAATTAAAAAATTAGTCCTTTGTGCCACCATTGGCCCATCAGTAAAAATTATTATTGAAAAATAAGCTATATTTTTTGTAAGGGCGGGCCAATGTGTCCGCCCTTTTTTTGATAAAATCATATACATGACCTTTTTAAATATTTTCTATTTTTTTATTCTCTATTCTTTTTTGGGCTGGATAACCGAAACTACATTTGTTTCCATCGGTCAAAAACAATTTATTAATATGGGTTTTTTAGATGGACCTTTTAGTCCTATTTATGGAAGCGGAGCTCTAGCTATTATTTTATTAATCTTCCCTTTCCACTTCAATTTTTTTCTTTTTTTTATTATGTCTATAATCATCACCTCGATTATTGAATTTATAACCAGTTTCTTTTTTGAGAAATTTTTTAATATAACTTGGTGGGACTATTCTGATAAACCATTCAATATTCAAGGCCGAATCTGTCTTGAATACTCTTTTTACTGGGGAATTTTATCGGCTTTAGTTTTAACATTCATTCATCCTCATGTTATTCCTTTGGTCGGTTTTCTTTCCGAATATATTGGTTTAATTGGAGTTTTTATTTTTATGGCCTATTTCATCATCGATGCCACCGACACTTTTAATGATCTTCTCCAATTCAAAAAAATCATTTCTCAAAAAATTAGTCGTCGTATTGGTCTTAATAAAAAAATTACCCGTCTTATAAAAGCATTTCCTAACTTTTCATCAAAAATTAATAACGACTTTATTGTTGAATTAAAAGCCAAGATTAAAAAAATAAATCGCCGACCTGATAAAATATATAAGTGAAAAAAAATATTTCCAATCTGGTTTTAAACTATCTTAAATTTTTTGCCCGACTCCAACTTTCCAAAGTTAGATTTATACAAAAATTAAAAAAAAGACAATTAGATATTGTCGGTATCACTGGCTCTGCTGGTAAAAGCTCTACCCTTTTTGCCTGTCAAGCCGTTCTTTCCTCTCATTTCAAAATTAAAACCAACAATGGCTACAATTCTGAATCCGGTCTACCTCTTAGTATTATTGGTCTTAAAATCACTGATTATAATCTTCTGTCCTGGTTAAAAATAGTTTTTCTTTGCCCAATTAAACTATTAATTAATTGGCAATCCTACGATATTTTAATTCTAGAAATGGGTGTTGATTCTCCCGCTTGGCCTAAAAATATGGACTTTCTTCTTTCTGTTGCTCAACCCAACATCGCCATTTTTCTCAATGTTAATTCAGTTCATTTGGTAAATTTTAAAAATCTTGACCAAATTGCTCAAGAAAAAGCTAAAATGGTTAATTCTGCTAAAACGGCCATCATTAACCACCAAGATAGATTAGTCAAAAAATACACCCAAAATAAAAATATTCTTAATATTACTCCCACCAAAATTAAATTTGATAATTTTTATCTTCCCGACATTTATCAAATCAGTTTTGGGGCCGCCCTCAGCCTAGCCAGAATTTTCAATATCAATTATAACGAAGCCATCAAAAACATTCAAACCAATTTTGTGCTGCCTCCCTCCCGTTCCTCAATTTTAGATGGCATTAAAAACACTACCATTATTGACAGTTCTTACAATTCTTCTCCTATTGCTTGCACTGAACTTTTAAAATTTTTAACCACTTTCAAAACCCAAAAAATAGCCGTCCTTGGTGATATGCGAGAACTCGGTAATTCCAGTCAAGAAGAACATCAAAAAATTTACGATTTAGCCATTAAATCGGCTGATTTAGTTATCAGTGTTGGACCAGAAACCAAAAAATATTTTGGTGACAAATCCAAAAAATTCACCTATTGGTGGCAAGCCGCTGAATTTTTAAAAGACGAAATTAAAGGTGGCGAAACCATTTTAGTTAAAGGTTCTCAAAATATTATCTTTCTTGAAGAATTAGTTAAATCAATTTTGAAAAACCCAAAAGATTCTAAAAAACTCTGCCGTCAATCACCCTACTGGCTCAAAGTCAAAACCAAATTTAAGCTCTAAATTCCTTATCCTTTTTCATCTCGTGTTCAATCAAATTTCTCAAAAACACTGATCGTGGCTGCATTCTTTTTTGTGCTACCCAATCTAAATAATTCAAAATTCTTGGATTAACAAAAAAATTAAATCTCACATCGATCAAACTATCTGCTTTCTTTAATGCCCCTTTTATTACCTGTTCTACATTTTCACTATCATATTCTGAAATTATCAATTTTGGATCATTAATACCTTTAATAAAAACCGGCACATGTTCTTTTTTGTGTAAAGCAATCACTGGTTTATTCATCTCCAAAGCATTACTAATCAAATAACCCATCGACATACTGTGTCCCGAAACTTCCATTATTACAATATCCGCTTTTTTAACTGAATCAATTGACTGGATATAATTTTCTCTTTTTATTTTCTGTGGTACCCCGCTCATATCTCTCACACCCGTTTTCACCCATCTCATCACTTTATCACTAACCATTTTTCCTTCAGTCGATAAACACGAATACATCCTTGAATACAATTTTGGATCAATATCTACCAATCTGGCAGATGCTACAAAATATAATTTCATAAATATCTACTCAATTATACCAAACTTTTCTTTAAAAAATCTTACATCTTGTTCAACAACTTTATCCCAATCTTGTTTTAAATTATGATCATTTCTCTCCTTAATATCCAAAATTACTTCTTTCCCCAAATCTCTCAATCTATTTTGCAAGTCTTGTTGCCATTCTACTTTACACCATACATCCGCTGTTCCCTGATGAATCAAAATCGGTGCCACTATCCAATCATAAAAATTATCAATCGAATAAAGTTTACTGTCGTATTCTTTTTCAAAGTCATCAATTCTGGTTTTTACAATTTTTCCCGATTCGCTATTTTCATCTATTGTGTCTAAAACACTATTTGGAAAAGGATTAGTCATCGGCGCCCATAAAACTGTCGGATAATTACCACTGGTAATCTCTAAAACAGAAATTGCAATCTGCCCACCATTGCTGTGTGCCCAAATTCCAATTTTATCCGGATCTACAAAATCTATTTTTTTAACCGATTCAATTAAATCCAACACTCCCATTGGCTTCTCAAATCTCGCCTCTAAAATATCTTTTGATTCACCATCGGATAAACCAAATCCCAAAAAATCTAAACTCACTGTCACAAACCCATTTCTAACCAGTTCATCCGCCACTTTCCAACTACCAGAACCAATAAAATACCCCTCACTATCAGCAAAACCTCTAATCATAATAATCACCGGCGATTTTTTATTTTTATACCCCACTGGCAAATTCATCATTCCACTTATTTTTTTTCCATTACTTTCAAAATTAATTGCTCTACTTTCGAAATCAAAAGTTTTTCCTTCTAAATCTCCCCTTTTTACCAGTTCTTTTCTAGCTTCCACCACTGTTAAAACCCGACCTATTGTTTTAATTTCTGATGCTTTATTTATTCTTATTTTTAAATTTTCAAAATTATATTGTGCCAAATAACCAACATTTTTTTCTACCGCCGTTATTCCCACACCTGCACTCGCAGCAGAAATCATTTTTTTATCTTCTTTTGGAACCCACCACCCATCCGCCCAGGCCCAAAACCCTAATATTATTACCACCAAAAAAATAGTAATTAAAATTTTTTTCATCTTTTTATCCTTACATTATAACTAACCAAACTTTAAATTTGACAAATTTATGAATCTGATTAAAATACCAATTATCTAAATAAGGTGGAATATTTGCATTCCACTTACGTACTTTTAAAATCAAATCAGTTGAGCAAGTGCTCGGCTTGGACATTAATTCGTGTCTAAACCGAGCACTTGCTCGAAAAATAAAAAGGAAAAGGAGACTTTGTATGCAAACTTATATTTGCCATGAGAAGAAAAGCGAAAAACCCCGTCAAGTATCTCCCTTAGTAAAACCACCTATCCAATCCATGACTCTTCTTTCAAAGTTTGAAGAGTTAATAGGAGGGTCTGATCCAAACCGAATCAAACTTCTTAAAGACAGTATCTATAAAGACGTTCTCCGAATCAAAGATCCTGAAATATTAATCTCTGATAATTTTCTACCCGCTTTCAAATTCTGTTACAAACAACAAAAGGTTTTACCCGACATCTGTTGGTCTTGTTGCGAAAAAAAAATAATTGGATTCATTAATGATCCCAAATTTTCCGGCTTCTTCACTTCCATCACTAAAAAACGTCTAGTTCTATTCAGTCTTCCCAGTGATGCTATCCGAAATGCCCTCTATCAAAAAGACAATTGATCACTTTTTATTTTCAACTGATTTTGATTCCCAAGCCCGAGGCGTTTTTGAATTTTATATTCAACTACACCTCGGGCTCTAATTTGCCCAATCAATCTATTTACAAAACCAACACTAATTGATAAAATAACCCCATCAACCGAAGACAGCCGGCACTCAAATAAGTCCAGCCGAGGCAAAACAATTTATTTGTTTTATTTGCGCCTCGATCTTCGAGGCCATTCTTATTTAAAAATACAAAATATGCCAACTACACAAAAAATCAATCAAGTTGAAGAAGTTGCTAAAAAAATTAGTGAAGCTAAGTCTGCTGCTTTAGTTCAATATCAAGGATTAAACGCCGCTGATACCACTGATCTTAGAGCTAATATAAAAAATGTCGGCGGTTCAATTGAAGTCGTCAAAAACTCTTTAATTACCAGGGCTCTCGAAAAATTAGGTATCAAATTACCAGAAGAATTAACTGGTCCAACTGCTATTGCTTATTGTAATGAAGACGAAATTGCCCCTCTAAAAGAAATCGACAAAGTCAACAGTGCCAAAGATAAAACCAGTTTCAAATACGGTATTTATGATAAAAAACTTTTATCTCTCGATGAGTTAAAAACTTTTTTAAGTTTGCCTTCCAAAAACACTCTTATCTCCCAATTTGTTGGTGGTCTTGCCAACCCTCTCCAAAGATTGGCTTATGCTCTTCGTTTTAACCAAACTCAATTGGTTTTAACTCTTAAAGCCTTGTCTGAAAAACAAAAATAAAAATTATTTATTATTAATTAAAAATTAAAAAAATTATGTCAGAAGAAAAAAAAGTAAGTGCAAAAATCGAAAAAATAATCGATTCTGTTGCTGAACTCTCAGTTCTCGAGCTTTCCGAATTAGTTAAAGCTCTCGAAGAAAAATTTGATGTCAAAGCTGTTGCCGCTGCTCCTATAGCCGCTGCTCCTGCTGCTGGTGCCGCTGCTCCTGCTGCTGAAGAAAAAACTGAATTTGATGTTGTTATTACCTCTGCTGGCGCTAATAAAATTGCCGTCATCAAAGCTGTCCGAGAATTCAAACCAGAACTCGGTCTTAAAGAAGCTAAAGACATGGTTGATGCCTGTCCAGCTGATCTTGGTACCATGAAAAAAGAT
>Ga0209340_1000816_pt1 | contig 28189 bp, 32 predicted proteins | sample EPASupsiteSAE323_FD_187266 | JGI IMG/M metagenome (GOLD analysis project Ga0209340, IMG submission 187266) | Bioremediated contaminated groundwater from EPA Superfund site, New Mexico - Sample SAE3-23 (SPAdes) (version 2) | ecosystem: Environmental > Aquatic > Deep subsurface > Groundwater >... | reverse complement strand
ACTAACAAAATTGTAGCTTTTGTTCACAATGCTGTGTAAAAGCTCACTTCTTTGAATTTAATAAATATGCCAGTCTTTTTAGACTGGCATACATAAATTGAATGATTTAAATGATTTGAACATATCATTATTTTCTGGGATAAAAATATTTGGAGGTCATTTATGAAAGAATACTATAATAAAAATACAAATATTATTAAAGATACTGAAATAAAAATTAGAGATACAATTTTTTGCTCAGATGGTTGTCGTATGATTATTAAGGTTGATATAAAACTCAAAACAGTAGAAAGCAATAATTTATATAGAAATTCTGATGTTGGTACATTCAATTTCTCAACAACAAAAATACGAACGGATAATAAGGGAACCCCGAAGCTTTATTCAAAAGTTGAAAATGAAGTAGATATTGACTCCAAAGAAATAGTATTTAAGGATAATAATTTAATAATTATAAAAAAAGAAATTTTTGATGAAGACACAAATATGAATTATTGTTTTGATATTGAGTTGGAACAATTCACACGCCGTTCAACAAAAAATTTGAGCGATGATTTAAATGATGAGAGAAGAATTGAAGAAGAAAATGAAACAGTAACAGCATTCTTAACAGTAAATGGTAATGTTAATGGAGAAGTATTTTCTAAGGATGCAGAAGGCAGATTAACAATTAATTATAATAAACAAGAGATTAGCCATAGAGGAAATATGTTTTATTCAGAATAAAGCGATTATTAATCAGTATTAATTCTAATAAATATTGGAAAATTTAAAGATTTAAGCGGTCAATAACTATTGCCTGTTTTTTTTTATGGAAAAAATGTATATAATTATTTTTGTCAGAGAATAAACGGAGGATGATGAATGGATATCAGAGATAAAGTAGTAGAACTTAGAGAATCAATTAATTATCATAATCATAAGTATTATGTTCAGGACAATCCTGAAATCACTGACTTTGAATATGACAGTCTAATGAAAGAGCTCAAAAAGCTTGAGGAAGAGCATCCTGAACTATTAACTTCTGATTCCCCGACTCAGAGAGTTGGAGGGAAGCCTTTGGAAGGATTTCAAACCATTGTGCACAAGATACCAATGCAGAGCCTAGCAGATGTCTTTGAAGAAAAAGAAATATTGGATTTTGATCAAAGGGTTAGAAATGCTATAAAAGAGGATGTTGAATATGTTGTTGAGTCAAAGGTTGATGGACTTTCTGTTTCACTTGAATATGAAAAAGGGATGTTCGTTAGGGGTTCAACTAGAGGAGATGGAGAGACAGGTGAAGATGTTACACAAAATCTAAAAACCATCAAAGCAATTCCACTTAGTATTAAAAACAGGGATATTAATATTGAAGTTCGTGGGGAAGTTTATATTCCCAGAGATGACTTCATAAAAATAAATGAAGAAAGAGAAGTACAAGGGGAGCCTTTATTTGCAAATCCTCGAAATGCTGCTGCAGGTTCTTTAAGACAGCTTGATTCTGCAATAACAGCTTTAAGAAAGCTTGATATAATGATTTTTAACGTTCAGCAGGTCCAAGGGCTATCATTCAAAACGCATAGTGAATCACTTCGATTTTTAAAAGAGCAGGGATTTAAGGTTATACCACTATCAACAAAATGTTCCAGCATTGAAGCTGTAATTAAGGAGGTTCAGAGAATAGGAGAGCTGCGAGGGGAATTGCCATTTGAGATTGATGGTGCAGTGATTAAAGTTAATTCTTTGGTTCAAAGAGAAGTTTTAGGCAGCACTTCAAAAGTTCCCAAATGGGCTGCAGCGTATAAGTATCCTCCAGAAAAAGAACAAACGAAAATTCTTGATATTGTTGTGCAAGTTGGCAGAACTGGGGCTCTTACTCCAACTGCGGTTTTAGAACCTGTGAGGCTGTCTGGTTCAATGGTTGGGCGTGCCACACTTCATAATATTGACTATATTAGGCAAAAGGATATAAAAATTGGGGATACTGTTTTTGTGCAAAAAGCAGGAGATATCATACCAGAAGTTGTCGAGGTAATTAAAGAAAAAAGAACAGGAAGCGAAAAGGATTTTGAAATGCCAGATTCATGTCCAGTATGTGGTGCTCCAACTGTCCGAGAAGATGGAGAATCTGCAGTTAGATGTACAGGAATCGAATGCCCTGCACAATTGTTTAGAAGTATTGTACATTTTGCATCGAGAGATGCTATGAATATTGATGGCTTGGGTCCGGCAATAATAGAGCAGCTGCTTGGAACTAACCGCATAAAAAGTATTGCAGATTTGTATTTTCTAAAAGAAGAAGAAATTGAAACAATGGACAGAATGGGCAAAAAATCTGCTCAAAATCTAATAAATGCAATCCAAAAGACAAAAAACAATACGCTTGATAGACTAATTTTCGGATTTGGCATAAGATATATTGGTTTTAAGGCAGCACGAATCTTGGCAGAAAATTTCGATTCCATTGACGAAATAATGGCAGCAAATATGGAACAATTATTAAAGCTTAATGAGTTTGGTGGGAAAATGGCAGAAAGCGTAATGAAATTTAATGTGCAAAAACAATCTAAACACACGATTGATAGGCTTAAGGATGCCGGTGTAAATACTAAAGGAATAAAGAGAGAAATAAAAGATAATAGATTTGAAGGAGATATTTTTGTTTTGACAGGTTCACTAGAAAGGTTCACAAGGCAAGAAGCATCTGAAATAATTGAAAGTTTTGGAGGAAAAGTATCTGGAAGTGTATCCAAGAATACCAGGTTTGTAGTTGCCGGAGAAGAAGCCGGAAGTAAACTAACAAAAGCCAAGGAGTTGGGGATTACTGTATTATCAGAACAGGAATTTATAGAAAAGATAGATAGCAAAAAGGCTTCAGATTAAAAATCTAAAGCCTTTTTGGTTGAATTTATCTTGTTGCACTCTATCAGGTATTCGCAAGTTTTTAGTATTGCTTCGACAACAGTTGCCAAATATCCTGGCAAAAAAAGCTGGTCAAAATGTTCATCAAATTTTGCTCTGGTTTTATCTGTTTCAAATTTGTCAGACTCATAAAAGAAAATTAGCTTATCATACAGATTGCTATGATTTTCTTCAATATTAGCGAGAATTCTCAAGGCTTGTTCTGATAGTGATTCAAAGCTTGATAGGGAGCATTCATAGCTTGTAGAATTACCTGCCAATAAATCAATTTCCATATCTTGTAATGTTCCAATAATGTCGAAAAGCTCTTCCTCTAGATTTTCTATATTTAAGATAAGAAAAGCTGTTTCTGACCACAAGGAGTTAGTGGGGGCATATGTCGGCTTAGCAGGTTGTGGATTAACAAATATTTCTGATGCTTCTTCAATAGGTATAATATATAGCTCAAAATCTTTGTTTTCTCCCAAAATATTCAGACAAGCATAAGTGATTTCTTCGAATCTTGCACAAAGGCGAGGAAAATCGTCACGCAAATTCAAAAATTCTTCTAATAGTGGAAGATAATAATCCTTGGATAGAAAAGCTTTCATTAAAGAGTAGGATTCATCAAGATCGTTATGCCAGTCATGCAAATACATAGAACATAATGATAAATACTTCTGAAATCTGGCTAATTCGGATTTTTGGGCAAATTGATTCTGCTTGTTGAAAAATTTTTTAAGATTTTTCTGGTACTTTGAATAAACCCTTAATGATTGGACAAGTTGGTCTCTCTCCGAGTTCGTAAGCAGAATTTGTTCCAATACATTGCTTAACATTACCTGAGTTTGTTCTTGCATAAAAATATCCCTCCTTACGAAATAATCGCCGTGAAGTATTGAATTCGTTTCTTTCTTGTGCAATATATGCATAAGGCATAAAATACTAATAGTTGTTTGCAAATATAATTATAAAATATTATCATAAAATTTAAAAGAAATGAAGATATTTTAAAAATATATGATAAAATACTATGAAAACAGTTTTAGGAGGGAAAAAGAAAAATGTCAGGACACTCAAAATGGGCTACTATTAAAAGAAAAAAAGGAGCTATTGATGCTCAAAAAGGGAAAATCTTTACTAAGCTTGGACGTGAGCTTGCGGTTGCTGTAAAACAGGGTGGTGCAGACCCTCAAGCAAATTCAAGATTGAAAGATGCTATCGCAAAAGCAAAATCACAAAATATGCCGGGTGATAATATTGAAAGATGCATTAAAAAGGCTGCTGGAGAGCAGGATGGCGATAATTATGACGAAATTGTTTACGAAGGTTACGGACCTGGTGGCGTGGCAGTTATTGTTGAGGCATTAACAGATAATAAGAATAGAACCGCTGGAGATGTAAGACATTTTTTTGATAAATGTGGAGGAAATCTAGGTGCTAACGGTTGCGTTTCATGGATGTTTGACAAAAAAGGAGTAATCTTAGTGGAGAAAAGTGCATCAGTAAAGGAAGATGAACTTATGATGATCGTTCTTGAAACTGGGGCAGAAGATTTTGACGTCGATGACGAATATTATGAAGTGGTTACAGAACCACAAAATTTTACGGGAGTAATAGATGAACTAGATAAGAACGGAATCCAGTATGAATCTGCTGAAATCCAGATGATTCCGCAGAATTATCTAAAGCTTGAAGGAAAAGATGCTGAGAAGATGGAACTGCTGATTGAAAAGCTTGAAGACCTGGATGATGTGCAAAACGTGTATCACAATTGGGAACAGGATGAAGAGGATTAGAGTATTAATAACCCATGGATTTATTGACCATACCCTATTTAATAGGGTATAATTATTATAGGTGGTGAAAAAAGTATTGGAGAGGGAATTTGTTTTTACAAATGAATTTCTAAAAAGGTGGCAAGTTATTGGACTTACAGAAGAAGAGTTGAGAGAGCTTGAAATATTCCTTTGTAGGAATCCAATAGCAGGTGATATTATTGTAGGTACAGCTGGAGTTAGAAAGCTAAGATGGCAAATAAAAGGGCGAGGTAAAAGCGGGGGTGCAAGAATTATTTACATAGATTTCACATCAGCAGAAAGAATATATATGCTGACAGCATATACTAAGAATGAGAAGTCGGATTTGACTATGGAGCAAAGGAAGATACTTTTTTCATTAGTGAAAAAGATTGAAGCTGGAAAGGAGTAATTTCATGAGTGAATTTGATATGTTTGAAAGTATTAAAAAGGGATTAGAAGAAGCTATAGAATATGAGAAAGGTAATTCATCGAATGTCAAAGTAAAAAAGATTAAAATAGAGCCTATACATGAATATAAAGCTCAAGAAATAAAAGATATAAGACAGAAGGCGAACCTCTCTCAATTAGCTTTCGCAAGCTTTATGGGTGTATCAAAAAAAACAGTTGAAGCATGGGAAGCTGGAACAAATATTCCCCAAGGTTCTTCACAAAGACTTTTAGAAATAATAAGTAAAGATATAACAATATTACGCCAATACATTGAGCAATAAGATAAAAAAATTAATAATTGAACATTCGGGCAGAGATAGGGATTCTCTGCTTTTTGTTTTTATAGGGGGATGAAAAACATAGTTTCTTATATTTTAGTAGGGGCTGCTTACAGAGTGAGTTAAATTTGAAGGAGAGTAATAAAAATTTCATAATGTACACCATAACTCAAATCTTGATTGACCAATTTAACGATGGTATACTATCACTGAACGATGGTAAATGTCACAACTGGGAACAGGATGAAGAGGATTAGGCTTACGTATAAAGCGTTTTAGCAAGCAGTTGATAATTTAAAAGGGGAAAAGTCAGTGAATGATATGAAGAAGCAAGCTGGAAATTTCATTGATTGTAATAAATGTGAATATTTTTATATAACTTGGGATAAGAGTTTTCCCAAAGGTTGTAAGGTTTTTGGATTTAAAGGTGTTAGGAATCCATCTCAAACAGTCTATGAAGCTTCAGGGAGTCCTTGCTCAAATTACAAAAAGAAAGACAAGCTGTATTGAAAGCCAAATCTTGAATATATTCAAGTTAAGTAATTGTGATAGAAAAAGAGGCTGAACCTATATTTGGGGGTCAGCCTCGACTTATTCTATGCACAATTTCATGATTATTTTGATGATAAAATATGTTGAAGCGTATTAATGAATACTTTAATTGTTATTTGTGAAATTTTTTGCTATTATTATTTTGATTTAAATGGCATAAGATATGAAGAATAAAAAATATGGGGGATATGTATTTGTTTATTGTGGGAATAAATGGGAGCCCTAATAAAGATGGAAATACAGTATTTTTGCTTAAAAATATTCTTGAAGAAGCCCAAAAATTTGGATGTGAATATAGAATTATTAACGCTGGAGAAGCTGTTCTTTCTTCAAAAATACCATTTTGTGCAGCTTGTAGTACTCCTTGCAGTGGAAAATGCTATGAAGGAACACCTCTTGAAGATGCATATAATATAATTTCAAAAGCTGATGCGGTGATTCTGGGAAGTCCAGTATACTTTGGTACTGTTTCTGCACAACTGAAAGCATTTTTTGACAAGACGAGGAAGATACGAGGAGAAAAGCTTTGGATAAATAAAGTTGGGGCAGGGGTTACTGTAGGAGCATCAAAATATGGTGGGCAGGAGACAACACTAAGAGCATTGCATGATATTATGCTTGTACATGGAATGAGTATAGTCGGAGATGGGGCAGGAGAATACGATGCGGGGCATCATGGTGTTTGTGCACAAAGACCAGTGCAAAATGATGAATATGCTCTGGCAAGAGCGAAGGTATTAGCAAAGAGATTGGTAGATACTGTTCACATAAATAAAAATAGTCCATTAAAATAATTACTTTTAAGAATTGCTTAAAATAATATATATATATATAATATTTATCAGTGCTATTATTCTGAGAAGGGTTATTTTATGGATATTAGAAAACAATTGGAAAATCACGAAGAGCAGTGGTTACATCCACTCGCAGCACTTAGTCAGGATGCAACAACTGAATATCCTGAAGAAGCGTGTCCATTGCGAACAAAGTTTCAACGCGATAGAGATAGAATAATACATTCAAAATCATTCAGAAGACTAAAAGATAAGACCCAAGTATTCATTGCACCTGAAGGAGATCATTACCGAACAAGATTAACGCATACATTGGAAGTTTCACAAATAGCTCGAACAATAGCAAGAGGTTTGAGGCTTAATGAAGATTTGGCAGAAGCAATAGCACTTGGCCATGATTTGGGACATACACCATTTGGACATGCAGGGGAGGACATGCTGAATAAAGCACTCCCACAAGGTTTTAAACATAATGAACAAAGTTGGCGGATTGTTAAATACTTGGAAAGAACAGATAATGAAAACTACAAAGGGCTAAATCTTTCGGAAGAAGTAGTCGATGGAATTTTAAATCATACTGGTGAGACATTACCTTTTACTGCTGAAGGACAAATTGTGAAAATTGCAGATAGAATTGCATATATCAATCATGATATTGATGATGCAATCAGAGGTGGAATAATACGAAAAGAAGGTATCCCTGAAGAGTTCACGAAAATTTTAGGTGATACAACATCCGAACGTATTAATACTATTGTTTCTGATATGATTGATACTAGTAATAAAAGAATGGATAAACTGAAAGAAAACGGTGCCGGAAGACCTAAGACAGATGTTAGAGAAGAAATGATTTGCATTTCGCCTGAAGTTGAAAAAGCTATGCTAGGGCTTAGACAATTTATGTTTGACACTGTTTATATTGATTCGCCAGCCAAAAGTATGGATAAGGAAGCTCAGAATACTGTGGGAAACTTATATAAATTCTTCACAAAGTTTTTCAGAGAGACTGCGGAAGAAAATCCTGAGAAATTAAGTCCAGATCAATTGGAAATTATTAAAAAGCAAGGAGCGGAAAGAGCTGCTGCTGATTTTATTTCTGGATGTACTGATTCATATATAATCACATTAGAAAAAGAAATATATAGAAAGACCTGGAACTTTAAGGATGAAGCAAAAATAAAAGGAGGAACAGAAACATATGGTTTTATCAGATAAATCGATTATGGATTTACTTAGAAAAGGTCAGCTAGTAATTGAACCGATAACTGAGGAATCAATTCAACCTGCATCTGTCGATGTAAGACTCGGAAGGCATTTTTTAAAAGTTGATGAAAACAATGTTGAGTGCATGAATTTGAGTTCACCAATAAAATATATAGAATTCCAGGCTGATGAGGTAATAATACCTCCGCATTCATTTTTACTTGCTACAACAATGGAATACATAAAATTGCCAAATAATTTGACAGCTTTTGTTGAAGGAAGAAGCTCAATTGGAAGAATGGGATTATTCATTCAGAATGCAGGATGGGTTGACCCGGGATTTGAAGGAGAAATTACTCTTGAATTATATAATGCAAATAGATTACCAATAAAATTGCAAGCAGGAAGAAGAATATGTCAGCTTGTAATTGCTAGAATGGATCAAACAGCGGAAAATCCTTACATGGGAAAATATCAGGGACAAAGAAAAGCAATTGGAAGTAGAGTATTTAAAGATAACGAAAATGTTTAAATAATGTAAAGCTTAAAAACACAAAAAATAACCAAATGGTTCTGTTTTTTGTGTTTTTTTTCATTTTCAGAAACCCTTTCATAGTTCGTAATTATTTTTCAGATTATTTAATTTTAAATTGCAAATAATATTATCGAAACCAACGCTAGGAGGTGAACAGAATGGCTAATAAAACTCTTGTTCCTGAAGCAAAGGCTGCATTGAATAAATTCAAGTTTGAAGTGGCTAATGAAGTTGGTGTAACATTGAACCCAGGATATAATGGTGAACTTAAGTCAAAGGATGCCGGTAAGATAGGCGGAAACATGGTTAAAAAGATGATACAGATTGCTGAAAAAACAATAGCTAATAGATAGTTGCATATACTAAAAAATAAGGAGGGCTTGAGCCCTCCTTAACTATGTTTAGCTTTATAACTTTTTTCGATAAATCCGAATTTGTAATTAAATACATAAAGTATATTAAAGATGTTTTTATTCTAACACTTTTTTGGTGGTTCTGCTTCTTCGCACGCTGCATTTTCATTAAATATAAACACGTGACATAATACAAATTTAAACTTTAACAACTTTGGGCAACAACATTCAGAATGACAATCATAACTCATGGCAGCTTTTTCATCTCCTGAACTTAATACTGATTTTATTGATTCTGCATTTGCAGCAACTGATTGGATAACTTCTGGTGTTAATAACTCTGGAACTTTAAAATCCTTCATTTTCTTAGCCTCCTCTCTCTTTGTTCACTAATAATATATGTTTTAGAGAATATAAGGGTTACATAATTAATAAATTTTTGAAAATTATCTTCGACTCTTATAATTCATAATGAACATATGAATATCATTAAGCTGCTCCGAAAATTTATCAAGCTGTTCCTTTATTTGAATTATTTCCTCTCTATACTTTTTAAAAGAACAGCAGGAGTACTCGTCTGTATTTTCGTCGCAAGCTATTCTCGGGCATATTGCACTTGTTGTATGAATATGGACATTTGATAATGCAACCTTAAGATTGGAGAGATTTGGACAATATAAAGATTTGTCATCAATAGCCTCTCCTATAAATTCACTATTTTCAAAATCAAGTACAGTTTTAATAACATCAGGGTTATCTGCTAACGCCTCAACAATTTCTGGTGTAATAAGAGGAGGAATTTCCAACTTATACATTTAATACACCTCTTTTCATTTTTAATTTTTATCAGAGCATTTCAATAATAAATATTATGATTCTGATTCAAAGTTGGTTACATAATTAGATTCTTTCATTGCCTTTTATTAATTGATATGCTAAAATTCACATGGTTTAGTTAAGTACAAAAAGGTAGGGATGAAAACTTGAAAATAATTGATATCCACGCTCATATTTTTCCAGAAAAGATAGCGAATAAAGCTGTAGAAGGAATTGGACAATTTTATGGTGCACCAATGTCGGGAAAGGGAACCGTTGAGGAGCTGTTAGAAAGCGGAAGTAAGGTAGGTATCTATAAATACATTGTTCATTCTACAGCAACAAGGGGTGGACAGGTTCAGACCATCAATAATTTTATTGCGGAAGCACAAGCTTTGAACGATTGCTTTATTGGATTTGGCACTTTACATCCTGATATACCGGATATTGATTTGGAAGTTGATAGAATGATATCACTTGGTTTGAAAGGAATAAAACTTCACCCTGATTTTCAGGGGTTTAATCTTGATGATGACAGGGCATTGCCTATATATCAGGCGGCACAAGGAAGATTGCCCATATTGACTCATATGGGTGACGCAAAAAGGACTTGTTCGCATCCTAGTAAGCTGGCAAAAATTCTTGATATGTATCCAGACCTTATAGTTATCGCAGCACATCTGGGTGGATATATGATGTGGAGTGAATCAATTGAATACCTTGTAGGCAGAAACATTTATCTTGATACTTCAAGTTCATTATTTAAACTTTCTAGAGAAGATGCAGTCAGCATTATAAGAAAACATGGAGTGGAAAGAGTGCTGTTTGGCTCTGATTATCCAATGTGGTTTCATAAAGAGGAGCTAGAGCGATTTCGTAATTTAGGACTTACAGAAGAAGAACAAAGGTTGATATTATCAGAAAACGCGTGTAAATTATTAAATATTACTTAAATTTTAAACGACTTCCATCTAGTTTTATCTAGCTGAATACGGTTAGATTAATAGAAGCATTTTGTCTAAAAGGATATTGTAAACATATTAGAAAGAGAATAAAGTACGGCAGGGTAAATTTCATTTTACCTGTCGCATTTTTTTTTACTTCCTTTTTTTCTTTTCAAAATTCAATTACATGATATAATTTATGCAACACTAAGATAAGTATATAAAGAAATAATTTTTAGTTCAAAGGAGTGATAGTATGAAAGAAATACTTGAAATACTAGAGAAGGATGCAAGGACATCTGCACAGCAGATTGCGGCGATGACAGGGAAAAATGCTGAAGAAGTTAAAGAAGAAATCAAAAGACTTGAAGATGAGAATATAATTGCTGGTTATACAACCGTTATAAATTGGGATAAAACAGAAAAAGAAACAGTAAATGCACTTATTGAAGTAAAGGTTACGCCAACACGCGGGCTGGGATTTGATAAAGTTGCTTCTAGAATCTATAACTTTCCAGAAGTAAAAGCTCTTTATCTTATGTCTGGAAGCTATGACTTTACAGTATTAATCGAAGGTAAAACAATGAAAGAGGTTGCACTTTTTGTTGCACAAAAGCTTGCTCCACTTGAATCTGTTATGAGTACGGCAACTCATTTCGTGCTAAAAAAATATAAAGATGATGGAGTAATCTTACATGAAAAGATTGAAGATGACAGGGAGGTTATAACACTATGAACCTGATTGATAGAATTAATCCTGTCGTCAGGAACATACCCCCCTCGGGTATAAGAAAATTTTTTGATATTGTAACCGAAATGAAGGATGCTATATCACTTGGTGTTGGAGAGCCTGATTTTGTTACACCTTGGAGGGTTAGAGAGGCAGGAATATATTCACTTGAAAAAGGACATACACATTACACATCAAATTGGGGATTGGCAGAACTTAGAGAGGAAATCGCAAAATATGCTTCCAAAAAATATAATCTTGAGTATGATCCAAAGGATGAAATAATCGTAACCGTAGGTGGTAGTGAGGGAATTGATTTAGCATTGAGGGCTCTTGTAGGACCGGGTGATGAAGTGCTTGTCCAGCAGCCATGTTTTGTTTCTTATAAACCTTGTGTAGAATTTTGCGGTGCAACGCCGGTTATTATTGAAACAAAAGAGGAAAATCAATTTAAATTAACTGCAAAGGGAATTGAAGAAAAAATTACATCCCATACAAAGCTTTTAATAATGTCGTTCCCTAATAATCCAACAGGTGCAATTATGACCAAGGAAGAACTTGAGCCAATTGCCGAGGTGATTAAAAAGCATGATTTGCTGGTAATATCAGATGAAATATATAGTGAATTAACATATGGTTGTAGTCATACATCAATTGCCAGTCTGCCAGAGATGAGGGACAGAACTATAGTTATTAATGGATTTTCCAAAGCTTTTGCAATGACAGGATGGAGAATGGGCTATACCTGTGCGCATAGAGATATTACAGGAGCAATGTTTAAGATTCATCAGTATGCAATAATGTGTTCTCCGACAACTTCTCAGTATGCAGCAATTGAAGCATTACGAAGCTGTGATGATGAGGTTGAGATGATGAACAGAGAATATAATAATAGAAGAAGGTTAATTATTGATGGATTAAGAAATGCGGGGCTTAAGTGCTTTGAACCGCTTGGGGCATTTTATGCCTTCCCATCTATAAAAGAAACGGGACTAAGCTCAGAGGATTTTTGTGAAAAGCTTCTAATGGAAGAAAAGCTTGCAGTAGTTCCTGGTAACGCTTTTGGAAATTGTGGCGAAGGATTTGTAAGAATGTCATATGCATATTCAGTTGATACAATAAATTCTGCGTTAGAGAGAATCAATAGATTTATGAACAGATTGGGATAGAGTAGAAATCTATTAAAAAAGAAAAAACAATCATATATAATTATTTTAGAAACATTGACTTGAATATTTGGGCATGATAAATTGATTGCAAAGAAGTACAGAAGGAGGAGCTTAAATGAATGAAATAACGGCAGATTTAGATATCTTAGTAGCTGAAATAAAAGGAAAGTTTTCAGATACAGAAATAATTTTATTTGGTTCATATGCAAAAGGTAATGCTACCAAGGAAAGTGATATCGACTTGTGCATAATTATTGATAAGACATTAATGAGAAAAATTGATTTAATAAGAGAAGTACGCAGAACAATAGCTCCTATTAGTACGAGACCAATTGATATAGTAGTATATAGTAGGGATGAGTTTAATCAGCGTTCACTGATAAATACCACGTTTGAATATAAAATAAAAAATGAGGGGTTAAAGATTGCATGAATAATAAAGATGTTGCAAATGAATGGTTTGAATATGCCAGGCATGATTTTGAATCAGCAAAATATTTATTAAATATGAAGCCAAAACCTTTTGAGATAATATGTTATCATTTTCAGCAAAGCGTAGAAAAGTATTTGAAGGGCTTTATAGCTTTAAATGGAGGAGAAGTAATAAAAACTCACGACTTAGGGATGTTAAATAAAGAATGCTGTAAGCATGATGAAAGTTTCAAGCTGATAGAAAATGAATGTATTGATTTGACCGATTATGGAGTACAAGTTAGGTATCCTTTTCATATAGATTTGGAAGAGTCAGATGTAACGGAAGCGTTGAAGAATACAGAAAGAGTAATTGAGTTCTTAAAAGATAAGATAAGCTAAGGCTATCATAAAAATACTCAATTATTGAAACATAAGGTTGGCTTTTGGTGAATTTACCAAAAGCCTTTTTGTTGCATGAATAAGAAAATATGATTTTAGAGGATTATATATTTTATAAGCCACCAAAAAAATAGTCCTCAGTGCTAATTTTTTCTTTAGGAATATACAATTGATACTAAGCATAAACTGTACATATAAAAATGTACAAGACTATGGGGGATTAGGATGAAGGTTTACGTTATAAAAGCAAAAAATGCTTATTCAATCTTGGGATTGTTTGTTCTATCAATAGTAGTTCTTTTATGTGCAAGTTTTATATTTACGCATGCAGTTCAAGTGTTTACCCAATCTTCAGGCAGTCTTCCAATATACTCTGTTGATACACCTGAAAAAAAAGTAGCAATTACCTTTGATTGTGCTTGGGGAGCTGCGGATATACCAATAATCCTTGATACGCTCAAAAAAGAGAATGTTAGAGCAACTTTTTTTATTGTTGGAAAGTGGTTTGAAAAATATCCCAATGAATCAAAAACAATTGCGGCAGGAGGACATGATATTGGCAATCATTCTGATGCGCATTTGAGGATGTCTCAGCTTTCGGTAAATAGCATGAGAGAAGATATTGCAAACGCTAATGCAAAAATTGAAAAGTTGACAGGTCAGAAATGTATATTATTCCGTGCACCATATGGCGATTATGATGAGCGGCTTGTTAAAATTGCATCGAAAGAAGGACAATACACAATTCAGTGGGATGTAGATTCTCTTGATTGGAAAAATATCTCTCCTGAAAATATTTGTGAGAGGGTAATGAGAAAGGTAAAGAATGGTTCAATAATTCTTTTACATAATGATACTAAATTTACAGCAATCGCATTACCAAGCCTAATAAAAAATATAAAGAAGGCTGGATATAAGCTGGTTCCAGTTTCAGAATTAATATACAGGGAAAAGTATTATATGGATTATACAGGTCGCCAACACTTGAAATAGTTGACAGTTGACAGTGTACAGTTTACAGTTTAAAAAATAAAATCATATAAAAATACTGCGTGCTTTCAACTATTTGCATCTGATGCTTTTATGATATAATAACCATACATATGAAGAATTACGGAGGAGTTTTTAAATGGGCTATAAATCTGGATTTGTGACCATAATAGGCAGACCAAATGTGGGGAAATCTACGCTACTAAACAAGCTTGCCGGAGAAAAGATTGCAATAATGTCGGACAAGCCTCAAACTACAAGAAATTCAATAAAAGCTATTGTAACAGCTAAGGATTATCAGATAGTTTTTATTGATACGCCCGGTATACATAAGCCAAAGAATAAACTTGGGGAATACATGGTTAAATCTGCAACTGGGTCTATCGGTGACGTTGATGCGGTTATTTTTGTTGTAGATGCTTCTGACAAGGCAACTGGAGGTGGAGACCAGTTTATATTGGAAAAGCTGCGCGATATCAAGGTTCCTGTTTTGCTTGTTTTAAATAAAATTGATACCATCAAGAAGGAAGAACTATTTGCAGTAATAAGCAGAATGAAAGACTTGTACAAATTCTATTCTGTTATTCCGGTATCTGCAATGCAGGGAGATGGAACTGATATTGTTGTGGAAGAGTTGAGAAAGATTATTCCAGATGGACCCAAATTTTTTCCGGAAGATATGATTACTGATCAACCCGAGAGGATTATTGTGGCTGAAATTATAAGAGAAAAAGCTCTTCATTTGCTTCAGGAAGAAGTGCCGCATGGTATTGCAGTTGAAGTTGTTTCCATGAAGGAAAGAGGAGATAAGGATATTGTAGATATTCAAGCAAATATTTACTGCGAGAAGGAATCACATAAGCCAATAGTTATTGGAAGTAAAGGTTTAATGCTGAAAGAAATAGGCAAACGAGCAAGATTTGATATTGAGAGTTTTCTTGCAAGTAAGGTTTTTTTAGAATTATGGGTTAAGGTGAAAAAAGATTGGAAAGATAATGAAAACATGCTAAAAACACTGCTTGGCGATTATTAATCAAAAATTTTCCCTGTATATGTTGAATGATGTTAAGGGAAACTATTTTAAGTTGATATTTTAGAAAAAAATCAGTATTTTATGATTTTTACTGTGAATGATCAACTGTACACTGTAAACTAATGAAAGAGGGGGACCAGTCATGATTACTGAAGTTGTTTGGAAAACCTTTGAAAAAACTGGAGACCTAAATGCTTATTTGCTTTTAAAGGAGATTGAGACAGGCAATCCTGAAAGCAATAAGGAAGAAAAGAAGGACTAATCGGAGAATTCTATGAACCTTATTAAAACTCAAGGGGTAGTTGTAGGAGAGATAGCTACTGGAGAAGCAGATAAAATTCTAACAATTTTCACTCAAAAACATGGAATGATAAAAGCGGCAGTCAAAGGTGCATGTAGGCCTAAAAGTAGTATGATTGCCTCTTCGCAGTTCCTTGTTTTTAGTGATTTTATTTTATATAAAGGAAAAGATTTATACAGAATTAGCAGCTGCGAGATTATAGAACCTTTTTATAATATAAGGAATGATATTGTTAGACTTACATATGCTTCTTATGCAGCTGAATTGATTAAAGAAGTAATTCATGAGAATATTCAAAGCTATAGGGTACTACAATTATTTTTAAATACGCTCCACGCAATATCTAATTCTGACAAATCACTTGAAATGATAATAAGAGCCTATGAATTGAGATTGATGTGCCTATCTGGCTATAAACCACGTGTTGATATTTGTGCTTCTTGTGGAAAAAATTCGGAAAGTAAATACTTTAGTTTTGGTCATAATGGATTAATTTGTGCAGAATGTGGAGAAAACCAACTTGGAACTGTATGCGTATCAGCGGCTACAGTGAGTGCCATAAAGTACATAATAAAATCGGATATAAAGAAACTATTTTCATTCAGTGCTTCTGAAATGGTTTTAAAGGAATTAAAACTTATAAATGAAATCTTTATTAAAGAAAAGCTTGAAAAGGAATTTAAATCATTAAAACTTCTTGAAAAGATATAACCAATTTGCATAAAATATCAAAATGCAATATAATCAACCAAAGAAGAAAGGGGGCAGAACCGTGAACAAAATTATAAATAAGAAAAAGCTGGCTACGTCAACCATTTTGATGGATATAGAAAATCCATTGATAGCTTCAAAGGCTAGACCTGGTCAATTTATTATATTAAGAGTTACAGAACAAGGTGAGAGGATTCCGCTTACTATTTCTGATTTTGATGCACAAAAAGGTGTTATAACAGTTATTTTTCAAGAGGTGGGAAAAACCACAAAGCTTTTAGGACAATTAAATCAAGGCGATGAAATATTAGATTTGGCAGGTCCACTCGGTAAACCTTCTGATATAGAGAATTTAAAAAAAGTATTAGTTGTTGGTGGAGGTCTTGGAACAGCATTAATATATTCTCAGGTTAAGGAAATGCAAAAAAGAGGGACAAAGGTTGATGTAATTATTGGTGCGCGTAATGAAAGTCTGATTATTCTTGAAGACGAATTAAAACCCTATTGTGAAAACATATTTATTGCTACTGACGATGGCTCTAAAGGGCATAAGGGGTTTGTCACTGACATAATTAAAAAGTTGATTGAAGATGGCAACCAATACGACAGAATATTTGCAGTTGGTCCATTAATTATGATGAAGGTTGTAAGTAATCTTACCAAAGAATATGGAGTACCGACAACAGTAAGCATGAATCCAATTATGATAGATGGAACAGGAATGTGTGGAGGATGCAGACTAACAGTTGGGGGCGAAACAAAATTTGCATGTGTAGATGGTCCTGAATTTGATGGACATCTTGTCGACTTTAATGAAGCAATGAAAAGACAAACTATTTATAAAAATGAAGAAAAAATCTCATTAGACAACCACTTGTGTAGAATAGGAGGTAGTGCAAATGCCTAATCTATCCGAAAACAAGGTGAAAATACCTGAACAAAAACCTTCTGAGAGAAAAAATAATTTTGATGAAGTTTCCTTTGGTTATACATATGAGCAAGCAAAAGAAGAGGCTGAAAGATGTCTGCAATGTAAAAATAAACCATGTGTACAAGGGTGTCCGGTTAATGTTCAGATACCTGAGTTTATAAATCTAATTAAAGAAGAAAAGATTGACCAAGCATATACTAAAATTCTTGAAACAAATTCTCTTCCTGCCGTTTGTGGTAGGGTATGTCCACAGGAAAATCAATGCGAAAAATTCTGTGTGCGAGGAAGAAAAGGAGAGCCTGTTGCAATAGGCAGGCTTGAAAGATATGCTTCTGATAACGGAACACAGAATTCAGAAATTGAAAGTCATAGACCCGCAGCTAATAGTGAAGTATTGCCACATAAAGTTGCAATAGTAGGTTCTGGACCGGCTGGATTGACTTGTGCTGGTGACCTTGCCAAGATGGGTTATAAGGTTACTGTATTTGAAGCTTTTCATGTTCCTGGTGGGGTTATGGTTTATGGCATTCCTGAATTTAGGCTTCCTAAAAAGATTGTGCAGAAAGAGATTAATAATTTAAAAAGTCTTGGTGTAAAAATTGAGACTAATATGGTTATGGGAAGAATCCTTAATATCGATGATTTGTTTGAAACAGGTTATGCAGCTGTTTTCATAGGTTCGGGTGCAGGTCTTCCGATGTTTATGAAAATACCTGGAGAAAATTTGAATGGTGTAATGTCTGCGAATGAATTTTTGACAAGGGTTAATTTAATGAAGGCATATATGTTCCCAGAAACAGATTCACCTGTAAAAATTGGGAAAAGGGTTGCCGTTGTTGGTGGGGGAAATGTTGCAATGGATGCTGCACGCTGTGCATTGAGACTTGGCGCTGAAAATGTCAGTGTAATTTACAGACGTTCTGAAAAAGAAATGCCAGCAAGGCATGAAGAATATGAACATGCAAAAGAAGAAGGAATAGAATTTAGATTTCTGACCAATCCGGTAAAGATTATTGGCAATCAAGAAGGTTGGGCTGCTGGAATAGAATGTATTGAGATGGAGCTTGGAGAACCTGATTCAACAGGCAGAAGAAAACCAGTTGAGAAACAAGATTCAAATTATTTAATAGACGTAGATACAGTAATAATGGCTATAGGGACTACTCCAAATTCACTGATTTCTGACACTACTAAAGGTATTGAAAAAACTCAAAAAGGTGGAATATTTGCTGATGAGGAAACAGGAAGAACAAGCAGAGAAGGAGTTTATGCCGGTGGTGATATAGTAACTGGTGCAGCAACCGTAATTCAGGCAATGGGGGCAGGAAAAAAGGCGGCAAAGGCGATTGATGAGTATATAAAGAGCAAATAAAAACGGCATAGCCGTTTTTTATTTGTTCTTTATATTTTTAATTACTTCCATTGTAAACTCGTCAGTAAGTGCAGTTCCGCCAATATCTTGCGTTAGTACTTCTCCATTAGACAGAACCTTATTAACAGCATTTTCAATTGCTATAGCTGGAGAATGCTCGCCTAAATGCTTTAGCATCATACATCCTGAGAGTATTGCGGCTGTTGGATTGGCAATATTTTTTCCAGCAATATCAGGTGCACTTCCATGAACCGGTTCAAATAATGCTACTGATTTCCCGATATTGGCACTTGGAATCAAGCCAAGTCCACCAACAAGACCAGCACATAGGTCTGAGATTATATCTCCATAAAGATTTGGCATGACAAGCACATCATAATTTTCAGGTGTTTGTACAAGCTTCATACACATTGCATCAACAATCATTTCTTCGAAAGCTATTTCCGGAAAAGCTTCTGAGACTTCTCGTACTGTTTTAAGAAAAAGTCCATCAGTGCATTTCATAATGTTAGCTTTATGAACTACGGTAACCTTTTTTCTGTTAGCCATTTTTGCCATTTCAAAAGCATATCTGGCAGCTCTTTCGGAACCCTTTTTGGTTATTACCTTTATTGTTTCTGCAGTTTCATCATTAACCATATAATCTTTTCCGCAGTAGAGGTCTTCGGTATTTTCACGTACAACAATAAGGTCTATGTTTTCATATCTGGATTTTATGCCAGATGAATTTTTGCATGGTCTAATATTTGCATATAAATCAAAAAGTTGTCTCAATGTGACATTAATACTTTTAAAGCCTCCGCCAATAGGTGTTGTAATTGGACCTTTTAGTACAATACTATTTTTTTTAATAGATTCTACTGTTTGGTCAGGAAGGAGTGTGCCAAAAGTATTTAAAGCTTCTCCTCCAGCCTTTTGAATATCCCAATTGATTTTTACACCAGTAGAATCTATTACCTTTTTAGCAGCATAAGCAACTTCTGGACCGATTCCGTCGCCTGGAATCAAAGTAACATTATACATTTTGAACCTCCTGTTGTTTCATGAAATTTAGTAATCCTCCAGCAAGTAGAATCTGTTTTTCACGTGCTGATGTATCAATAGTAAGTGTAATCTCTTTTTTATTAGATTTATTATAAAGGATTATTTCGCCAGTATTTATTCCAATGTGGAGATTTATCATTTCCAAAATATCATCTTGTGAAATATTTTCATAATCTTTTTCATCCACAAAAGTTAAAGGTATGATTCCGTTGTTAATCAAGTTTGCTTTGTGAATCCTAGCAAAAGATTTTGTGATAACAGCTCTTACTCCGAGAAATAGGGGAACCAGAGCGGCATGTTCCCTGCTTGAACCCTGACCATAATTGCTGCCGGCAATAATGAATCCTCCATTTTCAGCTTTTGCTCTAGTAGAAAAATCCTTATCACAAGGTGTCAGACAGTAATCCGACAAATATGGAATATTTGAGCGATATGGCAGAAGCTTCGCATTTGAAGGCATAATATGATCTGTTGTTATGTTGTCGCCCAATTTTATTAATGCTCTTGCAGAAAAACTTTCCTCTAAAATTTTACCGATAGGGAAAGGTTTGATATTTGGGCCTCTTACTATTTTTACATTTTCTCCATTTTCAGATGGAGAAATAATCATATTATTGTTTATAAGAAATTTTTCAGGGCGTATTGAAGGTGATGGAGTATGGATTCTTGGGTCAGTAATTATTCCTGTTATAGCACTTGCGGCAGCTGTTTCAGGGCTGACAAGATATACTTGAGCAGAAGAAGTTCCACTTCGTCCCTCAAAATTTCTGTTAAATGTACGTAATGAAACTACTCCATCTGCTGGTGATTGACCCATACCTATGCATGGACCGCATGCACACTCAAGGATTCTTGCTCCTGCTGAAAGTATATCTGCTAAAGCGTTATTTTCTGAAAGCATTGACAGAACTTGCCTCGAACCAGGGGATATTACAAGACTAACCTCAGGATGAACTGTTTTGCCTTTAAGAATTGCTGCAACCTTCATTAAATCCGCAAATGACGAATTTGTGCAGCTTCCAATTGCAACTTGGTTTACTTTTATTCCCGTAAGTTCCTTGATGTTCTTAATATTATCAGGACTATGAGGTGCAGCAGCTAAAGGTTCAAGGCTGGAAAGATTGATATCAATGATTCTATCATAAACTGCATCAGAATCAGCTTTTATTTCAATCCAATCACTTTCACGTCCCTGTGCTTTTAAAAATTGTTTTGTAACTTCATCGCTAGGGAAAATTGAAGTTGTTGCGCCAAGCTCTGCACCCATATTGGCGATAGTGGCTCTTTCGGGGATAGATAAAGAACACTCGCTATATTCTATTATCGAGCCGACACCGCCTTTAACCGTGAGCATTCGGAGTATTTCCAGGATGACATCCTTGGCAGAAACCATTGGAGCTAAAGAACCTGAAAGATTAATTTTAATTACCTTTGGCATTTTCAAATAGTATGGTGCTCCTCCCATTGCAACAGCAACATCAAGCCCGCCAGCCCCGATTGCTAGCATGCAAAGGGCCCCGCCTGTTGGAGTATGACTATCAGAGCCAAGAAGAGTCATTCCTGGCACACCAAATCGTTCAAGATGTATCTGGTGGCATATACCATTACCAGGCTTCGAAAAATATATTCCATACTTATTTGCAATGCTCTGAATGTATGCGTGGTCATCTGCATTTTCTGGACCTGTTTGTAAGGTATTGTGATCAATATAAGCAACTGATTTTTTTGTTTTAACCTTAGAGATTCCAAGAGCTTCAAACTGCAAGTATGCCATTGTTCCTGTAGAATCCTGTGTGAGGGTTTGGTCAATTCTTATTGATATTTCGCTTCCTGGCTGCATATTTCCGCTTGTGAGATGCGAAGATATGATTTTTTGTGCAAGATTCATTCCCAAAATTATTCCTCCTAGAAATTATCATATGATACGATTTGCTGTAAAAGATAAACAACTTTTTTGTTTATAATTATACAATATATTTCAATAGTAAATATATCATATTCCTTTAATGATGCTGCTGACAAATCTATTTCAAGTGGATTTTATTCATTAATTGGTTGTAATTAAACAGATAAAAGAAAAAGCTCGTATAATGAGCTTTTTCTTTTATGTTTCAATTTACATTCATTTTTAATATGTTATCCATGAGCAGTGAGCCGATTATCACTTCAGCAAATATATTCACACTTGCTTTCATCAATGCTATGCAGTTTTGAGTTAAGGTATAGCTGTTAATATAAATGTTATTGCAATAATAAACTATTGCGGAAAAAACAAATAGGAGAATAGAAATTAAAGTGCCATAAGCAATGACTGCTTTGCACAGTTTTTCCATATTTAAAAGCTGTTTTGCGATTTTTTCTATAATATTATTTTTCATTGAGACCCCTCAAATTATATTATTATTCTCAGCGTAACCTCAGTATGTATATATATGTTAGCATAATACTATAGAACATTCAAATTATAGATTCTGGAAAAGGCTTAAGAAAGGTGGTTGATGGTTACTTTTTTGTCCCATGAACCAAATTGGAAGTATAACCTACTTAGTATTGCCGATACTATAAAGCCTAACGAAATGCCTAACCAAATTCCTGAACTTTGAAGGGAGGTGTATTGAGAAAGGTACCAAGATAGGGGTATCCTAAACAGCCAGAATGATAATATTGCAAATATCATAGTAGGAATAGTATCTCCGGCACCCTGAAGTGCTCCATTGGTTACAAATATTAGAGAAACTCCAATATATCCAATAGAAACAATCTTTAAATATGCAGTTCCTTCCAGTATGATTTGCTGAAGCTGATCATGTGGTATCGAAGGATTACTTAGGAAGAAAAGAATGATTTGTTTAGGAAACAAATAGCACAATAGAATAATGAAAAAAGTTATAGAAAGAGAAAGAAAGCTGGCGACTCTTACGGTTGATAAAACTCTATCCTTTTTTCCTGCTCCTAGATTTTGACCTGCAAGGGCTGTTGTAGCCATGCCTATTGCCATTGAAGGCATGAAGCATAAACTATCAAGTCTTGAACCGATTCCGAAAACAGAAATTGTTGCAATCCCAAAGCCTGCGACTATTCTCGTGAGTACCAACATGCCTGTTGAAACGATAACCTGTTGAAGACCGGAGGGTATTCCAATTACAATTATTTTCTTAATCAAATCGAAATCAAATTTAAAATTCTTAAAATTTCTAATATTTAAAACTCCTTGCTTGCGTAAAAGATTCAACGCAAAAACAAAAGAGAATATTTGCGCAATTATTGTTGCAATTGCGGAACCGTTAATCCCCATTTTTGGTATAAATCCAAGACCAAGAATTAAGAGGGGGTCTAAAATAAGATTAAGAATTACAGCTAATGAAAGAAACTTCAAAGGAGTCCAGGAGTCACCCAAACCTCTTAATAAAGCACTAATAAGATTAAACCCGAACATGAAAACTAAACCTGCAAGAGTAACAATGAGGTAACTTGATGCAAGATTGAACACAACTGGCATTTTTGCAGGGTCAATAGCAAGAGAAAGAATGAATTTATTAAAAACAATTCCGAGAATAGTTAGTATTATGGATAATATAGAGGTTAAAACAAAAGAATTTTCAATTATGTTTTCAACCATTTGGTTATTTCCTGCGCCTTTATACTGTGAAACCAAGGCTGTTGCAGCTATCGAAATACCAAAGACAAAAGAAAGAAGGATGAAGAAAACAGGAAAAGTAAGGGTGACGGCGCTAAAAGATTCAGTTCCAAGGAACCGCCCTATCCAAAAAGCATTTATAATTTGCTGTACTAGTTGAAGAATGTTTCCAAGAAATAGAGGCATTGCAAATGATATTATTAGTTTAATAATGCTTCCTTCGGTGAGATCTTTCCCTAAATTATTATTTTTCATTATTCGTTTCCTTTTGAAATTTTGATTATTATTTCCATAATCATTAAATTAACTCATGCTGATAAAATAATGTCTAAAACAAAAAACGTACGTGAGTACGTTTTTATTTTTATATTTTATTTTGCTTGATTGAGTTTTTTTGCAATAGCTGACTTCTTTCTGTTAGCTGTGTTTTTATGAAGAACACCTTTCGCAACTCCCTTATCAATGTTCTTTGTTGCTGAGACTAACATTTCCTCTGCTTTTTTTGTATCTTTTCCTTTTAGAGCTTCATCAAACTTTTTTAGTTGAGTTTTCAGAGCTGTTTTCACCATTGCATTCTGCATAGTTTTTGTTTCGGTTGTCTTAACCCTTTTTATTGCTGATTTAATGTTTGGCAATTATTTTCACCTCCCTGACCATATTCCTATCCCAAATTCCTATTCAAATTCCACAGTTCATGCAAAATATTTTAACATGGTTGGTAAGATAATGCAAGGATTTATTGGCGAAAAGGTGAGAGTTATTCACAAAACTATGTAATAAATATTGAAGATAGCAAATATTAATGCTATAATGAGCAAAGTCATTAAGTTTTCAGGATACACGCCTAAAAAAGTTCTTTTAATGTTATCTAAAATACATCCTACATACATAATAGAATAATTAAATAAAAAGGAAATAGTCAAGGAGATTTAAGGGGGATTATTACTATGCTTTTGCGTGAAGGCGAGACCAGGATACCTTCAGGTTGTGCTATAGCAGGTATTGTTAATAAAAAAGGTAAAGTTTTTTCAGGTGATGATATAATGAAATCCATTGCTCTTATGAGAGAACGCTCAAATGGGCTTGGGGGAGGTTTCGCAGCATACGGAATATATCCGGAATATAAGGAGCATTATGCGCTGCATATGTTTTATGATGATAAAAAATTCAAAGAAGAAACTGAAAGCTTTCTTAATGAGAATTTTGATATAGAAAGTGGTGGCAAAATACCTACGGAAAAGGTTCATTCAATTATTAATGCCCCGATTATCTGGAGGTATTTCGTCAGGGTTAGGAAGGATAAACTTGTAGAGTCAGAGCTAGGTGAAGATGATTATGTTGCAAATTGTGTAATGAAGATTAACAGCGAATTTACAGGAGCCTATGTAGTTTCCAGTGGAAAGAACATGGGAGCATTTAAAGCTGTTGGCTATCCTGAAGAAGTGGGACAGTTTTATAAGCTGGATACTTACAAAGGTTATGCATGGACAGCTCATGGAAGATTTCCAACAAACACTCCTGGCTGGTGGGGAGGAGCGCATCCTTTTACCTTACTTGATTGGTCTATAGTTCACAATGGAGAGATATCTTCTTATGGTGCAAATCAAAGATATCTTGAAATGTTTGGGTATAAATGTACACTGCAAACAGATACTGAGGCTATAACATATATATTTGATTTACTTTTAAGGAAGCATCATTTACCGCTTGAAGTTGCAATAATTGCTATGGCAGCACCATTTTGGAGCGAAATTGAAAGAATGTCTGAAGAAAAGAAAGAGCTTATCAAAGCGATTAGAGCGGTTTATGGGAGTGCTCTGGTAAATGGACCGTTCTCGGTCATATTAGGTTCAGGAAACGGAATAGTAGCGCTAAATGACAGACTGAAATTAAGGTCTCTGGTTGCAGCAACAAAGGGTGATTTTCTATATATTGCAAGTGAAGAATCTGCGATAAGACGAATTTGTAAAAATCCCGAAAAAGTTTGGACGCCAAAAGGTGGAGAACCAGTTATTGGTTTGTTGGAGGGAGTTGAAAAGATATGAGTATGAATTACCTTAATCCTGAATTTCAAATAGAAAGAAATTTTGACAAGTGTATAGAATGTAAGGTTTGTGAGAGGCAATGTGCAAATGAAGTTCATAGATATGATGAAGAATACGAGAAAATGATTTCGGATGAATCTAAATGTGTTAATTGTCACAGGTGTGTAGTTATGTGCCCCACAAGGGCTTTGAGCATAAGAAAGTATCCAATTGAATTTAGAGAAAATGCTAATTGGTCAGCTTCAGTTATTCGTGATATTTATAAACAAGCTGAAACGGGTGGAATACTTCTTACAGGAATGGGTACGGATATGCCATACCCAATATACTGGGATAAGATGTTGCTTAATGCTAGTCAGGTTACAAATCCATCTATTGATCCTTTGAGGGAACCGATGGAGTTAAAAACCTTTCTTGGCAGAAAGCCAGACAGTTTAAAAGTTATCGATGGGAAATTAGCAGAACCGCTTCCACCACAGCTTGAGATTGATGTTCCAATTATGTTCTCTGCTTTATCATTTGGAGCAATTAGTTTCAATGCTGCAAAGGCACTTGCAATGGCTGCAAAGGAGTTAGGGATTTATTGCAATACCGGTGAAGGAGGATTTCATAAGGATATCCGTGAATATGGAAAGAATACAATTGTTCAAGTCGCTTCGGGAAGATTTGGAGTTGATATTGATTATTTAGATGCAGGAGCTGCAATCGAGATTAAGATTGGACAGGGCGCAAAACCTGGAATTGGGGGGCACCTTCCGGGAGAAAAGGTTGAAGAGGATGTATCGGAAACAAGAATGATACCAATAGGTTCAGATGCAATTTCACCAGCTCCACACCATGATATATATTCTATAGAAGATTTGAGACAGTTAATATATTCATTAAAAGAAGCAACAAATTATACAAAGCCGGTTAGTGTAAAGATTGCTGCAGTGCATAATGCAGCGGCGATATGTTCAGGAATCGTGCGAGCAGGGGCAGATATTATTGCAATTGATGGCTATCGCGGAGGAACTGGTGCAACACCTAAAAGAATCAGAGACAATGTTGGTATTCCTATAGAATTTGCACTTGCGGCAGTTGACCAAAGATTGAGGGCAGAAGGAATAAGAAATCAGGTTTCAATTGTTGCTGCAGGCAGTATGAGAAATAGTGCAGATGTTATTAAAGCAATTGCTTTGGGAGCTGATGCAGTATATATTGCAAGCTCCGCACTAATAGCAATGGGGTGCCATATGTGCCAGAAATGTTATACCGGAAAGTGCAACTGGGGAATAGCGACGCAGGATCCAAATCTTACAAAGCGTTTAAATCCAGAAATAGCTGCACGGAGAATGGTTAATCTTGTTACAGCTTGGTCTCATGAAATTAAAGAAATGCTTGGAGGAATGGGTATAAATGCGATTGAGAGCCTTAGAGGTAATAGACATATGCTTAGAGGTATAGGTCTTACAGATAGAGAACTAAAAATATTGGGGATATTACCTGCAGGAGAATAACTCACCCCTTGCATCTTTCTTAAAATAGCGGGATTACCACTAAATATCAACTACGAACTATGAACCTAGAAGTGGGGGTAAATATGGAAAATACAGAAAATATGAAAAGAATTTATGCGATTGAAGAGCAGTGTGCCGGCTGTGGTTTATGTCAGGTTCATTGTGCGGTGGCTCATTCAAAGCATAAGAATGATATTGTCAAAGCATATAAACTTGAGGGGAAAAAGCCTGCAGCAAGAGTAGTTTTTGAGGAAAGAAAGCCAGTGACCTTTGCTTTGCAGTGCAGACATTGTGATAATTCCCCTTGTACAAGGGCATGTATAACAGGTGCAATGCAAAAAGACCCTAAAACTGGTGTTGTGACTAATGATATAAGTCGTTGTGTCGGTTGTTGGTCATGTATTATGGTTTGCCCTTTTGGAAGTATTCAAAGAGATGAGAGAGAAAAGAAGGCTGCTTCTAAATGTGATTTGTGCATGGAATCTGGAGATATGCCAGCATGTGTGAAGAATTGTCCAAACGAAGCCCTTAAGTATGAGTAATGAAAGAGGGGGAAAGATATGCAGTACGTAATAATTGGAAATTCTGCTGCTGCGATTGGTGCTGTAGAGGGAATTAGAAAACAGGATAGTACGGGAAAGATACTGCTTCTGTCCAGTGAGCAGTATCATACCTATTCACGACCGCTTATTTCATACTATCTTGAGGGAAAAGTTGATGAAAATCAAATGAGATACAGGGAATATGATTTTTACAAAGTTAATAATGTTGAAACGCGACTTGGAACAAAAGTTTTTTGGATTGATTTTAATTCAAAAGAGGTAGTTCTTGAAAATAATGAACGAATACAATACAAAAAGCTTCTGATTGCGACAGGCGGAAATCCTTTCGTGCCGCATATGGAAGGGCTGGGTAAGGCTGGAATATATACTTTTCTAAGTCTAGATGCAGCAAAAAGCATAAAAAATGTATGCTTCCAAGGTGCTAAAGCTGTTGTTATAGGTGCAGGATTAATTGGTCTAAAGGTTGCTGAAGCCCTTGCAAAATTAAATGTAGATGTTACTGTTATTGAACTTGCAAATAGAGTTTTAAGTTCTGTACTTGATGAAACTGCCGCGGGAATTGTACAAAAGCATCTTGAAAACCATGGAATTAAGTTTTTCTTAAACAACAGTGTAAAATGGTTTAATGGAGATTGGGCGGTTAATTCAGTTACACTGAATGACGATTATTGGATTGAATGTAATTTTGCCGTGATTGCCATAGGGGTTTCACCAAATATGGATATGCTTAATGATACTGCT
>Ga0209340_1000812_pt1 | contig 28298 bp, 25 predicted proteins | sample EPASupsiteSAE323_FD_187266 | JGI IMG/M metagenome (GOLD analysis project Ga0209340, IMG submission 187266) | Bioremediated contaminated groundwater from EPA Superfund site, New Mexico - Sample SAE3-23 (SPAdes) (version 2) | ecosystem: Environmental > Aquatic > Deep subsurface > Groundwater >... | reverse complement strand
TTGTCGTTAGTTCTTTCTTCTCTCCTCAAGAAAATTTAACAATTTTTCTCCTTTTAGAACACCAACAAGGAAAACTGCAACCGATACTACAGAAATGATTATAACTGCTTCATAGTTTCCTTTTTCCAGACTTGAACCCCAAAAAGATGCAGCTATTATCCACGGAGACCTGGCAATAAGCGTTACTATAAAGAAATCAAAAAACTTCATAGGTGTGAGGCCAGCAATATATGAAAAAGCATCCTTCCCTGGAAGCCCTGGAATAATAAATATCAAGAAAAGCGAAATAGATAGTCTTCGGTTGTTAATTTTCCTTTTAAGGTCATCAATATCCTTTTTATGCATGAAGACTTCTACTACAGGCTGTCCTATTATTCTGGCTACAGCAAAGCAGGCTAATGAACCCAAGGTTATTCCAATAACTGATAGAAGCGAACCAAGAATCCCTCCGAACAAATACCCTCCAGCCGCATGCACAACCTCACCCGGTATTACGAATATTACAACCTGTATAATTTGTATAAAGATAAAAACGATATATCGCCATATCCCGAAGCTGTTTACCCAGCTCTCAAGCTTGTCCTTATGGGTAATAATAACGAAATAATCTCTCCAGTAATAAAGGGTTAGCCCTATCAGCAAGATAAACCCTATAAGAAGAAAAAATTTTCTTACCCCAACCTTAATCTTTTTAAATTTAAGCACTTATCTTCCTCATTCCTCTTTGGTTAAAATAATTAAATACTCTAATTATTAACATTTAAATTGGCTTTCACTCTTATGTGCATCTAGAACAGTCTGATATATGAGTATCATAATCCTATCTACAAGTTCCTGCTTCTTATCTTTTGATTCTTTTATAGCATAGCAGATATTCTTGATGTTTTGCAAAAATAAATCTTTCCTCTTCATATGCCATTTATCAAATTCTTCTAAACAATCCTTTGATATGTTCGTTTCTCTTCCTTTTTCATCACATTCCTTATTAACTGTCTCAATAAAAGCCATAGTTTTATAATACACTACATCATTTGATGCCTCTCTTTCATCTTCAACACTTCTCTTAATAAATAAAATCACCTTGGACCATCCTTCAAATTCAATCTCCAAAAGCTTTCTCATTTGTTGATTCTTAATAGCCGGAAGCTGATAATTAATTATTTCTTCAATCTCTTTTGATTCCGAATAATCGTCCATACTCTGCCTGACAATATTCTCAAGCCCCAGTATTTTAATATTTTGTAATAGAATGCTTATAAAATTTTTTGGTATTGGAACTCCTAATAAAATAAGGTTCTCAATAATACTTATTACTTCGGTTAAAATTAAAAAGCCAATAATAAACTGTGAAAACAAAAAGGTTTCAAAAAAATATAGAATGCCCATTTCCAATAATCTTGCTGTAACTATGGAAAGGCTATACATAACAATCTTATTTACTGCTTTCCTTAAACCATTACTGCTAAATCTCTTAAATTTACATGCCTGTGCAGTACCTGTAAACGTATCAATAAGAATCAATGTAAGGAGTACGATGAAAGAAAATTGAACAGGAGAAAAAAGAGTTATAAAAAGACCCGTAAGAGCCTTAATCTGCCAGAAATTACCTGTATCCTTTAAGAAGTTCATAAATTCCCCTAACATATTACGTTTACTTCATAATATGTTGAAAGCAAAAATAATTGCATATTGTTCAACATTATTATGTACTATTAATATCCATATTTCAAAGCTTACAGGGTTTTGTTAATATTATCACTACCGTATTTCCATTATGTTTTATGGTAGTTGTTTCTAAACTTTGCTCTTGACTTTTAAAAATAATTCGTAGTAATATTTAAAATATGTTTATTAAATAATTATATCTTTTCCTACTGCTATATGCCTTGATAATTCGAGTATCTGGAAAGAATTATGTGAAAGGAGGTTTCTTTTTACGTCGTTAACGGTTTATTCCATGATTAATTAAATGGAGGGATAGTAATGGCAAAAAAACAAATCAAAGACGGACAAGATGTCGAAGAAAAGGTATTGCAAATAATAAGAGATATAACAGGACAACCCTTGGAGAAATCCCAGCTTGAAGCAACCTTCCTTGATTCTGGAATCACTTGTGGTGCATCAGCACAAATTTCAGACCAGCTAAACGAGATATACCCTGGTTCCCGGATTGATATAACTTGCTGGGAGGATTCCCCGCAGGGCGTCATTGGCCAAATCCGTGCGAAGAAGAAAGCCTGAAAAGCATAAAGAATCAAACCAAAATTTCATTAAGTAATTTTTAGCGAATGAGTTCTGTATTTTACAGGGCTCATTCCTTTTTATTATATTCCTTAAAACTGATCCTTCCCCAAAAAAGTAGAAAAGATTAAACATGTTTGATATAATTTTAAAAATAGTAATTTGCAGGAGTGAGGAAGTATGAAAGAAAAAACAAAATGTAAAATAGTTATTTTTTCAGATTTGCATTATGCACCAGAAAAACCTATTAACAATGGTTCTAAAATAGAAAGAAAATTAATGGAGTATGCTATTCCACTTTTAAATCAAATTATTTATAAAATAAACGATACAATTAAGCCAGATATTACAATAAATTTAGGTGATTTAGTAGAAGATTTTAATGACCATGATAAAGATATTGAAAATTTAAATTTTATTTGGAATATATTCAAAGATATTAAAGTTCCTTTTTATTCGTTGGCAGGAAACCATGACTTACGGTCAATGGAATCAAGAGAAGAGGTTGAGAATATTATGAGTTATAAACATTCTACATATTCTATAGATATTAAGGGTTATCATTTTGTATTCTTAGGTTTAAATGTTAATACTAATATTGGAGATGCAGAAGGTGGAATTTTAAAGACACAATTTATTTCATATGAGGATATGAAATGGTTAAAAAAAGATTTAGAACAAAATATACTGCCTTGCATAGTATTAAACCATTTTGGAATTGCTGAAGATGATATGAAAGATAATTGGTGGTTTGAAAAATGCCCAGAATATGCATTACTTGGAAACCGTAAAGAATTAAAAGAAATATTAAAAAATGATAGAAATTTATTAGCTGTTTTTTCTGGTCATCAACATTGGACTAAAACGATTACAGAAGATGGTATAACTTATTATATTTTGGGTTCAATGACAGAAAATATAAATAATGATGGTATCCCAGATGGTGTTTATTTTGAAGTTAATTTAGAAGATAGAAAAATAGATGTCAAAGAAAAACATTTGATAATATAATTGTTTTTAATAAGTTTTAGGTAAAAAGCTACATTGAAATTTATTATATACAATCTATATGCAATGCCTAGGAAATTGAGAGGAACGGAACACACGTGTATATCGCCATTGTTTGAAATAATTACATAAACCTTTATCATCTAATGATATTTGGAAAATACCATCTATTTTTTGTTTTTCATTGTTTGGAATAAAAATTCTATCTAATTGCCAATTAATAATACATATATCTTTATTTTATATCAATCCAATACCTCTGGAATACAATTCCATCTTTCAATCCTTCCGAATCAAGAACTCCTCCATTTCCAACAATCGTCTTTACAGAAGCAATATTGTCCTTATAACAACATAAAAGAGTTTTATGATATCCCATTTCTTTTAAAACTTCTAATGCTAATCGTAGAATCTCTTTTGCATATCCTTTTCTTCTCTCATCTGGTCTAATGCCATATCCAATTTGTCCACCAAAATTCTGAAAATAATTATTTAGTCTATGCCTAATATTAACTGCTCCAATTATCCTTTTAGTATTATCTATCAGCCATAAAGTAGAATTCTCAACAAATCCGTCCTCTACACCTATACCTTTACTAAATCCTTCAAGCTTATTTACCATTTCTGAGAAGTTACTTATATCAAAATTTATAAACCATGGGGTATTTTCCCCATCTTTTTTCTTCCATTCTTCAAGCATTTCTATGTATTGTTGCTGCAATTCTACATTTGGCTTAATCAATCTCAATTCTTGCATACTCTTGCCCCCACTCCAGCCATTTTCTTGTAATAGCGCAAGGATGCGCGTCTTTTTTGCGTCAAATGTCAGTTAACGTCTCACACTCTCGACGCCACAGAGCTAGACCAACAAAGCCCTTCTTCTTGGCGGTGCTTGCATCCGCGATTGGGGTGCGGAGCTGAATCTTCTCCCTTGTCCAATCTCACCGCGACCTTGCGAGAGTGCTTTGTTCTACGATGTGAAGGGCCCCGCGAAACCAAAGCCGCCACGTACGGCGACTCCACGAGTTAATTTTCAAATTCACTTCTCTATCAGTTATTACACCTTATAATAAAACTACACATGGTTTTTTCACAAAAAGAAGAAATTCATTGACTTGGCGGCTGTGACCTACCCAAGAAAGCAAAGAAAAACCCAAATCCGAAGAACACAAAAAGGCACTTGATAGATTCAAATCCAGGAATAAAACCTAAAAATCCAAGAAACCCCATAAAGCTAAGTAGTCCTATCCTTGCTGGGAACCGTAGATTCCGCTCATGGAAGAATCGTAGACTTATTAGACTAAAAGCGGCAAACGCAGCTATCCATGGTTGAAGAACACACCAATCTGTCACATAACCTATAACCCCCAAAAGTCCCAAAAGACCAAGAAGCCCAAGTCTTTCCGGAAATTGAAGACGAAAATTAGGCATCGGCATTTCACTCACATCCTTTCGAAAATCATACTAAATAATTGCTTTATCCAAATGACAAATAGGACTAGAAAACTTTTTCCATCTATTAATATCTATGACGCAATATCAAACAAATATACATTAAACATATGCTTCAAATCCCTTCTTTCACAATCGACGCAAGGATGCACCATCTTTTGCCCTTCATTTCGTAGAACGTCTCGCACTCCCGACGCCACAGAGCTGGACTTACAAAGCCCTTCTTCTTAGCGGCGGCTCGTCCGCCCAGCGATTGGGATGCGGTGCTGGCTTCCCGTTCATGCTCGTGACGTCTTTGAAGTTGCGTCTTAAAATAGTGCCAGCAAACCTATACGAGAGTGCATTGTTATACGATGTGAGGTGTGATGTCACTTTTGATTAATGAACTTAATTATTATTTTTTACTTTGTATACAAAAGCAGGCTTACCTCCATTTTTATATTCTGTAGAAATCTCATAAAAGTCCTTGAATTCCTTAACTATAAATTTTTTCCCTGTAAGATTATCTATTGGAATAGCAATTTCATTTCTTCTCTCCAAGATGTAGGATAAAGCCTTTAACTTACTTTTAATAATTTCTTTCATAGATATGGGATCTACAAAAGAGTTCCCAACTACTGAAAGACTCACAAAAAATTTACCAATAGGATTAATAATATTATTTTCCAACATATTTCTTGGCTTTATTAACTTTTCTAACTCTGGATAAGACTTTATACTTTCATAAATGTTTTCTCTATTATAAAACGGCTTATTAATCTCCCCAATTTGATAATTATAAACGTCATACTCCATATTAAGTGTTCTTTTATAATCAAATAATGGCCAAATATATTCCTTACTATCTTGACGTAACAACGCATCTTTTCTATAAAGAAATTCTTTAGAATATGCGGTTACATACAACTCGTCTATCTTTTTATCAATACTCATCATTGTATGGGATAAGCCTCTAATATCGCTTGGGTTAATCTGGGCTTGATTACTGGAATGGAAATCTATCATTCTATTTAGTATACTATTTAGTGCTGTACATTCTATAGCCGCTATATTTTTAGTATCATAAAGTTTATCAACTACTCTCCATAGAGATAAATATCTATTTATACCTTCTCTGTAATTATTATCATTAATCATTCTCTTAATATCTACTAATTCTAATTTTATAAAAGTATTTAGTGGACTAATATGCAAATAATATTCAGGTAACTTACCATCTTTAGATTCGCTATTTTCAAAAGAGTTAGGAACAGATATTGTATTATTACTTAAAAACTCCATAAGTTCATTTCTTTGGTTTTTTGTAGCAGCAAGAGCCTTTTTTATATTAGCATTATTATAATCAAAAGAATTAAGTTTTTCATGCAAAGATTCATTTCCAGAATACTTAGCTATTTGATTATTAAATGAATCCAATATTTTATTTATTTTATGGTAATTTTCCTCTTGCTGTTTTGTGCCAATTTTCAAGTGCACTACTTCTTCTTTTAATGGTTTAAAATTAATATTCACTGTTATTAATACTATTGCCGCAATAAAGCATAAGTTAATAGGAATTGATGAAATGAATAAAACAAAACTTAAAAATCCCTTTAATATTCTATTTGAAATTCTATTCACATAAAAGTAATATAATAAGAAACAAATCGTAAAAATAAGCTCAATTAAATAAACATAATTTAGAAAAGTTAGATCAATCGAATAAACATAATATGGGATATGTAATTTTGTCAAAAATATTAATGAAATCAAAAAGCTAATAAATGCAATTACACCTGTAACAAAAAAGTACTTTCTCATCTTAATCCCTCCCCAAAATATTACTTGTGAACCTAGCCAAATATAATGCTACCGTGAGTTGCAAATAAATATCACACCTCATATCGTATAACTACTTCTTTCACGACTCGGTGTCGGATTAAATTCTAAAACATTTATTTCACCAGCATTATTTTACTATTTCCACTTTCCTCTTTTTCCTTTTTCTAACATTCTATATATTTCATGAAAATCCGTCAACAAAATCTGACCTTAATTTCTCATTAATATTGTGCAACCCCTCCAGAATACAAATAAAAAAGCTCCAGGGTAAAAACCCTAGAGCCCTTGCAACTTCTGGTCGGGGTGACAGGGTTCGAACCTGCGACCCCATGATCCCAAACCACTCTTGGGGCATACTGTTCAACATTATTATGTACTATTATGTCCATTTTTCAAGGCTTACAGGGTTCTGTCAATATTATCCAATACCATTGTTTCCATTATGTTTTATTGTGGTTGTTGTCAAAATTGTTGTCAAAATATTTATCCCGTATCCCTTGGTACTGTTGTTTCAGAAAACATATATAGTTTTACTTTTTAATAAACTTGAATATATATTTCTATTACTCTCCTTAAACTCATCTTAAGAATTCTGCAGAATTCAACATAAAAATGTTGGTTTTGCACATGATTAGAGGCTGAATTCATCTAAAACTTATCTAAAGTTTATCTAAAACTTATCTAAAGTTGTGTGCTAGTTAAAATCCATTTTGGCTTAACGGCCGAGCTAATATTTTCTATACTTTTATCTTTTTTAGACATTTCATATATTAAATTTCTAATTTTATTTTTCTTCTGCTTCTCGTTTAAAGCATCAGAGAGTTTATCTATTAACAAGTCATCAATATCTCTTCTGCTAGCTGATTTATATTTCTTGATAAATGCAATTATCATTTTTTTATAATGGTCATCATCAAATGCTCTATTTCTAATATAACTTGACCTATCCCCCGTAATATCAGCAACACTAGCAGATACGAATATATTAGGGGATCTACCTTCAACCAGTTTCTGTATTTTCAATGCTTTATATTCATCTAACGTCAGTTTTTCCTTTTTCTGTACTTTATCTAAGTTAATTACCGTTTTAAGGTCTAACATTGTATTATTAATAAGGGCTTTAGTATAGTTAATATCTATCACCTTTCCTAGTATTGTAACCTTTACTTTATCAGGTTCGCTCAAGTCATAGTCGGGCATTGGAAAAAAACGTTTACGTTGCAAAGTAAACATTTTCTTTATTCCGCTTCCTATTGTATCTATCATATTTAATTCTACCATAGCAGTCGCTAAAAAATTATTTCTGTAATATTCCTGGGGGGCATTTTGTTCTATAACAGCTTCAACAGTTTTTGGAATAAAGCTTCCCATATTTGTAAAGATCAATTCTTCCGGTTTTTCTACTACGTTAATTCTACCCCTAAGCTCATAATCTTGATGAGCAATACAATTATGTAGAGCTTCGCGAATTACATAAGGCTCATATTGGGTTATTTCGGTAGGGAAAAGCGTATTTTCGGTTAAATAACGATACTTTAAGTTTCTTATTTTAGAAAAAACCTCATCTGTATTGATAATAAATGGTGGTCCAAAATGCTCATAATCTTTTTCAACATTATTATCGTCTTTTAAAATCCAACTAATTTTTGCTATGTATGGACTAAGAAAATGCTCAGATTCCTCTTTCCCTAAAAGTATTATGGCAGTATGCGTAATTTTACCTTGAATTGTCACTTTTGCTTTATTTAGAAAAGTAACATCATCCCACTCATCTACTTCATTTGCAATCTTATCATGCTTCTTTTTGTACTCTGCCCTTGCTTTTTCAATTGCTTTTGGATCTAAATCCTTAATTTCAGCACCATCACAGATTTGCGCAGACCAATCGTATCGCTTTACCTGGTTTCTGATCTGTTCAATTTCTTGAATGTTTAAAGGGCTGAGAGATTCACTTTCTCTTCCATAATAGTGTCCTTCCCATGCTACTGGAATACCTTGAGGTGCTGCTGGAATCTGAAACATGATTACACGTCCTTCAGGTAGATTTAGCTCATGTATTTCAACAAATGTAATTCGGTTAGTAGTTTTATTAGCTATCTCATACTTTAAACTATCTAAATTTGCTCTATTCGAGCGGTACTGGCTACCGACAACTTTCCTTGTTTTATCCTCTATACCAAAAATTAGCCATCCATATTCTTTGTTTTTTAAATTAGCTTCATTACTTAAAGCTGAAAAATATTCCCCAATTTCATTAAAATGAAAATCGTTTTTGGCTTCTTTAAACTCTATCCATTCGGTTTCTTTAGGTAAAGCTCTAAATTCATCTATCTTCAATTTCAAGTCAGCTATCGTCATTTCATAACCTTCCTTCTACGTGGGTATGTAAACCTCAATTCATCCTCTGTATAGATTTTATATTAACTATTACTATTTTTCCATATCTTATTTATATTCTATCTTCTAGAAGGTCAAGCTACGTTTCTATTTCATTTCGTCTCATTTCTGCTCACCTTTCGCTTATTATCGCTCACTTTCGCTCATTTTTACAGCATTGCATTTAGAGCCAACTTATATCCTTTGTTTATGTGTATTCACTTTTTGCACTAAATAACTACTTTAAATCTATCTGAATGCCTGGCTATATTTTAATACTCCAAGCTATTATCTTTATTCTTCTCTAATACATTTTATGCTTTAAAATTGTTCAATATGCCTGAAATCAGAAACTTTATGTAAATTTTAAGGTTAGTATTACTGCTAAAATTGGGAGTAATACTTGGGAAGATTGAAATGAATGGATTTTGGAGTAGTAGTAATACTCCCTTTATTTCTACCTTACACTTTGTTAAAAGGGGTAAAAGGTTCGTTGAGATTCAAGCTTTATAAAATGCTTAAAATTGCTTACAGAGCAAGAAAAACGTTTTTATCCGATGACTATCTCCGCTAAGTTTTCATCACTTCAAGTAGGTCATAAGCGGAGCTACGTCCCTGGATAACGGACTCTAAGGTTTAGATGGGTAGAAATTCCACCTAAATTCAAGAATCCTGTTTATGTGCCCTGCTTCGGAGTTGGTCGATAGGCAGCAAATTACTCCTATGAGTTTACGAATAAGGAATATTTTGTTTACTACCCACACATAAATACGTCTTTTAGACTGAAAAGGGTTGTCTTGAGGAGTAATACCGATTATGCCTTTGAAATGGGGATTTTTCTCTTTGAGGTAATACCAAGTATTACTATGGAACGGCTTGATATGGGGCTTTCTTAATTTGCTGTATTACTGGAGTCTTGAAAAGCAATACTTCTCCTGGCTTTGTTTTAGCTTTTTCATCGAAGTATTACCGGGGAAATAATACTTATTTGCAATAATAGATGATGAGCTTGATACTAGGGTTTTCAGGTATTACTAGTAATAATTTTCAGAGAATTAGATTTATAGATTCTATGATTAAATCATTTATACTTGTCTGCACTTAGCTGGTTTAAGTAACTTTGGGCTCATTACTTCACTATGTTTAAAATTGAGATAAAAACTCTTTAATGTTTTTCCAATATTCATCATTAGAACTAATTGAATTATGATCCTCTCCCTCAATAATTTTTAATATATATTTTCCGCCCCACTTCTCAACTAATCGTTTAGCATGGTTTGGAGGAATAGTACTATCTTTTTCGGCAACTAAGGCTAGCATAGGAATTTTTATGGAAGTAACCCGAGATAAAGAATCAAATCTGTTTTTTAAAATTAACGGAACTGGGAGAATAGGTACCTTTTCTTGGGCTACACTCGTCATGCTATCATAAGGAGTTACAAGTATCAGGGCGTTAACAGGTCGATTTTGAGCAAGATAAACAGCAACACCCGAGCCTAAGCTTCGTCCCATTAAAATAATTCTATTAGTATCAATATCATTACGTTTTGAAAAGTAATCATAAATAGAAATTGCATCTTCAAACAAACTTTTTTCGTTTGGTTTACCTTCGCTTTGACCATATCCCCTATAATTAATAAGTGAAAGAGACCATTCGTTGAATTTATCTGCTTTTTCAATAAGATTTGAAACCTCTTCTGCATTTCCACCAAAATATATAATAAGAGGAGATTTCTGTGCCTTAGAATTTTTTACAAACCAACCTTTAATTTTAATGCTGTCTTTTGTTTTAATATCTATATTTTCAATAGTTCTATCTTCAAGTTGATTAAACACTTCTTGTAATAACGGTCGTGGAAAGAATATCATACTTTCCTGATTAAAGTAAACGTACACTGTCAATACGCAATATAACGAAAATACAAAAAGAATCAAAATAATACCTATCGTTCGCAATAAATTCTTGATATTTACCTTAATTGTTATCGCCTCCCTTCATAATTTGAGACCAATGTCACTTAATGTCTCGCATTTTCGGCATCACAGAGCTGGACCAACAAAGCCCTTCTTCTTCGGCGGTGCTTGTCGCCCAGCGATTGGGATGCGGAGCGACGGCAACTTAACTATTGTTTAACTCGTTTTTAATTTTAACTGTAAACTGTCAACTGTAAACTTGAAAAAGCTGCGACCTTGCGAGAGTGCATTGTTAGATAATGTTGGTCGCAGTAATTATTTAGTATTTCTTACTGGTAATTGTGGTATTTGGATATTAAATTTTAATGACTCTTCAAATTTTTCATAATCATTACTGCACAAATCTTCTCTTATTAATGTAAATAGTTCACTAAAACTAGCTTTTTTACCTTCTGATATATCATTGACAAATTTGACAACTTTTTGAGAAGCATATAAAGGTAATCTATTTGCTTCAAGGCAAAATTTCTGATTTGACTCAATTGCTTCAGTGCATGTGGAATCCTTAATGTAAGCAAGTTTTGTTGTAAGAGCTTCAATAAACCTATTATAATAGTCCTGCTTTATTTTCCTTGATTCTGCCTCACGTTGTTGCTTTGCATTTGCATTGCTACTAAGTTGTGCCACTAAAATAGAACCAAGTATAGTTATTATTGCTGTAGCCGAACCGATAATTGCAATGACTACATTGTCCGGCTCTGAAAATGATATAGAAATAATATTAATCTTGGTCAAAAAGATTATGAAGCATATTGCAATTATTATCGACGATATAGATAATAGCCAATTTGTTATCTTATTCATTTATATTCCTCCATAAATAATTATTCTCTTCTTACCCCTCGGATTTTTGCCATTGGCACAAACAATCTCTCTTGCGTCCAATTTCACATAACGTCCCCCACTCTACGACTTGGTGTTAGATTAAATTCTAAAACGTTCATTTTCCCAACATTATTTTACTATTTCCACTTTCCTCTTTTTCCTTTTTCTAACATTCTATATATTTCATGAAAATCCGTCAACACAACTCGACCTTAATTTCTCATTAATATTGTCCAACCCCTCCAGAATACAAATAAAAAAGCTCCAGGGTATAAACCCTAGAGCCCTTGCAACTTCTGGTCGGGGTGACAGGGTTCGAACCTGCGACCCCATGGTCCCAAACCACGTACGCTACCAACTGCGCTACACCCCGATTTCAAGTTGCTTATATATAGTAACAGCAAATCAAAAAAATTTCAAGTCTTTTATTCATGACTTTATTGTTTTTTGTTACACTAAAGTACTTGAATGTAGAAATATTTGGTGTTATACTACTATCAAGTTTTAGCAAAGGAGTTTTTCTAATGATATATTTCTCTTTACATCTTCATCATCATTTGAAGAACACTTGTAACTGATTTAGTTTACTTCAGGTACAAGTGCCTTAGGTGTTTGTACCTGCGAATGATGACAAAAGCCGTGCAGGTACAAATCTGTACGGCTTTTATATTTTTTTAGGAGGTTACATTATGAAATCTGATGAAAAAGCAGAAAAAACAAACAATCCTGCAAAAGATAAAAAAAAGAATTTTGTTACACCACGTACACTGCCAGGATTCATGGAACTCCTTCCAGCAGAGCAGGTATTATTTAACAAAATGCTTGATACAATCCGAACTACTTATGAAACATTTGGTTTTATCCCTCTTGACACACCAATCATTGAATTTGCAGAAATTCTTCTGGCGAAAGCTGGTGGTGAAACCGAAAAACAAATTTACAAGTTCGACAAAGGCGATAACGAGCTTGCTCTGCGCTTTGATTTAACTGTTCCTTTGGCAAAATATGTTTCTCAATACTATCATTCTTTAACCTTTCCTTTTCGCCGATATCAAATAGGCAAGGTTTTTCGTGGTGAAAGACCTCAAAAAGGAAGGTTTAGAGAATTTTATCAATGTGATATAGACATCATAGGTGATGGTGAGCTTAGTATAATGAATGATGCCGAAATTCCAAGTATTATTTATCAGACATTTAAACGTATGGGGTTTGAGAATTTTACAATAAGGATAAACAACCGCAAAATACTTAATGGATTCTTTGAAGCGCTTGGTTTAAGAGATAGAGCTTCAGATGTACTGCGCACAATAGATAAAATAGATAAAATTGGTGAAGACAGCGTACGTATCGAACTTTCAAATATAGGAATAAACCAAGCTTCAGTTGATTCAATAATACAGTTTCTTAGCATAAAAGGCTCTAACAGCAATGTAATATCAGCTTTGGAAAGCATGAATATTGATAATCCTGTCTATCTGCAGGGTATACAAGAACTCAAAGACGTAATCTACTATATCGGATGCTTCGAAGTGCCAGAAAAGAATTTCACTGTTGACCTTACTATCGCACGCGGACTTGATTACTATACTGGAACAGTATATGAAACAATCCTCAACGATTACCCTCAAATTGGAAGTGTTTGCTCCGGTGGCAGATATGACAACCTTGCTGAATACTATACTGAAAAAAATCTGCCTGGCGTAGGTATTTCAATAGGGCTTACCAGATTGTTCTATAAATTACTGGAAGCAGAAATAATTAAAACCGCAAACTCCTCAACAGCTAAGGTTTTGATTATTTCGATGATTGAAGACATGAGTTTTCCTCTCAAGCTGGCAACTGAATTGCGGAGCAACGGCATAAACACAGAAATATACTACAATAATAAAGGAATTAAAGGGAAACTAACTTATGCAAACAAATTGGGAATTCAATTTGTTGCAATAATCGGGGAAGATGAAATAAAAACCGGTGAAATTTCTCTCAAAAATATGTTTACCGGAGAACAACAGAAGCTTCCATTAAGTGAAATAATCAAAAGAGTATCTTAAAAGAAAAAACAATTTGTGATATAAATTCACGACCACAAAGGAATGCATCTGATCTGGATATTTCGAGAGTTGCTTTATAGAAGGGACCTCAGAAATATTCAGCGATGCTATTTGAATTTATTGAAGCAAATTCGTTTTTTCTTTATATAAAACAAATTATTTCTTTAATATTTAAAAATTTGTTACAACTTCCTATTTGCCTTGTCCATTACAGCAAATTGAAATATAATGAGCATATGAAAAAAATTCTAGCCCGCATGAGACGGGCAATTTCCGATTACAATATGATTGAACCTGGTGACAAAATTGCAGTCGGTCTTTCTGGAGGAAAAGATAGCATAATGCTATTACTCGCATTAAACAAGCTTAGAAGCTTCTTTCCTCAGAAATTCGAAATTGTTGCAGTTTGCCTTTCACTTGGATTTGATGGGTATGACACCGAACCACTTGAAAAGCTGTGCAATAATAACGAGATTGACTTTGTAAGAGAAGATACTCATATTGGGACTATCGTATTTGATGTCAGGAAGGAAACAAATCCATGCTCTTTGTGTGCCAATATGAGAAGAGGAGCCCTAAATAATGCTGCCATCGAATTAGGCTGTAATAAGGTTGCTCTTGGACATCATTACGATGACGTCATAGATACTTTCTTCCTCAGTTTGCTTTATGAAGGAAGAATCCATACCTTTTCACCAGTAACATATCTTGGCAGAAAGAACCTGCATGTAATAAGACCTTTGGTCTATGTTCCAGAAGTTGAGATTAAGAGTTTTGTGCGGAAAAATAATATACCAATTGTTAAAAATCCATGCCCTGCAAATTGTCAGACAAGCAGGCAGTATATCAAAGACCTTATAAAGAATCTATGTGCACAAGACCCTATAATAAAAACCAGGGTATTTGGTGCAATAAAAAGAAATTTTCCAGAATGGAACGAAAAAGCTAATAGTTAACAATTAAAAGTTCCTGGCTAAACCAAGAAACTAAAGACCAAAGCCAATTTGACGCTTTAAATAAACCGAAAGGAAGAAAACAAGCATGAAAAAGAACAACATTAAAAGAATTTCAATTATACTGACTGTTTTATTTATATTTACTTCGTATGTTCAACCAATAATAAGTTTTACTTATGCTCAGGGTGAACTAATATATGAAGAAAAAACTTCTGAAAAAATTTCAACTGGAGTAACCCGTGAAAATATAAAAAGGTTTCTGACTTCTGGCTGGTTAAATATCAATGTAATAACCGTAGACCTTGCTAATCCTTATGTTAAGCTGGATTTGCTTACTTCTCCAGAAGGAATAGGCACATTGGAAAACGTTAAGGTAATGGCAGAATCATCAAAATCAGTTGCAGCAGTAAATGCGGACTTTTTTGATAAAGTTTCCCTGCCAAGCAAGACAACCAGCGGTTATCCAATAGGCTTTGCAATGAAATCAGGTGAATATGTTAGTTCAGCTCATTACAATAAAAACATTTTTGCAACCTTTTCGATGGATAGCTTGAAAAGCTTTTTATATTCTTATGTCACTAATAGTATTACTCTTACCTCTGCAAGCGGCACACAAATAAAAGCTTCTGATATTAATAAATTTTCTTCAAACTACAAAATTCCGATTATATATAATAAATATTGGGGTAAATACTCAATCGGAACAAGCACAAACATGTCAGACATTGTGGAAATGGTTGTTAATGAAAACGTTGTAACTGAAATTCGTTCAGGGATGCCTCCTCTTGAAATTCCTCAAAATGGTTATGTAGTAACTGCAAGAGCAGAAGGAGCTCAATCATTAATAAATAATTTCGTAGTTGGAGATCAGGTTCAGTTAACAATATCAACAACACCAGATTTAAGTGGACAGGACTTTGCCGTCGGAGGCGATACTCTTCTACTGAAAAGCGGAAAAGTTCCTTCATTTACCCATAATATCACTGGCTTGCATCCGAGAACAGCAATTGGAACATCTGCAGATAACAGATACCTTTATATTGTATCTGTTGATGGTAGACAAACTATCAGTCAAGGTGTATCTCTTGATGAAATGGCCGTTATTATGAAACAAGTAGGCTGTTATAACGCAATCAACTTTGACGGTGGTGGTTCAACAACAATGGTTGAAAGATTACCTGGGACAAATAATGTCGGGGTTGTAAATTATCCTTGCGAGACTCCTCTACGCAAGGTTGTAAGTGCGTTAGGAGTAATTTCAACAGCACCCCAAGGTTCATTAGCTGGATTATTACTAGATTCTACGGATACAAACATTTTTGTTAATACAAATAGAGAATTCAAAGTCAAAGGCTATGATGAACATTACAATCCAGTACAAGTTAATCAAAACGATGTTAGCTGGAAAATTAGCGGTGTTAAAGGTTCTTTCAACGGTAATATTCTTAATGCTCAAGAATCAGGAGAAGCCACCGTTACCGCATCAATCAATGGCATTTCTCAAAGCTTTCCTGTAAGTATTTTAAGCTCACCAATAGAAATAAACATTTCCCCTAAAGATACAGCTACTTCTGTAGGGAAAAACGTAAAATTCAGAATAACTGGTAAGAGCAGCAGCGGTTATTCCTCCGTAATAGACCCGACTTCTCTTGATTGGAAAAGTACAGATTCAATTGGAACTTTTTCAAAAAATGAATTCTCGGTTGTCAGCCAAGGAAGTACGATAATATCCTGCACTCTTGGAAGTGTAACTGCCTTTGCTCGCGTTACTGCATCGGGTAATTCCGAATTTGTCGCACAAACTTGCGAAGAACCTGTAATAAGCTACAAAAGCTATCCTATAGATATACCAGGTGATGCATCTCTTTCATCAGACCAAATTCATACTGGTTCATCTTCATATAAATTAACATATGATTTTTCTACAACTACTGATTCAAGAGCATCGTATATCGTATTCCCTGAAAACTCAATTAATATTGGAAGTAATACCACAGATTTTGGAGTTTGGGTATATAATGATTCTCCGAAAACTGATTGGTTAAAGGCTCAAATAGTTGATTCCCAAGGTTCAACTTACCTTTTAGACCTTTCAAAGGATTTGAGTTGGACAGGATGGAAATTCATAAAGGTTCCAATAGAGAGTACTGAGCTTTCTCTTCCTGCACAGCTTAGTAGGATTTACGTTGTACAAATTGACCCCGAAGTAAAATCTTCAGGAACAATATATATTGATGATTTGACACTCTTTACACAAAAAGCAGATGAAAGTAACTCACAAGCAATACCAGAAAATATAACACTGCCTGATCCTGCTGAAAAAGCTGTTTCGGTTAAGAGCAGTTCATCATCTTTTCAATTTATTGTAACTGGAGATATTCAAGCAGGAAAAACTATTTTTGACAAATTGTATTTACAAAAAATAAAGGAAAAAATTAATTCTACAGAAGTGCTTGCTACAACAGGCAAAATAGACGCTAATTTTAGCAAGCTTATTAAAAAACCTGTTATATCAACACAAACATGTCCTTCTACCTTTATCCATAAGAATAGTACCTTCATAGTTCTTAATGATTCCAAGAACAGCATCAGGCAAACAAATTACTCTCAATGGAAATGGTTTGAGAAAAAACTTGAAAACGTTGATACGGATAATGTCTTTATAATACTTCCAGTAGCAGTTAATACAAATAGCTTTGCAGATCCTTATGAAGCAGAATTGTTCCAAAAGATTCTTACAAAATACAAAAAAAGCTCTAATAAGAATATCTGGGTTATATCTGGTGGGAAAGCAAATGGCGTTGATGTGGAAAAAGGTATTCGCAACATTTCCTGCAAAGGAATAGTAAAAAGTTCAGATATTACTACCTCTCTAGATAATACAAAATATCTGCTGGTTTCAGTAGTAGGCAACCAAATAACTTACCAGTTAAAAAATGTGTTTTAAATAAAAGAAATGGCGGATGAAAAATCCGCCATTTCTTTTATTTGTGTAATTTATATCTCTAAATCTTGTCTTACCTGAGCATGAATCAGTTCGATCTGCTCCATGCTGTTACCTTCAGCATAAATCCTGAAAAGTGATTCAGTTCCCGAAGCCCTTATTAAAACCCAGCTTCCATCTTCCATTACAAACTTTTGTCCATCAATGCTAATAATATTAACTATCTTCTTTTCACCTATTGTTTCAGGTTTGTATGTCTTTAAATAATTTAAAACCTTCTCCTTGGCATGTGAAGAACATTTTACATCAAGCCTCTTGTTATAAAGATACCCAACTTCCGCCTTCAAATCTTCCATTATTTCTGTAGGAGTTTTACCAAATTTAGCAACCATTTCCGCAATAAGCAAGCAAGCAAGCACTCCATCTTTTTCAGGGACATGCCCTTTTATGGATAACCCCCCAGATTCTTCTCCACCCAAAAATGCGTCTTTGTTTATTAGAGCATCAGCAATGTACTTGAATCCTACAGGGGTTTCTATAACTTCCATTCCAAATTTTTCTGCAAGTCTATCTACCATATAAGTTGTAGCAACTGTACGTGCAACAGTTCCTTTCCAACCTCTTGTCTTCATTAAATAATATTGCAGCAAATATATAACTTGATTAGGACTTATGTAATTACCCTTACTATCTATTACTCCAAACCTATCCGCATCTCCATCAGTTGCTAGTCCCAGATCTGCTTTTTCTTCATTCATACATGCAATAAGGTCTTTCATATTTGCCATCGTAGGTTCTGGCATCGAACCACCAAACAATGGATCTCTGTAATTGTTTATAGCTTTAACCTTACATCCAAGGCTTTCAAGAATTTCAGAGGTATAACCTATTCCTGCTCCAAACATTGGATTGCATATTATTTTTAAATTAGCTTTTTTTATTATTTCACCATCAATTAATTGGTGAACTGCCTTTATGTAATCCTCTTTGGGTTCACACAATCTAACCCACTCTTCGCTGCCTCTTTCATTGATTTCTCCGGTTTCAATTACATTCTTAACATGTTCTAGAATCTTATCAGTAATTCCTTTGTGTGCGGGACCACCATATTCTGGAATGAATTTTATTCCATTGTGAGCAGGCGGATTGTGACTGGCAGTTATCATTATCGCTCCGCCAGCTTTATTATTTATAACCGCAAAAGCAACAACCGGAGTAGGCGTAGCTTTGTCTGTTAACATGACTTTTATTCTATTTGCAGTTAGTATATTACTACATATCTTAGCAAACTCAGGAGAAAGGAATCTGTTATCATATCCGATTACTATACCCCTGTCTCCAAGTTTGTTTTCGTTTACATAGTTTGCAATAGCTTGTGCAACTATTTTTACATTAGAAAATGTAAAATCATCTGCCATTATACCTCTCCAACCATCAGTCCCAAAAGAAATGTTGTTCATTTTACTCCTCCTGTAATAAAATTTGTGCTTTTTTGTTTTCGTACTAATCTTTCACAATTGCTTTAAGATATTTTATAAAATCATCCCTCAAGTCTTCTCTCTCAAGTGCAAACTCCACTGTCGCTTGGATATAACCCAGTCTATCCCCAACATCAAATCTTTTGCCAATAAAATCATATGCATAAATTGCCTCTTGTCTGGCAAGTTCTCTCATAGCATCTGTAAGTTGAATCTCTCCACCAGTGCCCGGTTCAATTCGCTCTATACACTCAAAAATTTTCGGTGTTAATATGTACCTGCCTAGTATAGCAACATTGGACGGTGCTTTGCTTTTATCTGGCTTTTCAATAAGGTTTTTAACCTTAAAAATTCTATCTTCTATTTTATTGCACTCAACAATTCCATACTTATTAACTTCATTCCAGTCAACCGTCTGAACTCCAAGCACAGAGGTTTTGTATTCATTATAAACATTTATCAACTGTCCAATGCAAGGTTGTTCAGACTTAACTATATCATCTCCTAGCAAAACTGCAAATGGTTCATTTCCAACAAATGATCTGGCACAATAAATCGCATGTCCTAAACCTCTGGGTTCTTTTTGTCTTATATAATGAATGTCAACAAGATTTGAAATATCTTTAACAAGGTTCAAAAGTTCGCCTTTTCCAGATTTCTGAAGTTCCATCTCAAGTTCAAGTGATTTGTCAAAATGATCTTCAATAGATCTTTTATTTCGTCCGGTAACAATTATGATATTTTCAATTCCTGCTTCAATTGCCTCTTCTACAATAAACTGTATCGTAGGCTTATCAACAATAGGGAGCATTTCTTTAGGTTGTGCTTTTGTGGCTGGTAAAAATCGAGTTCCCAGACCTGCAGCAGGGATAATGGCTTTTTTAACCTTCAATACTTTTCACCTCGAAAAATTTAATTACTGAATAAAACTAGCTTTTAAAATATTCAAATGTCTACCAAATAGTCGCTTATTACACAAGAAATTTTCAGCAAACACATTATACCATATATTGGTTATTCTTCAATAAAAAAGAATATAAAAGTTGGAGCCTTTTACTACTTAAAGGTTCTAACTCTTATTATACATCAATCAAGTTCTTGCATCCCTTTTCGGCTAAACTATCTTCTGCAGCTTTAATACCTTCAGTCCCTTGACGCATTAGTATAATATTCAAGGTTTGCAGAATTATCTTAATATCATACAATATAGAATAATTTCTGATATACAACAAATCATACCTTAACTTATCTTCAGGTTTAGTTGTATATTTGCCTAAAACCTGAGCAAGGCCAGTTATTCCTGCTTTTACATGCGTTCGGTATTCATATCCAGGGATTTCCTTCTTATACTGTTCAACAAACTGTGGCCTTTCAGGTCTGGGACCAACAACGCTCATATCTCCTATCAAAACGTTTATTAGCTGTGGAAGCTCGTCAATTCTAGTTTTTCTCAACACTTTTCCAAAAGGAGTTATTCTTCCATCATTTTCAAGTGAAAGAATCGGTCCTGTGTTTTCCTCAGCATTATCTATCATAGACCTGAATTTATATAGCTTAAACTCTCTGCCTCCCCTGGTAACCCTTTTCTGGGCATAAAATACTGGTCCCTTAGAGCTTAGTTTTATTACAACGGCTGAAATCAGCAAAACAGGAGAAAAAATAATCAGTGCAAAGGCAGTAAATGTTATATCAAAAACTCTCTTAATAATCTTTTGTACTGTTGAAAGCTTAAGTTGTTCTACTGCAAAAGCTGCTATATCAGCAAACTGTAGAATCTGAGCTTTGTAAAGTAATATCTCCGGGGTCCCAGGAATAATATATATACCCTTTCCCTTCTCCATGCAGTATCCTATTATTCTCTCCTTAGTATCATTAGGCACGCTTGAGCTGATAAAAACATCATCTGCTAGACTTATTAAGCCAAAAACATTTTCAATATCTACTACATCACACGTATTTTTTATATTTAAAAGCATGTTTGAAGCAGGAGCTTTGATTTTATTAGCCATATTTTCAAGGTCATCCTTTTCAGTTCCAACAATAATTACCTGTCGTGTGCCAATAAAATACCTCCTGCTTTCCCAAACAAACATTCTCCAAAGTACAAGCAAAGCAATCTGTAAAATTGGAGAAACAAGCAATATACTTCTTGGGAAAGAAAAACCTTGGTTAATATAGGTTATCGCTATGGTAGTTATACATAAAAACATTACCGCAAGAACAATTGAGTATACAGTTTCATATAATGATTTTTTTAATGGTTTTAAAAGCCCATATAAATCAAAATATAATAAGGCCGCAATTGTTATAAACGGTATAATCTCTATATATGGACCAAAATTGTACTTAGGAGGATTAAAATCGAACTTCATCATAAATGCAATATAGAATCCCAAGTTTATCAACAATAGGTCCACCAGTACAACTAATACATTAAATATCTTACGTTTCATTATTATCAACCTCACAAACTGCTTCAATCATATTATAATATGCCATAAATAGATTTTTGCTGGTTACTATTCATAAAAACCCGTAATCCTAGCTCAATCAATTATAGTCATTATATAAATACATGTAAATATAGATTATCTGGAAATTAGCTCTCAGACTTATGACATAATAACTATAAATATTATATCATATGCTTTTAACTAATATTGAATTGTCATAAGATATTCCTTTAATGCCTCTTCCCAGCTTCTTAGCTTGACTTTAGATTTTATATTTCCAAGTACTGAAAAACCAGGTCTCTTTGCAGGTCTATTTAGCTTTTTGGTATCAATTGGAATAACCTTTGTTTTAGTGTTTTTAATCTCAAATATTTTGCATGCAAGTTCATACCATGAACAATAACCTGCATTCGTAATATGATAGAAACCATACTCTCCGGCACTAATCAAATCCATTATTGCTATCGCCAAATCATACGCATATGTAGGGCTTCCAATCTGATCATTAACAACTTCTATGCTTTCTCTCGACTTAGAAAGCTCAAGCATGGTTTTTACAAAGTTTTTACCTTGTCCGTACAACCATGAAGTTCTTACAATATAATACTTCTTCATTACAGTTTTAATAATTTCCTCCCCTGCCAGTTTTGAATTTCCATAAACGTTTAGAGGATTTGGAGTATCAAATTCAAAATACTCCTGTTTCTTATCACCAGCAAAAACATAATCAGTTGAAATGTGAACAAGCTCACAATTTCTTTTCAGGCATTCTCCTGCCAATAACCCAACACCTTTTGCATTTATTTCGTATGCTTTATCGGGATTAGATTCGCAGCCATCAACATTTGTATATGCTGCACAATTTATAACAATATTGGGTTGAACACGTTCAAAACATTCTTTTATTGACTCAGGCTTGGTAATATCAAGTGATTGCTTATTAAATCCATAAAAATCATGACCACTTTTCAATTTAACAAATTCTGAACCGAGCTGTCCGTCAGCCCCTGTCACTAAAACTCTCAAGATATTCCCTCCTCGTTTGTTCATGGTTGTTGGTTCGTGGATTTAAGTCTGGCTAAAAGCCGTACTTAGTTCTACCAACTACTAACTGATTTTACCCTTTTGAACCAACACTTCTGCCATTCCTTATTAAAACTTTGAGAATAGCTATCCTTTTCAAGAACCAAATACCAAAAATAACAAGCACTCTGAGTATTGGATTAGTATTGTTACTATAATTTTTTCTAAAAAATATCTCCATTGAATCATAAAATGCTTTTGTAGCTTTCATACTCATATATTTGCTGCTTTGACCCTTAAAATGAGTTATTCTTGCTTCAGGATAATACATAACCGTCCAGCCTTTTTGTTTAGCTCTGAAACAAAAGTCTATATCCTCAGCATACATAAAATAATCTTCGTCGAGTCCTCCAATTTGGTCGTAGACTTCTCTTCTGAAAGTTAAAAAAGCCCCAGAAACTGCATCTACTTCTAGTTCTTGATTCTCATCAATATATGAAAGATTATATTTTGCCAAGTCTTTGCTTTTCGGAAACAACTTACTAAGTCCAGACAACTGAAAAAAAGCAACTTTTGGAGTTGGGATACTTCTCCTGCATGCTCTTTGTAAGCTTCCATCAGGATTCTCTACTCTGCAGCCAGCTACTCCAATATCTGCATGTTTATCCATATATTCAACCATTTTTTCTAATGTTGAATCAAAAATAACAGTATCAGGATTTAGGAGCAGTAAATACCTTCCTTCAGCCATTTTTATCGCAATATTGCAGCTTTTTGAAAAACCAGCATTTTCAGCATTCTTATACCCAATTACTTTGGGAAATTTATCTGCAAGCAATTCAATACAGCCATCTTCTGAATTGTTGTCAACAACAATAATTTCAAATGAAATATTCTTTGTATTTTCATATATAGATTTTATACATTTTTCTGTAAATTCTTTTGATTTAAAATTCACAATTATAATTGAAATATCCATAATTACTCCTGTTTTTAATTTTAAAAAAATAAACTTCCCAGATAATTTTAATCTAAGGAAGTTTGATTGTAAATCATTTAGTTTTTATCTATCAGAATACATTCTGGCATAATAGTCCTTATATTCTCCTGACTTTATTTCTTCCCACCATTTCTGGTTATTTATATACCATTCTATTGTTTTGCTAATACCAGTTTCAAAACTTATTAATGGTTTCCATCCAAGCTCTTTTATGGTTTTTGAAGCATCAATAGCATACCTTCTATCATGCCCAGCTCTATCTTTCACGTATTTAATAAGACTCTCAGGTTTATCAAGTGTGCTAAGTATCAATTTCACTATCTCAATATTTTTTTTCTCGTTATTACTGCCAAAATTATAAGCCATTCCAAGCTGCCCATTCTTAATCGCAGCTAGTATTCCTCTACAGTGATCTTCAACAAAAATCCAATCACGAACATTTAATCCGTCTCCATAAACAGGAAGCTGCTTGTTCTCCACTGCATTCGAAATCATTAATGGAATTAGTTTTTCTGGGAATTGATAAGGACCATAGTTATTTGAACATCTTGTAATTATTACCGGTAACCCAAATGTTCTGAAATAAGCTTTCGTAAGCATATCCGCCGAAGCTTTACTAGCTGAGTATGGGCTATTTGGAGCCAAAGATGTTTCTTCAGTAAAATAGCCTTCTTCACCTAATTCTCCGTAGACTTCATCGGTTGACACCTGAATAAAGACGGTTCGTGGTTGGCAGCTCGTAGTTGGTAGTTTTTGAAATTTAGCTTCATTTAGCCAGTATTTCTTAGCAGCTTCTAGTAGGGTGAATGTACCCATGATGTTAGTATCGAGGAACTCTTTTGGGTTATCAATACTGCGATCAACATGGGATTCGGCAGCGAAGTTTACAACAATTGATGGATTATATTTATTAAAAATATCTTCAACGAGAACATTGTCTCTAATATCTCCCTTTATGAAGGTATAGTTAGGATTATTTTCAATATCTTTAAGATTGTTTAGATTACCTGCATATGTCAAAGCATCAAGGTTAATCACTTTGTATTGAGACTCTTCATTAATAATTAATCTTATAAAGTTACTGCCAATGAAGCCTGCACCACCAGTAACAAGAATGGTTCGTGGTTCGTAGTTCGTGGTTCGTAGCAAAACCTTATTTTCGAGTTCAGTCACTTTTCTTTCCTCCAATTACATTTATAAGTCCATTTAGTAATCTTCCAATTTTATAACATCTTTCTATAAGCTCCTCATACACCTGATCATTAATATACCCTAAATCTTTGGAAAGCAATAATTGATATTTTGTTTCTTGTAAAAAACCCCTTGAAATGTAAAGAAAATTCAGAAAATCTTTAGCAGTTTTTCTTCCACTTCCCTCTGCAATATTCATCGCAATAGAACTACTTGCACGGCACAACTAATCAACTAATCTGTATTTTTATTCAACGGGAAAACTTTGTGTTTGTTTGTAAATATCTATTACTAAATTATGTGCTAGTTTCGAAACTTCTAGATCTTCATACTTACTCATTTATTTCTCCCAGAATTGTTTTTAACTACAAACTACCAACCACGAGCCAACAACACGCAGAATAGGTTACCTATTCTGCGTTGTCCAATCAAATCCTATTGACGGATCATTCCAATCTATTCTAAATTCATCCGGGTCTTTTGGGTCATATGATTCTGTTGTAAAGTAAATTATAGTTGCAGGTGCATTTCCAAGCACTCTATAACCATGTGCTACACCTACAGGAATAAAAAGAAGAATCGGATTGTTTTCTCCCATATAAAACACGTTAGTTTCACCCTTAGTCTGTGAATCTTCTCGCATATCATGCAGAACCACTTGTGCATTTCCTGAAGGAAAAAACCACAAATCATCTTGTATTTTGTGATAATGAAAGGCTTTAACCACTCCCGGATATGTTAATGACATTGAGGATTGTCCGAATTTTCTTAGAAGATTATCATCATCTCTTAAAATTTCCATAAAGAATCCTCTATCATCTGTATGCTTTACAAGTTTTTTTATAAAAACATCTTTTATCACTTTTTACCCCCTTGTTCGGCTACTGGTTACTTGCTGCTGTTTGTTTGTTATTGTAATTCTACTATTTCCTGCTGCGGAAATAATATAGGTTCGATTTTCAAATCAGTGGCAAGCTCGTTTGCCCTAATCAAAGATTCAAATGTTCCTGCATCAGTCCACCAACTATCAAGAACATCATATGTCATGGTTCCATTCTTAATATACTCATTGTTTACGTCTGTTATTTCTAATTCTCCTCTACCTGAAGGTTTTAGAGTTTTTATTATATTGAAGACCTTATTGTCATACATATATATTCCTGTCACAGCAAAGTTACTCTTTGGGCTTTTCGGTTTTTCCTCAATCGAAACTATCTTGTCTTCTAAAAGTTCGGCCACTCCAAATCTTTTAGGATCACTAACAGACTTTATAAGTATTTTTGCACCTTCGCCTTGCTTTTCAAAGTTTTTAACGAACTCGGATATATCTTTTCTAAATATATTATCACCTAAAATTACAGCACAGCTATCATTTCCAACAAAATTTTCTGCCAGACCTAACGCTTGTGCAATTCCTCCAGCTTGATCCTGAACCTTATAAGTAAACTCAACTCCCATATCTCTTCCGCTTCCTAAAAGGTTAACTATGTCACCCATATGGTCAACACCAGTAACAATAAGAATGTCATTTATTCCAGCTTCTTTGAGCTTGGTAATTGGATGATATATCATAGGGTATCTGCCAACTGGCAGCAAATGTTTATTAGTAACCTTTGTAAGCGGATATATTCTTGAGCCAGTTCCACCTGCTAGTACTATACCTTTCATGTCCACAACATTCCTTTCATAATTTTTGCATAAGTTAAAAATTATTATACCACATTATAACATAATGTACCAGAAAAAATACTTTAGCTGAAAATTTTTTTAGAACAAAAAAGAAAGCGGATAATCCATATTAACGGATTATCCACCTTCGTCATACACTTTTACATTTCTTTGAGTAAATTAGTCTTAGCCAGTGCCGCAAGGGATCGTGCATCCTCTGAGAACTCAATAAAATCTTTCAGATATACCCAGAACCCGGATGCAAAATCGCATTCTTCAGCAACTTCCGCACTCACGACCTGAATCCGACCCTGAATTCTCTTCAAGTTTGCCTGAATAAATCCAATTTCTCTGAAACCATATTGGAGCATTTGCCCCTTAGAAATTGATGAAGCCGATAACTCCAGAGTTTGACCATTAAAGCCATCAACCAACCGAGCTAAAACCTCAATACAGCCTCTCAATTTGCGATAAATAACCGCTACCTGACCACAGGGTTCTTTTCCCCCTTCTTCAATTATTGCCGGCATAAGGTATCCAAGTGCATCTGACATTTCAACTGAGAAAAATTTCCCATCTTCTCTGGCAATCACTGCATTTGCAATCCCATTTTCAACCTCTGTTACTTTGAGTTTCCATCCTCCACTTAAATCAAAAACCTTTTCCATCCTTTCAACCTCCTAATTATTCAACATCTTTTTAGCTTATTAAATAAGCTGCTCGTCAACCAACATGTTTCTTTCTTAATCACATTATCTTTTTTATTTTATAACAAAATAAAAAAAGATTCAATAACATATATTGAACCTTTTTGAACACAAATTTTCATTTTGCAATTTTCTCAACCATTTCTTCTTGGGCAGAAAGCCTATTATCTATAAGTAGAATATCGCCCCAAGCAGCTTTAACATCATGCTTGATTTCTTTAACATCTCTCTTTAAGTCCTTAACTTCTCTTTCGAGTTTCTTTTGACCTTCTTCGAAGCTCTTTTGACCTTCATCCAATTTATTCAGCTTTTCTAAAACAAGCTTCTGAAATTCTTCATTATTCATCTGCACAAACCTTCTTTCTAATAAGCATATTAGAACTATCTGTATTTATCATTAGCTTTGGTGTTTTTATGTTACCACTTTCTGTATTTTAATTCAATAAATATCTATAAAATCAAGTTCTTCAATCTTTTATCTTTGGAAGAAATAATATAAGCCCTAAGAAACCCAGGTTTCTAAGCAGCCCATATTTAGTAAATCTATACTTTAGGATACTTCTTATCCTTTCATATATTGGTTGTTCTATCAATGATGAGAAACAGCTTACTATTTTCTTTCCACTCTCGTCCATCCTCTCATCATAGGTTTTCTGAAAAACTTTTGATTGTTTTAATACCTTTGAAAAAAGTTCTTTTGCCTTTTTACTATAAAAATTCCTTGCTAAAAAATACTTTAAAGAATACTTTTTAGCCCCAATGTCATTTTTACCATGTTGCCTATATAATATTGTCGATTCATTAACAATCCCAATTTCACCAAGTGCAGAAGCAATCAATGCCATCCACCAGTCATGAACCATTGCTTCCTGGGGTATTGAAAGCACAAGCTCTTTGAGCTTTTTATTAATCATCATAGTACAACCAGTTACGTTATTCTGTACAAGCAAGTAGTTTAGACTTTTTCTTTCTGGCTGGAGCTTTTGATATCTCCACATTGATTCTGATATTATTCTAAGATTTTGGTCAACAACCTTCAAATCAGTATGAACCAAAATTGGTTTGTCCCTAAATTCTCTTTCAATTTCTTGCATTTTATTAAAAGTAATTTCAACCTTGTCTTCCAGCCA
>Ga0209340_1000799_pt1 | contig 28620 bp, 16 predicted proteins | sample EPASupsiteSAE323_FD_187266 | JGI IMG/M metagenome (GOLD analysis project Ga0209340, IMG submission 187266) | Bioremediated contaminated groundwater from EPA Superfund site, New Mexico - Sample SAE3-23 (SPAdes) (version 2) | ecosystem: Environmental > Aquatic > Deep subsurface > Groundwater >... | reverse complement strand
CCCGCCTTGACCGCAATTCCCGCCAAATCTTCAAAAAGATCAAAAAAAACATTATCCTGTGGTATAAGCCATTCTTTTATTCCCACCGTAATCGGAACACATGTTGTCTCTTAACGTATATACACTCCGGTTCGGTTCTCAGAATCGGATGATGAAGGAGGAGATCTTTAAAAGCTCTGAAAAGATAAGTACAACAATCATCGATACGGAGATAGAAACTGGAAAGGTTACAATCCAGGCAGTAACTATTCCGCGGATCACGTTCCAGTCAACAGCAGTTTTTCCACGGGTTGCCCCGACACCTGCGATGGATCCGCTGATGATATGTGTTGATGAGGTAGGTATTCCTGATAATGTAAGGCCGGATATTATCAGTCCCCCGGCAGTAGATGCACAAAATCCCTGATACGGTCTGATTCTGGTTATCCCCTTTGCCATCTTTGTGATTACATTCCAGCCTCCAAACACGGTTCCTAATCCAATTGCAACTGCACTCGTAATCATCACCCATGAAGGTGCAGTAAATCCAGAAGTGATTCCTTCTGCAATAAAAAGAGCTGCTATGACACCTACCGCGTGAAGACCGTCGTTGGCCCCGTTACTTAGTGCCTGAAGTGATCCTGCAATTATCTGAAGCGGGTAGAAAATCCTGTTTCTGGTACTTTGCCTTGAGAAACGGAACAGATATGCAACAACCATATCAAGTGTGAAACCTGCAGTAAACCCAAGTGTCGGAGAGATAACCACAAATATTATAATAGCTAAAATTCCGCTTACCACAAGGCTCCCGGTTATCATAAGCCCGACAATTGTCAGAGAAAAGCCTATTATAACTCCGGCTATAGCAAAAAGTCTGATGGAGTTGTGTATTAATATTGCTAGAAGAGTAAATAGGAGTGCTATACATAGTGCTCCGGAAAACCCTGCCAGTATTACTCCCTTAACCATTTCAGGCGGTGGCCAAATCACTCCTGAAATTCCATATGAAGCAATAGATGCCCCTACCATACAACCAATAAGGGTATTACTGGCAGAGATTGGAAAACCTTTGGCTGTGAGCAGCCCCAGAATAAAAATACCGCAGAGTAGTGCAATTATGATAACAACAGGAGTCATGGCGTATGGTTGGATAATTCCGGTTCCGATGGTCTTTGCAATAGCAGTGGTAAGAAGAAAAGGACCGGCAATATTACATAATGCTGCAAGTAACAGGGCATATAGTGGTTTTAACGCCCTGGTTGCAACAATTGTTGCGATTGAATTTCCTGCTCCGTTTAAGCCGTTAACAAAATTAAAAGCTAGTGCCAGTATTACTCCGAAACATAGAATTACATCCATATCAACTGTGGCGTGTTATAATCTCGCTTAATACATGTCCCACATCGTTACATTCCTGGAGGACTTCTTCAAGGTTCTCATAGATATCTTTTAATTTTATCACCTCAATCGGGTCATTCCCAGTGAAAAGTTCAGTTACTGAAGCAGAGAGCAGGTCACTGGATCTGTTCCAAATCTGATTGATATTGGTACATGCATTTTTAATTTCATTTTTTTTCTCCCATTCTCCCAGGAGATCCACCCCTTTTTGTATCTCTTTTGTAGCAAGTGAGATAAAATCGGCAAAAGCAAACAGGTGAGAGTATGAACCTTTAATCTGGTAGTTACAGATTTGGTGTGAAACCCAATCGATTATGTCAATCACGTCGTCAAGTGCTTTTGCCAACCTGTGGATCTCTTCCGGTTCAAGAGGTGTTATTAAAGACTCTTCGAGCCTTTCATATATTTTCCTTATGTTTTCATCACATTCATGTTCAAGATGGTGTATCTCCTGGAAATAAAACACCCCTCCTTTATCGAGATTTATAACAAGGTTAGAGAGATGAGAGGAAGACGTATAAATATCTGCAGCAATTTTCCTGAAGATTGTAAGAAAAAACAAATCTTCCGGGAGAATTATATCCTTAAGCCTCATAAACTCAAGTGTTACCTTAATCTATATGAGTTATCCGGTCAAAAAAAGATCAGGGATTTTATCTTAAGAGAGGCAATCATTGATTATTTGGAAATTTTAGTTTCGGAAACTGTGAATCGGAGGAGGAATTCTACCTCCGCGGTTAATAAAATCACTGCAACTGAATTTGTTCACCTGCTGGACTGGTGCATAACCTAAAAGCCCCCCAAATTCTACCATATCTCCCACATCTTTTCCAATGACCGGGATCAGGCGGACGGCTGTTGTTTTCTGGTTTATCATTCCAATTGCAGCCTCATCGGCTATTATTCCTGATATCGTAGATGCAGGTGTATTCCCTGGTATTGCGATCATATCAAGACCCACAGAACATACACAGGTCATCGCTTCAAGTTTTTCAAGAGTCAGCGAGCCCCGGTTTACGGCATCAATCATTCCCTGGTCCTCGCTTACCGGGATAAATGCACCGCTGAGTCCTCCTACAAAGGAGCTTGCCATAACCCCTCCTTTCTTTACCTGGTCATTTAAGAGGGCAAGAGCTGCGGTCGTCCCGGGTGCACCTACTGATTCAAGCCCCATTTCTTCGAGGATCTCCGCGACACTGTCGCCCACCGATGGTGTTGGTGCAAGTGACAGATCGACAATTCCGAACGGAATCGCGAGTCTTTCTGATGCTACCTGTGCAACAAGTTGCCCTACACGGGTGACCTTAAATGCAGTCTTCTTTACCGTCTCACACAAAACCTCAAAGTTCTCCCCCCTGACTCCTTCTATTGCATGTTTGACGACTCCGGGGCCACTTACTCCTACGTTAATTACTGCATCAGCCTCTGAAACTCCATGGAATGCTCCGGCCATGAAAGGGTTGTCGTCAGGTGCATTACATAAAACCACCAGTTTTGCACAACCCAAAGAGTTATTGTCTTTCGTTGCCTCCGCCGTATCCCTGATGATCTCTCCCATCAGTTTTACCGCATCCATGTTTATCCCTGTCTTTGTTGATCCGATGTTAACCGAGCTGCAGACTCTTTCAGTAGAAGAGAGGGCCAGGGGAATAGAACAGATAAGTCTTTCATCGGTTGGAGTCATTCCTTTTGAAACTATAGATGAATAACCCCCGATAAAGTTGACTCCTGTATCTGCGGCGGCTTTATCAAGTGTTTTTGCAACAGAGACAAAATCACCGGAAGACTTGCAGGCGTTACCTGCAACCAGTGCAACAGGTGTCACTGATATTCTCCTGTTTACAATTGGAATCCCATATTCACGTTCTATCTCTCTCCCGGTTGAGACTAGGTTCTTTGCCAGCCGGGTTATCTTGTGGTATATCTTCTGGTTTAAAGCATCGAGATCGCTGTCGCAGCAGTCAAGAAGGCTTATGCCGAGAGTGATGGTCCGGACATCGAGCTTCTCCTGCTCTATCATCTTGTTGGTCTCGTTTACCTCAATAATATTAACCATAAACAGACCCGTCAGATACGATGCATATTAGTAAAAATATCTTCGCGCTGGCATCTGATCCTGACCCCGATCTCAATCCCGAGATTTTCAAGGTCAGTAACCATCTCGGAGAAAGGCTTTTCAGATAACTCTGTATCAACTATCATCATCATATTGAAGTAACCCTGCACGATTGTCTGAGAAATATCCTCTACATTAACCTGGTTTTCGGCAAGGTAGGTGCAGACTTTTGCAATAATACCTACTGTGTCTTTTCCGACTACGGTAATAATTGTCTTTTTCATCTTGTGTGTAATCCCTGTAATAATATTGAAACTCATCAGGCATAAATCCGTTTTTTAAAAGATATTCATTACTACTAATAAAATCCGGGTAACCGGATCTTTAACAGATCCATATTTAACTTCTTAAACCTCGTTATAGAAGAGCACCTGATGACATCTGTTGTGCAAGAAGAAGAAAAAGATCATTTATGTTCTTAGGGTATGCAAAAGGTTATTGAATGTATGAGTTCTATGACTGATAATTATGATCTCCTGTAATAATTATTAATTATCCAAAAATAACATATTCAGGTCATATTTATAATGAGAGTGCAAAAATTGTATCCATTATTTGTGATGGAGACAAAATCCCTGTTTTTCAATAAAATATATCCATAGAATGAATAAAAAGACAATGAAAACAATTAGGATTGTATCTTCGATGAGATTCCCTGGGTGCATATCCTTTACCATATGCATATTGGGAATGAATGCGTGTGTAGACATACTATACCACTTTTGATAATATCAGCAGTAACTGTAATATAGTTTTCGTTATATTCGAGTAATTTTATTCTTTCAACTAAGTAAAATGAGATAAAAATTGGCAGAATTATAATGAAAGACCCTTCTCCACCTGTTCTTCTGTTACTGAATATCCAGTTCCATTATTATTTTTATATAATCCGGTAATGGTAATTGCACCAACGGTAGTATTTGTCGGATATGGAACGGTAAATGTTCCGTTCACACTTTTTGTACGGTAAATAAATTCGCGGCCGGTATTCGTTCTGACAGGCAAATCAAGAGTTCCTTCACCTTTTATTTTCGCACCTTTAACATATTCGAATATCTTAACATACCGTAAATCTGCCATATCATCCGGAGTTACACGCGTATTTGACTCATAAATCAGGCGATAATGACCAAGGGCAGGAATAGGACTAACTGTGTCGGTAAATCTAAAGTTTGCAAGGATGACATCGTATTTGGAATCAGATGTGACATTGAAAGAATCAATAAGATCTTTCCCAACAGAATAATTTACTTTTTTTGCATCAGTAACAACGGGAACGGAAAGTCCAGACTCAGCAGGTTTCAGATACTTGAGATAATACACATCGCCGGGTTCAATATATGAACCATCAAAATTATGAAGCCGGGATACCATCGACTGGTAATACTCACGGGTCAGAATTGAATAATTTACACCGGATTTTCCATCCGGGTTTGGAAAGAGAAATACACGCTGATATGGATCTACTCCTGCATCAGGATTATCCCAGATTGATATGGGTTGTATGTACCCTGTATCCATATCTATATCAGTGATGACATATCTCGTGTTCAGGTTATCCAATATCTGATCGGCTTCACTCTCATTTTGGGCAAGTAAAAACCTTGCCGAACCATTTGGTCCATTTACTCCATACTGAAATGGATTTGCATTAGGCATTCGGTTACCCAGAAATGTAATAATATGTCCATAATCCCACCAGGACATTACGCCATAGGTGTCTTTTGGATAGGTGAAGTTCTGTTCATTATATATTGCATAATAATCCAGTCCTGGATCAGGAGTATTTTTTTCAAGCCATATCATAGAATCTTTCCAGTCATCGTTAAGTCTGTAAGATCCTGCCTTGAGATCAATGCTTAAGGCAGTATATGAAAATTGAAGGGTTAATATTAGAATTATTGCCAAAAAAAGGTAAGAACTTATCTTTACTGGAGTAATTGTACCAAGACCGTATTTGGAATTAATCTTACCTTGTTTCTTACTGGATTTTTTCTTTGCGTCTCCCGATGCTGGATGTTTATTTGTATCCTGGTTTTTATTTGTTATATAAAGAGGTAGTTTTACCAGATTAAAACCAAATCCTACTGTAAGACCAGATAGTATAGCAACTGGGATAGCAAGGTAATATTCGTACCTGAGGTGTTGCCATGTTGCAAAGAAAATTACTACCGCAAGGATTAGAATAAAAGCATGAGCAGGGCATAGTTCTTTTCGTATCCGGTGAAGCAATATTAAAATTCCTGCACCGAAAAGAATAAGACTGTATTGGAAAACCCTCCATGCATCATCCCATGTCCAGGACTTTGCCTCCCTGATGGTTTGCCAGTGAATGTCACTTGATCCAAAGAAGGAATTTGCATTAGATACAAGGTAGTTAAAAAGATCCGGCATGATTACTGCCAGGGCAACAATTCCAAGAAAGGAAACACCCAGAATCGCACAAATATAGTACCTTACCGGTTTGTCTTTTAGTGCGTATGAAAAAATGAACAATGCAATATTTGCAAGGATTAAAAGCGAGTATGCAATTGGATGACCGATAGTATAATAATTAAGCCCTCCCTCTGCATGAACCCCGATTATAAAAAATCCGATAATTGCTACCAAAAAGGTAACTGAATTGATTACCAGAGCAGAAGCCCCTAAATGACCTAAATATCGTTGTATAATGAACCATATCGGAGTAAAAATACCGACAATGAGAGCAAATAAAATCATAGTCGGCATAAGAGCCAGACCTAATGTATATACAATTCCACACAAAATTCCTAAAATTGCAGGAATTTTCCATGTTTCCTTATTTTTTATATCAACCGGATGTTTCCGGCAATATATCAGAGCTGAAATGTAACAAAGACAGAAAAGAGTACTGAAAAAAACCTCTCCGATATGATGATCAAGGTATCCATAAAAGGATCTATTAAAAAACTCACCTGGCATTATTGCAATAAAAAATGCCGCAAAAAGGCCGGCTTTCCAGTCAGATATCTTCCTTACAATCAGATAGATTACAGGAACCAACAAAGCTGCCAATATGCAGGGGATAAAAAGAGACACAGAAATGATCTCAGGTCTGGTTGATGCTCCGGCAATCAGGCAGATTGTAGCTCCCAAAAGTGGGAAAAGAGGGCCCCAGTGCATTGGTTGACCATATGGGAAATAGGTCATGGGGTCGAACCATGGTACTGATGGATAATTAGCCAGAACTTGTTCTATTCTTCGTAGCTGGTATGTGGGATCATCCATTCCAACTAACATAAGTACGTTGATATTTCCGTAGTAAACTGGAGTGGTGCGTAGATAAAAAGATAAGAGAAAGAAAAAAGTAATTAGTCCCCCGATTAACAAAGAAGATCTCTTTAATATAAACCGATTATCCATACATTCATCTTTACATCATTTTCATTTCAATTGTAAATATAGTTATCATTTAATTATTTGATGTAGTCAATGTCAAAAGTCCTCTCTCGTAAATCTTTATTTAGAAAAGACAGTATTATTAAGGCCCGGGTATGGTCTCTGGAAAATTAGGGATGTTGCTATTTGGATGTGGGGTTATCCTTTACCCGGGCAGTGAATGCCGATACCACCATAAGAAATAACCATGGAACAGATATTTAAAATAATAAGTTATATAAAGTTTTTATATCCGGTATACTCCTTTTGGTATCAAAATTTCAAATCTTGCCCCAATTCCTTCTTCTCCTCTCTCATGAATTGATATATCAGTAAGTGAGAGGATCTCCCTGATCAGGAACATACCTATCCCTGTATTTTTCCCGTACCCTCGCTCGAATATCAGTTCTTTCTCATCATAAGAGATTCCCATACCATTGTCTTCCCATACTACGATAAGATCGCTGCCAGATTCACGGACAGAGATCCGGATTTCAGTCACTCTCTGGCCATGGCGAATGGAATTGTCAAGAAGATTGGAAAACACCTTTTCAAGCATTGGATCGGCAAATATGAAAAGATGCGGCACTTCCACCGTCATGATTACAGAAGCAGGAACTAAAGTATAGGGTAGAATAGTATCCAGTTCAATCCATTGTGGTTCCTGTGTTCCAAGATCCCTGTAAACACGGGTAAATTCTATCTGGGCCTGAATTTCGGTTGTAGCAGCACTCATCATTCGGAAGTACTCACTCTGTTCGGGATCCGTGTTTTCCATTTCAGTTATCTCAAGAAGTCCTTTGATGATCGATATCTTATTGAGAATGTCGTGGCGGGTAATACTTGTAAGAAGAATAAGCTGACGGTTTGCTTTTCTCAGTCGTTTCTCACTATCCCGCACAGCATTTTCCGCATCTTTACGTTCTGTAATATCATCAATAGAAGCTAGCACGTGAGGCTTTCCACTCATCATAACAAAATTAGCTGAGAACAGCCCTACACGTACTTCACCCGATTTTATCCGAAAGTGTACCTCTATGTTGCTTACGGATTTATGGTTCCGGAGACTGGAAAAAATTAGTTCCTGTTCTTCCCTGTCAAAAAAAATTCGTATTGCCTCTGACGTTTTCCCTATTACATCTTCGCGGGTAAACCCGGTATTTTTTAGAAAGGCATCATTTACATCAACAAAGACTCTGTCAATTACAGAAACAAGTGTAAGCGGTACCGGGTTGCTTCTGAAGATGGTTGAGAATTTGCGTTCAGATTGCCGTAATGCCTCTTCTGCTTGTTTACGCTCAGTGATATCCCGCATGGAGACCAGTATAACCGCAGCGTTTCTGAACTGGATCTTCTTTCCTATACACTCTACCCAGATATCACGTTTTTTCATAGAAATTAGATTATAATGGACAAGATATGCATCAATCCCCTGTGAGACCCGGCTTATATCATGAATAGCATCAGATTTAGAGCCAGGAGCAATAAATTCCATTACATTTGTCTTACCAATTAACGCATTTATATCCGGAGCATCAATTATGGTGGCAGTAGCCTGGTTTGCAAAAAGTAAAACTCCTGTAAAATCAACGATCAGGATGCCTTCAAGCGAATGTTCTACCAGTGCCCGGAACTTCTCTTCACTTTCCTGTATCAGGATATCAGATATCTGCCGTTCTGTAATATCCCTTAGTGAGGCTTGTATTGAGGGTTCTCCCTCATATGTAATATATTTCCCAACGCTTTCGACCCATCGTTCATGACCTTGTGTTGTGACGATCTTATATCTTGAGAGGTATCCGTCAACTCCAATAGATACCTGGCCAAAATCCCTAATTACATCAGGTCTGGATTCGGATGAGACATATTCAAGAACATTTTTAGTTCCGATAATGTCACGATACCGGTCCATTTCAATAAGTCGTCCGGCAGCCTGGTTTAAAAAAAGGATCTTTCCTTTGAGATCAACGATGATTATTGCTTCAAGTGAGTATTCAACCAGAGTCCTGTATTTCTCTTCACTCTCGAGTAAAGCCTGTTCTTTTATACCAATCAGATCATAATTCTGCCTGATCTCTTTCTCCGCCTGTCTTCGCCTCACCACCTGCCTGATCTTATGGGATAATTCTACAAACTGCGACTCTGGTTCCCCTCCTTTCTGCTGGTAAAAATCGACTCCATTGTTGACGGCCTCTATTACAATCTCCTCTCGACCCCTTCCTGTAAAGAGTATAAACGGAATATCTCCAAGTCGGCTTCTTACAGTTTTGAGAAGTTCGATTCCATCCATTCCGGGCATCTGGTAATCAGAGATAATTACATCGTATAATGCTATATTTGGGGACTTCAGGGCTTCCTGTGCCGATGTCATAGTATCAACATGGAACTCTCCTGTTCGCTCCAGAAAATGTTTGCCAATAAACAGGTGATCCTCCTCATCATCTACATATAGAATTGAGGTAATCGGTTTTTTATCAGATGTTAATCCAGAATCAGCCATATTCATAACCTGATGCCAAATCTCCGGACTTTCCTAAAAATATCATATAATCTTCACGTCCTATTTTTCAAATATATGCTGATTTGGCCATAATAGATCCGTTTTTGAAATATAACAAAATGCTTTCTCTTTATTGTATTCTGTTGGTTCTTCTATATTTTACTTCACTAATCTCTCTAATCCGTTTTACTCTGCCCGTTGGTTCATTGTCCTTGCCTCTTTCGTATGTATTTGAAATAACCAATGTGACGGATTATATAAAAAAAATCTGGTTTTCATTGCTGATATTTAATTATTTTCTGTTTTGAATATCAATTTTCATTTATTCTACCATTGCTTATGATTTCACTACTTTTATATAGAAACTATTGTCAAATATTATTGAAGAGAACTATTGCATTAATTCTCTATAAAGAATCTGGATGAATTATTATTGATTTTATCTGAAATATATGGTTTATGTTTCCTTATAAGGGAGTATCACACCTTTAAGTCTGGTCTGAAATTACCCCTAATGGCTCTTTATATCCAAAAACACTCTCAATTCCGACTGGTATCCAGAGTGGTTGAGATTTGGGATCAATCTGCCGTATGCTGTAATCTTATACATACAATGGAATTGTAATGACCGAAAAAATTCATGTCCTTTATGTTGATGATGAGATTGTTCTTCTTAACCTGGGGAAATTATTTCTTGAACGTTATGGGGATTACCTGGTTATTCCTGCTCAAGGCGTTGAAGAAGCAATTGATCAGCTCAAACATAATACATTTGATATCATCATCTCTGATTATCAGATGCCAGTGATGGATGGGATTGAATTTCTCAAACATCTGAAAGCCGGAGGTGATACAACACCATTTATCCTCTTTACTGGCAAAGGAAGGGAAGAAGTGATAATCGATGCCTTTGATAATGGTGCCGATTTTTATCTTCAAAAAGGAGGAGAACCAAAGTCTCAGTTTGCTGAACTCTCAAAAAAGATTCAATCTGCCGTATCCAGAAGAAGGGCAGAGATAGATCTTTTGAAAAAGAATGAAGAGATTCACGCAGCATATGAAGAAATCGCAGCTACGGAGGAGGAACTTCGTTCCAATCTGGAAGAGATCGTCAGGCAGGAACATGATTTACGCAATTCAAAACGGGAACTTTCTGATATAATAAATTTTTTGCCTGATGCAACTTTTGTAATTAATCTGAAAGGAATTGTTGTTGCATGGAATCGTGCGATGGAAGAGATGACAGGAATCCCTCCTGAACAAATGATTGGCAGAGGGAATTATGAATATGCACTACCTTTCTATCACGAACGTCGTAAAATTATGGTGGATCTCATCCTTAACGACGATCCGAAAACCGCTCAAAAATATCCTGATATAACAAGGAAAGGCAGATACCTGTTCTCTGAGATTTTCATACCTCACTTTAATGAGGGCAGGGGCTCATTTCTCTGGTTTACAGCATCTCCACTATATGACTCAGAAGGTAACCTTAAGGGAGCAATTGAATCCATTCGTGATATAACTGAATGGAAGAATACTAAGGAAGAACTTGAAGAGAGCGAAGAGAAATACCGCAACGTTGTTGAGGATCAGACAGAGTTTATCTGCAGGTTCCGTCCGGATGGTACTCATATCTTTGTAAACGATGCCTATTGCCGTTATTTCGATAAAGAACGTGAAGAGATTATCGGAAAAAGGTTTAAACCCAGACTTCATCCCGGAGATCGCGAGATCGTGTCAAGGCAAATGGCCTCATTAACCCGGGAGTGTCCAACAATAAATATTGATCAGCGAATAATAATGTCAGATGGCAGTGTTCGTTGGCAACGCTGGAATGATCGTGCAATCTTCGATAAAAATGGCATCTTAAAAGAGTATCAGTCAGTCGGCCGGGATATTACCGAGCAAAAAGAGATGGAAGATGCCCTGACATCAGCTAATAAAAATCTTAAACTCCTATCCAGTATAACCCGGCACGATATCAGGAATCAACTGACTTCCCTTATGGGAAATCTCGGTATGCTTGAAGATATGCAGATTGCTCTCTCTCAAAAGGTGTATCTCCAGAACATTCAGGCAGCTGCACAACGGATATCAGATATGATCCAGTTTACTAAAGAGTATGAATGCATTGGTGCTCATGCTCCTATATGGCAGAAGTGTCATTCACTCGTTGATACTGCTGCTGAGCACGCACCTCTTGGTCATATCACGGTGATAAACGAACTCCCACTTAACGCTGAAGTATATGCTGACCCTTTAATCGTAAAGGTCTTATATAACCTGATGGACAATGCAACACGATACGGTGGTAAGATTACGACCATCCGGTTCTTCGCCTTAAAACATGAGGATAGTCATGTCCTTGTGTGTGAAGATGACGGCATAGGTCTGCCTGAAGATGAGAAAGAACGAATTTTTGAGCGTGAATTCGGTAAGAATTCAGGTATCGGGCTTTATCTCTCACGAGAGATTCTATCTATCACCGGGCTTTCAATCAGGGAATGTGGAGTCTATGGAGAGGGAGCGAGATTTGAGATTGAAGTTCCAGAAGGTAGTTGGCAGGATTGTTTATAGACACATGGTCAGAAATAATCTGCCGTGTTGTGTATAACTCCTGAATTGTTATACTATCTTATAGTCTCTTTTTCTCACAGTAATCTGCCTGCTTTTCCATGTCAGACTGGACTGCAGGACAGTAGTTACACAAAGAATATGGGACTTCTTTCTCCTTATCCCTGATAAGGCAGTAGAATATCCCGTTCCTCTCTTCTACTTTGAATCCGCCCGGGAATGGTGTTCCCACCGGATGGCCGGGTTGTTCAAGTATAAACATAGTGAATGCACCTATGAGGTAATAAAAGAGTCTGTGTCGTACCGTGTATGGGACCGGCATCCTTAAAGCGGTGTCATTCCATTGAGAACAGCCCTCAGGAATTATCTCGCAGTACCTCCTGAATGTCTCCAGGTCTGATATAGGTCCGTCCATGGCATGTAACCTGCCGGATCTATTTAAGGTCATAAGCCGGTGATAACCTCCAAGAACCTGATCGATAAGGTAAGGGCCGACCTTTTCACGGTATGATCTGGGGAGGCGAATAATTTCTGTGTGGAGTCTTCCTCCGATAACCTGGAGATCTGAAAGTGTGTAAATTGAGATCTCCTTCATCAGTATCCTGCTAAGTTCCTGTTTTGTCCTGGCAATAGACAGTTTTTCAGCGGCATTTTTCACCAGATTTTCTTCTTCAAAGAGGGTAATCATTTCGGAAGATCCTATTATGAAATTGTTGTATTAATTTGTGAATCATCTTTCCAGTTTCCAATATCAAGGTTCTATTTATAATGATCCGGAGCATAATATCGATACTGGTGACATGTGTGATTAATAACCGTTTCATTACCACTCAAAACGTGTTAAAACCAGTTAATTTTATTAAAATCGTTATTACTCCCAATTATAAGATAATTCCAACCTTTTGGTAATCTAACTTAAATATTTATGCCAATTTTCCTTCGTATCATTTATTAATTTTAAATATGCATCTTTTTTTGCCTGTCTTTCCTCCTCAATTTTTTTGCATACCTCACTACAAACTTCCTTCATTTTATTCATAACATGTTTGCATATTAAATTATCAGTCTCGAAGGATTTGAGATAAGAACAATCTGCATTTTTTGGACGTAATTCAGCAATTTTTATCCATTCACCTGATTTGAGTAAGGGTAATTTAGAAAAGTCCTCGCTTTCTATACCTGCATCCGGGTTAGAGGCAATGTAAAGGTTACAGAATTCTGTTTTATATTCCAATACAATGTTTCCATCAATTTGTAATATAAAACATTCATTATTTTGATCTTTTGATAAATTTTTTTTCAGATATTCTAATGTATTAAATACATCTGATATCATCAGAGTTTGATTTTTTCTCATGTATAAAAATAGATCTATACAGATATAATATTTAACTTCGGTTCATTTGAACTTTAGATAAGACTTATTATTGCGTATGATAAAACTTACTCCCCATATATAAGAGATAAATGGCATAAAAAGATTAAGAAGATTTTATTCCATATAATTCAGGTTAACATAAAACCAGATCTTTGAGATCGTAATTTCTAACCAATTATTAATCATTTGGAGATATTATCTATAATATAAACATAAGTGAATAATCTGTTGCCTTGAGAGGGGTTGGATGGTACGAATATTATACGTGGACGATGAACCAGAAATTTTAGAAGTTGGAAAGACTTTTTTTGAACAAATTCCGGAGTTTATAGTAGATACGACTTTATCTAGTGCAGAAGCTCTCTCTCTTCTTAAAAAAAATACATATAATGCCATAGTCTCTGATTACTTCATGCCGGATATTGACGGCCTTGCTTTTTTAAAACTAGTACGGGAAATCAATGCTTCTATTCCATTTATCGTCTTCACCGGACGTGGTGATGAATCTGTAGTAATCGAAGCATTAAATAATGGAGCTGACTTTTACCTGAAGAAGGAGTATTCACCAGGAGCACAGTTTTTAGAGTTAAGTCAGGTAATCAAAATTCTGGTATCCCGCGTTGATTCAGAGGAGAGATTAAAAATAAGCGAAAAAAAATTTAGAACTCTCGCTGAATCTTCTCATGACTGGATATACTGGATAGATCCTGATGGCAGGATGATATATGTATCTCCCTCATGTGAAGAGATAACCGGGTATTCCCCTGAAGAATTCTATAGCGATCCTGACTTGACAGATAAGATTGTATATGAAAAAGACAGGGTCATCTGGTCAGAGCATGTTAAAATCTGCACTGAAGAAAATTCTTTTCTAACGCTTGATCTCAGGATAGTACGTAAAAACGGTGAGATACGATGGATAAACCACATCTGCAGATCTCTTTACGATTCAGAAGGTAATTATGCAGGAAGAAGGGTAGGAAACCTGGATATCACAAAAAGGAAAGCAATAGAATCCCTGCTTGTAAAAGAGAGAAATAATTTTATCAGGATCTTCAGTGCTGCTCCTGTTGGGCTCCTCCTGATGGATGAAAAGAGGAGCATAACCCAGGCTAACGCTTCTATCGCTGCGATGGTACTAAAAGATCCTGCTGATATTATAAGGAGCCGGGGAGGAGAAGGGCTGGGATGCATGCATAGTCATGAAGATCCTAGGGGGTGCGGTTACTCAAAAGCCTGTATTAAATGCCCTCTTCGTCATGGAATTGAAGAAGTACTCTCCAGGGGTATCGGCATTTATAGAGAAGAGATCCCTCTGACACTCATGATAAATGGTCATCAGAATCTTCGCTGGTTAAGTTTAAATGCAGAGCCTGTGGAGATTGAAGGTAAAAAGTATGTAATCGTTGCTATAGATGATGTTACTGTAAAGCACAAACTGGAGATTGCCCTTAAAGAAAGCGAGGAGAAGTTTAGAACGCTCTCCGATTCAACAACCGCCGGGATTTTAGTATACCAGAATGATCACTGGACCTATGCTAATCCAGCAGCAACATACATATCTGGTTATTCAAATAAAGACCTTTTATCTATGCATTTCTGGGATATTGTTCATCCGGATTTCAAGGAAAAGTTAAGAATCCAGGGTATCTCCAGGCAACATGAAGAAGATATGAAACCATGTCACCTCGAGATAAAAATAATCTGCAAGAATGGAGAGGAATGCTGGGTTGACCTCGTTGCCAGTACAATAATCGTAGGGCAAACAATTGCCGGACTTGTTACAGCAATAGATATCAATGAAAGAAAACTTGCTGAAGAGAGACTCTCAATAAATGAAGAGAAGTATCGTTTAATCTTTGAAAATCAGATTGACCTCTATTTCCAGACCGACCTTAAAGGAAATATTATAAATCTCTCTCCTTCATGTATGAAACTCATAGGATGGAGTCCTAAAGAATTAATCGGGACAAAATCTTTTAAACTCTATTCTGATCCGGAAAAGAGAGAAAAACTGATAAATCTTCTTCATTTGTATGACGTTGTATATGACTTTGAAACCGAATTAAAAAATAAATTAGGTATCCATGTTCCGGTCTCCATTAGTAGTCATATTGTCCGTGATAAGGATGGTACACCAAAAGGAGTAGAGGGGACAATCCGTGATATCACTGAACGTAAAAAGATTGAAGAGGCACTGAGGAAGAGCGAAGAGCATTACCGGTCACTCTTTGACAATATGCGGGAAGGATATGCATATTGCAGGATGCTTTATGATGAGAATAACAATCCTACCGACTGGATATTTCTGGAGACAAATAATTCATTTGAACGAATAACCGGACTTAAAAATGTTGAAGGAAAACTAGTCACCGATGTAATCCCGGATATCAGGGAAGCGACACCTGAACTCTTTGAAATATTTAACAGAGTAATTATCTCAGGAATTTCGGAAACCTTTGATATTGAGTTTACTTCCCTTAATCTCTGGCTTCACATCTCTTTGTACAGGCTGGAAACTGGCTATTTTGTTGTGGTCTTTGATGATATAACCGAACGAAAGCAGGCTGAAATTACCCTGCATCATATTCTTGCACAGTATGAAACGATTCTGAAAAATGTCCCCGTCATGATCTGGTATAAAGATACAAACAATAATTTTGTCAAGATAAATCCTGCTGCAGCCCGGGCTTTTGGAAAAAAAATCCAGGATATTGAAGGAAAGGCTTTTAATGAAATCTTTCCGGAGCTTAAGAATTCATATTTTGCAGATGATCTTGAGGTTATTCAGACGAAAAGACCAAAACTTGGTGTCATGGAGGAACTTGTAACGGCTTATGGTGAATATCTATGTGTCCAGACAGATAAAGTTCCTCTTATGGATGACAAAGGAGATATTTTTGGTATCCTGGTGGTCAGTACTGATGTTACCGAGAGAAAAAAAATAAATGACGCAATTTATCTTGCTAATAAGAAACTCACTCTCTTATCCGGCATTACAAGACACGATATTGTTAACCAGCTTCAGGGATTATTCTTCTCAATTAATCATTTAATGGAAGAGGAGCTTTCGCCAAAGGCAAAGATTTATATTGAGAAAGTAGATGTATTTGCCAGGAATATTGAACGACAAATTCAGTTTACTCATGATTATGAAGATATTGGTGTCAGATCTCCAACCTGGCAGGATGTTGAAGTTGTAATCAGGGAAGCGGCAGGAATACTGGATACAGATTCTGTTATGATTGAAATAAATATTACTGGTCTTCAGGTGTTTGCCGATCCTCTGCTCAAAAAAGTGTTTCACAACCTGATAGAAAATTCAATCAAATATGGGGAGAAGATCACAAAGATTCGGTTTTCGGGATTAAAAAGACCTGAAGAGTATACAATTATCTGCATTGATGACGGAATAGGAATTCCACAGAAGTATAAATCAGGGATTTTTCGTAGAGAGTATTATAAACATACAGGTTTTGGTCTGTATCTCTCAAGGGAGATTCTTGATATTACGGGTATTAAGATCATTGAGAACGGAGAAGAGGGGGCAGGAGCAAAATTTGAGATAACTGTTCCGAAAGGTGGATACCGCTTTTTAAAATCTATACCGGGTAATTAGATTAATTAAACAACATCTCTTACGATTAATAGTATTTAATTGAAATATCTGAATGTAGAGAATTAATTAAAGTTGTGAGTTCCCCGGGTATCTTTTCACAATCTTTATGTTAGTCCGTTTCCCGATTAAAATATTGCAATAATAAACAACTCACCTTCAGGATTACATATTTTAGAGAAATCCGTTATAATTTTATCCAAACTGTGTAACCTGTTGATCTTTATTCTTTATTAATTGTGTAAGAGTTCAGATTTTATCATTTGAAATCAGGATTGAATTATGGGAAGGCTGTTTAATGTCCTCATCGAAACATATAACCATAATCTATATAAATATAACCTGTCTGGTGATAAATTGTTTAATCCGAATATAAATAATCTTAAAGATTTAAGAAGAGATCCCGGAGATATCAAAAAATGGCAGAATATGATTAATGAGTTAATATCTGATAATTATGATCTTATAAATTTTCATGAATCTAAACATACAATAAAGATAAAACTCCCCTCTGATGACCAAAAAAATTATCTCTCTCAATTGGAAGAAAAAATAACAGATGAAATAGAGTTATCGATAATATATGAACCATCCCAGGAAATACTCTCTTCGGAGAGAATCCGGGAAAAATTACAGGATAATACTCTGTGTACTGATCTTAAAAAGGATGTATTAGAGACAAGACTTATAAAAATATCTTCTCACACTCTTGAAGATAAAGAAGAGGGACTACAGACCTTATTTTTAATCCTTGGAGTATTAAAATGGTATGAAAAGGATTCGTCATCTAATAAAAAACAGATATTATCACCTTTAATCTTAATTCCAATAGATATTGTAAAAAGAGACGATTCAGATTATTTTTTTCATGTAAATGGAAAGTCCTTTGCAGTCAATACTTCTCTTTTCAAAAGACTCAAAGAAGAATATCTGTTGGAATTTCCGGAATTTAGAGAAGAAATCACATACGATCAATATTGTTTGAGCTTTCAGAAGATATTTGGTATAATTAAGGAAGTGATCTTAAGAACTCATGATGATTGGGAGATAAGGACATCTGTTTATATTGAACATTTCTCTAAAAAATATTCTAAATTTGAAGAATGGAAGATAAAACTGTTAAATCTGGCTGATAATAACTATGATCTTCTAAACTTCAGAGAGTCTAATAAGAAGATAATTAAATTACTCATACCTGATGATTCCGGTTTGGATTATATAGCCTCGATTGAAGACTCTCTTTCTGAAGGTAAGAATCTGATATTAACAAATGCATCAGAGAAAGAAACTATATCATCTGATATAATTCAGGCAAATTTAAAAGAAAAAACTCTCTTGGTTACTTCAAATAAGAAAGATTTTGGGATCAGATTATTAGATATTTTCAACCAGAATCAGGTCAGTAATGAAGAGAGCGGGGTATCAACCCTTTTTCTGGCATTAGGGATGCTTGAGCGTTATCATTCAAATTCACCTGATAAGCCTATTTTATCTCCATTGATCTTTATTCCACTTGAAATTGTAAGAGAAGGACTATCTGATTACCGGATTTACAGAGGAGATGACGAGGCAAGAGTAAATGTTACGCTGATTAATAAATTAAAAGAAGATTATGGGTTGGAATTTCCACTTATTGAAGATAACCTTCCTACCGACGAACATGGAATAGATATCCGGTTGATCCTTGATCATTTCATGGAAGTTATCTCAAAATATGATTCCTCCTGGAGAATAAAAAATTCGGCATACATCGGTCATTTCTCTTATTCAAAATATTTAATGTGGAAAGACCTGGAAGATTTGGATCTCGATACCCTTATAAAGAAGCATAAACTATTTGCAAAATTGGTAGATCCTGAACATAGGCAATATAATGGAGGTTATACCTTTCCAAAAGATGATCTGCTTGATGAACAATATCATCCGGGTGATATTTTATGCCCGGTAAGTGCAGATTCATCACAACTTGCAGCCATAATTGCAGCAAAGGAAGGAAACAATTTTGTTCTGCACGGACCTCCGGGTACTGGAAAATCACAGACTATTACAAATATCATTGCACAATGTCTTGCTGAAGATCGTACTGTACTTTTTGTATCAGAGAAGCGGGTTGCTTTAGATGTAGTTTATAATCGGCTGAAGGAGTGCGGATTATCTCCTTTTTGCCTTGAACTTCATTCTAATAAGAGTAGCAAACGGAAAGTGCTGGATCAGTTTGATGAGATCCTGTCTTTTACATATCTCAATGAAAATATTCCTCAATACTGGAGAGAACGATGTAATGAGTTAGAAAAAGTCCGAAGAGAATTGAATTCATATGTTAAGGCAGTTCACTTAAAGAGAAGTACAGGAGAGAGTTATTATCATGGAATTTCAATATTGAGTAAAAACCGTAATACTGAATATATACAATTATCATGGCCTTTTTATTCTGATTTTGATAAACAGGATCTGGATTTAAGACGTGAATATGTAGGTTCATTAGTCAACACTCTGAAATACATGGGCAATCCTATCTGTAATCCCTGGAATCCATCCCGTATATCAGAATGTAACCCTCAATATAAAAATTCAGTCAATGGGATTTTGCATGAATTAAAGGAGGTATCAGATAAATTCTCAAAAATTTCAAAATCAGGATTTAATCTTATTTTTAAGGGTTGTTGTGATACCCGAAATGTAACACTTCGGAATTTTATCAGGATTATCAATATAATTAATAAATCAGATTTAAAAATATCTAAAAAATTACTCATTTACCCTGATTTTGAATCGGATGAAGAAAAATTTAAAAATTTAATTAGTCTTGGGAGGGAACGTAATTATCTTAAGGATAAGATATTATTAAAATATTCTCCGGAATTGCTGGATATCAACGTTGAGGAACTCTCTACCCTGATATCCCTTGGGGGGTTTTTTAACTTTAAACGGGTTAAGACTATACTAAAGCCTTTTGCTCTGAATCAACCTGGAAAAAATGGTGAAGTGGCATCTGATATCAAAGCACTAATCCGCTTGAAGGAAATTTTTATGGTTATGGGTGAGAATGAAGGTGAGGTTTCATCCTTATTTGCTGATAACTGGAACTATGGGGAATCGGATTGGAGTAAAACTGAAAGATGTATCACAATAACCAAACAGTTGCGTAAGATTATTCTCTCTATATCAAATGATGATAATAACTATGATAAAATCTCTGAAAATCTGGATAACCTTTTAAATAACTTGTGCAGGGATACAGAAACGTCAAAAAAACTAAGAAGAGGTTTTATCAATATTGCAATATTACACCAGCAGACACAAAAAATAATTGAGAATTTTTTATCTATTCTTAAAATGAGTAATATCGGGATCTCTGAAGATGATGAGATCTTTTGCTACCTTAAGACACTGGAGTCAAAGATAGAACTCTGGATGGATAATATTCCAAAGCTGAATACCTGGGCTCAATATCAGAAGATCAGGAGGGATTGTATAGAAACCGGGCTTGAAGGTTTAATAAATGCTGTAGAATCAAAAAATATTCCGTCAGAAGATATAATAGATCTTTTTAACCGAAGTTATTATCAATGGTGGGTAGATAACATCAGGAGCGATGATCAAAGCATTAAAAATTATTTCAAACCGGATCATGAAGCTACAATTCACCGACTGAAACAGATAGATAATGAATACCAGGCATTAACCAGGGAGCAGATCGTAACAAAATTATATTCCAGATTATCTGACTGGGATCTAACGAAGAATAATGAAAAAGAGATATTGGATAAGCAGATTAAACGAAAGAGAAATAATATCTCTGTCAGGTGCCTGTTTCGGAATATTCCTGCAATCTTACCAATATTAAAGCCCTGTATCTTAATGAGTCCTATTTCTGTAGCACAATATTTATCTTCCGAAGATATGTTTGATGTTGTTATCTTTGATGAAGCATCACAGATACCAATATGGGATGCAATAGGATCTATAGTCCGGGGCAATCAGGTGATTATTGTGGGCGACCCAAAACAGATGCCTCCTTCGAATTATTACCAGAGAATGGCAATAGGAGAAGATGGGGTTAAAAATTTATTTGAAAACCTTGAGAATGTTCTTGATGATTGTATAGTGTCAGGCATTCCTGAAATGCATCTTAACTGGCATTATCGAAGCAGGCATGAAAGTCTGATCGCTTTTAGTAATTACTGGTTTTACAAGAATGCTCTTCGAACCTTCCCGTCTCCTCATACTAATTCTGCTGTAACTTTAAGGAAAGTTTCAGGTATATATGATGGTGGTGTCAGAGGTTCACATACAAATAAAATTGAGGCTGAACTTGTAGTTACAGAGATAATCAAGCGATTATCAGATCCTCAATCATCAGGAGATTCTATTGGTGTTGTTACCTTCAACCAACCCCAGCGGGATTTAATTGATGATCTTTTAGAAGAGGCTAAGCATGAAGATCCAGAACTTCTTTTATTACTAAACAAAAAACCGGGAGATTACCTTTTTATTAAAAATTTAGAGAGTGTCCAGGGAGATGAAAGGGATGTAATCATCTTTTCAATAGGATACGGGCCTGATATTCATGGGAATGTGTCTCTTCAATTCGGACCACTTAATAACGAGGGAGGAGAGAGACGGCTGAATGTAGCTATTACTCGTGCAAGAAAAGAGATCGTTGTCTTTTCTTCTCTTTATCCTGAACATATGAATATTGCCGGTGTCCAGGGCAAGGGGGTAAAATTATTGAAATCATTCCTTGAATATGCCGAACACGGAGAAATATGTGAAAACGGATCCGGAATAACCGGAGATTATGAGTCTCCATTTGAAGAAGAGGTTGGTACAATTATTCAGAATATGGGGTATGAGATTCGGCCCCAGGTAGGATGTGCAGGATATCGGATAGATATAGGAATCGTGGATCCTGATTATCCCGGTCGTTATCTTTTAGGTGTTGAGTGCGATGGTGCCAGATACCATAGTTTTAAAACCGCACGTGATCGGGACCGGTTAAGGGAAGAAGTGCTTACCGGTTTAGGATGGAAAATTTACAGGATATGGTCTACAGACTGGTGGGAAAACCAGAAGGATGAGATAGCATGGTTGGAGATGGCGATAAATGATGCAAAAAAATTTCGACGGGATAAATTTGGGAAAATTCTAATGATGAAAGATAAAATTGGCTCTTCGTAGTTTCATGTGGGAAGTCAGGTTTATGCTGACATTTATATAGGTAGAAAGTGTAAAAAGCACTTTGTTTTTTATCTGCACAATCCGAAGGGTTATCTCCCAGGATGATAGAAGAGTTATTCAGATCTTTACTTATCTCATGTGGCTTTCAATGGAGAGGTTTTATAACAACCAGTATCAAAAGGGTTATAAAGAACTATTTAAATAAGGTAGAATAGAAAGGTAAAAATTTTATATTTTATGAAAACATCTTCATCTTCATATCTTGTCATCTGTACCGGGTATAATCCTGCTGATTATAGGCGTATCAGAGATCATCTGATTTCATCAGGATTTTTTTCAGTCATCTGCGGGAAGGATATAGAAGAGTTAGAAAGCCACGATGTTTCAGATGCTGATGTTATCCTCACCGGGTTTTTATCATCCTGTGAAGAGATATCAAAACAGATACAACAATATAGATCAGTTTATCCAGGATCGGTAATTATTCGTTGTATTAATGTAAAGACTCCGGATCCTGATCCCTATCCCTTACTCCCTCTCTTTGACGGGTATTTTCAACTTGATCCGGACTCGCTGGCATGGGGATTTAATTTAGTAGGAATCATATGTCAGGCCATTAAAACCCGGCATCAACAGAGTTTATCATATAAAAGAGGTTATGACATATACCGTGAGATTTTTGAAAATAATTCTATCCCTATTGCTTTGACTGAACCTGAAACCGGCAGGTTCATAGAGGTAAACAGATCTTTCTTAAGGTTATATGGATATTCTCGTGAAGAAGTGATCGGGAAGACTTCTGTCGAATTGAATCTGTTTATCTCTAAAGAAAATCGTGACAGAATCTTCAAAGAATGTACCGAAAATTATCCTTCCGGGGACATGGAGATCTCTTTTCGTTCCAACGATAACCAGATCATTAGGGCTCTCTTTTCAGTTGATATTATCGTTCATAACGGAAAAGAATTCTATCTTTCGACAATTAAGGATATCACCTCATTGAAACAGATAGAAACCGAGTTAAAAGATAAAAACCGTTTTATTGAAGATATATTATCGGGTATCAGCGAAGGGATAGTTGTCTACGATATTGATCTGAAATATCTGGTATGGAACAAATATATGGAGATTCTTACCGGAGTCCAATGCACAGAAGTTCTTGGAAAACCTGCACATGTTTATTTTCCTGAATTTAAAGGAGATAATGTTCTTCTTCTTCTGGAAAGAACGCTTCATGGGGTTACTTCTAAATCTTCTGATGTTTTTTTCTCAATTCCATGGACTGGAAAGACCGGATGGATATCAATCATTTATACTCCTTATCGGGATTCATCAGGTAATATTATAGGAGTAATCGGATCAATCAGAGATATCAGTGACAGAAAATATGCAGAAAATAAGATAATCGCCCATGAAATGTTGCTTCGTTCAATCATTGATACAGTCCCGTTCTGGATAATATGTATTGATACAGATGGAATAATCACCCTTGCAAATACTGGTTTCAGTTCTTCATTTGGACTTTCACCAGATATGATCGAGGGGCATTTGTATGAAGATTTTTATATAAGCAAACGTTTTGAACACCATAATACTCTTATTCAAAAAGCCCTCTCCGGAAGAGAGACTATATTTAACGAAGAGATGGATGGTAATGACTCTTCCAGCCATAAGAAATATCTCCGGGGAGTATACTCTCCCCTGAAAAGTGTAGATGGAAAAGTCTTAGGGGTGATATGTGTAATTAACGATATCACAGATCTTAAGATCGCACAAAAAACTATTGAAAATATAAATTCCAAGCTTCATCTGCTTTCTTCTATTACCCGTCACGATATCCTGAATAGTCTTACAGGAGTATTGGGATATCTGGTTTATATAGAGGATGAAAAAGATCCCAATCTTCTGAGATCATATGTTAACAAGGCATATCAGATAGCCCTGCTTATTAAGGAACAGATTGAGTTTACCAGGGATTATCAGGATCTTGGAGTGAAAGAGCCGACATGGCAGAATGTGAGGACTGTATTTTCTGGAGCCTCAAAAAAATTGAAATTTGGTGATATTAAGGTTGAAGTATCGTTAGATAATCTCCTGGTATACGCTGATCCCCTCCTAGAGCGGGTAATATACAATCTGATTGACAATGCTATCAGGTATGGACAGACCATAACCAGGATTTCAAGTTACTGGTACATGGAAGCGAATCATATTATATGGGTTATTGAAGATAACGGAGCAGGAATCTCTCCGAACATGAAAGATCGGGTATTCAGAAAGGGAGTGGGTCATAATACAGGACTTGGTCTGTTTCTGGCTCGTGAGATTCTGGATATATCCGGTCTTTCTATCTATGAGACCGGAATAGAAGGAAAGGGAGCACGATTTGAGATATTAATCCCGAATGGGTTGTGGCAGATTACCAAGGATACCTGAATATTTTACCCAATAATTCTCTTTTGCATTTTTTCAGGAATGTCAAGATTAACGAAAGAGCCTTAGCTTTGTGTTTGATTTGAACCGGATCAGATAATTCCCTTTATAAGAGTCTATTTTCGTAAAAAATCGAATTCAAAATTAAGGGTTTAAAGGATAAAATGAATCGGGTGGATCGGATCCTGGTAAGAATTTTGTTGCATATTCTTGTAGTACCTTTTCAGGATCAATATCCGCAAATCGTTTAGGAAATAAGGCTTTTGCGATATATAGCATACCAATAACAGCCCTTGGACTTGAGGTTGTATCAGTATACATTACATAGACTTGGTTTTCCTGAACAGCCTTTAGTTTAGATGATCCTAGTCGGTTAATAAATTTTTCCCTTACATCAGTAACGTTTTCACCGGTTAATACTATCTTGAATATTACATCCGGATTTTGTTCGATCAACCACTCTGGACTCACAGTTCCTGAAACTGATATGTTTTCTGCTATATTTTTTGCAGAAAGAATGGTAATGACTTGTTGCAAATCACTATCAGAGGCAAAAGTAGTATAATTTGTCCATGCCTCAAAATACACTCTCTTTTGCTCATACTCATTGATATTATCCATCCTTTTTTTGACTAGTGAAATGTAATACTCGGTAAAATTGGAATACAATTCTGCTTCCTTTTCTTTTCCAGTTATTTTTCCAAGCATTCTTGCCTCTTCAGGAAGTTTCTGCAACCTATAACTGTCAGTATATATGAGGGTTACATTCGTGGAGAGGATTTTTTCAACGTTCGTCGGTTTTTTATATCCATAAAAAATTAACAAGTCTGGTTTGAGTGAAATTATAGTCTCAATATTTGGCCTCATGCAAGTTCCTATACTAATTGCATTAGGGGTTTGTTTCAGGAGATATTGGTATTGATCAGTCATGGCTTCATCTACTAAGCCTACAATCATGTCACCAGCTCCAATATCAACAAGTAATTCAGCAGTTTGAGCGTTTTGACAGATTATTCGTTGGGGTGTATGAGTAATATTCACTTTATTCCCATATGGATCTGTTACGGTAATTATTGAGTAATTTATTTCAATTTGAGATTTGTTCGCTGATTCGGAATCAAAATCGATACATCCCATACTGATTGATAAAAGGAATAAAATAATAAAAATAAATAAAATACGTTTAAATAATAGATTTTTCATATGAATTCTCTTAAAAAAGTAATAAGAATTCAGGAAAGAATCGGAATTTCCGACCTAGCAAATAATTGCCCATTTTCATTTATCAATTCAACAATTACTGTTTTTCCGATATTTGCAGTCTTGGCAAAATAATAACTGGAACTCTGACCTGGCTGAAGATAAGTTCCATCTTGGTATGGAGGAAGTATGTATGCACTATCTCCTGGTGACCAAGTATTTATCCCCCCATTACCCCCCATCCAGGTTTCCCAAGCGCTGGTTCCGGCTGCGTTTGTAATTGTTGTTTTATTCACTACTGTTGCAGCATAAGTAACAATACCAAAAGCAGGACCTGGTCTCATCTGAATATTAATTTGTTTAGTAGAAAGTGCATCTCCACCAGTATGAGTAAGGACTACACCATTACTTACACTTAATTTACCAGAAAAAGTCATTGATTGGGGTCTTTGATAGTCGCTAGTTAACCCGGCAGCAAATCCGCTAACAACTGCTGCAATGATTATTGTTACTACCAGCATCAGCATTACTGCTATTACTGGAGATACAGCTTGATTTTTAATATTATTTTTCATCCTTATGCCCCCACCTGCACTATTTGTTTATAAATTATCTTTCCTGAAGGCCTATGGAAAAACGAAACCTGTACAGTATCACCAGCTCGCAGATTCTCCCAGCCTTTTCCAAGAATCGCCTGCATCCCATCGACATCTGAAGCAGTAAATGCATTTCTGTAAGGGGCATATTTAAATCGTCCATTTCCAATATAGGTATATCCGTATTGAACCAATGTTCCTTCTGCATAACCATATTCACCAGGACTAGCTCTCATTTTAGTTCCTCCCATTAGTGTATAATTTCCATACATTTGTTCGGGATACTGGAAAATGTCATATTTCACCCCGTTATATGTAACATTAAAAGTAGAAGGATAAACCATCAATGATGATCTGTTCATACCGACTCCATATCCAATCGGGACATGCCCTGCATAATATGAGGAAGTAACACTAGATCCCTGGTGATAATTTGGAAGACCCGTAGTCCATGGACCTGTAACATTAGCCCCACCAGTTATTTTTTCTCCATTACTATTTTTATTAGTAGTTGACCAAGTTGTAGTAATCTGAATATCCTTTGAAGGTATTGGGTTTTCAACACTGTTAACGTCAAATTCGATCCAGCTTCCGGCATATGTCCCGTCATTTCGAATTTCTGTATTTACAGTTATTGCTGGAGCTTTTTTCTGACCTGTTATAATTCCTCCTGCAAAAGAACTAACCACCGCTGCAATAATAATTGCCACCACCAGCATAAGCATAACACCAATAACCGGAGAAACAGCTTCATTCCTTTTTTTTGTTTGTGAAATCATTTCAATACTCTCCTCCATATTAGGATTATTTCATAATAATTCTTCTTTAATTATTATTAAATCATTCTTTTTAACATATTACAATAAGAAAATTTTACGAATTTAAAGAAAAATAAGTAATGATTATACAATATAACCTATCAGAGATCATAAATTAAATGAATTTTTACATTTATTAGTATATCAGAAATTATCTGACTAGTACTCCACAAGGTTGTTGCAAGGACAAATTTATTTTGAATATCCAGTCAAGCTGATATATTAACACTTGTGTAAACGCTCATTGATTTTTGATCAGGGGTTTATAAAGGAGCGCTCATTCGTTTTTGATCACCCATTTATCAAGTAGAACGAATAAATCCCCTCCTCATGTGAGGTGGATAATTGAGGTGAAAACGATGGCAGAAATCCAACAAATCGTTGCATCTTACACAAGATGTGGCTCATATAGCCAGGTTGCACGAGAATTCCATATCTCTCGTAATACAGTAAAGAAGTATGTTCTTCATGTAAATGAAGTTAGATCGGGTCTCCGGGAGGAGATTCTTCCGTTGAATCGTGAAATAATCCAACCTCCCCGTGTGGTAACTAACGAAATACTGACTCTGATATACTCTCTTCTTGAACAAAACCTAATTCATCCAAGAAAGCAGAGGATGAATGCACGGCAGATTTCAGATCACGTCATTCAAACAGGTTACTCTATCAGTTATGCTACCGTCAAAAGGATAATATCCTCCTGGAAAAAATCGCATTCTTCCCGTGAAGTCTACATACTCCAGGATCCAGAACCTGGATATCGTGCAGAATTTGACTGGTGCCAAGTTAGTCTTCAAATCCAGGGTATCTGGACGAAGGTTTCCATGGCAGTTATGGTTCTGACCTACTCGTTATTCCGGTTCGCCCGTCTCTATTACCATGAAACCCAACAAGAAGTTATCGATGCCCATATCCAATTCTTTAACGAAATTCAGTCTGTTCCCCGGTACATTTACTATGACAATATCAGGGCAGTTTATGATTATTCCCGGAAAAAGTATCAGAATACCTATCTTCAATTTGCATCCCTTTATGGCTATTCCTATGAAGTATGTAATCCAGTTTCTCCTCATGAAAAGGGTACAGATGAAGAGAGTGTCAGTTTCATCAGGAGGAATGCATTCGGAGAGAGGAACTCGTTTGAATCAGTTGAAGACGCTCAACAATGGCTAATCGCATCGCTTGAGCAAATAAATAACCTCCACGTTTATCGAAGGGATAAGACTCCCTATGAAGCATTGAAAGATGAACAGAGTTTCATGATTCCCCTTCCTTCTCTTGAGTACTCAAACGTTCTCACCAGACCTGCCAAAATATCAAAGTACTCGTTTGTATCATTTGACCGCAACTATTACTCTGTTCCTGATACGTATCGCCAGAAACATATTCTGTTAAAGATTTATCAAGATCGAATCGATCTTGTTTCCGG
>Ga0209340_1000795_pt1 | contig 28744 bp, 26 predicted proteins | sample EPASupsiteSAE323_FD_187266 | JGI IMG/M metagenome (GOLD analysis project Ga0209340, IMG submission 187266) | Bioremediated contaminated groundwater from EPA Superfund site, New Mexico - Sample SAE3-23 (SPAdes) (version 2) | ecosystem: Environmental > Aquatic > Deep subsurface > Groundwater >... | reverse complement strand
TGTGGCGTTGAGCTCGATGAAGGAATACTTCAAGGTCTCGGACCCGGAGCTGATCAAGGATCTGAAAGTGCCGCTAAAGAGTGTTAACGCCGACTTATGGCCGACCAATGTCGAAGGCAACAAAAAGCTTGTGCTGTCATACGAGATGGCGCTGATGAAGGGGCACGGCCATTTTATTATGCTGGAAGCGCCGGATGAATTCAATATGCTGCTTGACCGGATGGTCAGTCATATCCTTGTTGAGACAAAGCGATAAGGATGGGGACAGTTATGACGCAACCCTATTATTGATGAACTGTTAAAGGGACCAGGTACCGGTTATCAGGAGATGTTAAAGAGTTATGATATAAAAGATTAGAGGAGGATATGGCGGATCGTGATGTAAAGACGGTTAGGGATGTCATTCATTTCCAATACGCGAAAATCATTGCCTGTAGCACATTCCGTTGTGCAAATGGAAGAGAAGCCAAGAATAAATGTTACGGCTTTATTAAAGCGACATTCAAAGATTTGCGGTCAGGAAGAAAGAAATGGTCTGATATCGAGAGAGAAGATTGGCAATTTATAGAATCTGACAAAGAATGCGCCTATTGCGGAAGCAGGATCGACTTAGCGCACGAACATATTGTTCCAAGGTCATTTTCAGTAAATGATCGTTGTTCTGGATGCGATATCATTCAGGCGATCCATAATCAGATTTTGTCATGCAGGAAATGTAATTCGAAAAAGGGGACAATGGGATTATATTGTTTTTACAAGAAAAAATTAGAACCCGAAAAGAAATTCTTCGACTTTATCCCGCCCCTGGTTGAAAAGAAATACCTAAAGACGATCTATTGCTGTTTTGAGCGCTGCGCACACTGTCTTTACCAAGGAGATTTGGATGGAGACGGCGAAATGACGGTTTTGGATGTTGATTATGCGTTAAGGCAATATGGAAAATTATAGGGCAGGCCTAAATGTACTGCTTTCCATTAAGTAAGGGGTATTTAAGTTAGAAGCGGCTCTTTGATTTTGATACGTTTCAATTCGGCGTCAGGTTGTTTAAGGTTTGATGGGGAAAATCCGTTCAAGTAACAGAGAAACCGAGAGCCTGAGCCCGTGGAGCTGCATTATTGATCACGATAATTTACTACCATAATCATGGCGAAAAGAGATTTCGCTAATAGAACATAATTGTAATAGATGAATAAATATCTTTACACTACGTTTCTGGATTTATGCTATAATGTAGTGTAAGAGGAGAAAGTTATGAGAGTATTGCAGGGAATTCTATCTGAAAGCAAACAGTATTACCTTCAGGTAAGAGAGAAGATTAAGAACAAGCTCGCAGGTTTATCAAAAGGTAATGTTAAAGAAAGGCAAATAGGCGGGAAGAAGTATTTTTATCTTCAACGGAGAATTGGTAAAAAGGTGAATCATAAATACCTTGGTAAAAACAAACCGGAAGAAGTGATGCGGCAAATTAAAGAACGCAAAGCTTTATTGGTAGAGTTAAAGAAAGTTAATGATGCTTTAAGAATTATTAAGCGGTCAGAGGGCAGAAGGCGTGGTTGATCTTGTTGGGAAGATTCTTGCAGTGTTTTCAGATAACGGGCTATTCAACTGTTAAGGGTACCAGGTACCGGTTACCACCGGTTAGGATATTTCAGAAAACCGGATATCCATACTAACTCCATTGAAGGTTACTGGATGCTATCAAAGAACAAGTTATACGCCAGGCATCATAAGATGTCAAAACGATATCTACCGGCTTACTTAGCCGAAATCGATTACAAGTTCAACCATAAACATGAACCCGATTTTGTTAAAAATATGCTTAAAATGCTCCTTTGTCCGTTGAAGGGATAATCGCCCAGTTGTGATGTAAGCCTCTTAATTATATGAGGTTAAAGGGACCCGGTCCCGGTTACCAGACGGAGCAATGGATGGTGGATATTCTAAAGGAATAGATTAAAGTGGTGATAATTAAATATTGTCCCTGGAATTTACCTTATTGAAATAAGGTTAGGGTAACCAGGTTTGGGTTAATCAAAGAAGAAAAGAATTTGGTGGATGAGAAAAGGAGGATAATATGTCATTATCAATACAACTTAATAATCTTTCTTTTGGTTCTCCTGCTGCAGAACGAGATAATGATTTGATTGATTGTTTCGTATCGATTAATTCATTCACAAATATTAAACAAAATGGAAGAAGTATTGTTTTAGGTAATAGGGGAAGCGGGAAAAGCGCACTGTTTAGAAAACTAAAACAAGAAGAAGAAGAGAAAGGCAATCTTGTTATATCGCTTGCACCAGAAGAATACTCTTATGAAATGTTATGTAAAATTATGACAAAGGAAAATGCGGGAGCTTGGGCTAAATATGGTGCATATGCTGCTGCGTGGAAATATCTAATTTATGTCTTAATTATGAAACAAGTTATTAGTAAGGGAGCAAGATTAAAAACAGGATCAGCGGCTAAGATATACACTTATTTAAGAGATAATCAGGATACTGTTGAATCTAATCCTATCGGAGTCCTAATTTCTTATTTAAAAAGGTTAGAAGGTATAAAACTGGGTAATTTTGAAGCATCTTTAAAAGTTAGACAGCTACAGAATCTGTATAAACTAGAAGAAATCTCAGCTTTAATCCCAGAATTAGAGAATCTGTGTCATAAAATGAAAGTTTATGTGTTAGTAGATGAATTGGATAAAGGATGGGATAATTCTGAGGATGCTAAAGCTTTTGTTGCTGGTCTCTTTCAAGCAGTTGTTTCAATTAACCAGCATTCAAAGAATATCCGAATTTTAATATCACTTAGAAAAGAACTTTATGATAATATCCCGGAACTTTACGAGGACGCACAAAAAGTCAGGGATTTAATAGAAATAATCGAATGGGAAGAGCCAGATCTGTTAGAACTAATAACTAAAAGGATTACAAAAAGTATGCCGGAAACAAATAAATTATCCGATGAAAAGAAGTGGAATGCAGTTTTTGCAGAGACTCTTGACTATCGAAAAACAAAATCATTTAACTATATAATCGATAGATCTCTTTATCGTCCAAGAGAAGTAATGCAATTTTGCAACTCGATTCGAGATAAAGCGATTGAACAACAAAAAACTTGCCCTATAGATTATGAGGTAATAGCAGAAAGTGAATATAATTATTCTGAGGGGAGGCTTAAAGATATTGCTGCTGAATACAGATTTCAATATCCGGGTTTGCTAACTGTTTTCGAAACATTTAGAGGATATTCTTATAACTTTACAAGAGAAGAGATAGAGGAACATATTCTAAAAATTGTATGTGGCCAGTTGTCGATTGATCAAGGTGCTGAGCGATGGTGCAAAGATGCTGACCCGGAATTTCTTATCGAAGCTTTATGGAAAATAGGATTTTTACGCGCACAGGCAGTCGGAGGACTAAAGGCTAGAAGACGGAGCGGCAGTTCATACTTGGGACCCCATCAGATTTCTAACTTAAATTTACGAGGGATTCAGAGGTTTCATGTCCATCCCATGTTTAGAAGTTTTTTAGCAATGAAGGAATCGAAATGATTTCTATGCGATATGAAAAAATTTAGCGTCTATCTGAAAATAATTCCGAGGGCACGGTACTTAATTAAATAAGGATACGGATTTCAGGATAGCACCAGACACTGGAAAATATCCGTCATGTTCAAGGGGGGAGAATAATGGATTTGCCGGTTAGTAATTTAAAAAGAGATGAGTACTACACTTTTATTCATGGTCTTGCCATCGCTTGTATATGGATTATTTATTTAAAAAGGACGGCAATTGTAAACTCTATAGATTCAGTTGTCAGTTTGGAATTTATCGCGGCATGGTTATTTTCTACGGCTTTCTTATGGATTGTATATAATTTTATCTCCTTGCTCGTTAGATATTACATTAATAAACAATTGAATAAAAAGACAGACGAAGAATTATCGCATGACCTTAAAGTAAGTAAGATGAGCTTATTTTATACAGGACCCATTGAAGAACGACAAATTAACGCGCATATATTGGGTTTACTTATCACAGCATTAATTATTTCATACTATCCAATTTTGTCATTTTTTCCTAATAATGTAGCAATTAATCTGCTTTTACACGTTTTTTATATGCTTTGTACGATTTTTGCGCTATATAAATACAAACGCGATATTTATGATTTAGGATCAATTAATCGATTAATCACCGCTAACTTTTGTGATGTTTTGAATGAGAAAACATACGCACAAAAACGCGCAGAATATTTTGCTGAACTTAAACATAATGAATATAAAAATAAATTAGGATAATTTTAAGGACACAATACATAATTAAGTAAAATACGGATCCCGCAATTTATAAAAGTAATGGTTGCAAAACTTCAGCGCAAGGGTAAGTTTTGGGTTTATTCTCCTACGCAGAAGACCAGGGGATGAATGCGTAGGGTGAACAGAAAGGTATCGTTGAACAAAGAGGGTGACTGCTTCGGAGGAATTTCGCTCAAGTAGCAGAGAAACCCCGGACGCTTGTCCTGAGCAAGGTCGAAGGATTAGACCGGGGAGTTTCATTTTGTGGAATGCGCGGATGGGACGTATTATACGGGGAGTACGAGTAATTTAGAGCGCAGGATAAAAGAGCATAATGACGGGAAAAGAGGGGCGAGGTACTTGAGGGGGAAGGGGCCGGTAGTTTTGGTTTATGCGAAAGAGTATAGTTATTATAAGAATGCGTTGCATGCTGAGCGGAGTTTGAAGAAGTTGACGCGAGCGCAGAAAGAAGAGTTGATAAGGATATATGGGAGCGAAAAGAGAAGTTAAGAAGGTATCCCCCCCAGATTTGCATAGCAAATCTAAACGGGGGGGTGACACCCATGAACAGGTTTTGAGAAAAGCAGTGAAGGTTTTTCTCAAAACCTATGGCTGGCCGGTGGCAGAGTTATAGTAATGCGATGAGGAGCTTGGCGGAGGCGGTGGTCGGGGAATAGGAATATGGTCATGAAAAAATTCACTGTGATTGTCGGGTTCTTACTTATAAACGCGGTTGCGTTTGCTCAAGAGATCGATAAGTCTTTTTTGCAGGGGTATGACGCGGCTTTGGTGATCTATAACCGCGCAAACGGCGAGACGGTCAATATCAATCCCGCGCGCAGTAGCCAGCGCTTTGCGCCCTGTTCGACATTCAAGATTTACAACACTCTTATCGGGCTGGAGCTCGGGCTTATCAAGGACGCTGATGAGCCGTGGTATAAGTGGGATGAGGTGAAGCGTGATATAGAAGGGTGGAATCAGGACTTAACGCTACGTGAGGCGTTTAAAGTGTCGGCGGTTCCTGCGTATCAGATATTAGCGCGGGAAATAGGCGAAGCCCGGATGAAGGAATATATTGAAAAGATCGGCTACGGCTCACAGGATATTTCATCAGGGATCGATATTTTCTGGCTTCCGCGTCCGGATACTACATCCATCAAGATCAGCGCGGATGAGCAGGTTGCTCTTTTGAATAAGCTTTTGGACGGTAAACTTCCGTTTTCTGAAAAGAATATCGCGATACTACGCGATATTATGCAGGCAGAGAAGACCGGTAAAGGAACGCTTTACGGTAAGACCGGATCCGGCACGGGGCCGGATGGTAAATGGAATGTGGGCTGGTTTGTAGGTTTTCTTGAACATAACGGTACGACCTACGTTTTCGCGTGTAATATTACCGGAGGCGATAATCCATCGGGCAAGACTGCCCGGACGATCATAGAGAGCATCTTTAAGTCTCAAAACCTGTTGTAATAACAACTCATCCCTATGGTCGTTTTAAAAAGCGCGGTCATAGGGATTTTTTATGCTTGGAGGCGGTTCCGGGTCCTTGGAAGGGGGCTTGGGGGAGGGTCGGGCGAGGCGCAAGGAGCCAGTGATAGTGGTCAAAAAGATCGATGTCCATGTCCATCACTTTTAGGGTTTGGGCATAAGTGGTCAACCCGGCCTAAATAAGCGCCCAGCGTCGGAAAATAGGCGGTTTTAGGGGTATCCTGCGGGCGTCCGGGAGGGTCAAAAAAGGGCATTTTGATGGACATGGATGGACACGTAAATGTCCACTAAAGTGAAATGTCCGTTAAATAGTGGACATTTCCAGATGGTAGACATTTAGGATAGCGGCTCGGGCGCATAAAAATAGATTGACTTTCTGTCAGAAAAAGTGTATATTTTTTCTGACAACAGAGAGGTGGTATAAATGGCACAAACCATTGATAATATGATAGTTAGCAGGATATACGGCAGGCATAGGGGTTGGGTGTTCACTCCAATGCAATTTCTTGACCTTGGAAGTCGTATGGCCGTAGACCAAACGTTGGGACGTTTAACCAAGGCAGGGATTATACGCCGTCTGACGAGGGGATTATATGATTATCCCGTAAAACATCCGGATTTCGGTGACCTTCCGCCTAATTATGATCGCGTTGCTCAGGCATTAGTGGGACGGGATAATCTGAAAATTCAGCCTTCCGGCGCATATGCCGCTAATCTGTTAGGTTTAACAGAGCAGGTTCCGGCAAAGATTGTTTTCTTTACAGATGGTCCTAATCGGAAAGTTCAGATCGGTAAGCAGACGATCGTTTTGAAACGAACAACGCCGAGAAACATGGCAACAGCCGGGCGAATAAGCGGATTAGTTATTCAGGCCTTGCGTTATTTAAAGCAGGGCAATATTGATTCGACTGTTGTGGCAAAGCTTAAAAGACGGCTGTCCGATGCCGACAAAAATATGCTGATGAATGATATCCGTTATGCTCCGGCATGGATAGGGGATATTTTCAGGAAAATACAAGGGTGACAGATTTATGGACAATTTTTTATTGTTAAAAGATGCGGATAAAAAAGCATATTTTGATGTTGTTGCTCACGATCTGGGTGTAACTCCGCAACTTATCGAAAAAGATTTCTGGGTGTGCTGGATCCTTAAGATCCTTTTTTCACTGCCCACAGCAGGCAGTCATTTGACGTTTAAAGGAGGCACCTCGCTTTCAAAGTGTTACAACGTTATCAAACGTTTTTCTGAGGATGTTGATGTTTCAATCGAGAAGACATTTTTAACAAGCCAAGAATCTATCGAGCCTGATAAAAAGCAGGGCACTAAAGAAAATCAGAGACGACTTGATCGCTTAAAGCAGGCATGCCAGGAAAAGATTACCGGTGTGATTATCCCTGAGCTGGACCAAAAGATCGGGTCTGCTTTATCTGGCATAGGAAAGTGGGAGATAAGGCTGGATCCTGATGACCCTGATAATCAAACCGTTTTATTTGCGTATCCCAGCGCTATTGAGAATGGCAAGAGTGGTTATGTTCAACCGGTCGTAAAAATTGAACTTGGCGCACGATCAGATCATTGGCCTATTGAGGCTATGATTGTCAAACCGTATGTTTCTAACGCGGCCGGTAAGGTGACTATTGAAGGCACGCAGGTACGTGTTTTAGGTGCCGAACGAACCTTTTGGGAGAAAGCGACAATATTGCACGCGATAAGCCATGGCTCAAAATTACGCGCAAGGATGTCACGTCACTATTACGACGTGGGTGAGATGGTAGGCACTTCTATTTACACCAAAGCTATTCAGAATATTGATTTATTGATAAAAGTCGCTGAACACAAAGCCTTATTTTTTAAAGACAGCAAAGCGCATTATGATTTGGCAAAGCCCGGCAGTCTCCGGTTAATGCCTTTGGATGAGCACCTTGCTTTGCTAAATGACGACTATCGGCAAATGCAGGAAATGTTTTTTGAGGACCCGCCGTCCTTTGAGAGCGTTTTGAAAAAGTTAAAAACGGCGGAAGAAGAGATTAACAGGATCAAATAATGAACTACTGGTGGACATCAGATTATCACTTTTCGCACGCCAATATTATCAAGTATTGCGGGCGGCCGTTTGAGACGGTTGAGGAGATGAATGAGACGATCATCCGCAAGCATAATGAGCGGGTGAAGCCGGAAGATACTGTCTTCTTTCTCGGGGATTTCATATTTAAGGGTGGCAAGGAAGGCGGCGAAGAAAAATACAGGCACTTTGAAAAGAGGCTGAACGGTAAATTCATTTTTATCAAAGGAAACCACGACCGGCACAACAGCCTCAACACGATCATTTCGAAGGTCTATATTCACTACGGCTCAAAAGATATCTGTATGACGCACCGGGCCGAGGACTCTGACCCGAATGTGCCGTGGAATTTCTGCGGACATGTTCATGAGAAATATAAGATCAAACGGTTGAATGAGAATTCAATAATCGTGAATCTTTGTGTTGAGGTGTGGGATTATTATCCGGTCGCGTTTAAGCAGATCAGTTCCGTGATTGCTACTTTTTTGAAGGAAGAGAAGAAGGGTGCGTTGAATTAAAATGAAGGCACTTGCTGAGATGGTTTTTATAGGCGAGATTGTGTTGCAATCAAAGATTGCAGAATTGGCCGCTAAACGTTTATCGGCTATCAAGGACAATTTCGATCAGGTTGAAGTCTGGAGTTCAATTCAATCGATTCTCGTGGCCGCTGGAAATGTATCGAAAATTTTCTGGCCGCAAAAAGAGTATGAGGTAAGAGGCAAAAGATTACGGGAGTTACTTAAAGTCGACGATAACAATATACTTTCTGATCGTAGCTTACGTAATCATTTCGAACACTATGACGATCGAATAGAAAAATGGTTTGAGGGGGAATCTTCAGCGGTCTACAGCGACTTGGCAGTAGATCCTTTTAAGTCAATTTGGGGAAACGTCCCTACCAATCATCATAGGGCATACGATCCCTTAACGCAGACTTTGACGTTTCGCGGTGAATCGTTTGACTTGGCGGCAGTGCTCAAGGAGCTTAAAGAGATTCGTATTAAGTGTCACAATTTTGTACTTCCGTAGGACAGTTTGATCGCGGTTTAATTCTAGAGAAGTGAAGAACAGAGAAGAGAAGAATGGTGAAGGAAAAGAAAACTACAGGCATAAAGTCTTGGCCGGAGGATGACAGGCCGAGAGAAAAACTCCTCAAGAAGGGCGCGGGGGTTTTGAGTAATTCAGAGCTTCTGGCTATTCTTCTTCGCACCGGCACGCAAGGCACCAGCGCCATTGACCTCGCCCGCAAGATACTCAAGAAATTCGGCACATTCCGCAATATGGCCCATACCGACGCCCGGGACTGGAAAGAGTTCAAGGGCTTAGGCGGGGCCAAGATCGCCCATATTCAGGCCGCGCTTGAAATCGGGCGGCGCTATCGCGAGGACGATGTGTCCACCGGGAAGCAGAAGATAGCCTCTGCTAAAGACGTTGTAGATATCGTTATGCCTCAGTTACGCGATCTTAAAACAGAGGTCTTCAAGGTCGTCTACCTTGATAGCAATAACCGCATCATCGACATTTCAGACGCTTCGGTCGGCACCGTTGATCAGGCGTTTCCGATTGTTCGGGAAATCATCCACGCCGCATTGCAGAAATTCGCCAAGTCGATTGTTTGCGTTCATAACCATCCCAGCGCCAACATAACGCCAAGCGCACAAGACAGGAAATTCACTCAAGACTTGTTCAATGCCGGGAAACTCTTGGATATAAAGCTTCTGGATCACATTATTATCGCAGGCGATAAGCACTACAGCTTTGCTGATCAGGGAGGGCTATGAATAACGGCAAAATAACCCTCTCGCAACTCGAACAATATCTTTCCAAAGCCGCATGGATTCTCAAGGGCCCGGTAGACGCGGCTGACTTCAAGGTTTACATATTCCCGCTTCTTTTCTTCAAACGCATTTCAGACGTCTATGATGACGAATACAAACACGCCTTGGAGGAATCGGGCGGAGATGTGGACTACGCGAGCTTGCCGGAATTTCATCGTTTCATTATTCCGGAAAGCTGTCATTGGAATGATGTGCGTCAGGTCACAAAGAATGTCGGTCAGGCGCTTCAATATGCTTTTCGTGAAATTGAAAAGGCAAACCAGAAGTTTCTTTATGGTATCTTTGGTGACGCCCAGTGGACAAATAAAGACCGACTTTCGGATGAGCTTCTTATTAATCTCATCGAGCATTTTTCTCAATACTACCTTGCCAATGGAAACATTGAGCCGGATATCCTTGGTCAGGCGTATGAATATTTAATTAAGCATTTTGCCGACTTAACGAATAAGAAAGCAGGAGAGTTTTATACACCGCGCTCGGTGGTCAATCTAATGGGGCGGATTATAGACGCCAAGGCCGGAGAGTCAATTTATGATCCAGCTTGTGGTACCGGCGGCATGCTTTTGGAATGTATTAATCATCTCAAAGAAAAGAAACAGGATTACCGGACGCTCAAAATCTTTGGCCAAGAGAAGAACCTTACGACCTCAACGATTGCCCGGATGAATATGTTTCTGCATGGGGTTGAGGATTTCACCATTGTCCGCGATGACACTTTGCGCAATCCGGCTTTCTTTAATGGGGATAACCTTGCCACATTTGACTGCGTGATTGCCAATCCTCCATTTTCGCTTGAAAAATGGGGAGCGACCCAATGGGAGAAGGATCCTTATGGCCGCAACATTGCAGGCGTTCCTCCGGATAGTAACGCCGACCTTGCTTGGGTTCAGCACATGGTTAAGTCCATGGAATACCCAAGCGGCCGCGTGGCTGTGGTTTTACCGCACGGTGCTTTGTTCCGCAAGGGCAAGGAAGGCAAGATTCGAGAACAGCTTCTCAAAATGGATATTGTCGAGGCTGTTATTGGGCTTGGGCCCAATATATTTTACGGCACATCTTTGGCCGCTTGTATTTTGGTCTTTAGAGCCCTCAAAAAGAAGGACAAGAAGGGTAAAGTTCTGTTTATTGATGCTTCGGATCAAGTCCGTGAAGGACGCGCGCAAAACTTCCTTGAGAAGGAACACATTGAGCGCATTTATGACTGGTATCGTGATTATGAAGATGTCCAAGATCATGTCAAACTGGCAACGCTGTCGGATATTGAAGCCAATGACTTTAATTTGAACATTCCGCTCTATGTTGAGAAAAAGATTGAGGACAATTTGCCGAGCGTCAAAGAGGCGCTCAAGGACCTTAAAACGGCATTTAATGAAGTCGTTAAAGCGGAAGAGAAAATGAAAGAGCAGTTGAAAGAGTTCGGGTTACTGAAATGATGACACAACAGGCATTAGAAAAATATCTCTGGGGAGCGGCAACATTATTGCGCGGCCTAATTGATGCAGGGGATTATAAGCAGTACATATTCCCGCTTCTTTTCTATAAGCGTATTTGCGATGTTTACGATGAGGAGTATCAGAACGCCCTGAAAGAGTCCGGTGGGGACTTGAAGTTTGCCGAGTTTGCCGAGAATCATCGCTTCCAGATACCTAAAGGAGCGCATTGGAAGCATACTCGCGAGAATACCAAGAATGTCGGCATGGCGATTGAGAAGGCCATGCGCCAGATAGAAAAGGCCAATCCAGATACGCTCTTTGGCATATTTGGTGATGCACAGTGGACGAACAAAGATCGCCTAAGCGATGAAACGCTCATCAATCTGATGGAGCATTTCTCATCGGAGACTTTATCAATTAAGAATGTTCCCAATGATGAGCTTGGTCAGGGCTATGAATTTCTTATCAAGAAGTTCGCGGATGACAGCGGGCATACAGCCGCCGAGTTTTATACAAACCGTACTGTTGTCCACTTAATGACGCTAATCATGGATCCCAAGCCGGGTGAGTCGATTTATGACCCTACTTGCGGATCAGGCGGCATGCTTTTGTCTTGCGTGAATAAGCTTAAGGCAGATGGCAAGGAATACCGTTCGCTTAAATTATACGGGCAAGAGCTTAACTTGATGACCTCGGCTATCGCGCGAATGAATATGTTCTTGCACGGGATAGAGGATTTTAAGATTGTCCGCGGGGATACGTTAAAACAACCGGCCTTCTTGGAAAAGGATAGACTTAAACAATTTAATATCATCCTTGCCAATCCTCCTTATTCGATCAAGTCGTGGAACAGGACAGAATTTGAGAAGGACCCTTATGGCCGGAATATCTATGGAACACCGCCGCAAGGTACGGCCGATTATGCCTTTCAGCAACACATTATTAAGAGCCTTGATGAGAAAAATGGCCGGTGCGCAATCCTTTGGCCGCACGGGATACTGTTTCGTGATGCTGAGGCAACGATGCGGAAAAAGATGATTGAAACTGATGTTGTTGAAGCAGTAATTGGCTTGGGGCCGAATTTATTTTACAACTCACCGATGGAATCAATGATTTTTGTATGCAATACGAATAAATCCAAGAGTCGAAAAAACAAAATACTGTTCATTAATGCTGTTGATGAAGTTATTGAAGACAAGGGGAAGGCAAGATTAACGGATAAGCACATCAAAAGGATATTCGATGCATATAGGAAGTATGAAGATATAAGCGGTTTTGCAAAGATAGCTTCAATGGAGGATGTCCTAGGGAAGAGCGGGAACATGAATATTTCCTTTTATGTAAAGAAAAATAACGAGGCTTCTTCTGGGGATGCCAGCATAGATAGTTCAATAACTGATTGGGTAAAGAAAAGTAAGGATTTACGCAAAGGCGTAGAGAATTTGCTGGATGAATTTTCAAAAGGCAAGATGTCATGAAAATATCTAAGAAAAACTGGGTGACAATAACGTTTGGAGAGGTAGCTATCCAACAAAAAGCGGATATTGATCGCGATTCTGATGCTGTGGATCGCTATATAGCCGGTGAACACATGAATTCGGAAGATTTACATATCCGGCAATGGGGCGTTTTTAATGGGCAATATCTCGGACCTGCCTTTCGCCGTAAATTTGAAAAGGGCGATATTTTGTACGGATCTCGCAGAACATACTTAAAAAAAGTTGCAGTAGCTGATTTTGCAGGGATCACAGCCAATACGACGTTCGTTATCAAGCCCAATAAAGCAAGGATTGATCCCGGGTTGTTGCCGTTTTTAATGTTATCAGATTCCTTTACTGAGCACTCAATCAAGCACTCAAAAGGATCCGTTAATCCATATATTAACTGGAAAGATATCGCATATTATGAATTTAGCCTCCCACCGTCACTTGAGGACCAGAAACGAATCGCAGATTTGTTGTGGAGTATTGATGATGCGATAGAGAAAAACCTTTTATTGTTAGGCAAGATAGAAATTGTAAAACGAGCCTGTGAAAAACAGTATTTTAATAAGTCAAAGAAAACCACAGCAGTTTTGGGAGACGTTATTAAACAGTTTATATCGGGAGGCACCCCATCAACAAAGAATAAGAAATATTGGGAAGATGGAGATGTTCCTTGGATCACGACTAGAAAGATGGACGGATTTGCTGTTTCAGATGGTGAGCGCTACATTACAAGTCTTGCCGTTCAGGAAACAAATACTAACATTGTTGAAAAGGGGAACTTATTATTTGGAACAAGAGTTGGTGTCGGGAAATGCTCTAAGGCCGCTATTGATTTGGCTATCAACCAGGATGTTACTGGCCTTGTAGTGGATCAAGGGAAAATTGATCCCGAATATTTATTTTACCAGCTGATTTCTGAATACGTGCAGTCACAAGTATTGTGCTTTGCAAGAGGAACGACTGTGAAGGGAATCACAAAACAAGATCTAAAGACTATAAAGATAGCACTCGATGAAAAGAATCAGGAGGAGATCGGTAACAGTTTCAAAATGATATGGCAAATTGGAAACGGGATGAAAGGCAACATAGAAAATCTAAAAAGAATCCATGCAGGAATTATTAACCAATTATTGGGATAAGTTCAGGGAGGGGAAACGATGGGCTCCGCACAAGACTGGTTAACTCTCATTGCGATAATTGTGGCACTCTTTGGGCCATATGTTTATGACTTCTTTAAGAATAGGAGTGAGGAGTCGTCGCTTGATAAGACATTAATTTGTATTATTGATGATTTTATACGTGATTTAACGAGGATTCTAAGCGAACGCAACCCGGGTGCAACTCAGGAGACGGATCAGGTTGTGTTTAATGAAACATCTCGAAGTGAAATGGCGGGATACATGAAGATATTTGAGACGTTGATTCTTGAAAACTATCAGCAAAACAGGAACGGCCGTCTACGGGTTATCTTCTATTCACATTTTCAAAAGAATATGATCACGATATACGAAAGAGCTTCCGGCAATCAGCACGGGTATTTGACTGTTGCTACAGTCAAAAAGCTAATTAAGCATGCAGAAGATGCTAAAAAGGGAAAGCAATGACTTTTAACGAGCAAAACACAATCGAACAATATGTAATTTCAGAACTAACCGGCCAAAAGACAGGCGGTACGGGCGACAGTGCGCGGCCGGAGTATGCCGAGACAGTGCAGTGGAAATATTTATCAGCCGAACAGCTTGGTCGCGATGAAGGCGAGGTTGTGGTTGAGAAGATGCTTAAAGACGCTCTTATTCGGATTAATCCGGAGATCCGCGCTATACCGGAACGGGCAGACGAGGTTATCTATAAACTTCGCGCCATTTTGTTATCGGTCAATGATGTCGGCCTTGTTAAAGCCAATGAAGAGTTTACAAAGTGGCTTCAGGGTGAAAAAACGATGCCCTTTGGCGAGAACAATCAGCATGTGCCGGTGCGCCTGATTGACTTTGAGAAGCTTTCCAATAATAGCTTTATAGCTACAAATCAATACAAGATCGTGAGGGGCGTCACCAAGATTCCGGACATGGTCTTGCTTATAAACGGCATTCCGGTTGTAGTTGGGGAGTTCAAGACGCCGGTTCGGCCGTCTATTTCATGGTTGGATGGGGCAGTGCAGATACATGACGATTACGAGAATACTGTTCCAGAGCTTTTTGTGCCAAATATCTTTTCATTCGCTTCCGAAGGAAAGACGTTCCGGTATGGCTCAATTCGCATGCCGCTTGAAATTTGGGGGCCGTGGCGCGATGAGTCCAACAAGGACGTCGCCTTAAAAGAGCTAATCGGCCTTAAGGAGATTGAAGTTGCGCTTGAATCGATGTTCAAGCCATCGGTCATTCTGGATATGCTCGAGCACTTCACGATTTTCGCGACTGACCGGAAAAACCGAAGAATAAAAATTATCGCTCGGTATCAGCAGTATGAGGGCGCAAACTTGATTGTTCAACGTGTTAAAGAGGGGGCGGTTAAGAAAGGGCTCATTTGGCATTTTCAAGGCTCTGGTAAGTCGCTTTTAATGGTCTTTGCCGCACAGAAGATGCGTCAGATGCCGGAGCTTAAAAGTCCGACAGTGCTTATTGTGGTTGATCGTGTGGATCTTGACACTCAGATTACGGCTACGTTTAACGCCTGTGATGTGCCCAATATTGTTGCAACCGATAGCAGGGAAGAATTGCAACGGCTATTAAAACAGGATACGCGCAAAATCATTATAACGACCATGCATAAGTTCGCAGAGGCAGATGGCCTTTTAAATGATCGGGAGAATATTATCGCCCTGGTTGATGAGGCTCATCGAACACAAGAAGGCGATCTGGGTCGCAAAATGCGCAATGCCTTGCCGAACGCGTTCTTCTTTGGTCTTACCGGCACGCCTATTAACCAGCGAGATCGAAATACTTTTAGAACGTTTAGCGCGGAAGAGGATTTGTCAGGGTACCTATCTCGGTATTCCTTTGAAGAGTCGTTGCGGGATAAAGCGACACTGCCGCTTCATTTTGAGCCGAGATTGCTGGATATCCACGTAGATAAAGAGCTCATTGATGCCGAATTTGCCCAAATGACAGAGACGTTGTCAGGCGAACAGAAGGCGTTGCTTGTCCAGAAAGCGGCGCAAATGTCAGCTTTCTTAAAATCTCCGGATCGCATAAGAAAGATTGCCGCCGACATTGTTCAACACTTCCACGAGAAGATTGAGCCGCAGGGATTTAAGGCACAGATCGTATGCCCGGATCGTTTTGCCTGCGAGTTATACAAGCAAGAGCTGGACAAGCTAATCCCGCCAGAGGAGAGCGTGGTTGTTATCTCGACTAACCATTCAGATGATGAAGCCTTCAAGAAGAAGTATCGAATGGAACGTGATGAGCAGGAGAAGTTGTTAGATAGATTCCGTGATCCGGTGGACCCGCTCAAGTTTGTTATTGTAACGGCCAAGCTTTTGACTGGGTTTGATGCGCCGATTCTGCAGGCCATGTATCTGGATAAGGCCATGAAGGATCACAATCTGCTTCAGGCTATCTGCCGGACGAACCGTGTTTATAAAGACAAGACGCATGGATTGATCGTGGATTATTACGGCGTTTTTGATAACGTGGCCCGGGCTCTGGAATTTGACGAGGCATCCGTGCGGCAAGTCATCACGAATATTGGGACGCTTAAAGAGAAACTAAAACAGGCAATAGCACTATGTCTGGCGCACTTTCCCAATGTGGACAGAAGTATTGAGGGATACGAGGGGCTTTTGCTCGCGCAGGAATGCGTGAATACAAATACAAAGCGTGATGCTTTTGCGAATGATTACAGTTATCTGTCGCTTCTCTGGGAGGCATTGTCACCTGATTCGATTTTGAATGTGTACGAGAAGGATTATCGCTGGTTGACCAAGGTCTATGAATCAGTGAAGCCTCCATCCAGCGATACCGGCCGGTTATTGTGGCATGCTTTGGGTGCCCAGACGATGAAGCTGATTCATGAGCATATCCATGTTGAGAAGATCAGCGATGACTTGGAGAAGATCATACTCGATGCAGATGTGGTTGAAGATCTCATGAAGACCAAGGACGCCAAAAAGACCAAGCTGATCGAGATCGAGATTGTGAATCGTTTGCGGAAGCATAAAGGAAATCCGAAATTTGAAGAGCTTGGACAGAGGCTTGAGGAATTGCGCGATAAGGTAGAGCGCGGATTGATCAATAGCGTGGACTTCCTTAAACATTTGATTGAATTAGCCAAGGAAGTTGTTCAGGCTGAAAAAGACGAAGAAACACAGGAAGAACGCAGGGGAGCCAAGTCAGCTCTTACAGAACTGTTCCTGCAGGTGCGCACGGATCAGACGCCTGCGATTGTCGAACGTATAGTCAATGACATAGATGAAATCGTCAAGGTAGTGCGCTTCCCCGGGTGGCAGTCTACCGCCGCCGGTGAACGCGAAGTCAAAAAAGCCCTCCGCAAAACCCTGCTCAAATACAATCTCCACACCGACCAAGACCTCTTCGATCGGGCTTATGGGTATATAAGGGAGTATTATTGATGAGGTATAACTAATGAAGCTAGATTGGTCAAGAATCGATAACGAAAAAACCTTCCAGAACCTAGTTAATCATCTTTTTTTCTTGGAATGTCCTTCTGTATTCGGTTTTGTGCCTTTTAGTCCTTATATCGGGAAAGACGGCGGGTGGGATGGGAAATACGAAGGGTATTATTCAAAAGAGGATTTAACCGGCAGATTCTGCATTCAGGCAAAATATACCAAGCATAATTTAAACGATGCTATGCCGTCACTTACGCAATGGGTAGAGGAGGAGTTGGAGAAAGCCAAGACAAATCAAGTTGATCACCTGCGATTGGCGACGTGCGCGGATTTAAGAGAAGAGCATATTACTAAAATAGAGGCATTGAATAAGGATCGAGTCAAAACATTTAAGTTGTGGCATGGACACGATCTTTTAATGAGAATTGAGAGGGAGCCGTTTTTACGGTCATATTATTTTGACAGTCCTGCAATCCCTCTATTTGTTCCAGCGAATATTTACTTTAAAGATGTGGAACGAAGGCTTCTTGATATTAATGTTCCCGGGGGCATTAAAAGTATCGAGGATAGAATCGGTGAGGTAATCGCTTTTATAAAAGATGACAAAAAGAAAGTCTTTGTTCTTCATGCCTTCGGAGGATTCGGAAAGAGCTATTTTCTCAAACGATTTCCGCAACAGGCAATAAGTTCAGGTTTAGATAGAGAAATTTGGTTTATCAGGGATGGTATTAGAAAAGTATGCGATGCGATTCAAGATGAAATTGGCGTTAGAGATAGCGCCACTGAAAAGCACAAATATGTTTTTGTCCTTGATGATGCGGACAGAGCAGGCGACGTTAAAGATATTTTGAATTGCATAATTAAGTCTGGTCTTGATGCAAAGATCGTTATGACGCTCAGGACAGCCGGGTTATCTACAATAGAAGAGGCGGTCGATTCTGTGAGAAGCAGAGATTTGACTATTTACACATCGATTCCGGAGTGGTCATGTGATGAGCTCAAATCATTACTTCGGGTTACCGCTCAGAAAGCGCAGGTTGATGATGAAAACGATATTGTGCAAAAGTACCCGAATCCATTTTTTATTGTTGAGATAGGTTTGAATATAAAAGGGCGAAGTGATTATGATTTTCAGAAAATAAAACAAGCTATTCTTGAATCCTTATTAAATGATGCGCAGAAAATTCTATCCACAAGTAGAGATGATATTAAAGCTCTGCTTTTTCACCTAGCATTAATTACTCCGATCAATATTTCTGATAGCCATACCCTTGCCAAGCTCTCTCAAAAAGTAAATTTCTCAGAAAAAGAGATAAAGACTGTTCTTGAAAGGTTAAGCAATGGCGGGGTTCTTCGCGCGATAGGATCCGTGGTTCGATTTATTCCGGACATGATCGGAGACGTTTATTTGTTAGAAACTATGCGTGCCATTAATGAGAAGTCGCGCAGGGAAGCGTTTTTGTATTGGCTTGATACACATGCAAAAAATATATTTTGTAACTTAGGGGCGACCTTACGATACGGAGAGCCAGACTGTTTGGTCCCCGTGGTAACGGACATCGTTTCCGGCTGGATAAGCAATGTTGATAAATATGACAGCTATGAAAAAAGACAAGTTCTGGGGCATCTCGAGGAGATTTGCTATTTAATTCCTGATAAGGCATTGGACATGCTTTGGGCATTTATTAATACGCCTGATTTAAGTACAGATGCTTTTGGGCCAATTGTTGTTAGGTTGATTCGCAGTGATTGTGAAAGATCAAAAATCGTAAATATAATCGAAGGATTGCGCGGGAAGGTTAAGATTGGCACCTACGATAATTATAAGCCAAATACACTAACAAGAGAATCTGTCACCCCTTTGCGAAACAACATTGAAAAAAAAATAATGCCAATTTTAGGCATTGTAGAAATTTCATTTACAGGTCAGAGCCCGATGGTCGAATTTTCGAAAGCGGCTTTGCAGGAAGTCTTGGCTTCAGCACATGAATGGACCCATTCAACTTATGAGAGCATGCAATTCGGGAGTCGCGCATTAAGGGCAACAGACCAAGTTTTAATGATGCGCAATAAGGCGATCGAAATCATTAAACACATGTTGTTAGATGAACGCGCAGAAGTTCGTTTGGCAGGTATTGATGTTGCCGAAGATATCGGACGTTGCCACTCTGGCCCCGGAGTTTCGTCGGACATTCCCCTTAAGGATAAGATAGGCTTAGAGAGGCAAGAGATGCTTGATTTCATTGACCAGAATAACCTTGTTGCTAAAGAAACGGATCGTCATGTTTTAAGCTCATATGAGGATTTACTATTTAGCTGGTGGGCACATCAAGATGCTCCAGATGGAAAAACGCTATTGATCCTTAACCAGATTGGGTATGACGCCGAATACCGAATAATCAGATATTACACCTCTCGATACGACATCACTGACGATATTCGCAATAAACTAAAAACCGCACCCGTTGAGAATAGATGGCATTGGGTTGTGGAGAATATCATGCAGAGAAAGTGGCATTTAAAAGTCGACGATTTCGAAAAAGACGCAATCGCTTTAAACATAAAATATCCTAATCCTGAAAACATCGTAACTTTTCTCGATCGGTTAAGTAAGACAGTGACAATTTCGTCTGCCAACGCGTTGTTTTTACGAGCATGGTTTAAGCAGAATCCAGAGGCTTTTAAGCGGATACGGAACGAAAAAGAATTTTGGGGGAAAATTCCGTTAATTTTCAAATATACAATTACCTACGACTTGATCCAGAAATATCCCGAGATGGCAAAGCCAATCATAGATGAAGTATTGCTGACGCCTCACATGGCAACAGATGAAGCCAAGATTGCCATAGATATCCTTTCATACGATATTCCATCTTTGGATAAGTTCGGGATTATTAAGGCGGTAGCAGAAAAAAACATAGATGATTTGAATTTAACCATTCTAGAGAGAATGAGGTTCATTGGAGACAAGATTCCAGCCAAAGCCATGGCAGAGATTGTCACGATTGTTTTATCCCATTTAAGCCCTCAAGTGCAATTAAAATCAACCGATCATATCGCGTTTCTTTTGCATGGAAAAAACAAGGATTATATCAGTGATTTTTTAAGCATAACTCACGATGCTCTTCATCAAACGCTTTTAAATAGTAGCAAACTGGATTATCACGATTTTGAAATAGCTGTTCACTTATTTACGGATATTGCAGGATTATTAAGTTTTATTGAAGCCCGGCTGGAGCGAGAGAAAGCCATTAATAAATATTCGGAATACGAAGCCGTCCCATTCCATGGCATAGAATTCATCAACAAGTTCGTGACTACTGTGGATGGTTACCGGTTAGCTATTAATAAGGTGCTCGATTGGGATAAAAAATATGACGGAATTGCAAGCTATAGCGTTTCAAAGGTGTTCGAACAGTTTATCTCCCTTCGAGATGCTTCAGGCACATTATATTTCGATCACGTAAAAGCTGAATTTTACAACAAAGATGGATTTCTTAAATGTTTGCAGTGCCTATTTAGACTTCCATTAAATAAAAACAATTTAAGCACATTCAAGGACGCTGTCATTAAAAGTGGCGAGTTGGGATATGAGGATGAAATGATTAAATTGCTGAGAAGCAAAATATACCCTGAAGGGGGCTGGTCTTCGTCTGTTGGGCAGGTGCCGCCCGCTTTTATTGAAAAAAAAGAATGTTTTGAAGAATTAAAAAATGGTGCTCCTGCGGGAAAGCTGAGTAACGCACTGGATGAATGTGTGCGAGGATCTGAACAGATGATTGAAGAGCACAAGAAGGAAGAGGAGAACCGCTTTCATTCGCGGTAATCAAAATGTCATACGAGGCCACAGTTTATAATGTAATGATAGCTTCACCATCTGACGTAAAGGAAGAACGGCAGACAATACGAGAGGCTATCTTCGAATGGAATTATAAGAATTCTCATGCCAATCGAATGGTTCTTATGCCGCTTGGATGGGAAACGCATTCGGCCCCATTATTGGCTGAAAAGGAAGGCGATGGTGGGCAAGGAGTCATTAATGACATGGTTTTAAAGCCTGCCGACGTATTAGTGGCAATTTTCAAAAGACGTATCGGTTCCCCGACAAAAAGAGCCGATAGTGGCACCATAGAAGAGATCGAGTTGCATTCGGATCGAGGTAACCACGTTCTAATTTATTTTAGCAAACAAAGTATAATTAATCGCCTTTCTTTATACCTTCTTTCTGCTTTGAACAAGTTATCGAGTTGTTTGGGAAAAACCGCAAAATGTAGCAAGACGGTTTACTCATATAAAGAAGAATGCAAGAAAAAGGGCCTTATCTATGAATATGATGATTGCAAGGAATTGAGAGAACAGTTTTATGGGCATTTGCAGATAGTTGTTAATTTGATTAAAGAAAAAGCACTGAAACCAACACCAGAAAAACCAATCATTGGTAGTTCAGGAGAAAGCTTAACGATTATCGATGATCGGGTGCCTTTTGTGAGCATAAGAGTAAAAGAGTTAGTAAAAGAAATCTTGAATGATTCTAAAGGTCAGCTCCGCATAACTCGATTAAGAGAGGAAACGAAAGATAAGGTTGTAATTGAGGCTAATAATAAAGAATTTCCTGATAGCGAGGAAATTTTAAGGCATTTGGAACGCGAGAAGTGGATTAAAAAGACGGATAGTGACGGTAGTATTTTTGTTCTGACTGACTTAGGGCACCAAGAAGCTGTAAGGCTTGGAATTATTTAATAAGCTTGCCTGCCGCAATTAATGAGGCCACAAATGACAGATTTAAATTTCCCTGACATCAACCGTGCCGCTTTGATCGTGAAGCTCAAGAAGCCATTCATTGATTGGCTGGTCTACACCAGCAAGGAATATGACGGGCCGGAACATGAGATGAAGCCGGAGGAGGTTGAGACGGAAGGCTTTGATTCAAAGCATGTGTATCTGATTCCGGCCTATGAGGAGAATGAGAAATACGAAAAGTTTCTGAAGAAGTATTACGTAGAAATATTTGAGCACGAGCTTGGCGGCTGGTATACGGATCCTGAAATGTGGCCCAAGGACAGGTCATGGAAGGTGTTTCAGGATTGGTTTGATTATGAGATTCAGACCATGGTTTACGACATGATCCCGGACAAGCCGCTTGAGCATGAAGATTAAGCTTCAAAATTCCCGCAGTTAGCCCTCTCCGAATTATTACTATTTTGTAGTAACGACCCCCTTGAGAAAGATTCCAGATGTTTTATGATGGAATCGTAAGATCGAATTATTCCATATCTTGGTAACGACCATCTTGTCGAAGATTGTAGTTACGGTAAGATTGGAATAGAAAGAAACGACCAGCTCAAGGCGGCCACCTTTGCTGGATCGGAAAGCCCGTTCTCGTATACGAGCGAGAGCGGGCTTTTTCTTTTTTAGGGTTCGACACTTTGAAAAATATTGCGTGTACATAGGTGAGGGCTTCGACACTTTCAGATTTTTCCTGTAATCACCTATAGGAGGACTTGGGGGTGTTACACTTTTCGATTTTTTGCGTGTTCATATATGGGGGATGCGAAATCCCGGCCCGGAATACATATAACTACAGTAAGGGTGGGACACTTTGGCAAAAAAAGCTGTATATACGCCTTGGGAAGGAAAGTTGAAGGATTATGCGAAATTTCGGACCCAAAAACGTAATACTACGGTAGAGGGCCCCGACACTTTTCGGGAAAAAGGGGAATATACGCTTAGGGGAGTGAAAGTGGTGAAGAAAGTGAAAATATTTCCGGCAGTTTTACAAAAAACGTCGTATGTAGCTAGTAGGAGGCATTGAAACTATGAAAAACAGGCATTTTGAAGCGGGGAATCTCTATTTGGCTACGTATTTACTGTATTGCGGGTTTGCCATGCGGGGTATTGAGGGATCGGGGAGGCTTAAGCGGGTCTTGTTTGATGACATCCCGGCTGTTCATAAGGCCTGCGAGGACTTTTATGCCGATTCAGAGGCGCGCAAGTTGTTTGATTGTTACCGAAGGGTTAAGGATTATCTATTTCAAAACGGAGTTTAACGATGGAAGACGAGAGAAGAAAAGAGAAGAGAAAGATCGAAGAGGTTATTCCTCAGGAACTGCTCAAACTGCCTTGCTGGGTCGGTTATCAACTCAGGCGAAATAAAGACCGCACTGACAAGGTCCCCATGAACGTCCTGACCGGACGTCCTGCCAAAACAAACGATCCAAGTACATGGACGGATTATACGACCGCAAGCGACCTTGCGTTTCAGCGCGGATATGCGGGTGTCGGTTTTGTATTCCAACCGCCGTATGTGGGCGTGGATATTGACCACTGCGTTAAAGATGGAGCCATCGCGCCTTATGCGGTTGAGATTCTCAAGGCGCTTGATTCATATTCCGAGTATTCGCCAAGCGGCACAGGTATTCATATTCTTTGCAAGGGTGCGATTGCCCGGGCCTGCAAGATTTCAAAGATCGGCTTGGAAATTTATACCAAGGGCCGATTCTTTACCGTTACCGGCAACCACATTGAAAATTATCCGGCTGAACTTAATGAGTGCACCGATGCGCTTAAAGGCATATTCAGTCGGTTTGTAGATAGATCGTCCGCAGATGACGTTCTTTCTTTGATCGCCAAGAGTAAAGACGCGGAGAGGTTTCAGCGGCTTTATTCCGGCCAATGGCAGAACGATTATCCCTCTCAAAGCGAAGCGGATCTCGCGCTCTGCAATAAGATGGCGTTTTGGACGGGCAAGGACGCAGGGCAGATGGACGCGTTGTTCCGGCAGTCCGGACTTATGCGGCCGAAGTGGGACGAGAAGCATTTTGGTGACGGCCGGACCTATGGCCAATCGGTTATCGAAAAGGCGGTTACGGATTGCCGGGAGGTTTATGCGCCATCGCGGCCAAGCCTGCTTATAGCCAGAAAGGTTAATGCCAATGAGGTCGCTGACGAAATCCTCAAGCATCATCGGCTGATCAACTTCGCCGACACCTACTACGAATATAAAGGCGGATGTTACCGGCCGCTCTTTGTCGAGGAGGTGCAGAAGTGGATCAAGGATGCGTGCGGGGCCGGGTTTTCGGCGAGCAAGCTTCGCAATGTTCTTGTCGCGCTTAAGACCGAGACCTTCATCAAGCCGGACATCATTAATGGCATCACGCTCTTTAATGTCAAAAACGGGCTTTATGACATCGACAAGATGAAACTCTTGTCGCATTCAGCGGATGTCTATTCCATCAATCAGCTTAATGTGACATATCGCGAGAACGCCGAGTGTTTGTTGTGGCAGAAGAGCCTTGATCAGATTTTCGAGAACGATGCGGCCCGTATCATGCTTTTGCAGGAGTATTTCGGGTACTGCCTGACCCGAGACAATGATTATGAAAAGGCTCTATTTCTCTTTGGCGAGGGGGCCAATGGAAAAAGCGTTGTTTTATATGTGCTCGAGGAGCTTATCGGCAAGGATAATTGTTCTTCCATCCCGCTTGAGAAGTTTAACGATTCGCACTATATCGCCCGGCTTCGGGACAAGTTGGTCAATATCAGCCTTGAAACCAATGCCAAGACCAATGTCTATGACAACATGTTCAAGGCGATCGTGACCGGCGATACGATCTCCGCTGACGAAAAATACGGCCAGCCGTTTCAGTTCAAACCATACTGCAAGCTTCTTTTCTCAACCAATAACATGCCGCGCGTGGGGGATAAGACCGAGGGGTATTACCGGCGGCTTTTAATCCTTCCGTTTAACCGGCAGTTTTCCATAGAGGAACGTGATCCTAAGTTAAAGCACAAGATCGTGGCTAGCGAGCTGGACGGGATCTTCTTGTGGTCGCTTAACGGTCTTACGCGTTTAAGGAAGCGCGGGTATTTCGAGGAGAGCGCTTCGATGCAGACCGTGAAGGATGCCTATCGCAAGGAGAACAATAACGTGATCATCTTTGTGGAAGAGCAGTGCGTTTTGGATGCTCAGGCGGACGTAGGCAGTGATGCTTTGTATGTGGCTTATCGGGACTGGTGCCTGGAGAGCGAGTACCGGCCGCTTAGCAAGATCATGTTTGGCCGGGAGCTCTTGCGTCAATATCCCGCTATCAATAAGGGGCGTTGCGGCGCGTCTCGCCGGTGGGACGGCATACGCGTCCGCAGGGAGGGTGAGGTTGATTATTCGGAGCGGCCGTTTTAGTGACGGCTATGACGATTATGACAGGAATTTTCATTAATTGTGTTCGTAGGTTAATAGCCGGAGGCAGGGGGATGGGGGGTGTGGTGAGTAAAAGTTTAAGTGCGGAAAAAAATGTCATTGCTGTCATTGGTAGCTCGATGCCGGTTCACGGGTCCTTGGAAGGGGGTGTCGGCCGAGGGTCGGGCGAGGCGCGGTCTGTCAGTGATACAAAATTTCAAAAATCGATGTCATGTCATATAGGGCTATCGGGAGAACGTCAAAATGGGGTCTACGGGGTTCAAAATGGGCAATTTTTGCGGGAAAAGCGTCAATTTCGGGGTATTTCGAGGGTTTTGAGTGGTGTTTTGACTGACATTCACTGACACGAGTCATGTCAGTGTGTCAGTGAAACCGGACATCATACGACACGAAAAATGTCCGAATGTCCTATTGGAAAGTGGAAGATGAGTAAGGATGTAGGCACAAATAAAGATCAGGCAGTTACCTCGCGGGGCTGGGAGGCTTTAGAGATAAAGCTAAAAAGCCGCGGCCTGTCTTGTGCTGAAATACAAGAGGCGCATAAATCATTTGATGAGGGGATAGAGCTGTTGTCGCGGATGTTCTTAAATTGCTATGACCTCGAGAAGAAACCGCTTGTATAGGGTTGTATAATACGGTATACTGAAGCCCAATCGATGAGGATATTCAAATGAAAACTTACACCATGACAGAAACGGCAAAAGTGCTGGGAGTTCACCGGCAGACCATGATCAATTGGATCCGCAAGGGCTGGGTCAAGCCAAAGCGTGATTACAAGGACTGGCCGGTGTTTACGGACGAGTGTATCGCCAAGATTAAAGAATGGCGCGAGACGCTGAAGGAAGAATAGTGAAAGTAGCTTTATATACGAGAGTGAGCACGGAGGATCAGGCGCGCGAAGGCTTTTCGCTGGAGGTGCAGAGGAATTATCTTTTGCAGTACGCGAAGAACTTCGGCTGGGATGTTGTTTGCAGTCTTTCCGGAAGAGACGTTTACATGGATGATGGTTTTTCCGGTGGGAATATGGACAGGCCAGCGCTAAAAAAGCTTCTTTTCGATGCCCGCAATAAGATGTTCGATCTGGTCTTGGTTTATAAACAGGATCGCTTGAGCCGTCGGCTTAAGGACCTGTTGGGACTACTCGAGGAGTTTGAAAATCTCGGCATTGGGTATAAATCAGCGACCGAGCCGTTTGATACTACGTCGAGCGCAGGCAAGATGGCAATCCAGATGTTGGGCAGTTGCGCGGAGTTTGAGCGTAATCGTTTGGTTGAGCGTGTATTCCCGGGTATGGTCATGGGTGTTAAGCGCGGCCATTGGCAAGGCGCCCGGTTTGCGCCTTACGGTTATCGCCACAATAAAGAAACCAAGAAGCTCGAGATTCATCCGGAAGAGGCAAAGATTGTCAGGGATATTTATGATCAATATTTAGGGGGCAAGAGCACCGCGCAGATCGCCGGGCATTATTATCATCTTGGAGTTTCGGCAAGGCAGGGCGGCAGATTTTACGGCAAGTTTATTTCGGACATTTTGCATAGCAAGGTTTACTTGGGCACGATCACGTGGAACCGGCGGCATTACGACAAGAAGCGCAAGACGAAGAATGGCGAGGGCAAAGGTTATTGCTACGTTAATAATGACCCGTCAAAGGTGATCGAAGTCCCGAACGCCCACGAGCCGATTGTTACGCAAGAGATGCATGATGCCGCGCAGAAGCTTCTGGCGCGTAACCGGACGAATGCGGTTGTCCGTTTTCGGAACAACGTCTATCACTTATCTGGTGTGGTTAAATGTAACGAGTGCGGCCGCAATTACCGTGGGCTGATGATCACATGCAATCATCGCACCAAAATGAGAAGGCCGTGGTATGCGTGTTCGGCGTTGGGAGTGTCGTATGTCAACTGCTCGAATAAGGCTGTGCGCGCTGATGTTCTTACTAAGCAGGTCTGGGATATTATTGATACCATCAGTAAGAATTTGCATGTTATCGAAGAATTGAGCGACGTCATCAAGTTAAGCGCGACTGAGCCGGAGCATAAGATCATTGAAGAACTGGAAGGCAAAGAAAAGGATCTTGCCAGAAATCTCGAGAAGCAAAAGGGGCTTTACGAGGTTTTTTCGGAGGACAAGATCAATATCGATATCTACAAGGATCGGGCCGAGCTTTTAAGGAATGAGGAGAAGAAGCTCCGGCAGGATGTGAAGTCGATTCAGATCAAGATTCTCGAGAAGCGCAATGCGGTGAATCTGGTCAAGGCCACGCAGGACTTTTTACTTTGCCTGCGGAGTAATCCAAACAGCGAGAAAATGGATTACCTCATCAAAACTTTCATGAGGATTATATTCAGGGGCATTTACATTCAAAACAAAGAGATCGTCAAGGTCGAGATCAACGAACCTTGGAAAATGTGTTATGAAGAGGGGTTAAAGATTCGTCATTCTGAGCCGAAGGCGAAGAATCTAACAGAAAAGCAGATCCTTCGGTCGGCCTACGGCCTTCCTCAGGATGACGGTGAGGGAAAAGGAGCAAAATGTCAGAAAAAGAGCGAAACGACGACAATACAGGCAAATCCGAGGGCAAGCAGGGTCATGGAAAGCGTATACTTTTGCGCACCTTCGGATGCCAAATGAATATCCGCGATTCCGAAGTTATAATCGGTATTCTTCAGCAGTCCGGTTTTGAGATCGTCGTTTCGGAGGACGACGCGGATGTGGTGATTTATAATACTTGCGCGGTGCGGGAACACGCGGAGGAGAAGGTCTGGTCGGAGATAGGGAGTATAGCGAAACGAAGGAGGAACCCTTTGACTTCGCTCATGGCAAGTAACGAAGCACGAGGGACAAGCAAAGTCCACAGTCGACAGACCATAGACCATAGTAAATGCACGAATCACGAGGAACGAATTTTGCGAGAATCGAGAACCGCCGATAATCGTTTCCCGATTATCGGGCTCGTCGGCTGCATGGCGAAGAATTACGGTCAGGCGGCGTTCGCGCGTTCTCCGTTCGTGGATTTCGTGGTCGGGCCGCAGGACATCGCCAAGATCCCGGAAATACTGCAAAGATTAGTCCATAGTTTACAGAATAGAGAAACGAAGGATGAGGCACGAAGCACGAAGCACGAGAATGCAGAGAGACGAAGGGCGAAAGATCAGAGTCCTATACTTTTTGAACGCAAGATATGGGAGACTGACGGCCTGGTCCGTCCGGAAGAGATCTATCACAGCGGATTTCGTTCCGATGCGAAAAAAGCCTATATCGTGATCTCCGAAGGATGCTCGAATTATTGTTCTTATTGCGTGGTGCCTTATGTGCGCGGGCCGCTGCGTCACCGCAGGCAGGAGGATATCCTGCAAGAGGCGCAGGAGG
>Ga0209340_1000790_pt1 | contig 28935 bp, 34 predicted proteins | sample EPASupsiteSAE323_FD_187266 | JGI IMG/M metagenome (GOLD analysis project Ga0209340, IMG submission 187266) | Bioremediated contaminated groundwater from EPA Superfund site, New Mexico - Sample SAE3-23 (SPAdes) (version 2) | ecosystem: Environmental > Aquatic > Deep subsurface > Groundwater >... | reverse complement strand
TGCCTAAATTATGGCTCTCTTTGATTGTTGGTACTTTACAAGCTATGACCTTGGATTTTGTGTTAATTCATTTTTTAGGACTGCAAATAAATTATTTTTGGCAGTTTATTGGATTTACTTTATTGCTGTCTTGGTGTTTTACTTTGATTCAAATGATTTTAGTTTTACTTTTCGAAATGGCAGGAAGATTTATTGGAATTGTATTATTGATGTTGCAATTGACCAGTTGTGCTGGAACTTATCCATTAGAAACTGCTCCAGAGTTTTTTCAAAAAATTAGTCCTTATCTACCATTTACCTATGCTGTTTCAGGATTAAGAGAATTAATTTCTGGAAGTAATCTGTATTTGGTTATATTTGATAGTCGAATAATTGGATACATTGTTGTGTCTGTATTAGTTTTAATTTTTACTTATTTATTGAAACCAGTTAAACTATTATTAGTTAAAACCATAAAACCATGTTGCTTAAAAACAAAAAAGGAAAAATAATCTCGGCAGCAATTTCTGAATTTGCGAAAGATGGTTTTGAAAAAGCATCAATTGATGCAATTGCCTTAAAAGCAAAAGTAGCCAAAGGAACAGTTTTTTATCATTTTAAATCTAAAAATGAATTGTTTGAAGAAATTGTTTCTGAAGCACATAAAAAATTTGAAAAAATTATTGAAAAAAAGATAGAAAATTTGGAAACTGAGAGGGAAAAAATTGAAAAAATTATTGAAATAGAGGTGGATTTTATTCATAAATATAGAGATTTATTTTCAGTTTATTTAGGCGACACCATAAATAAAATAACTTCTTTTAATACTATTACTGGAGTTTTAAATAAAGGAATTTCTAAAGGAGAATTTAGAAAAAATTTAAATACCAACACGGCTTCAGTGGCTTTGTTTTGGTTGACAGCAATGACTTGTTTAAATTGTAAGGATGTTAGAGCGGAAGAAATTCAGGATTTAGTATTGAAAGGAATTTTAAAATAAATTATTTGACCGATGCAGAGGAAGTGGCTGTTGGTTGGGAAATAAATTTTTGAATATCAGACCAATTATTTTCACCTAATTTTGGGATTAAAATGAATTGACCAATACTACTTTTAGAGTTCATTAAAAGATTTTGGTCAGTAATTGGGAATGATTCAATTTTATAAGTTTGATATTCATTGGATTTTGAAAGGAGCTCTTCCATTTTATTTAAATCAATATCGGTGGTTAAATTACCAGCCAAGGAATTGATAAGTGGAATTATTTTGGGAACAAAATTTAGAGAAATAATTTTTTTCTTAACGGCTTCAATGACTAATTTTTGACGAGCAGAACGATTGAAATCTCCACCATCTTCTTGAGAATGACGTGAACGGACAAATTTGAGTGCTGTGGCACTGTCCATGGTCTGTGGCCCTTTATCAAAATGAAGATGTTCATAACGACACTCGAAATACTCTTCCAATTTTCCGGCTGAAACTGTGGCGGTTAGAGCAGTGATTTCTTCATCTGATTTACCACAGGTATCAGTGGTTTTTTCTTCAATTGGATATAAAAAGTCATCAAAAGTTTTTTGAACATTGACTTCAATGCCGCCAAGAGTATCAATAGTTTTTAAAAAACCACTAAAATTGATGGTGGCAAAATTATCGATAGAAAAACCAACTACTTGTGATAAAACTGATTTGGCCATCTGACCACCGCCAGCCTTGCCAGTAAATTGGGTTTCTTTATTGGGGTATTTTTTGTCATCAAGACCAATTGAATTGGCTTCATTAACCTTGAGCATTTTAGTTTCACCAACAGCAACAGGTATTGGCACCCAAAGATCGCGAGGAATAGAAATTAATTTAATCTTTTTTTCTTTAGGAATAAATTGAGCAACAATTATGGAATCAGTTAATGTTCCACCTTCATGAACACCACCACCATAACCCATTAGTAAAATAGAGAAAGGCCGGTTCGGGTCTGGAGTAGGTGTGGCAGTTGGAGAAATATTGACTAAAGTTGTGTCTTTATTAACTTTAACAACAACTTGTTTGTATTTTAAAAATGCAAAAATAGTAAAAAATGTGATGGCGCCAAAAAGCAACGCAGTAATAATAATTAAAATTATTTTTTTCTTAGACACTTGGATATTTTAACTTATTTTTTAATTCTGATTCGCTTTAAATATTTGCTTTCAAAGCCATCAATTAAATCTTTTTTAGAGATTGGAGTATGTTTTTGGTAAATATCAAAAAGATCTAACCATTGATTTAATTTTAATTGACTGGGTTTTAGTTGATTAATTTTTAAATTTTTATTGATTATTTTGAATTGCTGATAGGAAAAAATTTTTTTGTAGGCATTAAAAATATCAGCTTTCCATTGATTGAAACCATAAATAACAAAATCACGGAATTGTTGGTAGTCAAAACCCATCTGTCCTTTATTTTGATCCTTGAGAGTGAATTTTATAAAACTGATGTTAATTTGGGGTTTGGGGGTAAAAGCAGTGCGATCGATTTCGCCTAAAATTTCGACATTATAAAAAATTTTAGACAAAATAGAACTTTGAGTTTCGATTTCTCCGCCTTGATATTTTTGAGCAGCTTCGGTTTGAATAATGAAATAAATTTCAGTCGGCTTATTTTTGGATTTAAGTAGTTTGTCAATAATTTCGGCAGTAATATTAAAAGGAATATTAGAAAAAACTTTATAAGGCGACTCTGGTAAATTCGAAGTTAAAAAATCTTTATTTAAAATTTTTAAATTTTTGATATCTTTGAATTTTTCAATTAGACCTTGATATAAGACTGTATCTTTTTCAATAGCAATAACTTCGTGGGCTCTTAAGATTAATTCTTTAGTGATAATTCCCCTGCCTGGGCCAATTTCAACAACCAAGTCGTTGGAATTAATGGAACTGACAGATAAAAGTTCTTTAACAACAAAAGGGTCTTTAATGAAATTTTGAGAAAGTAACATTTAGAATTCTTCTTCTAATGGTGGTAAATATTCTTCACCATTATCACTGGAGACTTGATTGGCTTTTAACCAAAGAACATAATCACAACCAGTGGCTTTTTTGGCTTCTTTATCCCAACCAGAGGTGGAACATTTTTTCATTTTTTTACCATTGGCAGTAGTGAAAAGAACTAAAGGTTGACCACATTTTGGACATTTTTCATCCAAGCTTTCGGTGGTGCCATTGATCCATTCAACAAAGTCACAACCTTCTACTTTTTTAGTTTCTTTATTCCAAGTGCCCGCACTGCATTTTTTCATTTTTTTACCAAATCGAGTGACTTGTAGAACTAATTTAGCGCCACATTTTGGGCATTTTTCGTCTAATTCTTTTGGTTCAACTTCAAGCCATTTAACATAATCACAACCTTCTGTTTTTCGAGTCTGAGGATTCCAAGATCCACTAGAACATCGTTGGAGACGACGACCGGTTGGAGTTTCGATTATTTCACTAAGAGTGGCGCCACATTTTGGGCAAACATCATTATTGTTTTGAGTCATATGAAATATATTACCATATTAAACTGAAACAAATGTTATTATTTATTTTAAGTATGAAAAGAAAAACTAAAATCATATCTACGATTGGACCAGCTTCTGAGTCTAAAGAAATTTTAGGTCAATTAATAGAAAATGGAGTTGATTTATTCCGTTTTAATTTGAAACATAATGATTTTGTTTGGCATAAAGAAAAAATAAGAGAGGTTAAGGAAATTGCTAATAAATTAAACAAAAAGGTAGGAATAATGCTTGATCTTCAGGGTCCAGAAATTAGAATTGAAACTGAAAATGCTAATGATTTTGAACTTAAAGCCGGAGAATCGGTTTTTATAGCCAATAATTTTATTAAAAATAAAAAAACAATTAAAATTAATCCTTCTTTGGTATTAAAACAAATAGTTAAAGGTGACACTATTTTTATTGACGATGGTGACTGTGAATTAAAAGTTGTGGGTAAAAGATTTGGGGTCGTGGAAATGAAAAGTGAAAGGGATTACTTGGTTAAGAATAGAAAAAGTATGAATATTCCGGGTAAAAAATTGAACATACCTTTGTTTGCTGAACGAGATAAAACTATTTTGAAAAAAATTAATGAATTGGAGGGTGATTACGTGGCATTGTCTTTTGTTAGGGATAAGGAAGATATTAAAACCTTGAGAAAAATTTTGAATAAAATTAGTCCAAAATTGAAAATTATTGCCAAAATTGAAAATGCTAGTGCTATTAAAAATATTGAAGAAATAATAAAAGAAACCGATGGGATAATGGTGGCCAGAGGAGATTTAGGAATCGAGATTCCAATCGAAGAATTAGCTTATTGGCAAAAGAAAATAATAGATTTATCAAGACAAAGTAGTAAACCGGTGATAGTGGCAACTCAAATGCTTAAATCAATGGTTAATAATTATAGACCAACCAGAGCCGAAGTTACCGATATATCTAATGCTATTTTTGATGGGACTGATGCAGTTATGTTGTCCGAGGAAACAGCATCTGGAAAGTATCCAATAAGGGCTGTTAAGGAAATGGCTGATATTGCTGTTTTTAGTGAAAATCATGGAAATATAAGAGAGGTTTTAATTGAGCCGCAAAATTTAGTGGAAGTTTTGGTTGATGCTGCTGTAAGAATAGCAACGGATTCAAAAAAATTACCAATAAAAGCAGTGGTTATTTTTACTCAATCTGGAAGAACGGCTAGGATTTTTTCCAAATATAGATTAAATATTCCAATTATTGCTTTTACGGATAATCAAGAAACCGTGGACTGTTTGTCTATTTCTTATGGAGTTAATACTTATTATAAAAAATTTGATAAAAAGAATTTTACTGTATCTGATAATTTGATTAATGAATTAGAAAAATTGGATAATATTAAAAAGGGTGACAATATTATTATTATCCACGGAAATAATTGGATGGAACTTGGAGCTACTAGTGATATTAGTTTGGTTACTTTTTAGATTTTTCAGCCATTATATTACTGACTCTTAAAAGAGAATCAAAAGTACCAGCATCTTCCCAAAGAGTATCAAAAATATTTACTTTCATTTCTCCATTTTGGAGATAAATATTATTCAAATCAGTGATTTCAATTTCACCACGAGGTGATGGTTTTAAATTTTTAGCGTATTCAACCACACGATTATCAAAAGTATAAAGACCAACAACAGCATAGTTACTTTTGGGTTGGTCTGGTTTTTCTTCAATAGAAACAGCTTTCATATTTTGGTCAAACTCAACCACACCAAAACGCTGGGGGTCTTCGACTTGTTTGGCAAAAACCATGGCCCCATTTTTAAATTCTTTAATTTCTTTGGAAAAATCTTGATCAAAAATATTATCGCCCAAAATCATAGTAACGTTATCATCACCAATAAAATCTTCTCCAATTATAAAAGCATCTGCTAAACCTTTGGGTTCTTTTTGAACGGCATAATTGAAACGAGCACCAAAATCTTTGCCATCGCCTAAGAGATTAAGAAAATGACCAGAATAATCTGGAGCAATAATAATTAAAATGTCAGTGATTCCAGCTTTAACTAGGGTTTCGATTGGATAATAAATCATTGGTTTGTCGTAAACCGGTAAGAGTTGTTTTGAAGTTATAGTTGTTAGTGGACGTAAACGAGTGGCTCGACCACCGGCTAAAATAATTCCTTTCATATCAAATTGGATTAATTTATAACTAAAGACATTTTACTATAATTATTTCTTTTTTTTCCTCCAAATAACGAGGTTATACATTGTCCAATTGTAGGGAAGAACTAAAAATACGATAATTACGGCTAAATAAAGAGTTTTATTGCCTGGTCCAAAAATAAATTCGGCTAGGGTTCCAAAAATAGATTGGATAACAATGGCACCAGCAGAACTTAAATTGAATTGAAGGAATTTTTGGGTTAATTTTTCCTGGCCAGAAATTTGTCTTGATTTAAAAGTCCAAAGATTGTTTAATGTAAAATTACTAATAATGGAAACTTCGGCAGAAAGTGTCCATGGCCAAGGTGCTCCCATAAAATTTGAAAATAAATTAAGAAAAAAGGCATTAATAATAAAACCAATAAAACCAACAATTCCAAATTTTATAAATCTTTTTGTAAGTTCGTCGTTCCAACGAAGAATAATAGCGACTCTAAAAATATCTTTGGCTGTTTTGGCTTCTATTTTTGATTCACCAGCATTTCTGACATGAAATTTAAGAGGAACTTCTTTGAATTTGGCACCCATTTTTAAGGTTTCATAAAGAAGTTGCAATTTATAACCAAAACTTTTGGTCAATAAACGATCACCTTTCCAATCCAAATCCATCTTGTCAACAAAACCTTTGACTCGGGTAACTTTTAGACCAGTGGTTGGATCGGTAACTTTGAAAAAATTTTTGAAAGGAAAAAACATTATAAATCTGGCAACAAAACCACCAACTTCACTAAAGAAAACTCGTTTGAAACCCCAACCTTTAGGATTAGAACCGCCTTTAATTTTTCGAGAACCAATCACATAATCGTAACCTTCTTCCATGGCTTTGAGCATTAAGGGGATAGTCTCTGGAGGGTGTTGAAAATCACCATCAAATTCAAAAACAAAATCAGCGTTTAATTTATCGATGGCATATTTAAAACCTTTAAGATAGGCTGCACCAATGCCGTCTTTACTGGTTTCGGTTAAAAGAAAAGTATTGTTGTATTTTTTAGCTTCTTTTTCAACAATTTTTCCGGTACCATCTGGAGAATTTCCATCGACAACCAAAATTTTCATGTCCCAAGATTCGAGTAAATCTCCTTTTTTAGCAACGATATTGGGAAAAGTTTTAGTATTGAGATACTCAATCATTTTGCCGATGTTGTCGGCTTCGTTGTAGGTTGGAATAACAATAACTGCAATGTTTGATTTTTTCATAATAAAATCAGTATAACCTAAATGATAAAATATTGGTATGAAGATAGATATTGTCACATTGTTCCCTAAAATGTTTGAATCACCTTTTGCAGAGAGTATTATTCAGCGGGCAATTAAAAGTAAAAAGATTGATTTAAAAATTCACAATTTGAGATACTGGGCGATAGATAATTATGGATCAGTAGATGATAAACCATTTGGAGGAGATGTAGGAATGCTAATAAGAGCGGATGTGGTATACAACTCACTTGAATCGATAAAGAAGGAAACTAAAGGAAAAACAAGAATTGTTTTGATGTCGGCAAGAGGAAAGAGATTTACTCAAGAAAAAGCTGAAGAATTGGCAAAATTAGATAATATAATTTTAATTGCCGGACACTATGAGGGTTTCGATCAAAGAATTTCTGATTTTATGATAGATGAGGAAATATCGATAGGTGATTATGTGTTGACTGGAGGGGAATTACCAGCAATGGTGGTAACTGATGCGGTGGCAAGATTAGTTCCAGGAGTGCTAGGGAAAGATGAATCGAGTAAAATTGAAAGCTGGTCAGAGGTTGAAATTGATGGAAAAAAAATAAGAACAATAGAATACCCCCAATACACAAGACCGCAAGATTTTATGGGTCATAAAGTCCCAGAGGTTTTAATAAGTGGCGATCCAAAAAAAATTAAAAAATGGCAAATGGATCAAGTAAGAGGAAAACCAGACCAAATAAAATAAAAAGTAAGTATTCGATAATAACAGAGGTGTGTAAATCACCTCTTTTTTTATGATGATATAAACTCCAACCGAAATAAGAAAAGGTAACCCCAGAAATTACCAATATTCTAGACTGGGTATTATTGATAAAAAAATATAAAAAAAATCCGACAATAAAGATTAAAAATAAAACAACATATTCTATTGGCTTATTTTTAATTTCTTTTGGAATGATCATTAAAAAATACTCCCCTGTTGATTAAACAACATAAGTAAAAATATAAAAAGTAAAAAACCAATGTGTCCAACAGTAGAACCAGTTAAACGATGGATATTATTTTTAACAGTGACGAAGCCATCAATAAAAAGAACCACCATTAAAACAATAAAAATAATAGAACTAAAAATTTTACTAAGAGTTAGTGGACTAATTAATTTTTCATTTTGACTAGACAAAACATTTGCTTGAGGTATAACTTCTGGAACAACGATGTCGTTTGATTTTGGGGAAACAATCTCTTTGGTAGTCGCAATAAGAGGAGTGCCAAAATGTTGAACAACGAGCGTGGTTTTAATATCACCAAGAGTACCATTGACAACAGCAATGCCAATTTCTTTGTATTTACTATTAATAATATTTTCTTTATGTGTGGGAGAATTCATCCAGGCAGAAATTAATGAATCGGTGTTGTAAAAATCTTTAGCTAAATTTTCACCAGCGGTTGAATATTTATAACCAACAGCATCAAAAAAAGTCCATGGGGTTTTTCCTTGGGGTGAATTATGAGACCAATAATTATTGGTAAACATATCTTGGGCTTTTTCTCTGGCTGATTCTGAGAGGACGGAACTATAAATGAGTGGTTCTAAACCTAGTTTTGCTCTTTCATTATTGGTTTGATCGAAAACCTTTTGGGCAGTAATTTCTGAGGAATAACCAAGAATTCCTGGCTTGGCAATGGTTAGACTTTTAATAATTGATTGATTTAGAAGATAGAGGACTAAAAAGAAAAGTAAAAAACTAGGTTTTAAAATTGTGGCCCGATGATTATTTCTTTCTTGGGGAACAAAATAGTGAGTCCAAATTTTCTTTAACACATTATCAGTATAAATGATTTTTAATATTTTTAAAAGAAAAATTAGATTGAAGAAATATGATTGGAAATTAATCTTTTATATTTGAATCCAGATTTTTGATCTGGATCATTAAAACCAGTTATATTTAAATTAAAATCACAAAATTCTGATTTGGAACTTACATAATTGTCTTTCAGTTTTATATAGACTAACCAATCGGAAAAGTTTTGATCAGAGTTAAAATTACTTTTTAAATTTAAATTAACTAAAGAATCTTTATATTGTGATTGACCATTTTTAATTAGACTAATTTCTAGATTTTTACAAAAATTGTCTTCGCCATTAATTTTTTCAAAAGTTATGGAATAACTAAAATTAGTACCACCTTGATTTTTAATTCTTAAAGTGTCAACTTGATAGCCACCAGGCAAAATACCATTAATATTAAATAAACTTTCGATAGCGGAATTGTTACTGGTTTTTAATTGAGAAAAATCGAGAGTAGTGGCAGAAAATTGATTGTTTTTAATGGTTTTTTTAAAAACAAAATCAGCGTTTGTGGTTCTAATTAAAGTTAAACTAAACATAAATAGAAGAAATAACAACCTTAACATAACTATCGTTTTGACATTTTTATAAAAGTATTTTTAATTTGAATAAATTCTTGGTAGATAATGATGGTAGCTGGAACAATAATGAGAGTAATTAATCCAGGAATACTTTTGATAAAGAAAACTATGTAGCCAAAATTGGGGATATTGTAAAAGACTTTTCCTAAAATTTGATTTTTTTCGATAAAATCCTGATCACTAACTTGATTAGCATCACCCTTAGTATTTATTTGATTGTCTTGAATACTGATAATACGATGGGTAATGTTAATTTTTTCTTTCGACCAGAAGGTAATAATATCCCCTTTTTGATATTTAGAAATAGGCTTGACAACAACTAAATCGCCAGTATTAATGGCTGGCGACATGGAACCAGATTGGACTAAAAGTATTTTATAATTTCCTGGAAAATCTAATTGAGAAAATAAAAAAAAGATAGTAATTAGAAGTAAAAATGATACTAGAAAAAAATTAATAATTTTTGACATAAATTATATTTATTGGATTACTTGTTGAAGACTAAAGTTTAGATCAAAAGAAAGACTGTCACTTTGAATTTCATTACCATATGATCCAGATTCAAACCATTCTATTTTTAATTCGACTTCTTGATTCGGTTCTAAAACAAAAGTGTTTGAATCGTTTTTCCAATAATTTGAAAGGGTTTTGGCACCGTCTTCATTTAATGGAATACTGGTTTTGGAAACATTGTTGATATAAAAATTAGCACTAATAACATTACCCAATTCTCCTTCTCCTGTGCCTGGATTATTACAAGTTTGATCAACTTCACTTTCTGGAGGGTTGCAGCCATTCTCATTATTAAAAATATTATCGAAATTAATAATTAGTTGACCAGGCAGACTACCGGTGTTTTTTAATTTCCAAACTTTTTGGCCATCAATTTCGCCGTTACCCAGATTAGAAATAACGAAGGGTTCAATTTGATTATTTTGAGAGTCACCAACTTCTAAATTAAGAGTCCCAACAGTAAAGGTATTACCATTACTAGTTTTTTCATCAGTAAAATAGGCTTTTGTTAATAAAAACGAAAAACTACTAACTGCGATAATTATCGCTAAACTTAAAAAAATTTTTTTCATGGGAATAAAAAATTATGTGTAACAGATATACATTAAAACTTTTTTATCGAGACGAGTCAAGGACTTAAAAGGGTTTATTTTTTAGGAAAAATTTTGCGAAAAATAAAAAGACCGATTAAAATTCCAACCAAATCAATTATAGTATCTCGAAAACGGGCCGTACGACCTGGAATAAAAGACTGGTGGATTTCATCTGAAATCGCATAAAGATAAGCAATTAGAACCACCCATTTTTTTTTAAAAATAGCAAAAGAAAGTAGCCAGGCTAAAAAAGCATATTCTATTAAGTGGAAGGATTTTAAAATTAGAAAACGAGTGGTTTGATTGGTGCCACCAACACCTGTGGTTTGCCGAGAAGAAAAATAAAAAATTACCGACATCCAAATGAGGGATGGTATAAACGGAATTATTTTTTTAATTTTCATTTTTAATTTTAGCAATTATCAGTGGAGTTAACAAAAATAGGCCACCCAAACAAATAAAAAACAAAGGGAGATGATTTTTTTTATTATTGATATTGGTGCCAAGAACTTCAGGAGTTGGAATTGGTGTTGACGTTGGGGTGGGGGTTTCGGTGGAAATTAAAATTGCCGATTCACTGGCTTGATTTGGAGTTGGAGTGGATGTTTTTGTTGGGGTTATGGTTTTGATTGGAGTTGGTGTTTTAGTTGGAGTGGGTGTTTTGGTGGGTGTTGGGGTTTTTGTTGGAGTTGGAGTCGGAGTCTTACTAGGAGTTTGAGTTGGGGTTAGAGTTGGTGTTAATTCTGGAGTTGGAGTTGAAGTGGGAATTGGAGTTGATGTGGGATAATTTAATTTATCGATTAAATTATTATTGGAATCATAAAGATAAATAATATCGCCACTATCATTGAGCCAACCTTTGACATGAGAAAAAATGATTTTTGAAGAAGCAGAAATAAGACCAGTAAGAGGTAAATCATCTGTTTTACTGGTATTGTCATCTCTGATAATCCAACCATCAACGTTGATATCTTCACTGGTAGTGTTGCTTAGTTCAACCCATTCTGGATCTGAATCCGCAGAAAAATTGGTGATTTTAATTATTGAATCGTCGGCTAAAATTGGGTGACTGAAAATACTAAAAAATAATAGTAAGAAAACTAACACAAAATTAGTTTAACAAACTATTTGGCTAATTTTAAGACGGCGATATCTAATTTTTTAAGAGTTTTTTCTTGACCTAAGGCCGGTAGACATTCAACTACTGGGGGGGTGAAAACTGTTCCACAAATTGCCACCCGAAAAACCATAAAAAATTCACCAGTATTCCAGTTATTTTCTTTGATAATATTTAATAATCTTTCAGAAAGATTGGTAAAATCTGAAGAAATTAAATCTTTTGTTTTTTGCAACATGTCGAGAGCGAGTTTTGGGTCAGTCCCTTTTTTAAGTAAAAGTTCTTTATCGTAATCAACATCTTCAAATAAAAATTTAGTTTGATCGACCAGATCGGAAAATTTAATTAATCTTTCTTTTAATACTGGAATTAAAATTTTAATTTGTTCATCGGAGCAGGCAGGTAAAAATTTTTTGAAATATTCAAAGAGTTTTTGATCGTCTAGTTTACGAATATAAAAACCATTTAAATAATCTAATTTCTTGCGGTCAAAAACTGGAGATTTTTTATGGAGATGATCTAAACTAAAAGCTTTTACAAATTCATCAAGAGTAAAAAATTCACGATTATCACCAGGATTCCAACCTAAAAACATTAAAAAATTCAACATAGCTTCGGGAAGATATCCATCTTCCAAAAATGATCTAGCTGAAGTGGCACCATGGCGTTTGCTTAGTTTTCCTTTGCCATCTGGATTTAATAAAACCGTAAGATGGGCAAATTTTGGTGGTTCCCAATTAAAATATCGGTAAAGCAAAAGGTGTTTGGGAGTGGATGTTAACCATTCTTCACCGCGAAAAACGTGGGTGATTTCCATTAAATGATCATCAATAGTGGCGGCAAAATGATAAGTAGGAATTCCGTTGGATTTAATTAAAACCTGATCATCGATTTCATTGGTGTTAAATTTTATTTTGCCTCGAATTAGATCTTCAAAAATTATGGTTTCATTTTTGGGAATAACCATACGGATGGTGTATGGAACTTTGTCGTCAAGATTTTTTTGAATTTCCTCTTTGGATAAATGAAGACAGTGTTGATCGTATCGAGGAATTTGTTTTGCAGCTTTTTGGGTGGCGCGAAGATTATCAAGGCGCTCTTGAGTGCAAAAACAACGATAAGCCAAACCTTTATCTAATAATTCCTGGATGTATTTTTGATAAATCTCAAGACGTTGGGTTTGAATATAAGGGCCATAAGGACCACCAATGTCTGGACCTTCATCCCAATTTAAACCATAATCTTTGATAACTTGAAGGGTTCTTTCCATTGAACCTTCGACAAATCTTTTTTGATCAGTATCTTCAATTCGGATAATAAATTGACCATTATTCTGTTTAGCTAAAGCATAATCATAAAGACAAGTACGAAGATGACCAATATGGTATTCCCCTGTAGGACTAGGGGCAATACGAGTGCGAATAATTTTATTGTCTGCCATGGCTGATTTTACCATTTTTAGTGTAAAATATTTTATGTCTTTGACTTACACTGCTTATACCACTCGAAATTTGATCAAATATGGTGGATCTGCTTTAATCGCGTTTGTTTTATTGTGGTCGATTGGAGCAACGTCAATTAAGGCATATAAAGCTACCCATCCGGCGTATGTGGCACCGACTGTAAAATATGGACTGTTACCGAAAAATGTTTTTCCGGCTAAAGAATTTACAGCTAAAAATTTTACTTTTGAGTTTACTAACGATTTGATACCAAGTTTTAATGATCAAGCCAAGGTTTATATTATTTACAGGTCTAAGACAGAAATTTTAGCTTTGGAAGAAGCAAAGGAAGTGGCAAAAAATTTTGGTTTTGATGGTGAACCTTCGGAGATAAGCAATGGTGTTTATGAATTTAGGGATGAAAAAACCCAAAAAACACTAACGATGAATGTTTTGGAAGGCGATTTTAATTTGAAATATCCGTATTTAAACGATACTTCTATTTTAGAAGCAAAGGATATGCCAAGTAAAGAAAAAGCAATAGAGATTGCAACTTCTTTTTTGGAATCTGGAAATAAATATTCTAGTGATTTGGAAAAAGGAGAAAAGAATGTTAGTTATTGGAAAATAAGTGATGGAACTTTGACTTCGGTTAGTGCGTTATCCGAATCAAATGCGATAAAAATTGAATTTTATAGAGAGTTTTTGGAAGATAAATGGGAAATAGTTTCTCCTCAAAATGGAGCTGCTTCAGTGTCGATTTTGGTTTCGGGATCAACTGAAACTGAAAAGAAAGTAATCGAGGCTAATTTTAAATATGCCAATATTGATAGAGAGTCTTACTCGACCTATCCAATTAAAACTGCTAATGAAGCAATTACTGATTTGAAGTCTGGAAGTTATTGGCCAGCGTCTGATGTTAGTTCGGAGGTAGTGACGATTAGAAGTGTGGAGTTAGCTTATTATGAGCCAGTAACATTGACTCAATATTTACAACCGATTTATGTTTTTAAGGGTGACAATAATTTTGTAGCTTATGTGTCGGCAGTAACAAGTAGGTATATTTCTCAATAATTAAGGTTGGTAAGATTGCCAAAAAACATTATCTTTTGCCCAATTGATTATATTTTTAGTGTCACCAAAACGATCATTGCTCTGGGTTACAACGCTAATTAAATAGTGTCCATTTAAATTAATGAGGCCAATAAAACAACCACCTGCTTCCTCTGTGAAACCAGTTTTAAGTCCTTCAACTTCTGGTACTACACCGAGAAGTTCATCTGTTGATGATAATTCATGTTTGATGGTTTTGTCGACAGATTCGACAATAATTTTTTTTTGTTTAACGGTTTCAGTAATTGTAGAATTTTTAATAGCAAGCCTGGCAATTTGAGAAAGATCATACGGAGTGGAATAATGATTCTCATTATGAATGCCATCATAATTGGTAAAATGAGTATTTTTTAAACCGTATTTTTGGACAAGTAAATTCATCTCTTCAATAAAACCAGATTCTCCGTTTTGGTGATGATTGGCCAAGGTAAAAGCGGCATCGTTAGCGGAATAAACTAAAAGAGCGTTGACTAAAGATTTGATAGTAATTTTTTCACCCAACTTCAGACCCATTACTTGGCCTTCGGAATATTCCTTATTTATGGTTAATTCTTCATCTAGTGGATAAATGTTTAAGGCGGTAAGAGCAGTAACTAATTTGGTTGTGGAAGCAGGATAAATTTTTTCATCTTTGTTTTTGGATAAAATTATGGTGTTGGTGGCAACATCGACAAGGATATAATGGGTGGAATTTAATTGTGGTTCGACTGAAAGTTTAAAAAAAACTTTGGCTGGATGTTTATATTGAATTAAATCGTTATTTTTGGAAAAAGATAAATTCTTGGGATAAATATTCCAAAAACTAAAAGTTGGTAGCCAAAATAAATTTAAAAAGGCAATTAAAAAAACAATTATGATTTCAAACAGTTTACGTTTTAGAATCGATTTTTTCATTTTTTAGATCTGCTTTGATTTCTGGTTTTAATATTAAACCAACATCATCGAGTTGGTGTTGATCTACTTCGCCAGGAGCGTTCATTAAAAGATCAACCCCATTAGAATTTAAAGGAAAAGCATAAATATCACGAATATTTGGTTCGTCTAAAAGAAGCATTAAAAGACGATCAAGACCAATGGCCCAGCCACCATGCGGTGGAGCGCCATAATGAAAGGCATTATATAAACCACCAAATTTTTTAATAACTTCGTTTCGATTATAACCAACAATTTCAAAAGCTTTTACCAAAGTTTCTGGTTCATGATTACGAATCGATCCAGAGGCTAGTTCAAAACCGTTTAATGTTAGGTCATATTGATAAGATTCAATATTTAATGGGTCCTTATTTTTTAATGATTCTATTCCACCTTGGGGCATAGAAAAAGGATTGTGACCAAAATCTAGTTTACCTTCATCATTAATTTCATAAAAAGGGAAATCGGTGATCCAATTGAAACATAAAATATTTGGATCGCGAAGATTTAAAATATCTCCTAATGATAGGCGAATATTTCCTAAAACTTTATTGACAATAGTGGAGGTATCAGCAATAAAAAGAATTAAGTCGCCAACTTTACCAGAAACTGCTTTTATAATTTCTTGTTGTAATTTGTCACCAAAAAATCGAGCCACGCCAGTGTCTAATTTTCCATCGACAACTTTGGTGTAAGCTAAGCCTTTGGCACCCTTTTCTTTGGCTAAGGTTTCTAACTTATCAATTTGAGTTTTACTAAATTCGCCACATTTTGGAGCAACAATACATTTAATAATTTCTGCATTATTAAAAACGTTAAAATCACTTTTACCTTTGACAATTTCAGTAATATTTTGCAATTCTAAACCAAAACGAGTATCTGGTTTGTCGCTACCATATTTGTCGATGGCTTCCTTGTAGGGAATTTTAGGGAAAGGAAATTTGGCAATGTTTTTTTGAGGGGCAACTGTTTGATAAGTTTCTTTGATTAAATTTTCGGCAGCACTAAAAATTTTGTCGATAGTGGGAAAACTCATTTCCATATCTATTTGATAAAAAGCGCCAGCATGACGATCGGCACGAGGATCTTCATCACGAAAACACGGAGCGATTTGAAAATATTTGTCGACACCAGAAACCATTAATAATTGTTTGAATTGCTGAGGAGCCTGAGGTAAGACAAAAAATTTGCCTTTATGAATTCTTGAAGGAACAAGAAAATCGCGAGCACCTTCTGGAGAAGTGGTGGTTAAAAGTGGAGTGATAATTTCAATAAAATTATTTTGGTCCATCCAGTTGCGGACGGCTAAAATATATTTATGTTTATCTTGAATAATTTTGGCAAGACGAGGTCGACGCAAATCGAGATAACGATATTTCAAACGTAGAGATTCATCGAGTTCGGTACCATCGGTGTCGAGGGGAAAAGGAGAAACTTCGCTTTTATTTAAAACTGTTAATTTTTCACAAGTAATTTCAATGGAACCAGTGGGTATTTTTTTATTTATAGCCTTTATATCGCGATTGACAATTTGCCCCTCAATTTCAATTACCCATTCCATCCCTAGGGTTGAAGCTAATTGATGAATTTCAGAATTATTTTTAATATCGACAACAATTTGAACAGTACCGCTCCAATCTCTAAAATCGATAAAAATTAACTGACCATGATCGCGGATATTATTAACCCAACCTTGAAGTAAAACTTTTTCTCCTATTTTTCTGATGCATTCATTTGCAAGTATTCTTTCCATAGGTATATTTTACTTTAGAATACAGTCTTTTCAAACAGGAAAGATTTCTTTGACCATGAGTTGGGGTGAAGTTTGATTATTCCAAACATTTAAATCGAGTGAGGCAATAATATTGATTAAATCTCCTGTTTTAAATTGACCATCTAATTCCCCTTTTTTAAAAGCAATAGCATCGGTGGAAATATTTTCTAATTTATTGGTATTAGGATCGTCGAGTTTCAATTTTAAATGATCACCGGTGGAACCAAGAACTCTTTTTTGAATGATACGAAGATTTTTAAATAAAAATAAGGGTTTTGGATTGCCTATACCAAAAGGTTCAAATTTTTCAATTAATCGACAATTTTTAATAGAAACAGCTGATAATTTCATTTCTGACTCAATAATAATGGAAGGTTTTAGATTAATATCTTTAAGTTGTTTATTTATATAATCGATAATTTTGGTTTGGAATTTTTTAATGTTTTTGGTTTTGATAGTAAAACCAGCGGCACCGGTATGTCCGCCTAATTCGACCAAATCATTATTGAAGTTTCGAAGCGACTCGATAATATTTAATTCTTTAATTGAACGACAAGAACCTTTGGAATATTCATCCCCAACACTAATAATAATTGATGGTAAATAATATTTTTCCGTTAGACGACTAGCAATAAGACCAATAATGCCGGGAAGAAAAGATTTATCTGAGACAAAAATTAATTTATTTTTGTTTTGTGTGATTAAACTTTCGGCGATTTTTAAATTTTCTTTTTGAATATCTTGACGATCTTTATTAAATTTATTTAGATTATTAGCAAATTTACTGGCTTGAATTGCGTTTTGACTACATAAAAGCCTTAAAGCATCGGTTGGATTTGAAAGACGACCAACAGCATTGATTCGCGGACCAATAACAAAACCTAAATCATAGGCAGAAATTGAATCTTGTTTGATGCCGCTAACTTCAATTAATTTTTTTAATCCATGATTGGGATTTTTTTGTAAAGATTTTAAACCGTGAATAACAATATTACGATTAATATTAATTAAAGGAAGACAATCGGCGACAGTACCGGCAGCTGCTAGTCCGATGTCGGCTTTTTTGTCAAATTGACTGGCAAAAAACCATGAAAGAGCTGACCCAGAAAAATTGGTTGAATGAATTATGGCTGAGACTTTTGGTAGAGATTCAGTTGGTAAATGATGATCAACAATTATAATATCTGTGTTTTTTTTGGTAATTTTTTCGAGTTCAAGATTAGCCACAATACCATTGTCGACTGTAATTAAAAGATCAAAATGGATATTTTTTTGAGTTTCAAAATTGAAAAAAGATTTTGATTTGATACCATAACCATCAGCTTCACGATCGGGAATATAAGGTAAAACTTTGGCTCCTTTTTGATATAAAACCTGCCAGAGAATGGCTGTGGCGGTGATACCATCAACATCATAATCTCCATAAATTAAAATATTCTCGTTATTTTTGATAGCTAAATTTACCCTATCAATGGCATTTTTTAATTCCTTTTTATTGATCTTAAAATCTGAATCAACTGGAAAATGGGGTTTAAAGAAATCGTTATAATCTGTTTTTTTTATTTGGCGATTTTTAAATAAAAGATCTAATAAGTCTGACTCGGAAAAAGAATGATCAATAATTTTTTTATTTTTTAGAATAATTTCAGAAAACATGAAGATATTGAATTTTACACTTTTTTATTTTTTTGAAAATTAGGAATATAATTAATTTGTTATTTTTGTTATAAAATTAAAGGAGTTAAAAAAATGGTAAAAAAATTATTTGTTGGTAACTTACCTTTTTCGGTGAACTATGACCAATTGGTGGCAATATTTTCACCATATGGACAAATTTTGACAGCAAATGTGGTGTCGGATAGATTTTCTGGAAGATCTAAAGGATTTGGATTTGTAGAATTTGAAAAAGAAGAAGATGCGATGAAGGCTGTGGCTGAATTAAATGATAGTGAACAAATGGGTAGAAAAATTGTTGTCAAAGAGGCAATTCCAAAATCTGAAAATCCAACTGTTTAATAAAAAAATACCGTAGAATTTACACATGATGTATAGCCTCTACGGTACTAGTTTGGATCTTAATAAAAATTAAAGATTTGGGTTATTTTTTAAAAATTCTGGGTAATGATTAATAATGTTGGTGATAATTGCTTGTAATTTAGCGATATCAGCTTGTACATCAAAAATTATTTCGAGAGTTGTTTCGATCTGGCTTGACATACCTTAATCACTCCCTTCTTTAATTTATTTTAAGATTGATTGTGAAAGAACTGAAATTGAGCAGAGGTTTTTCTCTGTTTATTTAAGAACTATCGTAAGTATAGGTTAATTTTCGATAAAAATCAATTTAAAAAAATGCGGTAGAATATAAACATAAATGAATAATTTTATAATTCCTGTAAAGGTAGAAAAATTGATTAAGAAATTTCGAGAAAATAACGCTGAAATTTATATTGTTGGGGGGGCGGTTCGTGACTTAATTTTGAAGAAAAAAGTTAAAGATTGGGATTTTACGACAAATTTGACGCCAGAGGAGATGCAAAGAATTTTCCCAAAAAATAGTTTTTATAATAATAAATTTGGAACTATTAGTGTGGTTGACGGTGATGATATTTTTGAGGTAACAACTTTTAGAACTGAAAGGGGTTACTCAGATGCTAGGCATCCAGATGAAATTAAATGGGGAAAAACATTAGAAGAAGATTTGCAAAGAAGGGATTTTACTGTTAACGCAATGGCATTAGACTGGAATGATAAATTAATTGATTTGTATGATGGGCAGAATGATTTGAAAAATAAATTAATAAAGTGTGTGGGTAATCCAGATGAAAGATTTAAAGAAGATGCTTTAAGGATGATGCGAGCAATTAGAATTGCTTCACAAATTGGGTTTTTGATTGAAGAAAAAACTTTTGAATCGATTCAAAAAAATGCTGTTTTAATTCAAAAAATAGCCAGTGAAAGAATAAAAGATGAATTGTTTAAAATACTGCTTTCTCCTGCTCCAAGTGATGGAATAATTTTATTAAATAACTCTGGATTACTGAAAGAAGTAATTCCAGAATTATTGGATGGAGTTGGAGTACGACAAAAGGGACATCATATTGATGATGTGTGGACTCATAATTTAAAAACCTTAAATAATTGTTCCACTAATGACCCGGTTACAAAATTGGCGGCATTGCTTCATGATGTGGGAAAACCAAAATCAATGATTGGCGAAGGAGAAGGAAGAACTTTTCATAACCACGAAATAATTGGATCGAGAATGGCTGTAAATATTGGTAAAAGGTTAAGATTATCAAACAAGGAGTTGGAACAATTATTTAAATTAGTTAGATGGCACATGTTTTCGGTGATATCAACTCAAACTGACAAAGCAGTAAGAAGATTTATTAGAAATGTGACGACTGATTATATTGATGAAATGATTGCTTTAAGGCGGGGTGATAGATTGGGAAGTGGAGCTAAAGAAAGTAGTTGGAGATGGGAATTGTTTAAAAAAAGAATTGTGGAAGTGCAAAAACAACCATTTTCAATTAAAGATTTGAAGGTCAACGGAATGGATGTGATGGAAATTTTAGAAATTAAACCAGGAAAAAGGGTGGGTGAAGTTTTGGAGACAATTTTTAATGAAGTTGAGGAAAACCCTAATTTAAACCAAAGAGAAATTCTATTAGAAAAAATTAAGAAATTTAAATAAAAAAAAGACTGCAGAATTAATTTGTGAACACAAAAATGTGTAAACAAAATCTACAGGTCTCAAAAGTTTAGAAATCTTTATTTTCTTAGCTCTTTTATTCGGTTTGAAACAAGCTGAATCATTTCAGTATCACTAAGAAGAATTTCTGTTCTCCTAATGTTTTGGAGTGCTAATATTGAAGTGGTTCCCGTTATCCTGGCGATTAATTCTCTTTTGTCCTCTCTGATTTCTCCAATCTCTTCGTTGTATTGTTTTGAATAAAAAATTTTTTTAAAAAAATTTAAAATTTTCATTTAACATAACAACCTCTTTTCTTTATAAAGATTTTTTCTGTTTTTCAAAGACCATTTAAATTAAATTAATCCGCAAAAGGATTAATTATTTAAAATTAAGTGATTATAACATGAAATGGTAGAAATTTAGAAAATTATTTCTTTTTTTGCTGATGTTTCTTGAAAAACAGAACGAGAGGGATAGCCACACCGGTTGATGAATAAGTACCACAAATTACCCCAATTAGAAGAGCAGTGGCAAACCATTTGGTAGTGGAACCACCGAGAACAACGAGAGAAAGTAACATAAAAACAATAGTCATGGAATTGTTGACGGATCGACTTAATGTTTCAGTGACACCTTGATTTGCAAGATTTACCCAATCGATTTGGAAATTCTGACGCTTAAGTTCACGAATACGATTAAAAGTGACAACTGTGTCGTGGACAGATGATGAAAGAGTGGTTAAAAGGGCAGTGACAAAAAGTGAATCTAGTTCGGCACCAAAAAAATGACCTAAAATGGAAAAAGCGCCGATTAAAATAAAAGTGTCGTGGAACATAGCGAGGATGGCTGAAATTCCAAAAGAAAAATCTTTAAAACGACGACCAATGAAAAGAAATAGGAAAAAGGCGGAAAGAATAATCGCAGTGACAGTTTTCTTTAATAATTCTTTACCTAAAACTGGACCAAGTGATTCGAATTTTAACTCGGTATAATCTTGGTCTAGATTTTTAATCCCTTCATCTAGAGTGTTTTTTTGGTCAGAACTAATATCTTGAAATTCCAAATGATATTGAGTTTTATTGTTGGTAATAGTTAAATTGTTGATATTATTTTTAGAAAAAATTTCTTCAATTTTAGAATTATCTGGATTAGAAGGTAAGTTAATTTCCCAAACAGCACCACCAACAAAATCAATTGATGGCTTAAAACCCCAAAAAACTATTGATAAAAAGGACGAGACCAAAAGAAAAGAGGAAATAATAAAAAATAGTGGTCTGAATTTCATTATGTTCATAATTATTTTTGGATTTTCTCCTTGGCTAAAACTCTTAATAAATTTCTAGTGACAAAAACACCGGTAAAAATACCAATGATGATACCTAAAATTAGAGTAATAGCAAAACCTCGAACCATACCTGAAGTGTTTAAAAAGTTCCAATTAAAAGGATTTAATAAAATTAAACCGGTAATGATGGTACAAGCATTGGCATCTTTAATGGAATCCCAAGCTCGACCAAAACCCAATTCCATGGCATTATTCCAATTCTTACCTTTGCGAGTTTCTTCACGCATTCTTTCAAAAATTAAGATATTACTGTCGACAGCCATGCCGATTGATAAAATAAACCCGACAATTCCGGGAAAAGTTAAGGTTATTGGAATTAAACGATAAAGAGCTAGGGTGATTAGCCCATAGATAATTAAACCAATATCGGCAATAAGACCAAGTTTGCCGTAATTGCCAATCATAAAAATTGAAACTAAAATTAGACCAACAATGCCAGCAAAAATTCCTTTATTAATAGAATCTTTACCGAGAGTGGCACCGATTTGAGATTGTTGAATTAGATTAATTTGTAAAGGAAGTGCTCCGGCGTTTAATTGGACTGCTAATTCTTTGGCCGTTTTATTGTCAAAACTACCACTGATGACAGCTTTGCCATCGGTGATAACAGCATTAACAGTGGGTGGATAAGTGATTGGTTGATCATCAAGTAAAATGGCAATTCTTTTATTTAAAAGTTCCTCGGTGGCGGTGGCAAATAATTTAGCACCTTCATCATCAAATTCTAATAAAACTTCCGGTTCTGAATTATTAGGATTTAACTGAACACTGGCTCTGTTAAGATGGGAACCGTTTATTCCAGTATCTTTGGTAAAAACATCGTTAAAAGTGGCAGTGGCGGTGGCCTCGGAGGGAATTTCAACTTCTCCTTTGAATTTTAATTGAGCGGTGGTGCCAATTAATTTAATAGCACTGGAAACATTTTCGACTCCGGGTAGCTCAATTTTAAGACGATATTCATTTTGTTGTTTAACAATCTGAACATTGGTTTCACTGACACCAAATAAATTTATTCTTCTTTCAATGTTACTTTTAAGGGATTCTAGGGCTGAAGAGATATCTTCTTTTTTAACAGTGGAAGTATCAATGTTAAACAAAAGAGAAGCACCGCCAGCAAGGTCGAGACCAAATTTTAGATCTAAATCTTTACCATATTCTTTTTCTCCAACTTTAAATTTGAAATCAGGGCGATAAAAAGTGTGATCAAAATTTATCCTATCGAAATGAAAACTAATAGGCATTTCTTTTGGAAAATTAATAATAAAACAAATGAAGGTCATGGCCAAAATAGTCCAAAAAGTTCTCATGATTTTATCTTTGTTGATCATAAATTAATTGGAACCGATTAGGGAAAGTTGGCGAGGATGGCCAGAAAAAATATAATTAATTGAAGCTTTGCTTTTGTTGATTTTAATCAAAACTAAATCCCCTTCCTTGATATTAAATTCTTTAATTGATTTAGAGGGAATAGTTAGGGCTAAACTATTTCCAGTTTTGATAACTTTTCTAGTTTGGGTCATTTTTTTAAATACTGACAATTTCTGAAGAGCTACCAATTATAACTATTGGACAGCTTAAAAAAAAGTCTACAATAAATTGATCTCTTTTTTGTTTACGCATTTGGAATTCATTTTTGTCCATAACCATATAGTTGATTTCATGACCACGAATTTCTTCTTCTTGTTTTACTAAGAGATCGACCTCTTTGAGAGAAAATAAATCTCCGACAATAATTAAATCAATTCCATCTTGATTTCTTTTTTCACCAACAGCAAATTTATAATTATATAAAACTAATTTAATGGGACTAAGGGTTTCGTTTTTATGTTGGAGTTTTAGACCAAGACCAGAGTTTTTATTGGCTAAAATTAAAAGATCATAAAAAACAGGAGATTGTTTGTTGGCCCAATAATAAAGACGATTACCACGCCATTCTGATTCGATAATTCCAGATTTTTTTAAATTTTCTAATTCTCGTCTGACAGAATTAATTTCTTCGTCGACCAGACGAACTAATTGGCGAACGTAATAAATTTCTTTTGGATTAGAAAAAAAGATAGTAATTAGTTTTAGTCTGGTTTGAGAGACAAATAATTGCTTGAGGCTGGTTTGAATTTTCATAGAAAAGAGACTTCATTGCCGATTGGTAAAATTTCAACCCAAATGTTACCAGGGACGAAATTAACCTCTTTACCGGCGGAATCTTTAAAAATGGTTCGAGAGAGACGATTGGCTTTGGACCAGGTTATCTCGGTTTTGGTTCCATTTTGGAATAAATATCCTTTGCCGGTGCCAATCACTTCATAAAGAAGATGTCCATGCTCGTCAATAGCTCTGGTTTCTTTGGCATATTGAACAACTACATTTTTGGCAGTAACAGTGGCTTGGGTGTTGAAGTCTTTAAATTCACTGCCACCATTACTTCTTACATAATTATTATTAGTGGAATCGTATTTCCAAGAAACTGAATAGGCTTTATAGCCGGGCCAAAAATCAAAAGAAAAAGTTGAAGCGGCACCATTAGATTGATCTTTTTGGGTGAAAGCCCAAGGACGATAAGATTTATCCCAAGAACTATTTTTGGCAGTAGTTGTGTTGGTTAAACCACGGCTGGCAGCAATATTCCAAAGTTCAGTAGTTGAACAGTACATGGTATGTTCTGTGGCTCTTTCTTGACCAGTTCGATCTGGTTCACGACGACAAGCTTTGTAAGAAAGAGAAAACTGATTTAAATCGCCAGCAGTTCCTTCACTATTCCAACCATATTGTGAAATTTGTTCTAATGCTTGAGCTCGTTTATCGGTACTACAATTTGTAGCCACTTTACTAGCAGTTTCTCCACCACTACAGTTGGCACCACCAACATGGGCATAAAGCGGATAATCAGCATATTCTGAAGCGATATCTAAAAAGTAAGTTCTAGCGGAACGAACTGGACCAACATCATATTTACCATTGGTACCGCCAATGATACCACAATAAAAAACGCCCATGAATCGGGTAATACCACCTTCTGCCACAGTTTCGTAAACAACGTCGGCTGATTGAAGACCAGATTGTGGTCTAGAATCTTCATGATTCTCGATCATAACCAAAAGAGGTCTTCTGGTTGACCAAATAGCTTTTTCTTCGGCAGTGTAGAGTTGGCCATTGATAGGACAAACTTCTGTTTTTGGGCCAGTAAAACTTCCGGTTTTAAATCCTGTTTCAGACGTTTCAATTCCGCTTGGAGAAATAGTTTTATGAGACCCGGCTGGAATAAAATAATCAAATAAATAATAGGAGATGCCAGTAAAAAAAAGAAAGGCACCTAAATACCCTATTTTTTGTGCGATGTTTTTATTCATTTAAAAATTAATTTTTAATAGTTTTAACTATAGCGGATTTTTCTTCCTTTGACAAAGTGATATTTTCACCAACTCCATTTTTTATGGGTTTGGCATAAATTCGAGTTATGTCTCGATTATGAAGCGAGGTAATTATGGCCCCAGAATTATTTTTGTCTAGAATAGTTAAAATAAAGCTTTGATCACCGCCAACATCGTCGAACGGATTAAATCTAGTAATGCCTATTTTTAGGTTATTATCTAAATTATTCAAATCTACAGCTTTATTTTTAGAATTATTTTTAATATAAACTATGTAAGTTAGGTAGCCTAGCCACAATAAATTGATTGTTAGTATTAAATAAATTAAGAACGACATCGATTACTAATTGTAGCAAAACAATATGCTATACTGGCGATAGAAATATAAAATGAACGAAAATAAATATATTAAAAAAGATTTATTGAGGAGTTTGGTGTTAAGCTTAGTTTTGATTGCAGCGATAATAGTAATTTATTATCTTAAATATGGTTATTAGAAATTATTATTTTTTAAGGGAGGTGAAAGATTAATGCCAACAATTAAATTTTATAATGTAAAATCACGCAAATCTGTTGAAGTCGACGTAAGTAAAGTTGAAAAAGTTATGTTGAAAAACGGTCGACCAGCAGCTCAAACTATGGATCCTGAAACTGGAACCAAAATGTTTAAAATCTTATCAGCAGCTGACGCAGCTTTATTAAAATAAATAAGCTACAGTTTTGAAATTACTACCCCTCCGAAATTTCGGAGGGGTATTTGTTATAATTACTTATCCTAAAGAGATTGAGGGGCTGACTCCGCAGTTGCGGGGAGGAAAGTCCGGACCACAAAAAGCACAGAACTCAAAAATATAGAGTCCCGAGTGATCGGGGGGCAACGCTACAGAGACGAGAAATATGAAACGAGCATCCTTCTGGTGGAAATCTCAAGATGAAACGTTAATATCTAGCTTTTGAGAGTTTCAGGTAGAGAGAATAGATTGATGGCCTCTAAACAAAATCCGGCTTATCGATGTCTTTGGGATTTTTTTGTTTTAATCTTTTAAAAATCCTCTGAATATTGCTTGAGCAGTTAAGAAAAGTGGTATTGCTAATAAGGCACCACCCATTCCGGCAATTTGGCCACCTGCCGCAATCAAAATAATGGTCATTATTGGATTTAAGCCAATAGTCTTGCTCATAATTTTGGGAACTATAAAATTATTTTCCAATTGTTGAACTAAAACTCCAAAAATAACAGTAAAAAGAGCAATTAATGGAGAAACAGTTAATCCTACTAAGCCAGCAAGAACAGTGGCAATGATGGGGCCGATATTTGGGACAGCTTCTAGAAGACCAGCAATAATAGCCAATGGTACGGCATATTTAAGACCCAAAGCTAGATAACCAAAATATGAAAGAATGCCAATGATGGACATTAAAAGAAATTCAGCACTGACCCAACTTCCAAGACTTACCTCTAAATTATCCATTATTTTTAAAAATCTAGATTTGCCTTTTTCTCCAAAAAAATCATCTCCATATTTTGGAAAATTTTTCTTTTCTAAAAGTAGATAAAAAGTAATTACCAAGATAACTAGTGTAGCAAAAACATTAGAAACTACTGAAAAAACTATTTGGGTAAGATTTGCAGGGATTGTCTCTAGAACCTTTAATTGAGAAGTTAGGTCGATATTGTTCTCGCTAAAAAAACGATTTTCACTAAAAATTTTAATATTTTGCGTAATTTGAGGCAAACTGTTGATTAGTCCGTTTGTTTGTTCGATTAAAATTGGAATGATTCCCGCAATACAAAAAGAAATGACACCAAAAACCAAAATATAAACAATCAAAATGGCAATGATTCTAGGGATTTTAACTTTTTGAAGTTTACAAACTAAAGGATCGATGGCATGCATTAAAACAAAACTGATAAAGATCATGGTCAGGATGCCTCTTATTTGCCAAAAGAAAACTAGGGCTAACAAAAAAAAGGCGGTAAAAACAATTGTTTTGGGAGCGATTTCTATTTTTCTAACTTTCATAATTCATTGTACCATTTGGAAATAGTTTTAAAAATTTTATTTTTAAAATTTGGGGAAGTGATGTCGAAAAAGTGAGCTTTGTTTTTATATCTTGATTTTAAATAAGTTCCCTGGCGACGAGCATCGGAATGTTCAGCGTATTTCCATTTTTGAAGACAATCTTCAATATTTTTTTGATTTTCGAAATATGGCCGGAGACATTGGTAAGCAGCGATTTGAAGACCGGGATCTGACCAAGAATATTTTTTTAGTATTTTTTTTATTTCATCTAAAAAGCCAATGTCTAGTCGTTTTTGGACTCGTTTGTCAATTCGGTCGTAGAGAAAATCTAAGGGTGCAATTAAAGAAATATGAAGAATATTAAAATTATTTTGTCGATTATTATTTAAAGATTTTTTTGAAGATAATTTAATTTCAATTTTACGGGTGAGGCGATAGTGGTTATTTATATCAGAATTATTTAATTTGGAAAAATTTTTGGGATCTAATAATTTATAAATTTTTTGTAATGTTTTGACAGATAATTTTTTGGAAATGAGACGCCAAAGTTTGTTGGGTTTAACGGAAAAAGTATTATATTTGGGATTAATTAAAGAGTCTAAATAAAAGCCACTGCAACCAACTAAAATGGGTAATTTATTTTGTGATTGGATTTTTTTAATAGTTTCCAATCCAATTTTTTGAAATTGAGCAACAGAAAATTTTTGATCTGGATTAATTAAATCGATTAAATGGATTGGGGTTTCACCTGGCTGGTCTTTACCGGTGCCAATATCAAGACCTTTGTAAATTTGGCAAGAATCGATGGAAACTAATTCACCATTGTATTTTTTGGCCAATTTCGACGCTAAATCTGTTTTACCAGTGGCGGTCGGACCGGAAATGATTAGGATTTTATTAAGCATTTACTTGCAGAATTTATACCATTCATCTAAAGGGATTTCTGATTTTTGAATCATTCTTTTTGCATTTTTAGGATAAATTTCTTTATTATTATCAATAACCTGCAAGATTATCCCTTTTTCCTTATTAACAAAAGTCCAATGAGTACCTTTAATGTTTGAGTTTTTAAATCCATTCCTTTCTAAAAAAAGTTTGGCCCTAGATACTTTTATATGTTTCAATCTAGGATCCATATCTTAAGTGGTCTTTAACAGGCAATAGAAAAATTTTTATTATATTGTTGAGTTGTACTTAAGAAACAATTATTGGAAGAATTTATTTCTTTTTTGGAAATAATTTTTTCAATTGATTCTTTTTGCATTTTTTCCCATTTTTTCCAATATTTTTGTGGTGCAGATTTGTTTAAATATGAGTCTGGTAGATTTTCTTTTTTAACAGCTTCTAAATAAGAAGTTGCAGCTTCTTCAATACTTTTTTGTAATTTAACTGGATCTTTACCGTACTCAATTAGATCTAGGTCTAAGCAAACCGCAACAAACTCCCTGCCTTCTTTACAGATCAAGAATCTTAGAAAACCTTGATCTTTATTGTTCATATATTGCATATATAAAGGATATTTTTATTTTTTTAAAAGTCAATAAGGTTAGATATTATACCAAACCAATTAAGTATTGATTTTAAATTCAACGACATCGTCGGGGCGCATGATGTATTCACGGCCTTCATGGCGAAGTTTACCGGCTTCTTTGGCTCCTAATAGTCCCTTATATTGGACAAAATCTTGATAAGAGACAACTTCAGCCATAATAAAACCTTTTTCAAAATCGGTGTGGATT
>Ga0209340_1000781_pt1 | contig 29131 bp, 32 predicted proteins | sample EPASupsiteSAE323_FD_187266 | JGI IMG/M metagenome (GOLD analysis project Ga0209340, IMG submission 187266) | Bioremediated contaminated groundwater from EPA Superfund site, New Mexico - Sample SAE3-23 (SPAdes) (version 2) | ecosystem: Environmental > Aquatic > Deep subsurface > Groundwater >... | reverse complement strand
CCCCCTTGGAGATGCTCCAACCGGGATTTGAACCCGGGTTATCGGATTGAAAGTCCGACGTCCTTGACCGAGCTAGACTATTGGAGCAAAAAAAGCGTCGATTCTCGGTTACCCTTTTGCGGGTCATCTAATAGTGCATTGATAGGTTTATTTTCCCATTGGCTCAGCGCCCTTTTGGGCCAAGCAGGGCCTTGGACAGCTGGGAGAGCACTTTGGCTTCAACCGCTTCCTTGGAGGCCATCTTTCGTCCAGTCATTGCGTCGATTACGACTGCGCCGCTTGACTTGCAGAGTTTCGCATATGCAAGGTACTGCGTGCGCACAGCTTTCTGGAATCCAATGTCTTTTTCGTAGACGTCCTTCTTGTCCGCAAGGTAGGCCCGACCCTTCTTTTTCAGGTTGTTCTTGAATGCAAGCAGGGGATTAACGTCGATTATGAAGGTGGCATCCGGTTGCGGCAGGAGGGCTTCGAGCGTCAAAACCCAGTTGATGAAAGCAGTCTTCTGTGCCGCAGTGCCCTTGATGCGGGCAGACTGGTAGGCGCAGTTTGATGCGGTGTAGCGGTCTACTACGACGTTGAATCCTGTTGCAAGCAGCTTGCGTATCTGGGCAGCGCCTTCGTACTTGTCCTTTGCGTAAAGAACGGCCATCTGCTCAGGCGAGGCTTTCTTTTCCCCGCGAAGGTGTTTTGCGATTTGCCTGCCGGTTGCGGAGGTGTAATTTGGGAAGTGGATGAGACGGGTAGGCCTCTTGGTTTTTTGCAGGAAAGTCACCAGAAGCTCTGCTTGTGTTGACTTGCCGCACCCGTCGATTCCTTCAAAGACTATGAACAGTGGTTTGCTTGCCATGATGAAATTCACTCAGCGTGAAAATATTAATCTCTGGCTACGACCGGTCTCGCAAGCCTAATCTGAAAGCGTCAAGTCAACCGCGCGCTTTGCTATCTTGGACACCTGGCGCGAGGAGAACACGCGCTTTACCGGTATCCAGGAAAAGCTGTCGTGCTCGGAGTTTGTCGGCTTGAGGTTCGCGTGCACAAGGTGCTGCGTCTGTATGGACTTGCCCGGGTCGGAAAGCAGGAACCCCGAAAAGCAGTGGATGTTGAAATTGGTTGCGCGGTCAAAGAAAGACGAGCAGTAGGAAGACGCATAATCGGAAGGCGTTAACCCGGCTTCCTCGAACGCCTCGCGCGCCAGGGCGTTGCGGTAAACGTCCAGGCCGCAGTCTGCGCGGGCCATGTCGCCTTTTTCGACGATGCCGCCAACAAGAGCGAACTGGCCTGCGAGGAATTTCGAGTCCGGCTTTTTCTTTGCAAGGAGCACGAAATCTTCCCTGCAAGGCACTATGGAGGAGGCTATCGAGCTGGATGCGGACTTCTTGTAAAGCGTGAGGACGACCGCTTCGGACGCGCCCTTTGAGTGGAACCTCTGTGCAAACGGGATTATGCCGTCGGCAAGACGCGTCCTGACCAAAGGCCGCGAGAAAGCGGAGCGAATGCGGAAGAGTGTTCGGTCCAAGAAAATCCCAAAATCATAGAATATACGAGAGCGCCGCGCCTGCAAGCGTGATCGTGAAGTTGTCGTCAAATGGTATCGGCAACGACTCCACGATTGCAAGTATGAAGCACAACAGCAGGGCGGTCGGACCAAGGAAGAACACGGACACTATGGATGCTGTGAAGAAGAACGCAATCGATCCTTCCCAGGTCTTTTTTTTATTGTAGAAGATACGGTGGCTTCCCTTCAATCCCACCAGCGTGGACGCGCCGTCGCCGAAGGCAAACACCAGGAGCACTACTACCGCAAAAGTGGCGGTCTTGGAAAAAGAAAGCGCCAAGATAGCGCCGATGAGGAACATCAAAGCGCCGATTCCGGGGATGGTTACCTTGCGCTCCATCTTGGACAGGAAGAAGTCAATGACTTTCTCCTCAAAGCCGGACAGCTTCCACTGGATGAGCACCAGTCCGGCTATGAGCATCACAAAAAGCGCCGCCAGGCCGTCGTCGCGGCCAAGGAAGTAGATTCCGGTTGCTATGACTGCGCCGAAAGTGATGTGGAACAGTTTGCGGTAAAGCTCCTTCATCTTCTCTTCACCATGGGCGCTTTGGCCGGGGGCCTAGAGCTTTGTTTTAATGGCACGACATCGCCTGCTTTTTTGGACTTGCGCATCTGCAGGATGCGCTTCTTCACGAAGCGCTTTACCTTCCAGTGCGTGCGCCTCTTGATTGCGCCAAAGTAAATGAGAAGCTCCTCTGAGATGAAGAATAAGGCAACGCCGAGCCCAGCTCCGGAGGCTACTTGAGCCAACGAATGCGCTCCCCAGTACTCGCGCGAAAAGCCCACTACCAGCGCGGCTGGGAAGAAGAACCAGAATGAGGGCGAGCCGAGCGAGCCTGCTGCGAAGATGAACGCGATTGCAGAGTGCCCTGATGGCATACCGGAATCATCGGGACAGGTTAGCAGGCCGTTGCAGGGCCGGTCCTCGTTGATTGCGTTCTTCAGTAGCGGGATGGTAGGAGTTGCAAGCAAAAGCGCGAGGAATATGGCCTTGCGGTTGTGACAGAACAGCAACGCGGCAAACCCCAGGCAGGCAAGGACAAGGTAAAGGTCTGCGCTCGAGGCGCCTGCGGCAAGGGACATCCAATAAGCACCGGGTTTTGACTGCAATTCGTCGCTACCAATTACTAATCGAGCGGTTTTAATCCCTTGGCAGGCAAAATAAATACCTGCAAAAGCGGGAGGCGCAAAGCACGCCTGCTGGTGCAGAATTTGTTGCCGGGGTAGCTCAGCCTGGTTAGAGCGCCAGACTCATAAAACCTCTGGCCCCACCAAATGCCTATGAAACGAGGCGAGGGCCTGTGGAAATGAAGAGACTTATGGGTGCTTGCCAGCATCGATGGCGTATGATGAGACTCTATGAGTTTTGAGCCATCTGGAGGTCGGGAGTTCAAATCGCCCCCTCGGCACTTCTTTTTTTATTCAACCTGAGGAATAAACTGTTAGTGCCCAGTCCATGAACATCATCGAGCGTGCAAAAAGCCTCTTTGGAAGGAAGGCAGAACAGCCAAGCATAAAACCGGCGATGCCGATTTCCGAACAGCCTAAACCGGTGCAAAAGGCCAATGCAAAACCTATAGACTACGAAAACAAGCCGCCTTTTCTGGGAATTACAAAAGAACACGTGCAGGAGTTCTGCAACAAGGTCGCCAAGGCAAAGGGCAAGGCAATCATCATAGTCCACCCATATTTTGACAGGGGCACGCATGAGTATGAAAAAAACCTTGCTGAAAACAAGGACTATGAAAAGATTGTCAACAGGCTTCTTGCGCAAAAGAACGTGCCAGTAATCATCCTGGAAGAGAACAAGCCGGACAGGATGGCTTCCACAAAATCGGCCCTTGCGGAACTGAAAGCACCAAACCATCTTATCCTCCCCACCGGAGACCGCACGCCGAGGCTCGTCCTGCGGGACGGAAAAGTCGAAGGCGGCCTGTTTACCGCGCCGCAGCAGGATTTCAAGAAACTGTACGGGCTGCTGAAGTTCGCCAAGGTCAGTACAGTTCACATCGGCGGCTTGAACGGCCGCAAGGAAATGGACGCGGCCTTGCGCGACGCAAGCATCGAAAATTACGAGCGGGCGCGCCTGAAATGGCGCGTGCCCATAAAGAAGGGGTACGAAATCGTGAATTGCGTAGGAGACACCTACGCAGGGCTTGTAAAAAACGCGATTGCAGCCGAAAAAAACGGTGAAAAGCCCCTGAACATACGGATAATGAGCCGCGGGACTATGCGAAAGCCCTGGTATTCCGAGGCAAGGGAGCGGCTGCATAAGTAAACAAGAGCAGCCAAGAGACGGAAGTCCTATCTGCTCCTTTTGCAATACTTTTTTGCCATAATCTACCATTTCAGAACCGATGCAAAATGACTCAAACGCGTAAAGACCGGAAGCAGAAAAGGACAGTGCTGGCTTTCTTTGAACAAAAGGACGGCGACTCTCGGTTCATCTTTGAAATAATCGAGCACGACGACAAAGCGGCCCTGAAAATCAAGGCAATCAACGTCGCAGGCGACGAGATGCGCGTGTGCTACCAGGGAACTTGGACGGAAGAGCAGTTCCCTTCCCTGCGGAACAATCTGAACGATGCAGTTGGAAACAAAAAAGACGAAACCCACATTGAAATGTTCAACCTGCAGGTCCCGGCAAAATTTCTTTCAGACTGCCTCGCAGCTTTGGAAAAGAACTTGTCTCTAAAGCAAGCCACCCTGAAAGCCCAAGCCGAAGTTAGTACCAGCAAGCGTCTACGAACGGGGAGCAAGTGGACAAAAGAGGAAGTCGGGCAGTTGAGGATGGAGTTTAGTGAAGGCAAGACCATCCAAGAGATTGCCGAGCTTCATAGGAGAAAGGAGAACGGCATCCGGTTCCGGCTTGTAAAGCACGGGCTTTTGGAGGACTTGGAAATCCAAAAGCAGCTTGAGAAGGTCTCGCGGATTGGAAAAAGGTGGACTGACGAGGAGGACTGCCAACTCAAGGAAGAAGTTGCGCAGGGAAAGACCATCACAGAGATTGCCGAACTGCACAAAAGAAAGGAGCGCGGAATCTGGGTCAGGCTGCTTGAAAAAAAGCTAATTGACGACCCTGAAAGCAGCAAGGAAAAACAGGATTGAAAAATCAATTCCTTATGCTGTGCAACGGAGCTGGAATCCATTCTCTCGGCGCTGCTTTTTTATCCGTAATCAGCGCTTGTACGCATCATCGTGGTGCTCAAGCCTGTCAAAGAGTATGAACTTCTCCTTATGATAGACTTTGAAAAAAAGCACGAAACTTCCCACGTGGACGCGCTTGAAGTCGGAAAGGTCGTGGCGCATGTTCTTGAAGTGGTCGATTGTGGTCTCGTCGTTGAGCTGGGTTATCTGCTCGATTTTCTTGAATACTGCCCGCGTCAGCTCGGGGTTGCGTTTCGCGGCCTTTCCAAGAACCGCCTTGAGCTCGTCAGACAGCGAGAAATTGAAGGGCAAGCGCGTCAGGCCTCGCAGATTTTCCGCAGCTCAGAAAGGCTTGTTGCCTTGAACCCATGCTTGGCTATGTGGGCATCGCAGGACTTTATGACCTGCCGAACGACATCATCCTTTACCTCGGCATCCACAAAATCGCTGCCGTAAAGCTCCGCAAACTTGTCCAGCGCAGCCGCCTTGTCGCGCAGGCCGTACTTTTCCTTGAGCACGCCGAGCACGCGGTTGGTATAGTCCTTGATTGTGAGGTTGACGGTGACGTTTTCCATAATAATATCGCCTAACATAGACTTAGTCAAACTAATTTTAATGCTTTTTGTTGGGGCGATACCGAGAATGCCCCCCTGGCACCGCTTCTTTTATTTCAACCGGAAAGTCACCGAGTGCAACTTCCTCTTTTCGGCGCTGACCACCAGCCTGTGCGTCTTGAGCGGGTCGTAGGGAAGGTCGGGGTGCGAGGCTATGTGGGCGGAATTTATCCAGTCCTCGGCGCCTGCGATGTTTCGGATTGCGCGCACGCTTGCATCCGGAAGCTTGCCTTCGGGAGACAGGCGATTGGCCCTAATTTCGCCCAATATTGCGCGAGCGACCGTTGGATGGATATGTTCTCCGGGAAGGAGGTATTCCGGCCTTTCCTCGAACGGAACTTTCTTGGGCATTAAAATCACCTGAAAAATCTAATTCTTTATGCTGTGCAACGGAGCTGGAATCCTTCCTCCGCGCGTGACGAAGTTGGAGGAGCTTTTCTTGCTCATCCTGATTATCGTTGCCTTGCCAAAGAGTCCGCCGAAGTCCACGTCGTCGCCTTCCTTGCCGCCAGGCACCGGAATGAGGCGCACGCCTGTGCACTTGTTGTTCATCACGCCTATTGCCATCTCGTCAGCCATCACGCCTGCGATGGTTTCCCAGGGAGTGGTGCCTGGAATTGCAATCATGTCAAGGCCAACCGAGCATACTGCGGTCATTGCTTCAAGTTTGTCAATCGAGAGCGAGCCGTCCTTTACTGCCGCGTTCATGGCCGAGTCCTCGCTAACTGGGATGAAGGCGCCAGAATACCCACCAACTCGGCTTGTTGCCATCGCCCCGCCGGTCTTGACGGCATTTGTAAGAAGGTAGAGCGTGGCAGTAGTGCCGTGCGCACCTGCGCACTCCACTCCTATTGCCTCAAGGATTTCCGCAACCGAGTCAGTTGTCTTGTCAGTAGGAGCAAGCGAAAGATCAACAGCACCAAGAATAGTGCCTAACTTTGCTGCAAGCTCCTTGCCGACCAACTCGCCTGCGCGCGTAATCTTGAACGTGATTTTCTTTATGGTCTCGGAGACTTCGGTCGCATCCGCGCCCGCATCAAGCGCGGCAACCGCATTCTTGACCACGCCCGGACCGGAAATTCCCACATTGATCGTGGTTTCCGCACCGCCGTAGCCGTGGAATGCGCCTGCCATGAATGGGATGCCTTCTGGCGCGTTGCACATCACTACGAATTTTGCCGCTCCAAAGCCCTTCTGGGACTTGGTTGCCTCGGCAATCTCCTTGACTTTCTGTGCAGCCAAGTTGATTGCATCAAGGTTGATTCCAACAGACGAGTTGCCCACGTTGAGCGAGCCGCACACGCGGGAAGTCTGGGAGAACACTTTCGGAAGGGACTCCAAAAGCACTTCGTCGGAGTGCGAAAGCCCGGACTGAACCATTGCGGAATATCCTCCGATGAGGTCAATACCGAGCTCGCCAGCAGTCGTGTCCAAGGTTTTTGCGACTTTGAGCGCGATTTTGGCGCCTTGCGAAACGTCGGATTTTGCAACTGCGGACGCCATAACAGTTGATATCGGAGTAATGGAAATGCGCTTGTTGACAATCGGAATCCCGTATTTTCGCTCTAGCTTCTGCGCTTCCGGAACCAGGTTTTTTGCACAGGATAATAGTTTTGCGTGTATATTCTCGCAAAGCTCGTCCTCTTTCGGCGAGGAGCAGTCGGAGAGGTTGACTCCGAGGGTGACGGTGCGTATGTCGAAGTTCTCGCGGCTGACCATGTTTATTGTCTGGAGGATTTCCTCGGAAGAGAATCTCATAAAGCATCATTTTCCAAAAGCGCCAATCCTAGACGCGGTGCATGTACTCGAAGATGTCCTTGTGCTGGATGAGCACCTGCAGGCCAAGCTTCTTGCCCTCGCCTGCAAGCCTCTTCTGCAAAGTCTCGAAGTCGCACTTTGCGTTGCTGATGTCAACTAAAAGCATCATTGCGAACATGTCCTGCATTATGGTCTGGCCGAGGTCTTCGATGTTTACGTTGTTTTCTGCAAGCACGCGCGTCACACCCGCGACAAGGCCGGTGCTGTCCTTTCCGAAAGCCGTGACTACTGCCAGTTCCTTTGCCATAAGTTCCCCAACTCGCATTGAATGTAAAACGGATATTATTCAGAGGCCAAAAGAGGCATAAATAGCCCTCAGCAAGAACGCCAGATTCAGGACAGCTCGACGATTTGCGGGAGCTTGCCGGCCATTCCAATTTTTTCCCTGCGGATGATGAGTGCGCCGCGGACTCCGGGCACGCTCAGGGCGAACTTCAGGGCTGCCTCGATGTCCGCTTCGCCGTGCACGCGGTTGCAGGTGGCGGTTGCGACTGCGTCCGCAAGCGAAGCTGAATCGGCGACTATGGTGGCGGCATCCGCGTCTCCAAAGCTCAGCGAATGCCCCACGGTGCCCGAACTCGTGCAGATTCCAATGGGAGAGTCCTGTGGCAACACCCTGAAAGCCAGCTTTTTGGAAAACTGCGAGCTTCCTGCAAAAATCGCCACGCTGACCGGCTTTGACTTTGCGGCCACGTAGATATCGCCGCCATTTTCGACTATCACGTCGTCCTCAAGCCCGGCAAGCCCTTCACCGATGCGGTCTGCAATCGCGCCTGCGACAGCGGCGAACGGCCCAACTCCGGCCTTTGCCGCAGAGTCTGCCATGCTTTGCACAACTTTCTTTTGCGAGTGGATGGGAAAGGGGGAAAGCGAGTGGCGAAAAAGCGGGTTTACAGCGATTTGCTCCTCGATGTCGCACCGCTCGGACAGCAGGATGCCGTAGGCTAGGGCCACGCTCTCGCGCTTTTTGACCTTGAGCACTATGTTCGATTCCTTGGCTTGCAGTCGGTACATACGCTCGCGCTCTTTTCCTTGAGGACCTTCGATTCCGAGGTCAATGCCAGGCGCTCAACAGGCGCGGAGAGCAAAAACTCTCCGGACAATATCCATTGCTTGAGCTCCTCGGTGATTTGCCGGGCCTTTGCGGGAATGCCTCGCGGCTGCGCGCTCACGGTCTTTCCATTCACTTCGATGCTGCCGGAGTTGAGCTCGGCATAGCTTACCTTGGAAAGCACCGGCCTGTTCCGTTGGCCGGTACTGTAGTCAATGACTTCGGTGAAAATCTCGCTGTCGCGCACCGCGGTGCTTTTGGCCAGCCCCTCGTCAAGTATGGGAATCGGAATCCCGATGCCCACGTAAAGCGAGGTGCCGTAGCCTTTCAGCGATGCGCCCCGGAGGTATTGCGAATTCATCTTCTTGAGGTCCCCGCGCACGCTGAGAGTCCCAAAGCCGCTTTCTGGAGAGTGCTGGGTTCCCTCGCCGATTACGTAGCCGGTACCGCCTCCGAGGAAAATCCTGGTCCCCAGGCCGATGGTGCGGTAGGTCGGGTCGTTGCACAGCGGGTTGATTTCGCCTGCGCCCGCGTAGGTAGCGTTCCCAAGACTTGGCAGGAGGTTTCCCATGTAAGTCCATATTGACCTGTCGGAAGTGTTTACTGCTGCGGAATACTTCTGGTAGCAGTTGCGCGGGTTCAGCAACGCCGCCTGGTTCAGGTCGTTTATCCCGACCCACGTGTCAATGCTCTTGCGCGGGTAGCAGTCGGTGCCGTAGGAAGTTGCCTTGAGCTCGACTTCCTTCCCGCTAACAAGGTCCTCGATGACGTGGCCGCCGCCGTAGGAGAAGCTCTGCTTTTCGCTCATTTGGGTCGCTCCGAGGTAGGCATCCACTGCTGCGATGCCGGTGTATGCCTCGACGTCGTTGAGCCATACTTTCTGCATCTTGATGGGCGGCTCTGCGTGGCCGAAGTTAAGGAACGCGCCCGAGCTGCACATTATGCCGAACGTGCCTGTTGTGACGACGTCAATTTCCTTTGCCGCTTTCTTCGCGCCGTTCTGCGCAACGTATTCTTTCATCTGCATCGCTGTGAGGACAACCGCGTCGCCATTCTTGATTTTTTGGTTGATCTCTTCCACAGTCTTTGTCATTTTTCTCAAGTCCTCTTTTTCGCTTCCGCTAGGGAAGGTTGTTGATCGTATTGATGGGGCGGGTTGATGCTGGCCGCTGCTTGGATGCAGTAGTCTTTTCGGAGGCGTTCTTGTCCAGATTTTTTTCCAACCAAAAACACCTCCATAAATCAAATGGTCCTGGTTGCAGCAAGCCCTTGGGGCAGCGCTGCTACGGACTTTGCCGGGTAGATGATGGATCCTTGGCAGTCAAGGCTTTCGCTGTTGTGACTGATTATGCGCAGCGAAGTCGGAAAGACCAGGTGCGGAAGCGCAGCTGGCGCTATCAACGAACGGCATCTGCTCTCGACGCCATGGGAGAATTCGTGGCAGCTGCTGCGAAGCTCGTCCACGCTTGACTCCTTGACTTTCTTGCCGCCCACGTAGAAGCCGTCAACGTTGGTGACTTTGACTATCTCATCCGCTTCAAGGCACCTTGCGAGCACGAATGCGGTTACGTCGCTGCCGCCGCGTCCAAGCGTGGTAATCTTGCCTTCGTGCGAGCGGGCAACGAACCCCGGAATCACCGGAATCATGTAATCAAGGCAGGGCTCCACCAGGCTCCTGCAGAGTAGGCGCGTGCGCTCAACATCAACTGCTGCCGAACCGTAATGCGAGTCGGATACGATTGGCCACTCTCCTCCGGTAGGGTCGTAGAGTTTGCTCTGTACGTCTGCGCTGACCAGCGCGGAATGCAGAAGAGCTGCCGAGAGCCGCTCGCCGTAGGACAGCGCGACGTCCCAAGCCTGGGGCTTCGAATTGCCGGAGCTTGCCAGCTGCGTAAGCTGCGACACTATGGAGTCAGTAGAGCCGCCCTGTGCTGACACTACTGCGACAACGCGGTTGCCGCGTGCAAAGTCGCTTGCAAGAAGTGCTGCTGCCTTCTGCACAAGCGCAGGCGTAGACAGGCTCTTGCCGCCGAACTTGACTATGCGTAGGATGCTCTTGCTCATTCTAGACCGAGCCTCTGGAGCGCGCGCCATATGGCCATGCGCGAGCAGGAGAACTCCGACTCGAGCTGCCTGCATGAGTAACCCGCCTGCCGGAACTGGACAAGGCGACCTATGTCCTCGCCTTCAAGCTTCGGGTATCTGCCCCTGTGCTTGGAGTCTACTGACACGCTGTAAACTGACGACATTACCAACTTTCACCACCGATGTTTTTCCCCTAATCTCAAAATAAGCGGCGGCCTTCAACCGATTTGGGTTGTAATTCTTATTGAAGGCCGCAGGAGGGGATGATGGTTGCCATTGCGCAGGCTACGGAGACCGAAATCGGAAGGTTGCCGGAATGCCTGAGCGCCATTATTATCTAATAGATAGAATTCATCTGGCAGTATAAAAAACAGCGTCACGGAATGCCCGCAGAATATAAAGGGTATAAAAGCATTGGACGCGTTCGCCGCGTTGCTGCAGCAATATCGCGCCCAAAACCGGTTTTTATTGGGGCGCGGAATAATAGTAGAACGTGATTATTTTGGCAGACCAACCGACTGCACCGCAGTCAGCAACCACGCAACCCGTTGCAGCAGCGAAGGCGCCGGACGCCAAGGCGGAAGGCGCACAGCAGGCAAATGCGCAGCCCGCAGCAGACAAGGTACAACCGGCACAGCAGGCAAATGCGCAGCCTGCCGAAGCGTCAAAGGCGGACACGACCGTGAAAAAGAAGCCCACTGCCGAGCGCTGGATAGCATACGCAGTAACACTTGAGAAGCAGGGCAAGCTCAACGAGGCTCTGGCGGCGTACAACAACGCGCTTGAAATCGAGCCGTCCAACATAGTCGCAATCGAGGCAACTGCGGCGGTACTCCTTGGCGCCAAGAACTACCAGCAGGCGGTGCATTACTTCTACCGCGCGCTTGACGTGAGCGGGGACAACATATTCGCGCTAAACGGCCTGGGGCTGTGCTTCCTCAAGCTTGGCAGGTTCAATGACGCGATGGACTGCTTTTCGCGCATACTTGAAATCGACCCGGAAAACGCAAACGCACTCATCAACAAGGGCATCGTATTCAAGGAGCAGGACCGCACCGAGGACGCCATACTCTTCTTCGACAAGGTCCTGAAAAAGGACCCGGATGACGAGTACGCGCTCATGAGCAAGGGCAACGCCCTGGCCCAGGCAAGGTATTTCGAGGATGCCATAGTCTGCTTCGACAAGGCGATAGAGATAGACCCGACCAACGCGCTTGCAATCTACAACAAGGGCGAGGCGTACAAGAACCTGGGGAAGGTTGACACCGGAAACGAGCTCATCGCGGATGCGGTGAAGATGAACCCGGGGATAAAGGTCGAAATCACGAAGAAGAAGGGGAACTCGGTATTTGCGGACTTTAAGCTGATGATTGAAGAATTCGGCCAGAACTTCTGGCCAAAATGAGACGGACAGGCAAAATGTAGTATCTAGGTGACCTGCGACACGCACAGGTCCATCTGTCCTGCGCTCCCTTCGATGTTTCCTGCGGTTGCGGACTTGGTTATCTTTATCTTGAACGCTTGGTTGCCCTCGGACAGGCGCTCGAAAGTGGCGAACATGGCGTTGTCGTACGCACCCGAGCTTGCATAGGTCATCTCGTTGCATTCTGACGCGCTTATTGCTCTGCCCTGTACCTTTGACGGGCATACGCTTTCGGATATCTTGCCATTGCAGATGGCTGATGGGTCGATGTTCAGCCGCAAAGACTCCGAAAGCTCGATGCACACGCTTGAATCAATGAGCGGCGCAAACACCCCATCCTCGTCATTAGAGCCCAAAGTATACGTCAGCGGCTCGATTATCCAGCAGCCGCCGCCGTAGTTGCCTGAGCAGCGCGAGCAGTACTTCTGGTTGGTATAGTGGATTACGCGCACCGCCTCCACTGAACGGCCGGTGCAGCGTTCCATGGTGTAGTCCACAAGCTTGGAGGTGCCCCACGAGCCCATGGCCACTTCCTGCATTGCCTCCTGGAGCCGCTCGTTCTGCGTCTTGAGCCGGTACTCGCACTGGGTGTCGCTTATGTTGTTGTACAGGTAAAATGCAAGGCTCATGCTCAGGGTCATTATGATTACGGCTATGAAAAGCTCTATTGGCGCGGTCATCTGCCCGCGCTTTCTGCGAGAATGCATGTCCAGCACGACCCCCTAAAAGAGCCCCAGCGCAGCGCGGACGTAATCCGTGCCGTAGCCGAGGTTGGTCTGGGAGGTTTCCGCTGCGGAAGCAAAAAGGGGCTTGATGAGGGTGATGACAAGGACTGCGGCGATGATGACCACTACTATCATGTACACGCCGCTCCAGTCACCGCGCCTCATATTCAACACCAAAAGCCTAGCTGAGGCCGCAGTCGCTTTCGGCCTGCGACCGGATGCCCCTTGAGCCGGTCAGGGTCTGGCCGATGCCGACGACGTACTCGCTGTTGTCGTCGTTGAAGCACACCACTATCGCCACGGCAATGTTTTCATTGCAGATGATCTTATTATCCTCGACAGTCAAGGGCGTGTCCGTGCCGCTTGAGCAGACGTTGTCGTCGTAGCATATGAACTTGATTGCATCCGTGCTGATGGGCGCAGTGCCCTTTGCGGTTGCCTGGTAGATTGAATCGCCCTTGCTGAACTCCACGTTCTCCTTCGGCTCAAGCCCGAAGCCGGACTGCTGGACCTTCTTTACAAGATCGGGGATTACGTCCTTTGCCTTGGCGCCGAAGCCGCCGATTCCTCCGAGGAACCCGAGCAGCATGCCCAAGATTGCAACTGCAACGATGACGCTGATGACAAGCATCATAGTGTCAAAAGCCTGACCGCGCTTCATTTCCATCCCTCGCAGTTTCATTTCCATCCCTCGCAAAAATTATGCTTTACTAGAACCAATCAGATTACCCAGAAGCGGTTTAAAAACGTCTCTTCCTACCACATTCCTATGGTACTGGAGTTTCGCAAGGACCCCATCAAGGGAACGATAGTGGTTGTTGCCAACGAGCGCGCGCTGCGGCCGCTTGACCCGTCGGTGTCCTGCCCGTTCTGCAAGGGAGCGGAGAAAGTCACGCCGCCTACAAAACTTGCCCTGCCTTCGGAGAAGAACTGGACGATCCGGTGCTTTGACAACGCATTTGCAATAGTAAAGCCGCGCGGCGTGTTCAAGCCTGAAAAGAAGGACGACTTCTTCTACACATCACCAGCGTACGGCGAGCACGAAGTCATAGTCGAGACTCCTGACCACCACCAGCTGTTTTCCGACATCAAGGACCCAATGCACCTTGCGATGATTTTCAAGGCATACCAGCAGAGGTATGCGACGCTTTGCAAAAAGAAGGGCACAAAATACGTGCACCTTTTCAAGAACCACGGCAGGCTCGGAGGCGCGAGCCTGGAGCACGAGCACTCGCAGATTATTTCGCTGCCATTTCTTCCCGCACTAATCCAGTCCGAAATTGACAACGAACGCGAGTACAAGAAAAAGACCGGAAAGTGCATAATTTGCGATTTATTAGAGAGGGAAAAGCAGAACATCGTTATTCAGAACGAAAGCTTTGCAGTTATTTGCCCGTCTTTTGCGCGGTTCCCGTTCGAGACATGGATTATCAGCCTGGAGCACAAGAAAAGCATCACCCAGTTCTCGGAATTCCAGGGCGGCCAGTTCATGCAGGCGCTGCGCACCATAGTTGAAGCTGTTTTCCGGGTTTCCCGCGACTACAACGTAGTCTACCACAACGGCGTCGAGGGCGAGGACTCGCACTTCCACGCCGAGATTTACCCGCGGCCGAACGTCTGGGCGGGCCTGGAACTTGGCACTGGAGTCATAGTCAACACCAAGACGCAACAGGAAGCCATTGCCGCACTGTCGTGCTCGCCGCTGGGAACGTGTTGGGTAAGGCCTGCGGCGCAAAGCAAGGCGAAAGAAAAGAAAGCTAATGCTGGCAAGAAAAAGAATAAATAGGAAAAGCGGCAACACGGTAAAAGGGCGAAACATCTTTTCGCCAATCACACCATATCCGCCTGCCGAACACTTAACTTATCCCAAGCATTGTCAGCGTGCCGCGGCCAAGCAGAAACAACCCGATGAGCGAAGCTGCCCCGCCTATTGCAGCTGCGTTGAGCAAGAACACTATTCCGAAGACTATGTCCCCTCCGCCGTAGAACCACTTTCCGCCCTCAGAGTGTGCCATGAAAACCAACTACATTGACATTGCGATGCTTGCCAGGGTCATCCCGCCGCGCACCATCATCACGGTTGCGACTATGTCTGCGTAGCCGCCCGGTATCGAACCTGCTGCGGCTAGGAGGATGAGGCCGAACACGATGTCGGTGCCACCGTAATAGATGCGGCTTATGAAACCCATTTGCAAAACCAATCGGCCTTCGGAAACAAACGGAAGTATGCTGCAAAAAAGTGAATTTGCCTGAACTGCCGCGCCAAAGGCTGAAAAAGCGATATACAGTTATTTGGAAGCGGCATAATAAATCAGACGCAGACCGACAGGTGACGTAATTGGACTTTATGAGTTTGGCCCTTCTTGTTGTAAGTTTTGTGGTGCTGGTCAAAAGCTCGGAAGTGTGCGTGAGAAACCTCGCGGCCCTTGCGCGCTACCTTTGCCTTTCCGAGTTCGCAATAAGCTTCATAGTGGTAGGCCTAGCGTCCGTGCTCCCGGAACTTTCGGTTGCGACTGTTGCCGCTGCGGAAGGAAGCCCGGATATGGCCATTGCAGTTCTCTTTGGCTCGAACATTGCTGACTTTACGCTCATCCTGGGCTTGCTGGCGATTTATGCCCGCGGCTTGAAAGTTGAGTCCAAGGTAAGGCACGGCTCAAAGACGCTGCTTGCGCTGATGGCCCTGCCGATTGTTCTTTTGATTGTTGGAAACGGGCTGTCCAAACTTGATGGCTTGATTCTCATTGCCGCGTACTTCTATTACCTGCGCAAGATAATCGGAAGGCACGACGGGCTTTCGAACGCGCTTTGCAACATCTCAAACAACAGGCACGATTTTGCAAAGCATATAGTAATCGGGATTGCCGCGCTTGCAGTACTTTTCGTCTCAGCAGGCGTCGCATCGGACTCCGCGATAAAGATTGCAACGGACATCGGGCTGCCTGCGGTGCTCATGGGCCTGATAATCGCGCTGGGCACCTGCGCGCCCGAATTCACGCTTGCGGTGCAGGCGATTAGAAAAGGGCACTCGGAGATGGGCGCTGGCGACATCGTGGGCAACATCGCAACCGACGCCACGCTCAGCATAGGCATAGTCGCGCTCTTGTCGCCGGTTGCGCCGGCGTTTCAGGCAGTGGCGTTGAGCGGGTTCGTGATGGTTGCTGCTGGCGCGCTTGCAATCCACTTCATGCAGAAGGGAAGGAAAATAACGCTCAACGAGGGCCTGGCGCTGGTGTTCGTCTACATAGCATTCATAGCATTCCAATTCGGAACGCAGGCAAGAATCATTACATAGTATAGAGGGGTAAACATGACTGAAAGCCCGCCAAGAATAGCCTCCCGTTACGACAACCTGACCACGCCGTCTTCCAAGTACTCGTACTTCACGTTCGACGAGAACGTCACAGTAGTAATACCCTGCTACAATGAGGAGCACACGGTCGGAAACGTCGTGGCGGCTTGCAAAAATAACGTGCTGGTCGACCAGATAATAGTGGTTGACGACGGCTCAACTGACGAATCCGCAAAACAGGCTCGGAAGGCAGGCGCAATCGTGGTGCGCCACCCGAAAAACATGGGAAAGGCCCACGCAATCAAGACCGGCGCGTCGAAGGCCACCAACGACATAATAGTATTCATCGACGCGGACCTGAAGAGCCCCGTGGTGGACATCATCGACCGCCTTGCCCTTCCAATCCTTGAGCGCACCACGGACATCACGAAGGCGCGCTTTGCGCGCTCGCAAGGCAGGGTCACCGAGCTTACCGCAAAGCCCCTGCTGAACATACTCTACCCGGAAATCAGGCTTGACCAGCCCTTAAGCGGCCAATTTGCGATAAGAAAGTCGCTGCTTGACCGGATCGAGATTGCGGAAGGCTGGGGGATTGACGTGGGCATCGTCATAGACGCGTACGCGCTTGGCAAGGAGATAGTCGAAGTCGACATCGGAAAGCTTGAGCACAAGCACCGCACGCTGGAGCAGCTTGCCACCACGTCTGCGGACGTCACGCGCACGATACTGCAGAAAGCGGGGCTTGTTGCGGAAAAGAACTCGCTAATCGCATTCGACTTCGACCGCACGCTGGTCAGGGAAAGCAGTATCGGTTTTCTTGCGCAGAAGCTCGGTCTTTCGCACGCGCTTTCCAACATGCGGAAAAGGCACGCGGATGGCGAGATTAACGAACGACAGCTGTGCGAAAAAATCGCGGCATCCCTCAAGGGCGTGAACGCGAACACATTCTCCACCTACGCAAGGCAAATCGAGCCCTCACACCTTGCACGCGAAACCCTCGGCTACCTGAGGCGCAAGGGATACAAAGTCGTGGCAGTGTCATTTGCGTTCAAGAGGACCATATTCGGCGTGTTCGGACAGAACGCCTTTGATGAGGTAATCTGCCCGGAGATGGGACAGAAAGACGGCATTCTCGACGGGAAAGTGAGGATTCCAAAATACCATTCCGAACGGTTCGTCTTCAACAAGGCAGCTGCACTGCAAAGCCTTATGAAAAAATACAACGCCCCAAGGAACAGGACTGTTGCAGTCGGAGACTCGGCAAGCGATGAGGAGATGTTCGCGGCAGCCGGAAGGTCTGCCTGCTTTGGGTCGAACGGCATAAAGGCAGACTACAGGATTTCCGCGCTTGCGGAAGTAATCCTGATAGCCCAGCAATCCCAAAGGGAAGCTACGCTTTGAGCTTTCCGCGGGCGAACTTCTCGTTCCCGCCGCCCACTCCACGTTCCTTGAGCAGGCCAATTGCATCCTTCCCGCTCTCCGCATCAGCTGCGCAGACCAGGTAGCCGTCCTTGTTTGAAAGCGCTGCGGCCCAGCCTTTGTTACCTGCGATTGCGACTGCAATCTTCTCAATGACCTTGGAATCGTAGTCCAGGTCCTTTGAATCGACAAAGCGGAAGACGTCGGTTCCTGCTGGCGCCTTCTTCTGCGCTGCAATCATAAGCGACACTGCTTCGGAGTACGCGAAACGGTCAACTAGCGCGTCAAGGGACTTCCCGCGTAATTTCCACTCGTCAAAGAGCTTGGTGGCAGCAACGGGTATTGCCTCGATGCTTGTTGCCGAGAAGACCTTGTTGGTCTCTGAAAGGATTTTCTCCAAACCCTCGACGTATTCAAGCGCGCGCTGGCCGGCCTTGTAGTGCAGCCGCACTACCCCGTCCTGGATTTGCTCTGCCTTGGTAATCTTGACAAGCCCAAGCTGTGCGGTGTTTGAAAGGTGCGTGCCTCCGCAGGCCTCGTAATCAAGGCCCTCGGCTGCGACAACGCGGATTGTTTTTCCGATTGCGCCGCCTCCCTGGTAGAGCCGGAAGCCGTGCTTTTCCTCCGCCTGGCCGCGGTCAAGGAACTCGCAGGACACCGGGATTGCCTGCCTGACTGCCTCGTTTGCGTATTTTTCTATGAGTGCAAGTTGTTCGGGGGTCGGCTTTTCGTAGTGGGTCATGTCCACGTGCGCGCCTTCCTCGTCCTTGAAGCTTCCTGACTGCCAGATGTGCTTGCCAAGGGCCTTGCGGCTGGACGCGATGATTATGTGTGTGGCAGTGTGGTGCGAGGAGATTTCGTTGCGGCGCGGCCGGTCAAGCTTTACCGTGACAAGCTGGCCAGCTGAGAACTTGGCTGCGTCAGCTTTGTTTGCAAGTATGTGAAGAACCACTCCGAAGAGCTTCTGGCAGTCCGCAACCTTGGCCTGCACTGCGCCTGCGACTATTGAGCCGCGGTCCGCGCTCTGTCCGCCGCCTTCGGGGTAGAGGATGGTGCGGTCAAGCACGATTATGCCCTTGGCTGCGTCAATTGCCACAATCTTTGCCGTAAGCTCGTCGCGTTCGGGGTTCTCGTAATAGGAAAGCTCGGTCTTTGCAAGTGCGGATACGTCAAGGGTAGTTAGGTCCTTCTTGGAAGAGTGCGCCTCCATCTGGTGGCGGCTGGTCACGGCCTTGTAGAAGTCTGCAGGGATGCTTACTTCTGCATTCTTTTCAGCAGCTGCTTTCTCCAAAAGTTCGGGAGTAATCCCTTGGCTTTCGTAGAGCGCAAGCATCTTTTCTGTTGTGATTGGCTTACCCGCTGAGACGATGTCCTGGCTTGCTTTCCACGCCTTGGTCTTGCTTTCGCCGTACTTGCGCTTTTCAACTGCAAGAATCTCGTGGATTTCATCCAGGTTCTCGGACAGCTCGGGGAATAGCGGCTTTAAGTCCTCGGCGTGCATTTCGCAGATGTCAACCAAGTCAAAGTCGAAATTGTAGTCGGAGATGAACGAGAGTGCGCGGCGCAGTATTACGCGCAGGTTGTAGCCTCCTGCGGTGTTGGATGGTATTGCGCCGTCGGAGAGCGCGAACAGCAGGGTGCGCGAGTGGTCCGCAATGGCGTAGATTCCCTGCATTGGAAGGATTGATTTCTCCAAGTCCTTGACAGTAGTGCCGAGCATCTTTGCAATGCGCTCCTTTTCAGCACCCATGTTGAGCATTGTCTCAACATCAAGAGTTGATGAGAGCGAGGCATACTTTTCAAAAAGCGCAGTGTCCATGTTGAGCCCGGCCTTTCCTTTCATGAAATCAATTTCACGCGGGAACACCGAATCGTATGCGGTAAGCGTGCCGTTGTAGAACCACAAAAGGCGCTCGAATCCCCAGCCAACGTCGATGACCTTGCTTGGAAGGTCAACTACCTTGTTTTCGTAGTACGTGTACTCGGTAAAGACGCTGTTGACAAGCTCTGCTCCGTGTGAGAACGACTCGATGCAGGGGCCAAGCGTGGAAAGGTCGGGCATTGCCCACAAGTCCTCGCCATAGACAATCTCTTCCTTTGGAATCTCAAGGCACTGCGTAAGGTAATCGTAATTGTATTGAATGCACTGGTCTTTCCAATAGGCGCGCTTGTCGTTGGGATAATCAAACGAGTGCTGGCCAGCCATCATGAATGACGAGAAGTGCCTGCCGGTCACGCCGATGTTCGCAATGTCCGGGAATCGAAGGCACACCTGAGGCACTACTAGAGGGTTTGCAGGGTACTCGAAGGTCATCTTCCCTGCTTCGAGCCGCTGGAAGTCAACTATTGAGGCGATGTTGAAATAGAGGTCGTCGCGCCACCTGCAGATTACGGGGTAGCGCGGCACTATCTCGTGGCCGTTCTTTTTCCAGAAATCGGCGAACTTGTTCCAGAACTCGACGTAAGTCTCCTTGCGCGGGTTCTTGCGGAAGAACGAGTAAGGCTCGTGGGACGAGTCACCGCAGTCTTCCTTGTCTATGCTCCAATAGCCCTTTCCGCACTTGGGGCACACGCGGCGCTGGAAGCCCTCCTGCTCAAAGAGCGGGACTTCGTAATACTTCTTGTAGTCAACCGCGAACTGCTTCTTGAGGTCTTCCTTTGTGACTGCCATTGAAATCAAATCCGGAGATGCTAGATAAATCTTGAGCCAATCATCGAAAAATATACTAAGGAATTGAACCGCCAAAGGCTAAAAAGGCGACGAAGGCGGTAAATTTCCCAAAGAATCAAAAACCGGTTTTCTTGCGCACCAATGCAAGGAACTCGCCTGCCGCAATTATTGCGGACCGGACGTCCTGCTGGCTTATCGTACCGGGCTCGTCGTAAACAGCGCGGTGCCTTTTCCTGCGCATCGAGTCGAAAAGGGCGATGTTGCCGCGTTCGCGTCCTAAGGTCGCCTCGACGAAACGAACAACAGCCACGTGGCCGGTCTCGCCTGTTGGCCTGTACCCTTTCGAGAGCATCCACGCACGGCCAGCCTGCAACAGGGCGTTGTAGGCGATGTTAAACGCCCAGTCCGCGTCCGAAGTCTCCTTGGCAACGGACAGGTCGCGCTCGGCAAGCCTAATGCAGTTTCCTGTTTCCTGGCTTGTCGCGTCGAACGGGGTTATGAGCCCCTGCTGCAGCAAGTCGTCCACTCCAGTCATCTTCGCCAACCACCATCAGCTTCGGCTCGGCCATCACGCGGGAAATGAAGGCGTTGCCTTCCGCAAGTCGTCCCGCAAACTCCTTTTCGGAGAACGCGGAAAAGCTCACTTGCCTTCCCAAAAGCCGTTCTGCCTCGGAAAAGGCCTTTGCAAGGGTCTCTGCCGGCGGAGTCCCGATTACCATCACGTCAATGTCGCTTCTTGCGGAGTCGGTGCCTTTGGCCACCGAACCGTACACAAAGCACGTCTTAATCCGCGAGACTTTGCGTAACGCTTCCTGCAGAAGCCCCGGAACCGCGTCCTTTTTGACGAGCGCAAGAAGCTGTGCAGAAAAAGGGTTTTCCGCCGCGGGATAGAAAAACCTTTGGCAACCCTCTTTCCGCGATTCGAGGATGCCAGCACGCACCAGCATGTCAAGCTCGCGCTTTGCAAGTATTGGCGCAACGCCCGCAAGCCGCGCCGCCTGCCGCAGGTATACGCCCTCCGGGTGCAACGAAAGCACGCGAAGCACCGAAAGCCGCGACTTGGAGCCAAACAAAGGTTCAAGCATATAATAAATATATACGAGAGTAAATATAAATTATACTCTTAGGAGAGATTTGACTGCTGGGCTTAAGAAAGATAGGCAATTGGCAGTTCAGGTCGAAAGGTCAAAGAACGCAGCACCATACGCCTCGAATGCTTTCTTGAGGTTTCCTGCGCTCATCTTGATTGCAACGGTATTCTGCCCTGCAGCAAACTCAAGAACCTTGTTCTCGTCTGCAAAAAGCGACTTGTCCGCAAGAACCGAAATCTTGGGAGTGTGGCCGAAGGGAGGGACTCCACCCGGAGCGCAACCGGTAAAGGACTCGATTTTGTCAAAAGCACAGAGTTTTGTCTCGTCAGCCTGAAGGATTGCCTTGAGCTTCTTCAAGTCAAGCTTGCGGTCGGCGCGTATTGCTGCACAGACGGTGAACGATTTGTCCTTCCTGCGGAATTCCACTACCAGCGCCTTGATTGCGTCCGAAAGCGCAAGGTTCCTCACACGCGCCGCGTCCTGCGCGGAAAGCACGGGCTCGTGCTGGATTTTTTCATAAGGTATCGAGTGCGAGTCCAGGAGGGAAGTGATGATTTCGGTTTCCTTTTCGGACAAGCAGCATGCACCAGTTGGAAAAAATGAGAAGAAAAACGTTTGAAAAAGTGAAGAAAAATAAAAAATTGAAAAAAAGAAAATCAAAATGGAAATAAAAAAAATTTGGGAAAGGAAAAGAAATTATCTCTTGGGCTTTCCTTTTGCCTTGCTGGACTTTGCAGCTGCCTTCTTCTCTTCCTTCTTCTTCTTGCGGTCCTCTTCGGATGCCGGAGTGAAGCCAGAGTCTGCAAGGGACTTTGCGCCTTCCTTGGTAATCTTGGCGTTGACCTGAGCAATTGTCTCGGAAATGGTGTTTCCTACGACGTTGCGCTTCTCGCGCGAGCCCTTGGTGACCTTGCGGATTCCAGTGCCGCCTGAGAGGAACGCCAGAATCTTGTGAACTCCGACTATGTCCTTGCGCATCGGGAAACCAGCCTTGTCGGTTCCGCCGGTGATTGTGAGCTCGTAGCCTTCAAGCCCGATTATGGAGCCTTCGACTTTGTCGCCTATCTTCTTTCCGAGGAGCTGGCCTTCCTTTGAGGCCTCTACTTCCTTTTGGAACACGAACTTGGACTTCGGGTCGCCGAATACTATCTTCATTGAATACCTACACCCCTAATTGTGACTGTAATTTCTAAGCTTTAAATTGCCAAAAATCAGCTGTAATAATAGTCCATTTTAAGGCTATTAATTGTTTCGGGAAGCCAGTATTGGACGCAGCCGGTATTTAGTCCTGACCCAGCGCCTTGAGGGCCTTGATTTGCGCAAGTACCTCTCGCTCGTCTTCCGAAAGAGCCTGCTTGTACTTTCCTTCCAAAGTAGCCATGTCGTCTGCTGGAGGGTTGGTGTAAAGCTTCATCTTTTCCTTGATTTGCCTGCCGAAATAGACTCCCGACATGCTTATGGCCACCTGCTCGCCTTTCTTTGCGGACTCAACAGGCTCCTTGTCCTTCTGGATTCCGCGCACGAAGCCGACTACTACTCCCTGCTCGTTCATCAGGGGCGCGTCCTTCTTCATAAGGCCGGACTCGACCTCAACACCGAACACAGCGGGGTTGGACTCCCGGAAGCAGCAGCCCTGCATCACAAGTATCCGTGCGGGCATCACCAGGCTTGCGAAGGCCTCGCGCTTTGCATTCGCCTTCTTTTCCTCAATCCAGCGCCAGTAGTCGTCAACTATTGAGTAGATGATGTTGCTTGGGAAAATCTTGACTCCCTCGGAGTTTGCAAGCGCAAGCACGTCCGGGTCCTGCGGCACGTTGAATGCAAATATTGCGCCCAGGTCGGCGTTCTTGACCTTGACACTTGCAGCTTCTAGCACTTCCTTCTTGGAAACGGGCCCTATGCCGGTTGAGCGTACGGTGATTTTTTCTCCTGCAAGGAGCTTCTCGATTGCCTCAAGGCTTCCGAACGCGTCGGCCTTGATTATGATGCCGTCGTTCTGTGTTGCGGTGACGAGTTCCTTGATTTCGGACTCGATTGCAACTTTTGCAGCAGCGACCTTGGCATCGTGCTCGGGATCGGATGGGTTGATGATTGTAATTGACGAACCCGCAACAGCAATGTCCGCGCCTTCGCAGGCGATTTTTAACCCGACTGCTGCAGAAGCAGTCGGTATTGAAGAGAACTTCTCGCGCGGGTCGCGCATCTCGTCCAATGGCTTGGGCTTGAGTATTGCTTTGACCTTGCTCTGTATCGCGCCTTCGGCGCTTGCAAAAACAAGGGTGTCGCCTTCGGATATGGTGCCATCAAATAGGATTGCATCAAGCGTCATTCCAAGTCCGCGCTCCTCGCGCACTTCAAGGATGTTGGCCTTGCCGCCTGCGCCCTCAACGATTGTCAGCCGTTTTTCGAGGAACTTTTGTGCAAGCCCGGAAACGTAAAGAAGGAGTTCGGGAATGCCCTCGCGGGTTTTTGCGCTGACGGGAATCAGTAGGACTTGCTTTGTAAAGTCTCCGACCCGGTCAAAGCGCTCGGATGAGATGTTGTGCGAGTAAAGCTGGCCAACAATATTGTAAAGGCGTTCGTCAAGAAGGGTTTTGGTGCGCTCCTGCTGGACCTTTTCAGTCTCAGTGAACGATGCACCCGGCTGGGCGTTCCAGCCCGAAACCGCATCCATCTTATTTAGCGCAACTACAAAGGGAGTCTTGAACTCTCGGAGAATGTCCAAAGCCTCCTCGGTCTGGCGTTCCACGCCCTTGGTCACGTCAATGACTAGGATTGCAATGTCTGCAATGCTTCCTCCTCGGCGGCGAAGATTGGTGAACGCCTCGTGGCCGGGAGTGTCAACGGTGAGGATTCCGGGAATGGTAAACGCGATTGGAAGCCGCGAGAGCACGGGCTTACACACGTCCCGTATCACGCCAATCGGGATTTCGGACGCGCCGATGCTTTGCGTGATTGCACCGGCTTCCCTGCTCTGCACCTTGGTGTGACGTATGGCATCGAGCAGGCTGGTCTTGCCGTGGTCGACGTGGCCAAGCACGCACACGATGGGCTGGCGGAGAGCTGGCATATGCAAGTCACTTCATCAAATGCTTCCAAAAACATTTCATCCGTTGATTATCGAGTCGTCCGCGCGGCTGTACTTGTAGATCTCGTTCTCAGTAAACCACAGCGAGACTTCGAAATTGGCTTCCTCAACTGAGCCTGACGCGTGGATGAGGTTGCGAATCGGCCTCTTCTTTGCATTTGCAAGGTCAGGCGAGTCAACAGCATAATCTCCGCGGATGGTTCCGGGAAGCGCAACAAGCGGCAAAGTTGAGCCGACGATTTTGCGCACGTTCTCAACTGCGTGGTTCCCCTCGAGCACAAAAGCGATTACTGGTGCGCCTGAGATGAAGTCAACAAGCCAGCCTTTTACCATCTTGCCGATTTCAATTGCGTTGTCAGTCCCAAGCTCCTTCTTGGCATCGATTCCGAACTTCTGGTAGCTTTCAAGAGTCTTGGTGCCGACTATGGAGAGCCACTTGTCGTCCGACGGATAGTGCTTGGTTACAAGCTCCTTTGAGGGCTTGGTCATCTTCATTGCCACAATCTTGAGCCCTGCTTTCTCGAAGCGCAAGAGCACCTCGCCGCAGAGAGCGCGCTGGACGCAATCAGGCTTGAGCATTACGAAAGTCCTTTCCATCTAAATCCACCTTCTGAAAATAAACATCGGAAATTGGCGAAGCAACCCGAAGTAGTAGTGGTAAAACTAGTGACGATGAAGGTTTTTAGTCCTTCGATTCGCCGGAATAGAGCTTGATTGTGGAGCCCTTCCACTCGATGTCCATGTGGTCCTTGGAATTGGGAGCGCCCTTCTTCTCTGCAGGCTTCTGCTCCTTCTCAACTGGCACGACTTCGACTTTCTGGGACGGCTCCTTGAGCACGACCTCAACGCGGTTTGCCGCCGTCTTTGTTGCGTGCTTTTTCTTGACTGAAGCGTTCTTGCCTGAAGTCTTTACTACGACCTCGACTTTGTTGGATGAAGACGCGTGCCTGGTCGCCTTCTTTTTGGCAACTGTTTTCTTCCTTGCAACATCCTTCTTCGCAGTTGATTTTGACTCGTTCTTGACTATGACCTCAACACGGTTTGTTGAACTGGTTCTCGTGTGCTTCTTAGCAGCAGCATTCTTTTTCTTGACATTCTTTGCCGGCCTCTTCTTTCCAGCAACAGTGACTTCGACGCGGTTGGACCTGGACTTTCCAGTCTGTTTCACCGTAGTGCCCTTGGCACCCCTGACCACGACTTCAACACGGTTCTTCCTTGCACGGCGCGCCTTGCGTGGCGTTGCCTTGCGTTTCTTTGCAGCAGCCTGGTTCTTGATTACGACCTCTACGCGGCTGGTCGTGCCGGCCGGCTTGCGGCGCTTGTGAGAATTAACTTTCTTGCGTGCGGCTTTCTTTGAAGCGGGTTTTGCCTTGATGGTAATTCTCTTGACTATCTTCTTCTTTGAAACGACGCGCGTTACGGCCTTCTTCGCAACGTCCTTTGCTTTCTTCTTAGCGACCTTCTTCCTTGCCTTGGCCTTCTTCTTGGCAATCTTTTTCTTTGCGTGCTTTTTCGCTGTTGCAACTTTCTTCTCAACCATAATGGGCTGCACGAAAACGGGCTTGAGCGGGATTTCAATCTGCTCGGATTTCTGCGGCTTCTCAACGCCGAGCATGCGCTCGACTTCAGCTATGCGGTATTCAAGAACTGCAAACTCGGAGTTCAGGTCCTGTATCTTGCGGTCGTGGGACTCGAATTTTTCCTCGACTGACAGGGAAGACGACTCGACGACAGTTGATGAGGTCGACTCAACAACCGTGCTTGAATCGGATACGGACTCTTCGGAGCTTTCCTCAAACCGGGCCGATTCCGCAAGCGAAGCCGAAGGCAGCGCACCGAGCTCGTAGGGAAGAACTTCGTCGGCAAATTTTGTTTCCCCGACTGCGCTCTTGATTGCCGCAAGCCTGTCTGAAAGAATCACTGAGTCTCCCTGAGCGGTTGCAGCGTAGGTTGGAACGCTGCTGACAGGCATGACCGGTTGCCGGACGCTTCTATAGGAAAGTGCCTTGGCCCGCGCGTCTGCTTTCTGCTTTGCATTAAGGTAGGTGCTGACTAGGTACGCGTCCACTCCGGCAATGCCCAGAAGGGCTATTTGTTCCAAGACCATATTACAAGACCATCAAGCCATATGACTAGCGCTTCTTCTTCGCCTGCTTCTTTTCCTCTTTCGGCTTCTCGTCTTCAGCATCTTCGCCGTCTTCATCGCTGGACTCGTCGCCGTCGTCCTTGTCATCGTCGGAGTTTTTGCGTGCAAAGTAGAAGAGCACGAGTATGACGCCGATTGCGACTATGGCAAGCGAGAACATCGAGACCGCGCTTCCTGAGAACAGGCCGGTTGATGCCGAAGTGGATGCCGCGCGCAGCGACACGGGCAGCGAGTAGGTTGCACCCGCCTTGCTGGTAACGACCAGGGTGGCGTTGTAGTCCTTGCCCTTTGGAAGCTGCGTTGAAAGCGAGACCTCAACGTATGAGTTTGCGGGAATGGATACTGCCGCGGGGGTCGCGTTCACTGCGGAATCTCGCACCGAGACGGTCACGTTAGCGGTCGCATTTGCGTAATTGTAGAGGCGCACGGTTGTGTTGACGCGCTCTATCGAGCCGTTGGTGCCGTTCACGGTCGTTGCCACGGACTTGAAGGTCTTTGCTGTGACTTTTCCTTCAGTTACGTTGACAAGAAACACCGTCTCGCCCGAGCCCTGCTCGCCTACTGCGCGGATGGTGGCGTTGAACGGCTTTGACAGGCCGGTTGAGACTACCAGGTCCACGTTCATGCTCTTGCCTGCAGGAATCAATGGCAGGGTGACGTCGGACACGGTCATGTTTGAAATCAGTATGCGCACCGAACGGACGTCATAGTCGGCCGAGTTGCGGACGGTCACGGTGACTGCCTTCTGCAGCCCGGACTCGAAGACCATCCCGTTAGGGACTATCGCCCACAGCACGCCGGCTGGCTTGGTGACGTTGGTGGCGTTTGAAGCGTTGACAACAGCGGTTGGCGCAAGCGAAGGCACTGCAGATGTGTTAGCAGGCGCGGCAGTCGCAACCACAGTCGGGAGTGCGCTGGGCACTGATGAAGGGAATGCCACGGGTATCGTCTGGTTTCCGGATATTACGCTGACCAGCGTCAGGTTGGATGCAAAGCAGTCCTCGACCTGCAGCTGCGATGCCACAAAGCCCGACGTCTTGCCGTTTGACGCCACGAGGGTAATCGGGTAACTGCCGACTGCAACGCGGGTAGTGTTCACGGTATAATATACGCTCTCGGACGACTTGCCGGGCACAAGAAAAGACTTGACTGAAAGCGTGCCGTTGACGTCGCTGTTTGCGGTGACGTTGAACGCCACTGCCGCAACCTCAGGGTTGTAGACGCTGAACTTGAAGCGCGCGGTCTCGCCCTTGCACGCTCGGACGGTTGTTGTGATTACTGGCGCCGGAACGGGGGGTATCTCCGCACACAAGTTCGTGGTGCTGTTGCAGGAGAATCCCGAAGCGCAAGCAGGATTGTTGTACTTGCACCCTGAAGGCAGCACGCAGGCGTTGTTCTGGCATACCTTGGGCGAAGCGCAAGCGGGGTTGCTGTAATTGCATCCCGTTGGAAGCACGCAGGCATTGTTCTGGCACACCTTGGGCGAAACGCAAGCGGGGTTTGAATACGCGCACCCTTTCGGAGTGGGTGTTGGAGTGGGCGCGGTCACGTATACAGTAAGCTTTGCCGACTGCTTGGAACGGCCTGAAGAGTTTATCTGGAGAGTGTGCGTGCCAGCGCTTGTCGCGCATGGGACTGAGACAACTGCATCAGCTGACGCCTGGCTTGACGGCCCGATTGACAATGCCGTGGGGCTGAATGCCACTGGGAGGTCTCCGGATGAGGAGAGCGCGAACGCGTCCTGCTTCGAGCCCGAATTCTGTACCGAGACTTTGACCTTGACCGAACCGCAGCGCTCGACTGTTGCCGAGGTCGCGTTGAGGGTAAGTGCTGAACCATAGCAGTCAGACACGACAAGCAGGCCGCTTGCGCGCGACACCGAGACCCCGCCGTCCGCTATGATGGTGAACGGATAGCTGCCCGCGTTGCGGTTGGCCGTGGCCACCAGAAATGAGAAGCTTGAGGTCTCGCCTCGGCCAAGCGAAAGCGTGGCAGTCGAGAGCGTGCCGGTGATTCCGGAGGGAGTAATAGTATAAGTAAGCGGCTCGGCCTGGTTGTAAAGCTCGAATTCGAAGACGGCGTTCTCGCCTTTGCACACCGAAACGCTTCCTGCGGAATCCGCAAGGACAAACGGAGCTGCGAAAAGCATCAGGAAAAGACTGAATACGAGCGAACATTTCATTTTAACCAAAACCCCCTATTAACAACAATCTCCCTTTCCCCTAAAAAATTAAAAGGGGAGTAGGTATTTCCACACTACGCCAAAGCGCGGGCGCTGCCTACGCTGCGGCTTCCTCGTTCTTGCGGATGCCGTAAAACAGCACCGCGCCGATTGCAAGGAGCACGACCACTGCCGCGCCGAAACCTGAAACGCCTCCTGCTGCCGAGAAGAACCCGGTGAGGATGCCCGCGGACTCGGCCTTGGTCGCGTCTATCGAAAACGGCGCGCTTGCGGTCCTGCCTATCGGGTCGACTATAGCGATTGACGCCGAATAGACGCGCTTCTGGAAATTGGCCGCGCTTATCGCCACCGTGAACTCGCGCATGTCATTTGGCCTGATTGTTGCCGCGCGCGGGAAGTAGCTTGCCTCCCAGCCTTCGGGCAGGTTGACGTTAGCCTCATAGAGAAGCGCACGGTCCTCGTTGTTCTTCACAAGGAACGACGCGTTGGCTATGAAGTGCGTGCCGTTGTAAGTGTAGTCGATCTGCGGGGCGTAGATGGTCACGTCGGGCGTGTTGCCTGCCTGCGACTGCGAAAGCGTCGAGCGGTTGACCGCATACAGTGATGATGAATACTGCGAACTGGTGTTCTTTGAGGACGTGGTTGCGAAGCACAGCTGCTGCTGCTTGACTATCGCGCCGTCCTTGCGGATGTACAGCGTCACGTAGTTTGCGGAAAGCAGGCCGGTTGGGTCAACTGAGACCGTGATTATCTGGTTGGAGTACCGCGCGAAGTTGTATATCACCTGTGGCGACACCAGCGGGTGCAGGTAGCCGTTGTCGGTGATT
>Ga0209340_1000780_pt1 | contig 29135 bp, 29 predicted proteins | sample EPASupsiteSAE323_FD_187266 | JGI IMG/M metagenome (GOLD analysis project Ga0209340, IMG submission 187266) | Bioremediated contaminated groundwater from EPA Superfund site, New Mexico - Sample SAE3-23 (SPAdes) (version 2) | ecosystem: Environmental > Aquatic > Deep subsurface > Groundwater >... | reverse complement strand
TTTCGAAAATACTGATGTTGCATTTCCTCTAACCTGCATTATAAATTCCACGCTGCCCAATTTCGGAATAGTATTTGATATACTTATTGGTCTCCTTAGAATAGTATCAATCCCTTCCGAACACTTAATTTCAAGGAATTGTCCAGGAACAGCTGTTTCTGCTATTTCACTAGATTCAAATGTATATTTAATAATATCATTAGAAATAATCTGTTTGTCAGTTATCTTAACTACTTTATGTTTTGACATATTAATTCCTTTCTATAATCCCATTTTTCTATTCTTCTCTTCGCCCAATGCTCTGGGAGAAGGGTTAGTTATGAGGGTTGCTCAATTTATCCAACTCGACAATCGTAACATCTTTTATTTCTTTTCCAAGCTTTAAGCTGTCCAATACGGCTCTTGCAGTATCGAGTGATGTTAAACATGGTATTGACCTCTCAATGGTCTTCCTTCTAATTTTAAAACCGTCTCTTTCTGGCTTTCTACTTTTTGTAGGTGTATTTATTACTATATCAATTATTCCCGAATCTATAAGGTCAATAATATTAGGTGAAGGTTCATCAATCTTCTTAACATAGTTTGTACCTACATTATATGAATTTAAAACATGCGCCGTTTTTCCAGTTGCCCACAGTGTAAAACCTAATTTTTCAAATTCTTCAGCAATAGGTATCAGTTCAACCTTATCTGAATCTCTTACAGTCATAAGTACATTACCATTTTTTTTCATCTTTATTCCAGAACCAATTAATCCTTTGAATAATGCCTCTGAAAAGTCTTTTGATATACCTAAAACTTCACCTGTTGACTTCATCTCCGGTCCAAGACTTATATCTACATCTCTTAGTTTTTCAAATGAGAATACCGGCACCTTTATGGCAATATATTCTGATTCAGGATACAATCCTGTACCAAATTCCATATCCTTTAGTTTTCTACCCAGCATTGCTTTTGTAGCAAGGTCAACCATTGGGATACCTGTTACTTTGCTGATGTAAGGAACTGTTCGACTCGAACGTGGATTTACTTCGATAACATATACATCATTGTTGTAGACAATAAATTGAATATTAATTAATCCTACGATATTTAAAGCTTTTGATAATTTTTTTGTGTAATTAACTATTATATCCTTGATGGGCTTTGCTATCGTTTGTGTTGGATAAACCGAAATGCTGTCTCCAGAATGAACTCCTGCTCTTTCAAGATGTTCCATAATACCGGGTATTAGAATATCCTCTCCGTCGCAGATTGCATCAACTTCAACTTCTTTACCAAGCAGATACTTGTCGACAAGAATTGGATGTTCCTGCTTTACTCTATTTATGATAGACATGAACTCAATAATATCGCTATCACTGTATGCAATCTCCATTCCTTGTCCACCTAATACATAAGAAGGTCTTACGAGAACTGGATATCCAAGATTGTTTGCAGCATTCAATGCTTCATCAAGAGTAAATATTGTTTTACCCTTAGGTCTTGGAATATTTAATTCTTCAAGAAGAGCATCGAACTTCTCTCTATCTTCTGCTAAATCAACTCCCTGCTGACTAGTACCAAGAATTTTCACACCCATTTTATGCAGGTCTTTTGTTAGTTTGATTGCTGTCTGTCCTCCAAACTGAACAATTGCACCAAGTGGCTTTTCCTTCTCAACGATATTTTGAACATCTTCTTTAATTAAAGGTTCAAAGTACAGTCTGTCAGATGTATCAAAATCAGTACTTACAGTCTCGGGATTATTATTTACAATTATCGCTTCATAACCCATTTCTTTTAATGCCCATATTGAATGAACAGAACAGTAATCAAATTCTATACCCTGTCCAATCCTTATTGGACCTGAACCGATTACAATTACTTTCTTAGCTTTACTATCTTTGGCTTCGCATTCTTCATCATAGGTTGAGTAAAAATATGGTGTAACAGCTTCAAACTCCGCAGCACAAGTATCAACCATTTTGAAGGTAGGTGTTATTGATTCCTTTTTCCTCTTTTCCTTTACTTCTTCTTCTGAACATTCCATTAGTTTTGATATTGTTAAGTCCACAAAACCCATTTTCTTTACTTTTAAGAGTTCTTCTCTGGTAATCTTACTTATACTGCTTCCTTTTAATTTTTCTTCTATATTAACAATTTCATTGAATTTATTTAAGAAGAACATATCAATTTTAGTAATTTCATTAATTTTTTTAAGAGCTATGCCCCTTCTTATTGCTTCAGCTATTATAAATATTCGCTCATCATTGATATCTTTGAGTCTTCTGAATATATCTTCGTCATTTATTTTTTTAACATAATCCTGTTCAAGTGTGTATAATCCAAGTTCGAGTGAACGTATTGCTTTCATAAGTCCAGCTTCAAATGATGAACTGATTGCCATTACTTCGCCGGTAGCTTTCATTTGCGTTCCTAATGTTCTGTTAGCTTTAACAAATTTGTCAAAAGGCCACTTGGGTATTTTAACTACTACATAATCAAGCGTTGGTTCAAAGCAAGCGAAAGTCTTTCCTGTTACATTGTTTGGTATTTCATCTAATCCATAACCAATTGCAATTTTTGACGCAACCTTCGCGATTGGATAACCTGTAGCTTTTGATGCAAGAGCACTTGAACGACTTACCCTTGGATTGACTTCAATTACTGCATATTCAAAGCTTGTGGGATGTAGCGCAAACTGAACATTGCATCCCCCTTCAATTTTAAGAGCAGAAATTATTTTTAATGCTGCAGTTCTTAGCATCTGATATTCTTTATCAGTTAAAGTTTGTGACGGTGCAACAACAATACTATCACCAGTATGTACGCCAACAGGATCTATGTTTTCCATGTTACATACTGTTATAACATTTCCTTTTGAATCTCTCATTACCTCATATTCGATTTCTTTCCAGCCGGAGATGCATTTTTCTATAAGAACCTGTGAAACTCGGCTTAACCTAATTCCGTTAGCTGCAATTTCAGCTAGTTCTTCAGGGTCATACGCAATTCCACCTCCTGTTCCTCCTAATGTATATGCAGGTCTTATAACCACTGGATAATCTATTTCTTCTGCAAATTCGAGTGCGTCTTCAACTGATTCCACAACCTTACTTGCTATTATTGGTTCGTTGATCCTCTCCATCATATTTTTAAATTCTTGTCTATCTTCAGCCATTTTGATTGCTTCAACATCTGTACCTAAAAGTTTAACCCTGTTTTCTTTTAAAAAACCTGATTCGGCAAGTTCCATGGCTAAATTTAATCCTGTCTGCCCTCCTAGTGTAGGAAGCATACTATCTGGTTTTTCTTCTAGAATTATCTTCTTTAAAATATCTGGTATAAGAGGTTCTATATATACCTTGTGTGCCATACTTTTATCAGTCATTATGGTCGCAGGATTTGAGTTTACGAGAACAACCTCAATTCCGTCTTCCATCAAAGCACGGCACGCCTGAGTACCTGCATAATCAAATTCAGCAGCCTGTCCAATTATAATCGGTCCAGAACCTATTACCAGTACTTTCTTTATATCTTTGCGCCTTGGCATTATTGTATTTCCCCCCTTTAAAATAATAACCCTCACCCTTCTATCTTCCCTCTCCCGAAAGCCTCATGCGAGGGAAAAAGGAGTCATTCTTAAGAAGTCTTATCCCTTCGCCATTGCTTTATCATTTCCATAAATTCATCAAATAAATAGGCATTGTCATTTGGACCCGGAGAAGCTTCAGGATGAAACTGAACCGTAAACACAGGTGCATCTAAATATCTTATTCCTTCTATTGTATTGTCATTCATATTTCTATGGCTTATATACATAGTCTTTGGATTTATTGAAGATTCAACAATTGTATATCCATGATTCTGTGATGTTATATAGGTTAAATCTTTATCAATATCTTTAACAGGATGATTACATCCTCTATGTCCATATTTTAATCTTCCTGTATCAGCTCCTGTTGCGAGTGCCATAATCTGATGCCCAAGGCATATACCCATCATTGGAATTTTCCCATACAATTCTTTAATTGTTTTGATAACTTTTATGCAATCCTTAGGATCACCAGGTCCGTTTGAAAATAAAATTCCATCAGGCTCATGTTTCATTATTTCTTTTAAAGAAGTATCGGCGGATAAAACAATTACTTTGCAATCTCGTTTTAGAAGTGACCTTATAATGTTTGTTTTAACTCCTAAATCAAGCAGCACAATCTTATAGCCCTTACCTTGGTATATTTTCGGTTCTTGAGTTGTTACTTCATCAACAGGGTTCTTTATTTCAAAGCTTGTTATCTTATCTTCTTTCTCTATAAAGTTAAAATTCTCATCAGTACTTATCATGCCTTTCATTGTGCCCTTTTCGCGAAGAATCCTAGTGAGAGCTCTGGTATCAATCCCTTCAATAGCAATTATATTATTTTGCAATAGATAATCATGTATTGTGTCAGCTGTTCTCCAGTTACTTGGAGTTTTGCAAGCTTCTCTAACAATAAATCCTTTAACCTGTGGTCTTGATGATTCAACATCTTCTTTATTTACACCATAATTTCCAATGAGAGGATATGTCATTGTAACTATTTGACCGCTGTATGAGGGGTCTGTAAGAACTTCCTGATAGCCAGTCATACCGGTATTGAAAACTACTTCACCAACTACTTCACCATCTGCTCCAAAATTTATTCCTCTAAATATCGTACCATCTTCTAATGCAAGAATTGCTTTCTTCAATTCAGTAATCATTCCCTTCATGGTTTAGTTGTGTGCTCTGAGCACTTTACTCTTTACAATTATTTAAGCTGTCAACTATTTAAACCCTTCCTGCCATTTTTCTCGCTAACTCTTTATTTAATTCATCTCTCATTCTAATTACTTCTGCTCTTGCAGCAATATCAAATCTATCTTCACTGTACATAGTCTTCCATTTATCAGATTGATAAGCAAATGTTATACTTCTTGATGCATTAATTATGGCACCAAGTCCATCATTCTTAAATGCCTTAACAACATCCGCAGCTCTACCACCTTGTGCTCCATAACCTGGGACAAGAATGTACGCTTGCTTTAGTATTGTTCTTAATGCTGAAATTTGCTCAGGATATGTTGCACCAACCACAGCACCAACTGCACTGTAACCATTTTGTCCTACAATATCTTTTCCCCATTTTGTTACCATTTCAGCAACATGTTCATAAAGGAACTTTCCTCCGAAGGCAAGTATATCCTGAATATCCCCAGATGATTTATTTGATGTTTTTACTAATATGAATATTCCTTTATCATATTTATGGCAATCTTCGACAAACGGTCTGATACTATCTGTACCTAGATAAGGGTTTACTGTTACAAAATCAATATCAAATATACTTTCTTCTTTATAGCCTATTTTTCTTTTCCCAAGGTATGCAGTAGAATATGCTTCAGCTGTTGAATCAATATCTCCGCGTTTTATATCTCCTATTACTAGCAAATCTTTTTCTTTAGCATAGTTGCAGGTTTCTCTGAAAGCTCTGATTCCTTCTTCTCCAAAAATCTCATAGAATGCTATCTGAGGTTTAATTGCGGGAATGTACTCCGCTACTGAATCTAATATCTTTTTATTAAATTGGATTATCGCTTCAGCTGCGCCTTTTTCAGTTGTACCAAATTTAGCAAAAGAATCTTTTTTAATAAATTCTGGAATTTTATCCAGACGAGGATCTAATCCTACAACCGTAGGATTATTTTTTTGTTTGATTTTCTCAATCAATTTATCTATTGCATTCATAAACCCCATCCTTTCATATAAATTTAATTTATAAAAACTTAATATTTTGTTCTTTTTTATAATATCTTTCCATTTACAATCGTGTAACAAACCTTCCCTTTTAATTCATACCCGTCAAAAGGCGTATTCTTTCCTTTGGATTTAAAAGTTTGAGCATTAACAATTATTTTGTCATTTGGCGCAAATATGGTTAAATCTGCAATACGTCCTATTGAAATCGAACCACTGTTAATCCCGAGTATCTTTGAGGGGTTATAACTAATTTTTGCAACAAACTGTTTATAGGTTAGTACCTTAGTTTGCAATAGATTGGTAACACATAATGATAACGCTGTTTCAAATCCTGAAATTCCAAATGAAGCATTGTTAAACTCAACATTTTTATCATCTATATGGTGAGGAGCATGGTCTGTAGCAATAACATCTATCGTTCCATCTGCCAGTCCTTTTTTGATTGCTTCAACGTCTTCTGAAGTTCTTAGCGGAGGATTTACTTTAGCATTCGTATTATATCCAACTACAGCTTCATCAGTCATGCTAAAGTAGTGTGGACATGTTTCAGCAGTAACCTTTACATTTCTCTTTTTAGCATTTCTAATTATATCAACCGAACCTTTTGTACTAATGTGTGCAATGTGTACATGACAATCATTGTTTTCTGCAAGAATAACATCTCTTGCTACCATAACTTCTTCTGCTTCCCTCGGAATCCCTTTTAATCCGAGTATTGTCGAGGTGTAACCTTCGTTCATAACCCCTTCATCAACAAGTTCCTTATCCTCGCAGTGTGATATCACTGGCAGTTCGAACATCTTCGCATATTGAAGTGCTCTTTTCATAACCAGCGGATTGCTAACTGGTTTACCATCATCTGATATTGCAACAACACCAGCTAGTTTCATTTCTGCAATCTCAGCTAGTTCCTGACCGTTTTGACCTTTTGTTATGCAGCCAATTGGAAATACATTTACTTTGCCTGCTGATTTTGCTTTTTCCTTTATAAAAGTTACAATTGCCTGATTATCTATTACAGGATTAGTATTTGGCATACAGGCTATTGTAGTAAAGCCTCCTGCTGCTGCACTATTTATGCCTGTTTCAATGCTTTCCTTGTATTCAAATCCTGGTTCTCTAAGATGGCAATGCATATCAACCATTCCCGGTATAATACACAAACCTGTACAATCAATAATTTCATCTGCAATATACTCAAGTTCGTTACCAATTTCTTTTATAGTGCCATCTTCAATATAAATATCTGTAATACCATCAAAATCACTAAGATAATCAATTAATCTTCCATTTTTAATCAATATTTTCAAATTCTTTATTCCTCCTTGTAAGAATATATAGCAAGGCCATTCTTACTGCCAACCCATTAGTTACTTGCTCATTAATTACTGAATTTTTACCATCGATAGCATATGAAGATAGTTCAATTCCTCTATTTACTGGTCCTGGATGCATGAGTAAAACATCACTTTTTGCCAGTTTTAATTTTTCATCATCAATTCCAAAGAATTTTGAATATTCTCTTGTGGTTGGGAATAATCCTTTTTTTTGTCTTTCCAATTGTATTCTTAAAGCTATAACTACATCAGCGTCAATAATTGCTTCATGCACGCAATTAAATACCTTAACACCCATTTTCTCAATTTCAGTCGGAATCAAAGTTGATGGTCCAGCCACATTCACTTCAGCTCCAAGTTTTTTCAGCCCCCATATGTTGCTTCTTGCCACTCTGCTATGATAAATGTCTCCAACGATGGCAACTTTAAGACCTTCTATTTTTCCTTTCTTTTCTTTAATTGTATACATATCCAGTAATGCTTGCGTTGGGTGTTCATTCATTCCATCTCCAGCGTTTATTATTGAGATATTTAGATTTTTCGCTAGTAGTTCTGCTGCTCCTGACATTGGATGCCTCATAATAATTACATCTGTACCCATAGCCTGGATGGTTTTACCCGTATCAATTAACGTTTCACCTTTTGCAACACTACTACTTGAAGCGGCTATACTAGCAAAATTTGCACCCATATATTTAGAAGCTAGTTCAAAAGATAATCTTGTTCTAGTACTATTTTCATAAAATAGAGCAACAATAGATTTCCCTGATAGATGTGGTGTCTTTTTATTATTAGTAGTAATTATATATTTCATAGTTTGTGCTGTACTTAAAATGTGTTCAATTTCATCTTTTGTCATATCTTTTATTCCCAATATATCTTTTGATGTTAAATTCAACTTTATCACTCCTTACAATCAATATTTATCGTTTAAAAAAAGTAAGGTAAAAACCTTACTTTTTGTTTTTTCAGAAATAGTTTTATTGAATGTCGATTCTGCCTTGTTTAAGGCATGACTTACGCAAAAATAATATGCTATTGTGCATGATTCACTGTAGTATTTCATAATATCTCTCCAGCCTACATTAATATCTTCTTTTCCATTTCGTTTATTGTTACAACTTCAATTCCATCAATTTCTTCAAGATTAACACAAATAATTTCATTCAAAGCTGTTGGCACATTTTTTCCGATATAATCTGCCCTAATAGGTAATTCTCTATGACCTCTATCTATAAGAATAGCAAGCTGTATCATCTTAGGTCTTCCCAAATCTATTATTGCATTCATTGCAGCTCTAACCGTTCTACCGGTAAAAAGAACATCATCAACCAAGATTATTTTTTTACTATCCAAAGGAAAATTTATATCTGTTCCATTTATCACTGGGTGCTCATCTAGTAGACTCAAATCATCTCTATAAAAAGTTATATCTAGAATACCTACTGGAGGAAGAACACCTTCAAATTCCTTGATTTTTTTTGCTATTCTTAATGCAAGTGGAACACCCCTTCTTTGAATACCAACAAGTGCTATATCTTCAATTCCCTTATTTCTTTCAATAATTTCATGTGCAATTCTGTTGATTGCTCGGTGAATTGCTGTTTTGTCCATTATTATTGCTTTATCTTTATTCAAATTAATCACCTTTCAAAACATAATATTGAACATAAATAGGCATAAAAAAAACTTCTACTCTGGTAGGAAGTTATAAGCATAAACATAGAAATGCTATTGTTAACAACCTTACCAGCCTCACGGGACTAATTTAAAGGTTTCCTTTTAAAGAATTTTAACATATGAATTTTGATTTGTCTATAAAATTATTTATTTAGGCAAGGCAAACTCATGAAATTTTCAACCCTCATCCCTTTATCCCTTATCCCAAGCTTAGTAGAAGGAAATACCGATTATACAATTCCTCTTAAATTTTCTAAAACCTCTGTAAATTCAGCAGGAAGCTTGGTCTCAAATTCCAAGTATTCTTCTGTTGTTGGATGAATAAAGCCCAATAATGCTGCATGAAGCATTTGACCATTTATACCCATTTTTTGTTTTGCAGAACCATAAACAGCATCTCCAACGAGAGGATGCCCAATATATGCCATATGTACTCTGATTTGATGTGTACGTCCTGTTTCAAGTTTAGCTTTTATTAATGTATATCCATTAAATCGTTCTATAACTTCGAAATGCGTAACTGCATTCTTTCCTCCCTTTGCAAGAACTGACATCTTCTTTCTATCAGTTTTATGCCTTCCTATTGCAGCATCAATCTTGCCTGAATTATTCTTAATTTCTCCATATACTAATGCATAATATATTCTATTCATTGTATGATTTTTCAGCTGCTCTGAAAGCTTAACATGAGCTTTATCATTCTTGGCGATAACCAGAACACCAGATGTGTCTTTATCAATCCTATGAACAATACCTGGTCTTATTACACCATTAATCCCAGAAAGATTTTTGCAATTATATAGCAATGCATTCACTAAAGTCCCCGTATGATTACCACATGCAGGATGAACTACCATTCCTTTTGCTTTGTTTATAACTGCAACATCATTATCTTCATATATGACTTGAATTGGTATATCTTGAGCTTCAACCTCGAGTTTTTCCAATTCTGGGATAATAACCACCACACTATTTGATTTTTTAACCTTATAAGATGACCTTTCAGTTTTTCCATCAACCTTAATATAACCTTCATCAATAAGCTTCTGAATTGCAGACCTTGATTTATCTGATATTTTTCTATTTATATAAACGTCAAGCCTTAATCCTTCATCATCTTTTTCAACTAAATATTCAACTTGCTGATTCATTTTTGTCTTCCCGCCTCTTTTCTTCTTTAATTAATATGACTGCAAGTATCGCTGCTCCAATTACTATTGATGTATCCGCCAGATTAAAAACTGGCCAGACTATAAAATTAAGAAAATCAACAACATATCCAAGTCTGATTCTATCAATGTAATTACCTATAGCTCCTCCCACAATCAATACTAATGGAATAGCGTATGCTTTGCTTTTTTTATTCAATATAACATATCCTAATAAAAGAGCTAAAATTATTGGAGTCAAAACTAAAAAAATCGTTTTAAAGTTTTGCATTATGCCAAAAGCAGCACCAGTATTTTGAACATAGCTTAATTCAAATACCCCTTGAATAACCTGTTTTGGATTTCCTTGCAAGTACGTTACTGCCAAATATTTCGTGTATTGGTCAATTGCGATTATAAATATTGTTAGAATTGTATAAATCAATTTTCATTTTCCTTTCAACCGTGATTATGATAACTATATTATATTTGTTTTTTGTAATACTGAAAAGCATAAAAATGAAGGCAGATAAATCCGCCCCCAGTAAAATAAGATTTTAAATCTCATATGCGTAATGTTTATAAGAAGTCATTTCAATTGTTGAATTTATTGTTTTCGCAGAGCCAATTCTAACATCAAACCCCGAATCATATTGAGCCAACGCTTTCTTCTTAATTTTAATAACGTTATTCTTCCAATCTATAACTACATTTTCTTCTAGAATTCCTTTTACTGAAATCATTTCACTCTTTTTGAAGCATAGAATCCTGATATCCCCTATGTCCTTAACATCTTCATTTTTTATATCAAGAACAATATACTCAAACCCCCTATTAAAAGATGTTTTATTATAATAGAACCATATTTCGTCTTCTTTCTCTACACATTCTGCCCAAAATTCATTTATGTATTTATTGTAATCCTGTGAATAATAACCTCCAAGATACTTTATATTTCTCGACTCTGAAAAGTTAAAATCCAAATTATCTTTAGTAGTTGATAATAAATATAATTCAAAATTATATTTATTTGTTTTATTTAAACTATTATTTCCGCTTGAAATTATTATTGATACTTTACTACTAGTATTTGATTGAAGTTTTTTAATAACTTTGAAACATGCTGCATCATTGCCAAATTTATTTTTTAGCTTTCCATTATAAACTCGTATACCATCAATATTAACAAATATATTCAGTGAGTCATTAATTAAGTCTGAGTTATTGCTAACATTATTATCTATTAATATTCCATATAATCTTAACGGATTATTTCCCTCATTGCTAGCAATTATCGTTCCAGTATTAATATTAAGCTTTTTTTGAAGGGTTCTTAAGTGAAATGAACCTATTTTACTTTTAGTAATATTATTTATATTTGTGCTGTTTAGAATCACATTTTTTTCGATTTTTATTTCATTCGCATTTCCAAATACATATTTTGAAAAATATATGAGTAAAAGCATAGATATGCAAAAAACATTTAGCTTGGTTATGTTTTTTATCACCAACATTTTTTTCATTTGTTCAACTCCCATTATTACAATTTATTTGTTGGGCTATATTCTTTTTGGAATATAGCCCATTATCTACTTTTACTAATCACCTCCCCTCTCTTATAATATTTTCCCTTACGCTTAATACTTCTCTTAATTCGCCACTTATTATGGCAAATAAGGGTATAACCATCATGATGATAATTCCTTTCCAGCTAGCCATACTTTTTACAAAATAACCTGCAAAAGGTATTTTCAAACATAACACTCCAATTATATTCGTACTAAAAACTTCCCAATCATCAGTTTCTTCATTTGCATCTCCTTTTGTTTTAATTTTAAGCCCATCTGCATTTTTAAATACTTCAACTGCTCTGTGTGTAATTATGTGATTATCCTCAAGTTTAAAGGATATAACATCATTACAATTAATTTTTTCAGGCTTGACCTCTTTTACGACAATCAAATCACCGGAATTCAAATATGGGCTCATGCTGTCTGAAACAACTGTCATTGGGACATACCCGAAAACACTTTTTATTTTGCCGGGATTACTCTTAACATCAATTATCAGCAATATAAAAAATATTAAAATGACTAGCAATACCATAACAAGAGCATACTTCAAAAAGTTTATAAACCTCGGCACTCACCTCACCTCACACAGGAGCTTTTTTGTATATGATTGTTTTTTCATGTATCATGTATATTGTAAACAAGCATTCTTGAATTGCATGTCAAAACCGGCTGTCAGATTTAAGAAGTTTTCTTCATTATTAAACAAAATATATTATCAAATTTTGATTTTTTATCTTTTCTGACATATCAAAAAAGCCCTTGGTTTAGCTTCCTAAACCAAGGGCTTTAAAAATTCATCAGCTTACTTTTAATTCAAGTCTTAATTTATCAGCGATCATTGCTATAAATTCCGAATTTGTAGGCTTTCCCTTTCCTACATTAATTGTATATTTGAATAACGAATCGATTGTTTCCATCTGTCCTCTGCTCCATGCAACTTCGATAGCATGTCTTATTGCTCTTTCTACCCTGCTCGGAGTTGTGTTATACATTTTTGCTATTGATGGGTAAAGGAGTTTTGTAATCGAATTAATTACTTCAATATCCTTAATAACCATTATTATTGCATCTCTCAAATACTGATAACCTTTTATATGAGCTGGTACTCCAATCTCATGAATCATGTTTGTAACTTCTGTTTCCAAGCTTTTTATTGAAGTATTTACATATGGTACTCTTTGGTCTAAAGACTGTTCAGATTTAAAGTAACTTACCTTGCTTCCATTAATCCTTTTTAATTCTCTGATTCTATTTACGAGAATATCCATATCAAAAGGCTTTACTATGTAATATTCTGCTCCCAATCCCATTGCTTTTTGAGTTATTTTGTCCTGACCAACAGCAGTAAGCATTATACAAAGCGGTCTTTTTGACAGTTGTGCTACATTAATCTTTTCTAATACCCCTAACCCATCAAGATGAGGCATTATTATATCTAATATTGCAACATCCGGCTTTTTGCTTTCAATGATTTGAAACGCTTCAAGCCCGTCCTTTGCAACACCAACTACCTCTATATCATTATGAGATTGTAGATATTCTGATAATATTTCTCCAAATTCTCTGTTATCATCTGCAATTAATACTGTAATTTTTCCTTCCAAAGTGCTTGTCCCCCTTTTCCTTAATATAGTAATTTTTCTTTTCATTCACATTATAATTATAAATTATTAATTATTCAAGTATTATTTGTAAAAATTTTACTTTTTTTATTTAGAAAAGGAAATCCTGTCAAATAATAGACAGGATTTAATATGAAAGATTCACTTTATTTTATAAATTCAATAATATCACCTACTATTGTGGAAGTATTCTTTGCTTTCCAAGGAGGCAATTCTATTACCTTATCTGCCTTAATATAATAGCCTGATAATCTATCAACCTTAAAGTTTTCAAGGACTTTTACCACCTTATTGTTCTTATCAATAAATACTGCACATATTGGAAATTGCATAAAGAACGAATGAATACTTCTGCAGCCGGTTATTACCAATCCTTCATTATCAGCCAAGCTTTTTCTTCCTAAAAGACCTTTAGCTCTTGTATATAGCTTATCAGCCCAACCACAGTTCTCACATATAATTGTATTTTTTGTCTTATTAATAACCTTCATCTTATCTATCATTCCTTTCTCATATAAACAGCATCACTATATATCCAATAAACATAAACGGTGCCAGATAGATATCCCTCTGTTTAAAAATCTTCATATATATAAACGCTGTTAAAAATGAAATAAACAAAAATATTACCGCATTCATTTGCATAATCGGACCTAATCCTGCAATAAGCTTTATATCTCCGCCTCCAATGCTGGAACTCTCTTCTTCCGCTTCTTGTTCCGGAGACCTTTTAATTAATCCTTCCAAGATAGTTAATAACAGAATGACCAAACATGCGATAATATATTTTGCCTTAAAATCTACAGGTATAATCATTGCAATTAAAATCGAAACTAAAATTACTATGTAGCCATAAACGCTTTTTTTTATATCCGAAAAGCTATCTATAATAAAACCAAGAATTAGCATTGGCATACTAAGTAAAAATATATAGAAAAAATAATCTTGAATGCTGCCAATATATAAGAAATACCAAACTGTAGACAATACAAATATAACTGCAGCCGACCAGTTTGGTATGATTCTTTGTTTGATATCTGTATAAGATATGTATATTAATATTATGGCTATCGCTATTTTAATCAATAATCCTATAATCATTTATTCGTCAGCCCTCTTTAAGGATGTGCCTCCATAACTAAATAATGAAAATGAATCCTTCTTTTCTCCGTTTAACAGGGATTTCATCGGCAATCCTTCTACAAGACAGTAAAATGTTACATCCTTAGCTGCATTTATACTATTAGCAATCCTCTTATCTTCAACATGCATTAAATAATCAAAGTCCGATATTGATATATTATATCTTCCTCTTTCATTTGAGCTTGCATATTCTCGTAAAATGCTTTGAACCCTTAGTGCCAATTCCTTATTTTTGCGTTCAAGAGTAATTTTTTCACCATCAATTATTTTTACTCCTGATACTGATGAATCAAGTACAGAAAAATACTCTCTGTTTCCTTCTAAAAACAGTTGTTCTTCCGGGAGAGTAGAATCAATTAATGTATAGCATTTATCTCCAATAGTCATAAAAACCTCTGTTCCAAGTTTTGTCCTAAAGCCTAGTCTAATCTCATCCCAAACATCATTATATTTTTTCTTATTATTATCAAAATTATTTTTATTCCAAGATTCTTTAACAATGACTGTTCCTCCAGCAATATCTTTTTCGTGATAATACCTTGAAGATACAGAGATAGTATCGTATTGAAGAATTGCTTTGAGTGGAATATGCTTCTGAAGTGTTGCAACATCAATCCCTTTAATTGGCATGTTTCTTAAAAGTATGTCATAAAAGTCATCTACTAATTTTTCCTTATTTATCAAAACTCTTTTTTGATTTTCATAACCTGTGCCTATTAGTTCAAGACTTGTTGCTTCAAGCCCATTAGAATCATTTGAAAGCTCAACACCAGCAATAGCAGTATTAACAGCCATATCAACAGCTTTAATATATCTATCCTTCTGAAGCTCAAATAATGAACCATCAAGATTTAAAATAAAAATAATCATCACAAACAACGAAATCAAAAGTATGACCAAAGTTATCGGAAGAACCGAACCATCACCTTTTGAGTCTTTGAGCTTTTTTAACATTTAAGACACCTCTATTTATTTGAGTTGTTCTTTAAAATAATATTCTGTAATCAAACAAGTAGTTGTATCAATAGTAAAATCCATAAAATATCTTCCTTCGTAATCTATCCAATTCTTTTCATGCTCTGAGACTGTATTATCATATGTAGTCGTAAATTCATAAGGAGGATCTCTTAAAACTGGAGGATTTGGAATAATATCATACGATTGTAGAAATAGTTTTACAGTATTTCCAGGAATACTTTTATATTTATTTATCATGTTTATAACTTCTACTCCCCTAAGGAATCCATCACTGCAAACCATTGCCGAAGCTGTAGATTGCATCTTGAAACCAGATTTGCCCCCCCCACTATATCCAAACATAAAATTTCTATTCAATATTTCTGTGAATAATGAAGGATTCGCGGATTCAATAAATATTTTTATAAAATCTCCAGTTTTGAATGGCTGGTCAATAACTCTATTCTCTGTATCTTTTCTATCTAGATTAAACAATTTTCCACGTACACCTGCCGCATTTTGTTTTTCGGCTGTCAGAAGCACAGTAAAATTACCGTATTTTGCAATTTTTGCAAGAAAGCTTTCATATTCTGCTCTGGTAAATATCCCCTTTGTTCTTACTATCTCAACCTCGTCACGCACAATAGTATCAACCTGCTTTTGTGTCTTAAAAAACATCTGCATGGAGGTAAACAGGATAACAAAGTACGTAACAAACACAATAAAAAACAAGAACATAAGAATGTCCGCAATTTGTCCTTTTTCACTTCTGAATAATAATGTCTTGTTTTTCATACAAAATCCCCTATTTAAAGGTGGATACCAAACAAATAATTTGGTATCCACCAATATTATTAAAATATTTTATTATTTCTTACTTATTTCAAGATTCAGCAATTTTTTTGTGCTTTTGTCAAATTCTATTTTCGTAATAACAAACATGTCATATGGATTCATAGTTAAGCCACTTGTTGTATCAACAGTAGCTATAATTGTAGCGTCGGAACCACAACCTTTCAATACAGGTGCATTTGTTTTAGCGACAGTTGAACCTGAACCTGATCCTGTACTTGATCCTCCGGGTCCTGATCCTGTTCCTGTTCCTGATCCTGTTCCTGTACTTGAACTTGAACTTGAAGACTTATCTTGTTGGTATGCCGCAGCCGCTTCATTTAATTTATCTTTCGCTTCTTGCATTGTAAGCACATCACCTAATTGACCCCATTTTCGTTCTACAAGTTGTTGTTCCATATCATTAGTTCTATCTCCAACCGTTTTACCAAGTGCTGTATTCTTATCCAGTGCAGGCTTAAGTATAACTACTATACATAATACAGCAATAACAACAAGTCCCATAATTACAAATATTTCCCCTAACTGACCTTTTTTACTTTTTATTGTACCTCTGAATCGTTTCAACATTTTAATCTCCCCCTCAATTTATAATGATAATTTTTAAATTTTAAATTCATTTATCAAACTGGAAAGCGGCATAAATACATACAAGCAAATCATAAACAGCATAATAAGTAATACCAGTATTCCTACCAACTCCTTCTTTTTTAGCTTATTTTGTTCCATGATGTTTCTAAATTCTTTATTACTCTTCCTTTGGTTTTCAAGGTTCTCTATTGTCATTTTCAAATCCGACTCTGATGCTTGCTGAAGTGCTTTTAAAAGATATCTTAATTCTTTGTGTGATACTTTCTCTATTACGGCATCAAAGGCTCTTGCATTACCATCCTTAACATTAAAGTAATTGAATCTTATTTCATCTATGTATTTTTTAAAATATTTGCTATTATCAGATAATACATTCAGTATTTCTTCAACCTTTATCGGCTCTAATTTACCTACCATGATTGTTGTTACTTCGAGCTTCAAATATTCATTATAAATAAAGAATTTCAGCATATATGCCTTGAACATCAGATACACATCAGGTATAAAGAACGCTAATGCAGCAAGTAATATCAGTGCAGAATAATCAGTATTCTGCAAAGCATAATACTTCTGCAGCTTACTGTAAATACTTCTTGCAGTATCCTCCGTTGGAACATCCTTAAGACTAAGCTTATTTACTTCCATATACTGAGCTATTTTACCAACTGCCACATTTTCATCATCATTCATACCATCATAATAATATTTCTCCTGAACCTTTTTGAAAATCATCTTTTCTTTTTCTTGGTTTTCCTGCGAAATTCTGGCTGCTTCTTCTGTTACATTATCTCCCGCAAAAAGTAATGCTGCGCTGTTATCTGTACCGTTTATTACTTCAATTAATTTATAGTGTGTGTTTGACTGGGTAATCATTGCAGCTATCAAAAATGCTCCAATGACAAATAAGATTTTTATATTCCATAAATCTTCAACACTGATATTAATAATTGACTTAGCTATCAATTTTTTATAATAATTATAAATTTTGGTTTCTTCACGCGGATATAAATATTTAAGAAAATACTTGTATGGTAGTGTATCTTTAAAATTTTTCTTTACTAAATATTTTTTCTTTATCTTAAGAAAATTATTTATTATGGAAATTCACCACCTTTAAAATACAAGTTAAATTTTTTCAGTAGTATCAAGCACAAAATATGATATTATACAAAATATAAATACACCAGAAAGGGCATTTGCTGCTGATATGGATTCATATTTTTTGGCAACTTCTGTACTCATAGACATCATGTTATTTCTTAAAAAGAAAGCAAACAAAGGAGAACCTAAAACGAAAGCTTTATATAATTGAAACAATAATCTGTTTGACTCTTTTATGAGTATTTCTTGGGCAATTATTCCATTGAGATTCTGGAGCTGATCTGAAAGTGCTCCTTCCTTATCACCTTTTTGCACTGCAAGAAGCATAAGGGTTAATACAATCTTAAACCATTCATTCTTGACCCTATTCCTTAGAAATAAAAGTGATTCTTCGAGATTGTCCGCTTCTGCAAGCCGTGCAAACTCTCTTCTTATATCCTTAGGCATATCATCATATGATTCAAGTATTGCTAGTTTCAAACGTTTTCTGTTATCATAGGCAATTTTTAAGTCATTTAGTGCTTCAGGCAGCTGTTTTGCCATCTTAAGCTCTTTCATTTCTCCATAGAAGTTTAGTACAATATATATCACTAAAACAATTACTACTATATATAATAAATACAAATACCATATGCTCGCCTTAAACATTACTACCAAGGTTATGAACATTCCTAAAGATACAAACATTATTACTATTGTTAACAATAATGCATTTCGATAGTTTACTCTAGCATCATATGAGTTAAAATAAGATAACTTATATGATATTCTCTTTATATATTTTTCTATTATTGGAATTTCAAAAAGCTTATCAATATATTTATTTAAGAAGCTCGTCTTTAAATAAAGAAACTTCGGCTTGTGAAGCTTTTTTACTTTTGTTTTTTCTATTACATCAATTACATAATAACTAATAGCAAGTATCAATACATAAATAACAAGTATTATCAAAAACTGTTCTGCTGATAATGGTTGAACCTTTTCATATAGAGGCATATTAACAGAACCTGTACCTTGCTGCATATTAATTATTCCTTGCCTTTCATATTTTTCAATCTTGGGTGTGCCTTCATTCTTTCAAGAATTTCTGCATTTATTTCATTAATATCTTCTCGGGTTGCACCATACTTAATAAGTTTTTCAGAATATTCTTCTGAAATAGTATTTGCAAAGTGAAATTCACCATTTATTCTTTCCATAAGATTCCGTGGTCTAAAATTTGATGTAACTACCGAACCGTCCGCATCAGGCACTGGTTCAATTTCAGTAATATAATCTACAAACCTTCTACCTTTGTTATCATGCGTCATCTGAATTACTATATTTACAGCTTCAATAACGTCTGCTTGCGCAACCATTTCATTGTGATAAAAGCCGGATTTCAAAAGCAGGTTTCTTAGGTTAATTATAACAGCTTTAGGATTTTCACTATGGAAAGTTCCCATTGAACCTCTACAAAGACGAAGCATAACGTTTATCAACTGTGTAGCTTCTTCGGAGTTTGTTATTTCTCCAAGAATAACTATATCTCTTGCTTGCTTAAGCATAAATTCAAATGCACTTGATATTGGTTTACCCGGAACAGCCTGAGCCTCAATTACATTCTTTGAAGGATGCCTTGTTTTAAGTCTTAATTCATGATTTTCTTCGATTGTTCCTATTGCTCTTGAGCCAGGCACGAAATTAATCAATGTCATTAATGTAGTTGATTTTCCGTCACCCATACCTCCAGCTATAATAATGTTAGACCTACCCATTATAAGCACTTTCAGCAAATCTCTCGACAATTCATCCAAAGTACCAAGTTTAACCATTTTATCAGGATTAAAATTTCCCAGATTGAACCTTCTTAAATTAAGAGTCGGCTCGCTGTAGAACGGTTGAAGCGAACACGTTATACGTGAGCCATCAAATCTTTGACATATAATACCTGGATTACTTGGGCTCAAGTCGAACTTTGAGTTGAAGCTTACTGCATTTTTACAAACATTATTTAAAATATTGTTATCAGTATATTCTAAAAATTCTAACCATACTTTGCTACCTCTATGCTGCACCCATATATATTGATATCCATTAACACCGATTTCGTTAACATCCATAAACTCAAGTCTGTCAATTATAGACAAACCATATACTTCAGCATAAACTACATTAGCAATCACGTTTATTTTTTCAATATAATCAAGCTGTAAATTCTGTTCCTTTATTTCAGTATCAATTACTTTTTCAAATATTTCTTTTGAAAAAATATTATTACCTGCATCTGAAAAGTCTATTATTTGATATTGATCATTGTACTTATCTATTATTTTAGCGATGTCATACTTTAATGAAATTATTTGAAACTGATAATAATAAGACAATTTTCGTATTTCATTAAAATTTATTATGTAATTTATATTTTCATGATTTATGTCCAACTCTGTTGTAAGAGTTTTTATAATTTTATTGATTACATAGTTTTTTGCGTTTTGATCACCCGCAACCGCCTGTCTAATCATTTCAGAAAGAAGTATTCTTTTTCTAACAAGCTTTTCATCCTTCTGATCTATTCTAAGTCTTTCATCGGTAAGTTTTGTTTGAATTTCTTCCATAACCTTTTCTATTGAATACTGAGATAACTTCTTTTTCTCCAAAAATTCATCCATTATGACACCACCTTCTCAAACCGAGAATTTATCATTTGTATTACCAGAATAATCCCTTTTTCTTAGAACCAGATGCTTGTTCAACTACATTTCTCTTAACTACATATTCGTTCTTTAATGGGAAGTTCCACATTTCGCTCAAATAATTCATGAATACCTTTATATCCTCAATAAAACCATCGTTCTCATTCAAAAGATATCTGTCAATTAATCTATCATTATACGCTTCAAGAAGTTTATCAGAATGTCTCATTGTAAATACAGGCACTTTAATCTTATATTCACTAATAATGTAATTCTTATTAAACTTTCTACCTTCCCAGTAATTATTTAAAATTACAACAGAACCCTCCTTGTTATATTCCTTGCTTTTTGTATACTTATCAAATATCAGGAAGTTTTGTTTTCCTATCTGTAAATCAAGAAATTTCTCATTTGTTCTGCCTTTTTCATTTAGATAGTTAGACATTTTCTTTGTTGGTGAGTCAATTATTATAATATCAAACAATGATTCGGCAATACTAAATATTTTATTGTAGTTAATGTCATCCATTTCGAATCTGTTGTATTGTGATATTTTCGAACCTGTCAGTACATAAAAGTTTCCAAACTCTATTGTGATATCTTTAAATAATTTCTCATTTATTTTGTTACTATTCAGCAAATCAAGTACATCATCAAGTCCTCTATCAGTTTCTACGCCCAGTATCGCATCAATATCCGAGTATAAGTAGCTCCCATCAATAAGCAATACTGAAAAATCAGTTGCTTGTGATAGTTCTATTCCAAGAGAAATCGAAAACGTAGACGTTCCACTCGATTTCCTTAAGCTATTTACAGTTATTATCATTACCTATTCCCTCTCTTTTTTTTGATTTGTATATTTCTTGTTCTTTATCTTATTGACTCCTTAGAGGAGTTTCTGGTGTTACAGGCGTCTTAGTATTTGGACCAACATTAATCAAACTATTATTATCAAGAGTATTTCCTAGTGTAGTATCTTGTTTCGGTACTACCGGTTTAGGTATTTCAACAGTACCATCACGTACAACCTTTGCTTGTTCTGAACCTGTAAATGTGACTATACTAGCTGGCTGGCTAGGAAATACATATTTTCTTAGCATAAACTTACCATAGGTCATAGCCTCAAATAGTCTTTTATTTTCTTTTTCTGTTACCATTATGGTAATTCTATAATCAGGAGTATCCTCCATTGATGGATTGTTTTGCATTAAAAGCTGTGTAGCTGTACCTGGGAACACGCCTTGTTCTTGTTGCTGCAATAATAACGGTTTAGGTAATGGTCTTTTTATCTGTGCAGTTGCATTCTGCTGATTGTTATCAGAACTCGAAGCAATAGGCACTTTATCCAAAATAGATATTTTTGCAAGAACAACATCATATCTTCCTTGACCCTTGTCAAGTAAGATATCTACCAAGGAATTTACTCCAACCCTTTCATTTACAAAATTGTATCGAGGAATATCTACAGTAATATACCTATAACTTGCTTCAAACTTACGTTTGGGAACTTGCTCTAAGGTTTTCCAGTCTTCAGGTGCAAATTCAACCTCGGATAGGATTTTATCATTTAATATTTGTTCACCTTTATAAATATTTACCGAAGCAACCTTGCCAATCAATAATCCAATATCCGTATATATCTTAGTTCCATCAACAACGTTATTAAAAGGTACTTTTGATATTGTCAGATCTTCTTGTGCTATTACCGCTCCCATTGGGATATCTCTGGCTGCTGTAGTTACCATCTTCCATTGAAGTTCATTATCTTTCTTATTTATTATCTCTTGTTCGAGTTTAGGTAAATATGCTGAAACAGTAATAAAATATGTAATTCCTGCTATAACAGATATAATTATTATAAAAATAATAATCGACTTCGCCTTTTGAAAGTTCATATAATGGACCTCCTTAAGAATTTCATCTTGTGTCAAAATAAATGTATAAATACGCAGATTACCGCTTAATTATATTATACACCAGTCTATTATGTCTTTCAATTGAAAAAATGCACAATAATATTGCTCAATTTTTGTACATTATGACGAATTTAATTATATTAATTAATTAGTATTCTAATCCATCAAGATATGAAGTATCTAAATCTTCAAAATGATTAGGACTGATTGAATTATCTGAATCAAAAGCTACTCGAGAGACCTTTTGATTGAATAAAATCAATACTTGAACATTCTTTATCATATCAACATCAATTCTTATTAATAATTCATTGTTGATGTTCTTTAATAATGCTTCAATAAATCCCTTTGGATCTTGGTCAAACTTTGAAGTTACAAGAATAACTAATTTACCTTCAATTCTTTCTCCATAAAGTTTTACTCTAAATACACCAATCTCATCACCAGACGAAACAAGTAGTTCTCTTTCAAATATTGCTTCCTGTTTTTTCATTTTTGTTTCCCCCTTTGGAATGTATGTTTTCATGAAATACTATCTTATTATATAATTATAACATATATTAAAAACGGAGGTTGTCATCCTCCATTTTTTACTTAATCAAATCAGTATCAATATCTATTGCTTCTCCAAGAATTCTATAGACATCAGATATCAATCTCTCTAATTTATATTCTGCTTCAAAATATTTCCCTATTTCTGGATTTGCAGTTAATATTCCATAAAGGCTTTGCAATTGTTCTAATTTTTCTTTTTCAGGCTCTTTTCCAGTAAGTTGCTCTGCCTGAATTTCAAATTGTTTTACCTTAAAGTCGCTAATTAATTCCTTGTTTCTACCATTATCATATACTTGATTTCTTATTTTTTTAAATTCTCTGTTTTCTTCACATTCTCTTATGGCTCTAGCAAGTTCGTGTGATTTGTCATAAACGTTCATAATATGTTACCCCCTGCAATATTTTGTTCTTTATTGATTATAAAATTAACATTTAGTAAAGTCAAGCAAGGGTTTATTATATTATTTCATGAACATCTCAATCATTCTGATTATTACTGGTCCAATCAAAACCGTAAAAATGGTTGGAAATATAAATAATACCATCGGAATCAACATTTTTATTGGTGCTTTCATTGCTTTTTCCTGAGCTCTTTGTCTACGTTTTTGTCTCATTTGTTCGGATTGAATCCTTAGCACATTTCCTATACTAACCCCTAATTGATCAGCTTGTATAACTGCACCTACAAATGTAGTCATATCTGTCAAACCAACTCTATTGCTCATTTCTTTCAAAGCATCTTTTTTTGGTTTTCCAACTTTCATTTCTTGAAGAACTGTACTAAACTCTTGTGCTGTTTGCCCCTGTGCCTTTTCAACAACCTTCGAAAGTGCACCGTCAAAACCCAAACCTGCTTCGACACTTACGGTTAATAAATCAATTGCGTCAGGAAGAGTTTTTAGTATCTCATTTTTTCTGTCTTGCATTTTCTTTGTTAAAATCAGATTGGGAATCATGAATCCAGAAATTATTTCAAATCCAACTAACATAATTACTCTCAAAGGATCTGCCGCCCATAAAACACCAGTTACAATAGTCATTAATGGTAGTAATACGATAATCCCGACCATAAGATTTGTCCATTCCCTGATTGTAAATTTATATGGGTTTCCAGCCATAATTATCTTTTTTTCAAAATTGTTTATAATTTCTCTGGGGGTTATTCTTAATAATATTTTTGTGATATCATCAGCAATAGGTTTTAATAATCTGCTTAACAATGGTTGGTTTAGTTCTTCTTCCAAATGGCTTTTCTTTAATTTTCTTGAAATTTTACTGAGTCTACCTTTGACAACCAACTTTTCCTTATTTATAAAGCTGTATACTAAATAGAAATATAAATATAGAGTTACCGTAATAAAAATAAAAATTATTAATTTCATATTAGTATCAACCCCTTCAGTTAAATTTCTATATCAACAATTTTCTTTATAAAATATATCCCAAGTAATTCCATAATTATCGAAACTCCGACTAATACAAACCCCAATGTGCTTTTAAAAAGCAGTCCGATATGTTCAGGATTAATCAAATATATTATGAAGCCTAAAGCAGGAGGCAATATTGCAATAACCATTCCAGACATTCTTCCCTGAGCAGTGATAGTCTTTATTTCACCCTTAATCTTAATTCTTTCTCTTATAGTAGTAGAAATGTTATCCAAAACTTCTGCAAGATTTCCACCTACCTGTCTTTGAATCATTACTGCTGTTATTAATAATTCCAAATCATTACTTTTAATTCTAATATTCATGTTTTCTAATGCTTCTTCCGTTGTACAACCAAGATTTATTTCTTTTTGCAGGATTCCAAATTCTTGAGCAATTGGACCAATCATCTCTTTTGAAACTACATCTACTGCTTGAAAGAAACTAAACCCTGCTTTTAGAGAATTTGATATTAAAACAATCGCATCTCCAAGTGAATCATTAAATTGTTTAATTCTTTTTTTGATTCTTGCATTAACATACATTGTAGGAATTAGCCAGCCTAATATCCCTGATATAGCTGCTATTACTATGCCTCTACCCATTGCATACGGGATTATACCAAGAACTAAAAAAAGGATTATTCGTATATTTAAGAATTCTTCTGATTTCAATGGTATGTTTGCTTTTATTAAATCAACTTGTGTCTTGCTTCTATATCCATCAAGAAATTTAAAGTATCTTATAATTTTTGAAAGAAAATATATTGTGTTCTTAAGTTTTTGATTATCTCTTTGATATCTTTCTGAGCTTCCAGAATCGTAAATATATTTATTTAATCGCGAAATATATCTTTGCTTAGATAATACAAAGATTATAAACAAATAAAAAATAAGTATTAACGTTATAAAGCAAAGGAAAAAAGCTGTTGTTTTCATTATCTATCAACTCCCAACTCAGAACGCTGAGCTTTTATGTATTAAACAAATCATTACTAATTGTCATGCCTGCATCAGATAACTTTTCCATGAATTTTGGTTTGATTCCTGTAGGTGTAATCTCTCCAAGAATTCTTCCCTTTTCATCCTTGCCTCTTTGTTTAAAAACAAATATATCCTGAAGCGTTACAACTTCGCCTTCCATTCCTACGACTTCAGTTATATGCGTAATTCTTCTTGTTCCATCTTTTAGTCTTGATTGTTGAATAATTATATCAACTGCGGAGGAAATTTGTTCTCTGATTGCCTTAATTGGCAGTTCCATTCCCGCCATTAATACCATCGTTTCTAACCTTGCCAACATGTCTCTCGGTGTATTTGCGTGACCAGTTGTAAGTGAGCCATCATGTCCGGTATTCATAGCTTGTAACATATCTAATGCTTCTCCACCTCTAACCTCACCTACTACAATTCTGTCAGGTCTCATTCTTAATGAGTTTTTAACAAGATCTCTAATTGTAATTGCACCTTTTCCTTCTATATTGGCCGGTCTTGTTTCCAATCTTACAACATGTTCTTGTCCTAATTGCAATTCTGCAGCATCTTCAATCGTTACTATTCTCTCGTCTTCAGGAATAAATGATGAGAGCACATTTAGAGTAGTTGTTTTTCCACTTCCTGTTCCACCAGAAACAACAATGTTCAACCGTGCTTCAACACATGCTTTTATAAATATTGCAATATTCGGAGTTAATGTTCCAAATTTTATTAAATCATTTACTGTTAACGGATTTTCTGAGAATTTTCTTATGGTAAGTGTAGGACCGTTAAGAGAAAGAGGAGGAATAATCGCATTTACCCTCGAACCATTAGGCAATCTGGCATCTACCATTGGCGAACTTTCATCAATTCTTCTACCTATTGGAGCAACAATTTTTTCAATAACATGCATAATGTGTTGATCATCTCTGAATCTAACATCAGATAATACTAATTTCCCATGCTTCTCGACATATACTTGTTCAGCACCATTTACCATTATTTCTGATATAGTTGGATCATTAATTAATTTATTTATTGGTCCAAAACCTATTGTCTCATCAAGTATCTCTGATATAATTTTCTGCTTGTCCGATTTTGAAAGGTAAGTACTTTCTTCATCTAAAACAGTTTCAACAAAGTTTGTTATGTTTTGTTCAAGATTCCCTTTTTCACATTCATCATCAACATCAAGTTCCTTAATTTCACTAACGATCTTCGCATGGATCTTCTTTTTGATGTCTTTGAATGGGTCTTCTTGAGGTTGATTTTTCTTTGACTTTTGAGGTGCTATTTCATCTTCTTGAACCTTTTCTTTTTGTAGTCTTTCTAAAAGAGACATCTTATCCACCTCTCTTTATATCCATACTTTACAGATTTGATAATCATATTATTAAAAGCATCCAAATAACTTCCTTAAATCCAACTTTTCTTTTGATTCTTGCTCTGTCTTTTCCTGGCTGATTTCTTTAGCCATTGACATAATACTTTTTGCAACCTTTGTTTCAGCTCTAGTTATAACAAACGGGAAACCTTTATTAGCAGACGTTATTACAGTTTGACTGTCTTCAGGTATGTATGACCAAATAGGATATTTTAAGGTATCTTCAAAATCTTTATACTTTATTCCAAATTGTTCTGAAGCTTTGTTTAGAACTATTCTAATTTTTGAATTTGAATAATGCAGCGATTCCATAATATCTAGTCCTGATTTGATATTTTTAATAGTTGGTAAATCAAGTGTTGATACATACAGAACCTGATCAGACAAATCTAATGAAGTTAGGACTACTTCATTGAATATGTTTGACGTATCAATTACAACATAGTGAAATTTGCTTTTCAGGCATTCAATAATTTTTGTGATATGCGCTGGTGTGATATATTCAGCATATTCGGGTTTGGGTGGTGCAGACAGTACTTTTATTCCCGAAAAATGAGTAACCATGTAATCTTCAATGTTTGATTCTTCAAGCAAATTAAATTCTTTTATTAAGTCAGAAATTGTGCTTCTTAATGAAACGTTCAGCATAACTGCAACATCACCAAACTGTAAATCCAAATCAACTAGTGCGACCTTCTTTCTTGTAAGCCGGGCAAGGCTGACAGCTAGATTTGTTGCTATTGTTGTTTTGCCGACACCACCCTTTGTGCTAAATACTGAAATAACTTTAGAGTGGATTTCTTCAGGAATTGCTTGTGTAAACTTACTTTCTTTACGTTTTCTTGATATTCCATTTACTCTTTGAACTGTTTCTATTAATTCATCTCCATCAAATGGTTTTACAATAAAATCTCTTGCCCCGGCTGCCATTGCTTTTTTTAAATATTCTTGTTCACCTTGAACAGATATCATTATTACGTTAGTATCCGGAGCAAGTACGGTAATTTCTTCAGTAGCCCTTATACCATCTTTCACAGGCATATTAATGTCCATAAGAATAACATCCGGCTTTGATTCCTTAACCAGGTTTATTGCCTCTTCGCCATTGGAAGCTTCTCCAATGACTTCTATATTCTGAGCAAAACTTAGAAGTTTCCTTATATTCATTCTTGTTTCGCTAACATCATCCGCGATAACAATTTTTATTACTTCCATATTAACCCCTCCCGGGCAAATTATTGTGGCATCATTACAATTCCTTTTTTGCCTGTTATATCTGTCCTTGTTGTTCCTTCAGTATCTTTTGTTTCTTTATCATCGACTGGTCTAAGAAGTAACTTTAATGTTGAAGCTTCAGATGCATAAACTATCTTTTCAATATCATTTATATCAACCGCAAGGGTTACAGTCTTTGGGATCTCATTCTTTGCTTCTTTTGCATCTTTTCCTGTTTTTTCACCTGTTGCAAGTACACGCACATTTCTCAATATAATTTTTGTTACTCTGTTGTACATGACCTTTCCATATGGTTCTCTGCCTTCATCTTTATCAAATGTTGCCGCTATATCAACATAATCTCCAGGAACAATATGATAGGCAACACCTGATGCTTCGTTAATATTTATACTTACTGCCCTCTTGCCTTTAGGTATATTGTATGTAAGATTTTTTTCTTTCTCATTAACAATTCTGTTACTTTTAATTTGTTCCCCTTCATAAATTGTTTCTTTAACCCATTTGCCTACAATATCATCTTTTTTACTCATTGCACCAACTTGAACATAATTTTTATCAATTTCTATCAGTTTAATATCTGTTATGTTTATACAAGTACGTTCAGGTATTGTTTTGGATGCTATATATACCTTAATCTTTTCTCCTTCAGAAGGTGATTTTGTTATGTTGTTTATGTACGCAAAAATTAGTCCAGACGTAATAATTGATAACACAATTGATATTGCCAATATTTTTCTATTCATCCACTCCATAAAAAATCACTCCTGACTTTTTCTATTATTATGTTTATTCCATTCTCATAACTGTTGAGGAATTAATCTGAAAAGGATTGGGGATTATCCCATTTAAAATTGGACATATCATTTCAATTTGATAGTGTACATTAACCGTAACCTGTGATCCTCTTGTTCTTGATTCTTCAATAGGAGTTATGTTTACACTCATATTTTCTGGTTTAAGGGTAACTGTTGTATTTGTTATGCTGTTATTAATATCCGAATCTGTTCCACCAACCACAGCTACTCTAGCCCCTTCTCTTGAAGCATTTGTAACAATGAGATATGCATTAAATATTCTGCCAAATTCAACTATTCCCATGATTATTAATAATAAAATCGGCAGAACCAATGCCATCTCTACCAGTGTCTGACCTTTGCAATTTTTCGAAATATTTTTATTTGTTACATTTGCCACTTGAG
>Ga0209340_1000779_pt1 | contig 29179 bp, 25 predicted proteins | sample EPASupsiteSAE323_FD_187266 | JGI IMG/M metagenome (GOLD analysis project Ga0209340, IMG submission 187266) | Bioremediated contaminated groundwater from EPA Superfund site, New Mexico - Sample SAE3-23 (SPAdes) (version 2) | ecosystem: Environmental > Aquatic > Deep subsurface > Groundwater >... | reverse complement strand
GCCAGGTAGTCCTGCTCAGCAAACACGGCGATCCAATACTGGCCCAGTGGCAGTACGGTCTGGGCCGGGCCGTGGCCTATACCACCGATGCTGGAGGCCGCTGGGGTACACTCTGGGCCGCCTGGCCTGGGTTCAACCGGCTCTGGGCGAATATCGTTTCCTGGTCACTGCCCCGCTCCGATCCGGAGAATGCTCTGTCATTCAATGTAAACATCGACGGGACGGAAGGTGAGATCCGGGTGGAATCCCGCGACTACACCCGGAACGAGAACCTGACAGCGGTGATCGCCAGTCCTGATTTTACACGGCGGGAGATCAAGCTGCCGGCCGCGGCACCCGGGATATACCGGGCAGCATTCCCGGCCAGCTCGCCCGGCATTTACCTGGTGAACCTGCTGCGGGACGGCCGGGATAATGTCAGCGTGGCTACTGCCGCAGTAGCGCTGCCCTATTCCCCGGAATATCGCTATAGTGGTGTTAACACCAGTTTCCTGGCTGGTTTGACCCATGCTACCGGGGGTAAGATCATTGGGCAACCGGCCGATGCCTTTGCAGAAAATCTGCCGACGGCTCAGGGTGGAGTGGAATTATGGTTTTGGCTGTTACTGGCCGCCGGCTTGTTGCTGCTCCTGGACATTGCCGCCCGTCGCCTGGCCTTTACCCGGGAGGATATCCAGCGAGCATGGAAGCGCCTGACCGGGAGTAAGCCAACTGCGGAATCCACAGCACCGGTTATCACCGAGCGCCTGCGCGCCCGGCAGGATGCCAGCCGGCAGGCCAGCGGACAAAGACATACCATGCAACCCGGGGAGCAGACGAATGGTACGGTTGCCCATGATGATAAACCCCGCCCCGCTTCCGTCTCGACTCCGGCCAAGAATGTCGCCCCGCCTAAACCGAAACAGAGCCAGGGGGCCGTTAAAGAAAAAAACATTTCCCGCCTGTTGGAAGCACGAAAGAAGGGTCATGAATAGAATAAGCAGAGCATAATCTGGCTGAAAATAGCTTTTTGGCGGAGATTAAGCATCCGCTCCGAAGTTAAAGCAATCTTACATGACAGGCCGTACGGAAAGGGATATAATACTTCTAGCATAATTACAAAGCTTTTGTATTTACATGAATTTTCCGGAGAGTGATGTTTTTGAAACTATGGGGCGGCCGCTTTGCCAGCGCCAGCAGCAAACTAACTGAAGACTTCAATGCTTCCATTGGCTTTGACCAGCGCATGTACCGGCAGGATATTACCGGCAGCATGGCTCATGCGCGTATGCTGGGTCAACAGGGCATCATCAGCCCGGAGGAAGCTGACCTGATCATCAAGGGTCTGGGCGAGATCCTGGTGGAACTGGAGGCTGGTACCCTGGAGTTCACCGTGGAAGCTGAAGACGTGCATATGAATATCGAAACCTTCCTCACTGCCAAGATCGGTGCGGTGGGCAAGAAGCTCCATACCGGCCGCAGCCGCAATGATCAGGTAGCCCTGGACCTGCGCCTGTACCTCCGCGACGAGATCAAGGAAGTCCGTGACCTGCTGCTGGAAGTGGAAAAGGTCCTGCTCACCCTGGCCAAGAAGAACATCGACACCATCATGCCCGGCTACACCCATCTACAGAAGGCCCAGCCCATTACCCTGGCTCATCACCTCCTGGCCTATTTCGAGATGCTGCGCCGTGATCTGGGACGCCTGGAAGACTGCGCCAAACGAATGGACTATATGCCTCTGGGCTCGGGCGCCCTGGCCGGTACCGGCTTCAACCTGAACCGGGACGCGGTTAAAGAAGAATTGGGCTTTGCCCATCTTACCCGCAACAGCCTGGACGGAGTTAGCGATCGCGACTATGCCATCGAGTTCATGAGCTTTGCCAGCATCTTGATGATGCACCTCTCCCGCTTGGCCGAGGAGCTGATACTATGGTCCACTGAGGAATTCTCCTTTGTTGAGCTGTCGGATGCCTTTACCACCGGCTCCTCCATTATGCCCCAGAAGAAGAACCCCGACCTGGCGGAATTGATTCGCGGCAAGACCGGGAGAGTTTACGGTGACCTCATGGCCCTGTTAACGACCATGAAATCCCTGCCCCTGGCCTATAACAAGGATATGCAGGAGGACAAGGAAGCCCTGTTTGACGCGGTGGACACCGTGAAGAAGTGCCTCCTGGTCCTGGCACCCATGCTGGAGACCGCCCATTTCAAAACCAACCAGATGGCCGAGGCGGCCAGGGGCGGCTTTACCAATGCCACCGATCTGGCCGATTACCTGGCGGGCAAGGGGCTGCCCTTCCGCGACGCTCATGCCGTGGTGGGCCGGGCCGTACTCCATTGCATCAAAGCGGGTTGCCGGCTGGAGGATCTCAGCCTTACGGCCTACCGGGAGTTCTCGCCGCAGATCGCAGCCGATATCTATGAATTCATTGATGCCGAAGCCTGCGTGGCCCGGCGGCAGGTCCCCGGAGGACCTGCGCCGTCAGCGGTGATAGGGGCCCTGGCTGAGGCAGAAGAGTGGTTAAGGGGGATGCAGTAATGTACCGTTTGAGCCGTTTTAAATTGGTGGACGGCAGGCCCGATGAAGACGAATTATTGGAGTTTGTCGAATCTTACTTCTTTAACATGATGACGGTATTACAAGCCTTTTTTGCCAGGGTGGAGATGGCCGAGGCCTTGTCCCGGTTGGAACTCATCCCCTTCGGTGATCTTATCTCCGAGGAACTGGCCGATGAGGACGAGCTGACCGTCAGTCTGGCGGTGGAGCGGATCACTGAACTGGTGGATATGGAATTAGAGGTCATCCGTTCCTACCTGGAATAGGAGCGCCGGAGTTACCAAAAATAACACAGAAGATAGAGTCAGTCCCTAGACCAACTGAGGCTGGCCCTTTAAGGGGGACAAATAGTTGGAAAAGTGCAGCATGTGCAGCAAGAAGTTTCCGGACGAGACCATGTATAAGATGGTTCAGGTCATGGACAGGAAGGCCTACGCCCAGAATATATGTCCGGCCTGCCGCGGTCTGGCCACCGCCAATCCCAATTACTATATCGCTGCCTCTGGTTTCACCACCAACCCGGAATGGGATAAGGTAATCGAAGAGGCCCGCAAACAGGACATCACGGCCGAGGTAGTGATAGACCTCATCCAATCCTTCGCCAAGACGGTGAAGAAGATGAAGAAGTAGCGATTACGCCAGTCAATTTGTAGCGGCGATCTTTATCTATAGTAAAGGTCGCCGTTGGCATCGGTTTTTACAATGTATACACCACTGTTATCATAATCAGCGGTTCCAACCAACAGATATCCTCCATCAGTCGTTAGTTCAATGGACTGAAAGTATTCCGGCTGATGGGTGCCGATCGCTTTTTTCCAAATGATAAGGCCGGTCTTGTCCAGCTTCAGGAGCAGTCCGCTGGTCTTATCCGGTCCAAAGGACTGCACGCGGCCCGCCGCAATATATCCTCCATCAGATGTTTCACGGACTGACATGATAGTGTCATCCTTCGAGTCCAGAACCTGTTTCCAGATAATCCTGCACTGTCAACCTTGAGAATAACAGGCTGCCCCTTGCTGTGATCTTGCTGTTTTATCGTTCCGTTTAGGATGTAACCATCATCAGAGGTGGTACTGGCCCCAGCCAGCAAAATATCCTGGAGAGAGAAATTTTTTTCATCCCGGGCCTTTCCATTGGCATCTATGGTTTGGATTGAAACATCGTCAGTCCGGGTAAACAGCAACCGGTAGCTGCTGTCTTCGGCCTGGTTAATATACAGCAGATGGGATTCCTCAGACAGTTTAGAATCGAGAGTCAGGTTCCATTGTACTCTACCTTTCTCGTCCAGTTTCTGCACATAGGGGTTATTATGTTGGGTTATCGCCGTGGTGATATAGCCCCGGTCCCATGTATGCGCTACTTGTCTTATATCAATTATGCTGGGATCGTATACCGAGATCCATTCCTGATCACCCGTTTTATTGAATTTAATGACCGCACGTTGATGAGCGACCTGGGTTGCAGGCACGTAAGCGGCTAGGGCGAAGCCGCCATCACCGGTGGTCTTCAGGCCACGTGCCAGATTCCAGCCGCTGTCACCGTACTTCTTTTTCCATTCTAATTCCCCGGAGCGGTTTATCTTCAACATCAGTATGCCGGTATTGGGGGGCTGAGATACAATACCTAGCTTGGGTAGCTCATTATTGGTTGACCCGATGATGAGATATCCGCCAATACTGGTTAGTTGACCGAACATACCTGACCATTGATAGGGGCTGTCGAATACCTGCTCAAAAGTAGAGTCTTTAATCGTCAGCTTTTGGTTATACGGACCCGTAATATCAATCAACTGGGCCTTGCTGTCCCATTTAACATTTGCGCCCAGGGCTTGACCAACCACCCGAAGCGGAACCATCGTAACACCGTTGGTAACCTGCGGAGGAGCACTGAGGGTAACTGCATTACCGTTGAGCCATGCTGTGGTCTGGCCTATGGTCATAACAATTCTATTACCGTTACCAACCGCCGTAATGCTCTGATCGGTGCCATCCCACTCTACCCTGGCCCCCAAATGCTCGAAAACGCCCCGCATGGGCACCAGGGCGCTGCCACTCTGGACCACCACCGGAGGAAGTCCCATTATTGTGCGGCCATCAATAACGATATGAGGCGCGGCCATGGCGGAAAGCGGACATAATATGGCACTAAAAAGGACTAAGAAAATTATTAAGGCCTTCTTCATAATAATCACCTACTTAATTAATAATAACAGCGTACCAGTCAGTTATTAGCGGCGATCTTCATCTATAGTAAAGATCGCCGTTGGCATCGGTTTTTAAAATGTATACACCAAGGTCTGTATAACAAGTGTCTCCAACTGACAGGTATCCACCGTCAGATGTCTGTTCAACGGAACTAAAGAGTTCATTCTTACTGGTACCGATCGCTTTTTGCCAGGCAATGCGGCCGGATTTATCCAGCTTCACGAGATGTCCGTTAGTCAAACCCGGGCCAAAGGACTGCACCTGGCCCACGGCAATATACCCTCCATCAGAGCTTTCACGGACCGACCTTATAATATCACCCTTCTCGTTCAGCACCTGCTTCCAGATAGTCCTTCCTTCATTATCAGTCTTGAGTATAACCGCTTGACCCTTGTTGTTTTTCTCGTCTACCGACCCTTGCAGGATATATCCACCATCAGAAGTGGATATAACCCCGGTCGTATAAACATCAGGCGGGTAATTGAAGCTTTTTTTGTCCAGCACCTTGCCATAGGCGTCAATGGATTGAATGGCTATGTCATGAGCTTGGGTATAATGACCTGAAATAAACTGACCCTGACCAAACAAAGTTTCGTTAAACAGAAACCGGAAGCTGCCGTCGGAGGTTTCATTTAAATCCATAAGCCTGTCATACTCGGGCAAGCTGGCATCAAGGGTCAGGTCCCATTTGGCTTTACCCTTACTGTCCAACTTATCAATATAGGGGTTATTATGCAGGGTTATCCCTGTAATAATATAGCCCCCGTCCCGGGTAATCTCAATTTGCTTTATATCAATAATGCTGGTATCAAGTACTGAGATCCACTCCTGGTCACCTGTTTTATTGAATTTAATGACTGCGCGTTGATGAGCGACCTGGGTTGCAGGCACGTAAGCGGCTAGGACAAAGCCGCCGTCACCGGTGGTTTTCAGATCACGTGCCAGATTCCAGCCACTGTCACCGTATTTCATTTTCCATTCGAATTCCCCGGAACGATTCATCTTCCATATCAGTATTCCGGTATTGGGGGGATGAGACCGCTCACCCGGATTGTAGAGCTCATTGTTGGTTGACCCGACAATGAGATATCCGCCATCACTGGTTTGCTGGCCGAACTGCCCGCTCCACCGATTGGGGCTTTCAAAGGATTCTTCAAACGTTGAGTCTTTTAGCGATAGCCTCTGGTTACGTGAGTTATTAATAGTTACTGATTTAGTCTTGCTGTCCCACTTGACATTTGCGCCCAGGGCTTCACCAACCACTCGGAGCGGAACCATCGTAACACCGTTGGTAACCTGCGGAGGAGCACTGAGGGTAACTGCATTACCGTTGAGCCATGCTGTGGTCTGGCCTATGGTTATAACAATTCTATTACCGTTACCAACCGCCGTAATGCTCTGATCGCTGCCATCCCACTCTACCCGGGCCCCCAAATGCTCGCAAACGCCCCGCATGGGCACCAGCGGGCTGCCACTCTGGACCACCACCGGAGGAAGTCCCATTATTGTGCGGCCATCAATAACGATATGAGGTGCGGCCATGGCGGAAAGCGGACATAATATGGTGATAACAAGACTTAAGAAAGCAATCAAGATCCTTTTCATATAATCACCCACCAATAGAAATAATTAACTAACCTTAATTTATTTCACTTTCCCGATAATGTAAATAGAGAATGTCATATTATGTAACACAAAATATTCAAGAAGATGTGGCATTAAGATCTGAAGAGAAATCAACCGTGGCCACATCGAAGTTTAAGCAGGCCCCGTGCGGGCTGCCTTGACTCTAAGCCTTTATCGATGCTATCATCAAGGAGTCAATTTAATAAGCCGGTGTGGCTCAGAGGTAGAGCAGCTGATTCGTAATCAGCAGGTCCGCGGTTCGAATCCGCGCATCGGCTCCAGTTAATACACAAACCCGCAAGTGATTGCGGGTTCTTACTTTATCGAAGCGTTCTGCTGCGGCTCTCTTAGCACCCCCGGCCAACCGATTGGTGGTAGCTGGACGGGCACAGGCAATAGCGGCCGCATTGACGGGTATACAATATATTTAAGCACAAGGCCTTGTCAAAGCAAGGCCGGTTGCATAAAATGAAAACAGTGAATCCAGCAAATTAATAGATTTAAGGAACAAAGGCGTCCCTTTAACCCGGTTCAGTTCGAGCCGGTTGAAGGGCGCTTTTTTATTTTTTCAAAAAGAGATGGGTGCGATATGAAAACAATTGAAGAGTTTAGAAGAATTGCAGGCGATATAAAAATTATCGACAGACCGGAAGAGAAAGAGATGTACAGCCATGACATCGGCGACGTACCCTCTTTCATGACCAAGCTGTTATTTAACACACAGCCATCCTTCGTGGTGCAGCCTAAAAACATCGCCGAGATCCAAAAGGTCTTAGCCTTTGCTAATGAGAAGAAAATACCGGTTATACCACGCGGAGCCGCTTCCTGGGGATTTGGCGGCGTCATCCCCACCCAGGCCGGGATTGTGGTTGATCTGTCCCCCTTCAGAAAAATCATCGAGATCGACCCTGAACAAAAGACCGCTCGAGTTGAAGCGGGTGCGCGCTGGAGCGATATCGACATCCTGGCCAAACAGCAGGGGCTGTCCCTGATGACTTATCCATCCAGTAAATTTTCCACCGTGGCGGGATGGATCGCCACCGGTGGCTATAGTATCAACAGTTTCCGCTATGGCCACCTGTCCAAACAGATCCAGTCCATGACCGTGGTGACCGGCTCGGGTGAAATCAAAACGCTGACTCCGGCTGATCAGGAGTTTGCCTATTATATCTCTACCGAAGGCATCTTCGGCATCATCGTGGAAGTGACCCTGACCCTTAGACCAACACCGCCGGCGTCTTTTTCGCACCTGCTCTATTTTAAAGATGCGCAGGCCGCCTTTGCTTTTATTGATTCCTTTGTAAATAGTAAAGAGAAAGCCAACATCAGCGTGAATGTCATCCGCTTCCTGGATGAAAACCATATGATCGATACCAATGAGGTCATGCACGATAATGTATTTAAGAAGAATGCCGCAGTTCTGGTGGAATTGAGCAGCGCCGATGATGATCAGAAATTTGTAACATATTTATCAAAAATGACTAACATTGATGAAGCACCCAGTTATGCGGCCAGCTTTTTATGGAACGAGCGTCTGTTTGGCGCCAAAGCCAAACGGTTGGGGCCGAGCATTCTGACCAGTGAAACCATTATCCCCATCAAGCAGACCGCCTCCTTTATTGCGAAGGCCAAAAAAATGGGGACATCTTTCGGGGTGGAAGTCTGTATCGATTCCTATATCCTGGACGAAAAACGGGCACTGGTGATGACTCCTTATCTGTGTGACTCCAGAAAATTAAAATATTATCTCAATATGGCCCTGGTTCCGATGCTGACCCAGGCAGCTTTGAACCTGGGCGGCGAACCGTATGGCCTGGGCATCTGGAATGCCTCATTTATCAATCATTTATATAGCAAGAGCAGGCAGCAGGAACTCCGGGCCTACAAGGCCAAGGTTGATCCCAACGATATTATGAATCCCGGCAAGTTCTTTGCGATAAAATCGAAATTCTTAAACATTCCGGCCCAGATGTTTCGTCCCGCCTTCTTGGGTATAAGCATGCGGGTGATGATCTTCCTGGCGCCAGTCATCGGCGGGGTGGCCAGACTGATCTTCGGCAAAGACCAGAAGCTCGACAGTCTGGATGTGGAACTCAGCACCCATGCCTGCGCCAAATGCGGCAACTGTATAGCCGTATGCCCGGCCTACCTAGTCACCGGGGATGAGGCGGTAACCGCCAAGGGCAAGGTGGCATTGGCCAAGAAACTGCAGGAAGGCCAAAAAGTGACCCCGGAAGAAGCAGCCAAGGCTTTCATGTGTATGCACTGCAAAGGCTGTGAAGAAATATGCCAGACCAACCTTGAACTTATGACACTTTGGGATGCGCTGGAAAAAAGGATCGAAGGGACATTCGGCCGTCCGGATGCCGAGATTGCCGATTTCCTGAAAAAAGTTGATCAAAGCAAGGAATATTGGGAAATGGTAGACAGGAAGGGTTAATAGATTATGCCAAAGAAATATCATATTCATCCAACAACTACCCCGCTGGAGATGGAATATCTTTATAAGTTCAAAATCACCCGGGGTGAAAACTGCATAAACTGCGGAAGGTGCAGCAAGGTCTGTATCTATCAAGCCCATAAGCGCAGAAAAGGTGATCAGCGCAAAATGGCCGAGCCCAATACGGTGCTGTGCCGGAACTGCTTCAGGTGCATCCAGGAATGCCCGCGCGGAGCGCTGGAAAAATCCCTGCATCAGGATTATGTCAATATCAGCGGCTCCTACTGGAAAGCGGACATATTCCTCACGCTCTGGAAACAGGCCGAAGACGGCAAGGTTCCCGTGACTGGCGCCGGCTACCGCGGGCCGTTTACCGGAGCCGGCTTTGACAGCATGTGGACCGACATGTCGGAAATCGTGCGCCCCACCCGTGACGGAATTCACGGACGGGAATATATCAGCACCGGTGTTGAGCTGGGCCGCAAGCTGGGCCATCTGGCCTTTGACAACGAAGGCCGCCTGTTGTCGCAACCGCATCCCACGGTGGATATCCCGCTTCCTATTATATTTGATTTACCACCGGTGGAATTGGGCCCGAATCTTAAGCTGGCTCTAATCAAGGCAGCCAGCGAGATCAGCACCTGCGTTATGCTGCCGGCGGCGGACATCAAGCCCGAGATGGCAACCTACAGTGAGAGTATCATCCCGTTCATCAGCGAGGGTGAAATTGAAAAATATGCAGACATTCTGAAGAACGCTCGTCTGGTGGCCATTGATTATGCCGATGACCTGGCGGATAAACTGGCAGCGGTAAAAGAGCGCATTAAAAATATCAGCAATGCGATAACCATTATCCGGATTCCGGCCGTCAGCGGCGTTGAAGGCATCGTTTCCCGGCTGGTAAACAGCGGCGCGGAGGTGATCCATATCGTGGCGGATTATCGCGGCCTGGAGATAAACAAAGACCAGGCAGCTAACTTCCAACCGCGCCTGATCAAAGATATCATCCGCTCCGTCCACTTGCAGCTGGTTGAGGAGAGGATCCGCGATGAGGTCACCTTGATCTTCTCCGGTGGTATGGCCATGGCCGAGCACATTCCTAAAGCAATGCTTTGCGGTGCTGATCTGACAGCGATAGATATCCCGCTGTTCATCGCCCTGGGCGCCCGATTATACGAAGGGCCAGAAAAGCTGCTGCTGTTGCCGGAAGGTCTCGAAAAATTATCAGTGGATATCATTGCCCAGCGCATGGTCAATCTCATGTGCGCCTGGCATTCCCAACTGCTGGAGGTTATGGGCGCCATGGGTATCCGCGAAGCCAGGCGGCTGCGGGGAGAAACCGGCCGGGCCATCTTCTTTGAGCAGATTGATGAGGAAACCTTCGGAAAGTTATTTAAGTAGGGGCAATCATCGTGTCATTGCGAGCGTAGCGCGGCAATCTTTCTGTTGCTGTTAACACAATCACGATGAAGGAAAAGATCTAGACCATTTTTCATTTACACACCATGACCGGGGAAGATTGCCGCGTTGCTGCGCTCCTCGCAATGACAAATACGTGAGTTTTCATAGCAATGACAAGTAAGTAACCAGGCAACTGGAAAGTTGAATAATAAATATAAATTGGGTGATAGAATATGAAACCATCAACAGTAAAAATTGAAAAGACTCCTTCCCGGTTTAAACACCAGGTGCCCAAGTACAAGGTTACCCGGTCGAATGACTGCATCAACTGCGGCACCTGCGCCAAGACCTGTCCGTATGGCGTGCATGAGCGGCCGGAAGGGCATAACAAGGTCAATCCGCCCATCGATTACAAATGCATTGGCTTTGCATGTCAGGACCAGGAATTCTGCTGCATTGCCCAGTGTCCGCGTCAGGCTTTGAGCCTATCGCTCAATCCCATGTATGAAACATTGGGGGATCCCCGCTGGACTGCCGACATGATTACGGGCACCTGGATCATGGCCGAGACCGGCTATCCGCCCGAGCGTACCGACCTGGAATATAACGTGGGCAACTCCGGCGGCGGCTTTGATAAGCTGCGCTTGAAGTTCCCGGCCCATCCGCCCCAGGTGGATAAGTCCGAGATCTCAACCGCTATTGAGCTCAATCGCCGCAATGACGGAAGAGCGCCGGTGGTTATTTCTACTCCGGTCTATGGCGGCGGTATGTCCTTCGGATCCGTCAGTCTGCCGACCATGGTTTCCAAGGCCCACAACGCGGCTATATGGAATACCTTTACCTGCACGGGAGAAGGCGGTTTCCCGGATGTTTTAATGCCTTATACTGATAATGTCATAACCCAGGTGGCCACCGGTCTATTCGGCGTGCGGGAAGAAACCATCCAGCGCGTTAAGATCGTCGAATTCAAATACGCCCAGGGCGCCAAACCCGGTCTGGGCGGCCACCTCTTGGGCGAGAAGAATACGGCCAGCGTGGCCAAAATGCGTGAGGCAGTCCAGGGCACCTCGCTGTTTTCACCGTTCCCTTTCCACTCGGTATATTCAATTGAAGACCACAAGAAGCATATCGACTGGATCAAGGAGATGAACCCCATGGCCCTGGTTTCCGTCAAGGTTTCTACCCCCAATGATGTGGACATGGTGGCGGTCGGTTCTTACTATGCCGGCGCCCATATCATCCATATCGACGGCGGCTACGGCGGCACCGGCGCAGCGCCGGATATCGCCAAGAAAAACATCGCCATGCCCATTGAGTACGCCATTACCAAGGTGCACAATTTCTTAAAGGCCGAAGGCGCCAGAGATGCGGTGACCCTGATTGCCTCGGGCGGCATCCGCACTGCCCACGACCTGGTCAAGGCTATCTGCTTGGGCGCCGATGGTGCGGTAATCGGCACGGCGGAAATGGTCTCCTTGGAATGTGTGCGCTGCGGCAACTGTGAATCCGGTCGCGGCTGCGCCCGCGGTATCGCCTCCACCGACTCGGAACTGGCGGATCTGTTTACCGAAGAATGGGCCACCCAGCGGTTAACCAATATGTATCATGCCTGGAATTATCAACTGGTAGAGATCCTGCAGAAATTCGGCATGAAGAGTGTCAAGGAACTGGTAGGCCGTACCGACCTGCTGGAGCATATCGATTACAGCCGAACGGAGGCGGATTAACATGGATAAAGCTGACAAAATATTAGAATCACGCAGTGAACTTTTACGGCAGGTACCGCCGCTGGCCGCTAACATGGAAGAGGAAGGCGGTTGTGGAGTTACCGGCTTTATCAGCTCGATTCCGGTTACCGGAAAAAACATCTTTGAGCCTTCGGCCCAGATGCACAACCGCGGCAATGGTAAAGGCGGCGGCATCGGCGCAGTCGGTTTTATACCGGAAGCCTTGGGCGTTTCCCGCCAGGTCTTGGATGATGACTACATGCTCCACATTGCCCTGCTGGATAACAGCGTGGCAGCTGAGATCGAAGAGATCTATATCAAACCGAATTTTAACATTGACAGATCCGAAAAGCTTGAGACTATCGAAGACTATCAGTCTATCGGCCTGGAGGTAAGACCACCGGATATCATGCGCTATTTTGTACGGGTCAAGGACGATGTCCTGGATGCCTTCATCCAGGAAAAGGGCCTGACCTTTATGGATCGGCGCGCTGCCGAAGATGAGTTTGTGTATCAGAACAGCTTCAGGATCAATACGCGCTATTATGCTTCGCTGGGTGAGAAACAAGCCTTTGTCATGTCCCATGGCCGCAATATGATGATCTTGAAAATTGTGGGGTATGCCGAGAATGTGGTGCGTTATTACAAGCTGGATGATTTCAAGGCCCATGTCTGGCTGGCTCACCAGCGCTATCCCACCCGCGGCCGGGTCTGGCATCCCGGCGGCTGCCATCCTTTCAGTGCGCTGAACGAGGCGTTAGTGCACAACGGCGATTTCGCCAACTACCAGTCGATATATGAATACCTGAAACAGCGGAATTACCAGCCCCTGTTTTTGACCGACACCGAGGAAGCGGCCCTGCTGCTGGACCTGTGCAACCGCGTGTACCAGTATCCGCTGGAATATATTATCGAAGCCATGGCGCCGACCTCGGAAAGGGACTTCGACATGCTGTCTCCCGAAAAGCAGCAGATCTACAAGGCCATTCAGACGCATCATGTAGGCGCCTCACCCGATGGTCCGTGGTTCTTTATCATCGCCAGAAATGACGTCAAGGATGGCCAGTTCCAGCTGATCGGCATTACCGATACCGCCATGCTGCGTCCCCAGGTATTTGCCCTGCAGGAAGGCGAAGTCCAGGTGGGACTGATCTGTTCGGAAAAGCAAGCCATTGATGCTACCCTGATCTCGCTGGCCCGGGAAGATGCCCGCTTCCGGCCCATTGCCGACAAGTATTGGAATGCCCGCGGCGGCAGTTATACAGACGGCGGCTCCTTTATCTTCAGCCTCAAGGACAGCGGTGATGCCAGCGGTAACAAAAAGCTGGTATGTACTGATAAGTTCGGTCGCATAATTGAAGTTCCCAGGGATAAAGAGATCTGTGATGTGGCCCAGCCAATTGAATCCAATACGGCCTGCCAGGCAATCGAGGCAAAGATTCAAGCCTTTTATGCTGAAAAAGATCCGGCCATCGCCACCCGGAAAATAGTGGCCTATATGCAGGAAAATATCAGCGGATTTGATGGCAACAGCCTCAGGTTCGCGGTGGAAACCATCAAAAAGCAGGCGGTTGAAGATGATGACTACAGGCAAACCGCCATTGATAGCCTGACCCTGTTGGGCGATTTGCGCTATAATACCGGCAAGATGAAGCGCAGCTCGGTCCAGCATGTTCTCAAGCTCGCCCTGGATGGGATCTTTGATGAAACCACCATGATTACCGGGAAATCCAACTCGCGCTTCAGCCGGATCGATTTTGCCACCCGAGGCGAAATCCGCCCCCCGCATAATAACGAGAAGATCCTGATTATCGATGCAGAAGCCTTTGAACCGGAAGGCGATCTGTGCGACGCCGTGCTGATCGTCAAAGCCTACCAACTGGGCTGGAAACAATTTATTGTTTACAAGTACCGCGGTCAGCGGTTTACCGGGTGCGGCTTCGGCCCGGCTACGCAAGGCGTGCGGATAGATGTCTATGGTTCTTCCGGCGATTATCTGGCCTCCGGCATTGACGGCATGGAAATCTACGTGCACGGCAATGCCCAGGATCAGCTCTGCCAGATCATGAAAGACGGTAAGCTGGTGGTCTACGGCGATGTGGGCCAGACGTTCATGTACGGAGCCAAGGGCGGAGTGGCCTATATCATGGGCAATGCCGCCGGACGGCCGCTGATCAATGCCGTCGGCAGACCGCGAGTGGTTATCAATGGTACGGCACTGGACTATTTGGCGGAATCCTTCATGGCTGGCGATCCGCTTAACGGCGGTGGGTTTGTCGTCTTAAACGGCATCGGATTTAACGATGAGGACGGCTCGATCCGGGAATATGACTCACCCTACCCGGGCTCTAACATTTTCTCACTGGCCTCTGGCGGCGCGATCTATGTCCGTGATCCGCAGAAAAAGCTGGTGGAAGAACAGCTTAACGGCGGTGAATTTAATGAAATCAGCGACGCGGACTGGGATCTCGTCCTGCCGTATTTAGAAGAAAACGAAAAACTCTTTGCTATCAGTATAGATCGACTCCTCACGGTGGATAACCAAAAGAAATCCCCCAAAGAGGTCTATCGCAAGATAATGCCTAAAAAGGATCACGCACCGGTAAAAAATACCGACGGCCTGAATGAGACCCTGTAAATAGTGCTCCCCCGGGTGCGAGCTCGGGGGTTTGTAATATGATCGGTTCAGACGGTTATACCCCCTGGCCGATCATGTTAGTAGCTGTTTTGAAGAAGAGGCTGTGCCCATTATGGGCTAGCAGTAACAGCAAATAGCCAATGCTACGTTTTATACTATTTTGATTGGCCTTATTTACTTCCATATCAAGAACAGTAACCTTCCCTTTTGTGGGTTTCAATAGGGTAGTTAATATCCGCATTAAAGTAGTTTTACCTGACCCATTTCTGCCAAGCAAGCCAAAGATTCCCGAACCTATGGCCTTCATTTAAGGCTGTAACCTTATTATTGTACTTTTTTGTCAGGTCCAAAGTTTGAATTGTCATCCGCCTACACCCCTTTGTATTTTTAATTTTTAGTAAACAATTACTTCGAATTATTCTTAAGCAGCCCCGATGGGACCAAAAGATGCTTAAGTTCTTCATATTTATTGCGGGTCATGTAAGTCGCTACATGGCAGTTTTCCAGATCCACCTCATAGCTGCGGTTATTAGTGTTTTTGATCATGGAGATTTTAGACAGGTTAATGATGTATGAATTATGTACCCTGGCAAACTGCTCAGGTAAAAGGGCTTCTAATTCGGTCAAGTTATAGCTGGTTTCATAGCTTTTTTGGACAGTATGGATGATAGTCTTTTTCCCGTCCTTTTCTATACAAGTGATCGAATCCGGGTTAAGCAGTATGGTACCTTCCTTTACCTTTATCGAAAGCCGGTTATTCAACAAATGGTCATCCCGCTGGGAAATGATTTCAGTAAGAAGATCTGCCACCCGCTCCTTTTGTATCGGCTTTAGCAAGTAATCATAGGGATGGGCGCAATAGGCGTCCAGGGCATACTTGGCATAGCCGGTAAGAAAGACACAAACCGTTTTGGGACTGATCTTGTTGATGATTTTTGCTGTTTGGATGCCATTGCAGGAATCGTCCGGACCCAATTCAATATCCAGCAAGGCAACCTGCGGCAAACAATTCTGAGCTGCAGTTACCGCAGCCTGAGAATTGTTTACCGCTATAACTTTGTCTACCAAAGGATGTTTACTCACCAGGAGTTCAAGAAACTCCAAGGTGTACTCTTCATCTTCAAGAATAAGTACGGTTGCCATCTTACTACCTCATTGATTCGGGAATTTCAGGTTCATGCAGTATTAAAAATTTGAATGAATTGGCATTGGTTTGGGCGACTAAAACCAATACAGCTGCAAATATAGAAGAACCAAAAACCAACAGTTTGCGCATCATGGATCAACGACCCCCTTTCTTATTAATTCAGCATCCTGTCGACAGAGCCTATTAGCTTAAACCCAAAAGGAGAAATCAATACAGCACTCACGATCGCCCCCAAAATCATGGCCAGGGCCAGATCGTTGTACTGCAGGGCAATAAAGGCCGAAACAGACCCTGCCCATATAAACACTGTAATGAGCATTTTGCGTTTTTGCCGCTTCAGCGTTTCAGCAGAATTAGTTGGATTCCTACAAATGTTGGCCGGTACCCATTTTAAGGTACATATCAAAACGAACATCAACCCCACCACAAGCAGCACTTCCAGCGGTAATCGATTCATCATCTCCACAGAAGCGAAATAAGCCGAGCCCAGCATCAAACTGGAGCCCACGACCAGACAACGCGGAAATGTGCTCATATGTACTCCGCCCCCCCAGCCTCGGAAGGGAATGAAAACAGCTAAAAAGGCCAGAGTTGTCGGTACGATCTGTAGGCAGAACGCTGCCAGGATAACCAAGACCAGGTTGATCAAAACCATAAGCAACAGTTCCAATGCATAGGCATATACCTCTGCTTGTTCCCCTGTTTGCAATATATTGCCCAAGCTTTTACCCATATTTAAGGTCAGAGTTTTCAGCATAACATCTACCTGCTCCCGGTAATTTAAGAATTATGGTGGTCTTTGGCTTGGTGATGATCTTAATACTGCCATGATACTTGTTGACCAGCTTATTAACGATATATAGGCCGTAACCCCGGCTGTCGGAACCTTTGGTGGTGATGCCGGCCTCAAAGACTTTGGCCGGGTCGCTTATGGGAGTGCCGTTATTGATTATGTAGATCAAATAAAAGCCATTCTCCCATTTGAACTCTACCCCCACTCGAGGTTCAGCAGCAGTAGCGGCTGCTTCGATCGCATTATCCAGCAGATTGCCGAGCATACTGCACAGATCCCAGACGGGTATGCGGATATCGGCCAGTTCGCATTTGACCGCCACGGCAAAATCGATATTGTTGACCTCGGCAACACTGTTCTTGCTGTTTATTAAGGCAGAAATGGCCGGATGATCGATATAATAGATCATCTTATTGGACCGGTATTGACTGGTAATACCATTGATATATTCCTGAGCAGTTTCGATCTTATTGAGCTCGATCAGGGCTTGAATAGTCTGCATGTGTTTAACATATTCATGCCGCTGGATTTCTGTGGTTTCCAAAATGCTTTCCACCTGGTGCAGGTGGCTTTTTAACAAACGAGTTTGCGTCTGCTCTTTGGTTTGTTTCTCGATGTGCTTGATGGTAAACACCTCGAAAACACATATACATACCAGCCCCAGGTTGAGATAGGGCAGAGCTTTTTTAAGAGAATACAAGTTAGCGGAGGCGACTATGCTGCTGTTGATCAATAAGATGAATAAGATTTGAACAAGAATGGCCGCTACCGCCCACCAGGTATTATGCAATTTCGTTTCACTGCCGAAATCGTATAAAATGAAATCCTTTTTCACTATATAGGCCAACAAAAGTGTTGCGATCACTGCGATCGGGATAAAAGCCGCCAGGTTGATCCACGGGTTGACGATTATTTTATCCATTGAAATATGGAAGGTTGCCATGGTCAAAGGCAGCAGTACACTTTCCAGGACCCCATAGATGATCATTCCCAAAACCATAGATGCAAAGCAGTATCTCAAGTTAATGCGAAATAACGATGAAGATAATAAAGTGAGCAAGGTGATCAGTATTAAGGTATTGGCTGCATAAGGAAGCGCCAGAGGGCGCAAGAGGTAGCATATCACGCCCATTATAACTGCCAGCTCAACAACATCCCTGTTTCTGGTGCTGAGATTAAACAGACGAAATCCAAACTCAATAATGAATATTGCTTGCGGGACTGATATCAGTAAAGCAATATACCAGGGTATAGCATGCATCCCAACAGCCTCCATCGATCCACCAGATATACTTAATATACTACAAAAACCTGTTTTTTCCTTTCACTAAGAATAGATGACTGATAAATGAACCTAAAAGTAACATATTTTGGTTTGGATATGACTTTTTTAGTGCTGAGCACTTTCAAATGGCTGTATTTAATTGATTGGCAGGATCCAGACCAATTTGTGTAGTTGTTAGACCCATATATCAGTCACATGGCAAATTATGTAGAAATAGTAAAAAAGGAGGTATATCATAGACTTATCGCTGGGGAGCCTGGAGGGACGAACCATGAAGTATAAGCTTTCTGAAACGACTAAATGCATTAGCTATAAAAAGAAAGTGATTTTGGGAAATAGAGAAACGGGGCAGTGGATCAGAATATCAGATCAAAGCTTTGAGGTAATAAAAATCTGCATAGAAAATGGCATTGACAGCGAAGATCTGCTGGGGCGGCTTTATGATGATGAAGATCGTCAATACGTCCGGGAACTGCTGAACAAATTAGTGCTTATGAAATTGATCGAGATAGAAGGCCAGGCTCCGCCAGTAAACAAAAGTGTGTCCTGGGAAGTCACCCATCGGTGCAATCTAAAGTGCATCCATTGCTGTATCGATGCTGGCAATGCATTGGGCAGCGATGTCTTTGATACCAATCAAGTTTTACAAATGCTTTATAAGATCATTCTGTGGAAACCCGGCTCGATCATATTGAGCGGCGGCGAACCACTGGTTAGAAACGACATTATAGATATCCTCGAACACCTGTCAAAAAACTATAGCGGCAAGGTTATTCTATGTACCAATGCTACGCTTATCAATGATGAAAATGCCCAGGCCATTTCAAAATTGGTCTACAGAGTGGATATAAGCATCGATGGTGTCGATGAAGAATCATGCTCGATCATCCGGGGGCCGGGTGTTTTTGATCGGGTGGTCAATGGTATACGCCTCCTGCAAAAGCATGGGATGACCAACATCGATCTATCGATGGTCATGTGCGATAGAAACAGACATTTGACCGAAGCCTTTTTCGCCTTGAACGAGCAGTTGGGGACCAAGCCATTGGTCAGAGGCTTTGCAGCAGTGGGCCGAGGCAAAGATAATGTTTTGCAATTGATGGATCCGGAGCATGAATTATTGTTCATTCCCGATCACTATATCGACCTGGCCGATCCTAAACCTCTACAAATGTGTTCATGCAATGCGGGAATCAGAGAAATCTTTATTGATTACTTGGGCGATATTTATCCCTGTCCTACCTTGGACAGCAGCCGCTTTAAAATCAATAACATTACTCAGATCGAGAGCCTCAATATACTCGAGGATTACATATCAAGGAAATGCAGACCTTATGCAGAGTTACAAGAGCTGCAGCCCGATCTTAATACGAAGTGCAGCGGGTGCCCGGTAAATTTGTTCTGTTGGACATGTTTGGCCGACTTTGATGTTCATTTAGGCAATGATCAGAGCGTTTTTGAGCAAAGGTGCAGCATACTCAAACCGGTTCTCTTTAAAAAGGCGTGGAATGAGGTAGTTATATGAATTTTACATTTTGGGTAACCGACAATTGCAATCTAAGCTGCCGGTACTGCTATGTGGATCGTTTAAGTGACAGGTCTGATTCGATGACAGTGGAAACCGCCGAAGCAGCCATCAAATACACGGTCAGCCATTTCGAGAAGTATAAAAATGCCAATGATTCTCTGATGATAGGATTTCACGGCGGAGAACCCTTACTCAGATTCGACCTTATAAGATACATCGTTGCCCAGTACGAGAAAATAGCCCAGGCTAAAGGTTTTCACATTACATATACTTTGACCACCAATGGCACATTGATCGATCCCGATGTAACAACCTTCTTAAATCAACATAAGGTGGCGGTCACCATAAGTATCGACGGCACACCGGAGACCCACGATCTGCAGCGCCCCTTTAAAAACGGGAAAAACAGTCACGAGCTGGTTATTAAAAATGTCATAGCTATGCTGGATCATGATCCTTACTTACGTATTAGAATGACGCTGACCCCAGATACGATCGACAAATTGCATGAAGATATCATGTATCTGCTAGACCGCGGATGTAAAGTGATCGTGCCTGCGCTCGACTATTATGATCCTGACTGGACAGAAAACAACATGAACGTTATGGAAGGTCAGCTGAAGAAGGTGATCCAGCAAACCAGGGATCGTGAAGATCTATTGATAGCCATGCTGAATGAAGATTTCAGACCCAAAGACAAATGTACTGTAGGCATAAATACCCTGCATATATCGCCGGCAGGAGATCTATATCCATGCGTATTAGCGGTGGGCGATCGATCATTCTTAATAGGAGATATCTACCAGGGAATAGATCAGGCCAACCGCGACTTAATAATAAATATGTCGGATAAGGAAAATGATATTTGTCTTGGCTGCCGCCTCTATGGATCCTGCGAAGGTGTCAGATGCAAGATAGTAAACAAGATATACACCGGTGATTACTGTAAGCCTTGTGGGACCCAATGTGCAGTGGAAAATATTAAATGGGCCATCAAGAAGTCAGCATTGGCTGCATCGGTTCTTCATACATAGAACAGCTGCTATGTCATGAAGGTGATGGGTCAATTATATATATAATGCTGAAATAGCTGTGGAAAGGAGGTGTACCAATGATCGAAATCAGAAAGATCGAGGACAAGAATGATTATGAAGTCATGGCCCAGGAAGGCCATTGTTATGTGGTGGGTAAACCAGTTTATTATCAGGGGCATGATTGTCTTAATGATTGTAACGCCTATGGCGAGCCGCCCAGTTATGTGAGCACCAAATATTAGTCTTTATAAAACCTGGCTGCCTGGAATAGGGGGCCAGGTTTATAAAGGGTTTAGAAGAGCTGAGAGCAATTATAAAAGTGGTGAAGCGTAAATGAGAGGTTATCAGAGTATAGCTTTTAGATACCTGGTCAAAAACCCGGCCAGGTCTATATCGATCATAGTCAGCATTACCTTAAGTCTGGCATTAGTAGTCGGTTTCGGTGTTTTATTGGGCAGCGCTCAAAAAACCGAGATCGAGAAAATGAGATATGAGTGCGGCTACGAACATGTAAAATTCCATAAGGTAACCGCGGAGCAGCTGGCCATAATTAAGGTACATCAGGACCTGTTCAAGCAAACCGGCATTAAAAGCTATTATGGATATCATTATTTTCCTCAAAAAGGCTGTTTGTTCTTATGTTGTGCTGACCCGGGATACATGCGGATCAACGGATCGGAAATCATTAAGGGGAGATTCCCTTCCCGACCGGGTGAAGTCGCTCTCGATACATGGAGTTTCGAGGCACTGGGATTACGCCCGGAGATAGATCAAAAAATCGTGATGGACATAGATCATCGCGGCAGCAAAAGCCAGGAAGAGTTTATCGTAGTCGGGATCATGCAGGATCGCGTCCGGAATAAGGCTAACAGCGTTGTTGAGGGACTGATCCCCCTTTCGCAAGTCAGAAAAGAAGAAAGTGATACCGAATTCAGTATTGAATTCAAACCGGATGTAGCTATCGATGAAGCGATCAAGATGATGGCCAAGGCCGCAGCCATCGACGGCGATAATATCCAGCCCAACGGAATGCTCTTAACGGCAATGGAGGAAGCCAAAGCTACCGACTGGAAAAACATATATCTGTGGATAATCATCTTTCTATTAGCATTCTTTGTTATATCTGGTATCCACAGCTTGTCGATCTATCGCAGGATCCAAGATTATGGGATGCTGCGCATAATAGGTTCTACGAAAAGACAGATAAGATCAGTGATCTGCTTAGAAATGCTGATCCTATTGCTGCCGGCGATCCCTTTAGGCATTGTGCTGGGGATAGCCGCGGCTTATGGCCTGAGCGGAATGGCAGGACAAATATTAGTAGAAGGCGGCGTGCAAATACAAAGAATATCTATCTCAATGGCCCCCATCACCAGTGGGATATTGGTTGTCTTAGCCGCCGTAGCCTTTTCGCTGATAAAAACGGTGACCATGTTAGAGAAGATCTCACCCTTGGAGGCGGTCAGGGCCAATGCTCAGATGACTGGAGGGCAGGGTATAGGCCAGAGATGGGGCTGCCTGGCGAACAAGCTTGATGTGACCCAAAGGATCGTTATAGGGCATTTAAGAAGAAATAGGAAGAATACTGCGGTAATCGTTACATCCATGATCCTGGCCAGTGTATTATTTATGTCGGTAAGCATGTATGGAGTGCTGGATAAAGCCAACATGCAGAACAATATGGCAAGAATCGGTTGTAACTATGATTTTAATCTAGTTGTATCGATACGTAATCCAATGGTGGTCGGTTTTAATGAGCAGGCTATTGCATCAATTCAGCATATTTCAGGGATAAAAGAAGTACTGCCGCAAAGGCTGATGTATTCTGAACTATTATTAGACAGCCAGGAAGTAAGTGATAAAGACTATTTTAAATGGCTAAACAGTACTCCATTTTACAAAGACGTACTAAAGGGACTCCTGGTCAAGAAAGATGATACAGGTCAGTTTATATTGAAGAATAATCTATGGGGGTACGATGACAGTGAGCTGAAACAACTAAACAAATATCTGATCCAGGGAGAGATCGATATTGAAAAAATAAAGGATGGGTCATCTGTAATTTTAACCATGCCCACACCGATGCGCAAACCAGTTTTGACGATAAAGGCAGGGGACATTATCAGGGTCCGCTTTCAGAAGAATAACGAACCCTATTATGTATATGATGATGATCAATACATAAACAAGGAATTCAAAGTAGGAGCGATCGTCAGCAATTCATTATCCAGCGAGGAATTCAGAACTGGATTCAACAGCGCAGACATTATCATGGACGGAGAAAGCTTTAGAAAACTCGTTGGCTATGATAACTACCGCGTGGTGAGTATCAACCAACAAGAAGGGGTCAGCCCGGAAAAGATCCATCAACAACTTCGCGGGATCGCCAACAGTATACCGGATACCTTGTTGAGGGATCTATACCAGGAAAAAAGATCCATAATCGGTCTGAACGGGCAAAAAGAAATATTCCTCTACGGATTGATAATGGTGCTGTTCCTGATAGGCATGATCAACATACTTAACACTATCAATTATAATTTTCTTTCCCGCCAAAAAGAGTTTGCCCTAATGAGAGCGGTTGGTCTGACCAAAAAACAGCTAAATGCCATGATTCTTTTTGAGGGCTTGTTTTACGGCATCACCAGTGCTTTAACTGCAGTTGGTTTAGGAACTGTATTACAAATCGTGATCTACGATCTGCTCATGCCCGTCACACTTAAATACCCCCTACTATGGAAGTCATATATCCTGGTTATCTTGATGAATATAGTTATTTCTTTAGCCGCAACTTACCTGGCCGGTTATAGGATCGCCCAAAGCAATGTTATGGATTCGATCAGACAAAACTGATGATACGGAGGAATATAGGTATGGTCATTTTGGAAACGAATGATTTGAGCAAGACCTATGGATATGGCGAGAACACGGTAGCCGCTCTGAAAAAATGCAATTTGTCGGTAAGCCAGGGTGAGTTTGTAACCATCATGGGCCCCAGCGGATCAGGAAAAAGCACCTTGCTGCATTTATTGGGCGGATTGGAGGATCCGACCGCGGGTACCGTGAAGATCGAAGGACAGGACTTGTTTAGTCTTAACGACAATGATCTATCTATCTATCGCCGCCGCAAGATAGGTTTTGTATTTCAGAATTATAACCTTATTCCGGTAATAAGCGTAAAGGAGAATATTGGATTTCCCATACTGCTGGACAAAGGACGGGTCGATTCCAGGCAGGTGGATGAGATCTGCGAGTCGCTGGGTATTGCCGACAAAATGAAATATTATCCTTATGAGCTTTCAGGAGGGCAACAGCAACGGGTGGCCATCGCCCGAGCGCTGATCAATCAGCCTGCTATCATACTGGCAGATGAACCGACCGGAAATCTGGATACTCAAACCAGCAATGAAGTGATCAGTCTATTAAAAGCAACCATTAAAAAATACAACCAGACCCTGATCATGATCACTCATAACCAGGAATTAGCGAAAAGTGCCGATCGGGTTGTATCTATCATCGATGGTCAACTTTATTCATGAATTGATGGGGCGCTGCGAAAACACAGTTCAATTAAATGCGGGGAGGTCGATTTGATGGCAAATATAATGATCACTCAAAGGTGTAACCTTAGCTGTCCTTATTGCTTTGCTAATGAGTTTACCAATACTAATACTGAGGACATGACTATTGATAACTTTAAAAAAGCATTGGATTTTATCAAAACCGATCCGCTTGAACGTGTGGGCATAATTGGCGGCGAACCGACCTTACACCCCGATTTTGCCAGGATGCTAGAGATAATCATCAATGACGACAGCATAAAGAGGGCCATTATTTATACAAATGGCGTGTTTATAAATAGATACATCAAACACCTGACCAATAATAAATTCACATTGTTGATCAATTGCAATCCGCCGGCAGCTATTGGATATGACACCTACAACAGGTTGATCGCCAATTTGAAACAAATGATCAATGAGTATTATATGAAAAACAAAATCACCTTAGGATTCAATATGTACCTGCCTTTCCCGGAATATCGATTCATCATCGATATCCTTAAAATGTTTGATTTTGATCATCTTCGTACCTCTATAGTTGTTCCCAATGACCGATCTGCTAATGTTTTTGAATACTTTGGCCGGATCAAACCCCGGGTGAAGGAACTCTTCGGCATCTTATCCGAGAACAACATCTTCCCCTTTTTCGATTGCAATGCGCTTATGCCTTGCATGATGACTGATGAAGAAAAAATGGCCATTAAAGACTTTATGAAAAAGGCACAGATCAGAGAAAATAAAGACTATGCGATCTGTAAGCCGATAGTAGACATCCTTCCTAATCTGGAGGCTATTAGATGCTTTGGATTATCCGAATTCGAAAAGGTTAGAATAGCTGATTTTCATAAGATTAAGGACTTAAAGAATTATTTCATGAATAGTTTTGATTCCTATGCCTTTAACGTTTCAACTGCAAAAAAGTGTAACGATTGCTATAAGAGAAAAACCATGCGGTGCTCCGGAGGCTGTTTGATATTTAAAATGAATAAGATCAATGACTTAAAATCATTAGCCAGGCAGGAAACCCAGGCGATCAATATTTCCTGAATCCAACTGGCATCCAAAGAGGGGTTTAAACTGTGTCAGATATAACTCCGTCAAATACCAGCATTAAGGTGGCGGTCATCGATAGCGGTATCGATGTGAACAACATCGATATAAAAGATAACATCGTTGGGGGGATCTCTTTCGAAGATGACCATTCTGAAGATTACCATGATGAAAACGGTCATGGAACGCTTTGCGCGGCAGTGGTCAAAAGTCAATATCCTGCTGCTGGAATCTATGCAGTAAAAGTATTGAACCATGATGCGGGCGGGACCCATAGATCATTATTGAACGGCCTTAAACATATGCTGGGTTCGGATATAAGATTGATAAATCTGAGCATTGCAATATTCAATGATGATTATGCGCAGCAGATAAATGAGATCTGCCAGGCCTTATACAATGAAGGTAAAATTATCGTCTGTTCAATCGCCAACGGTTCGGATAAAAGCAGCCCGGCTCAATTTGCCAATGTGATCGGGGTAGCCGGCAAGATGTTTAAAACACCCGAAGAGTATTGGTACAATTCAAGGTATGACATTCAATGCATCGCGGATATGACCCGTATGCTGACCAGTGACTTGAAGGGGACTTATCGTTTGTGGGGCAAATGCAACAGTAAAGCCACCGCATTGTTAACTGGAAAGATCGCCGGGATCATGGCGGAAAAACCGGATATATCTTTTGAAGAACTGGAAGAGATCCTGGAAGAAAAGGCAGCCAGAACGGAATGGGACAGCATTAGCCTGCAAGAAGATGAACTGCCCAATGAATCATTTAATAAAGAAAAATACACCACGAACAGCGGAATAGTACAGCAGATAACCAGCATATTCAAAGAAACCTATAGGCTGTCAGAGGATATCAGTGACTTGCTGCAGGCCAATCATCTATTTCATCCCTCCATTGGCGTGGATCCATCTAATTGTTATGAAGTTATACAGAGGATTGAGACCACCTTTGGCCTTAAGTTTGATTACAGGTATATCTCATCGGCTACTTTTGCTTCAATAAACACTCTATCTGATTTGGTGATCGACAGATCATAGCAGCGATCATTGATGTGAGGGTAAACATGAAAAGTGTTGGGAACAGCAATCTTATAAGATTCATACGCACAGCTTTAAAAAATAAGATGGGCAATTTATTAGTGATCATACTGACGATCACTATTACTTTATTAAGTCTACTGCTGCCGCAGATCACCAAAGGGATAATTGACGACGGGATCATGTCCAAGAACATAAGGTTTTTACTTCAGATGGCCGCCATTTATTTAATAATAAACATCTTAAACACCGTTTGCAGGATAGCCCTGGATCTCACTTATTCGAGACTTAACAAGCAAATAATCAGCCGATTGAAGATCCGCATAGTCAGCCATTTATCCAAACTATCCGGCAGGTATTTCACCAATATAAAGACCGGCGAACTAATGAATGTGATCGACAGCGATACATATATCATTGAAAACTCCGGGATTCAACTATTCTTTGACATGGCAGCCAACAGTATTACCGCAATTATTGCCTTCGCCTTCCTGGCCCGTATGCAATTTGATTTACTTCTGATCGTTATAATCATTCAGGCTGTGATGATACTGTCACAGTTTTTCTTTTCTAAAGCTATCACCCGTCAGGTCCAGTCAGTCCGAGAGCAGACCGGCACATTAGGTGGGATCCTGCAGGAATACATAGCTAATCTGGTGTACATAGTCATTGTAAAGGCCAAGTTATTCATATTCCGCAAGTATTTTCGGGAACTCCGGAAATACGCCCATAAATCAATAAAACTAGATCTTACTTTTTCATCAAACGTTGCAGTATCAGTTCTCTTAAATAATCTGATCACGGTATGCATATACGGTTATGGTGGGTATAAAGTAATCACCGATCAATTGACCTTTGGAGAATTGATTGCCTTTCAACAGTATGCCGGGTTGTTTATCGGTCCCTTGATGATCGTAATACGATCATCAAGCAGGGTACAACAAGTCCTGGTATCCATCGATCGTGTTTTTTCCATCCTTTATGAACCTATCGAAATCAAACAAAACAATCGGGGGGACAGACCGGGTCCGGCATTTACTGGCTGTTTAGAGTTTGAAGATGTTACTTTTTCATATGATGAACAGCAAGTATTAAAGTTAATAAATATGACATTCGAACCCGGCACCATAACTGGTATTGCAGGGGGCAGCGGCAGCGGCAAGACTACTATAACCAAACTCATTTACCGGCTGTGGGATGTTGACTCCGGCCGAATATTGGTCGATGGTATAGACATTCGAGAATACAACCTAATGGCATTGAGGAAACGCATTGCGATCATCTCACAAGATGTATTCCTGTTCAACGACACTATTCTCAACAATCTTAGTATGGGAAACTCCTCCGTTGAGTTAGAGCGGATCGAGTATATATGCAAGAAGATCGGGATCTACGGTTTTATCATGGAACAACCGGATGGCTTTCAAACGGTAGTCGGAGAAAAAGGCATCAAACTCTCAGGAGGGCAAAAGCAGAAATTAGCATTTGTAAGAATGCTGCTGAGTGACTCGGAAATCATAGTACTGGATGAGGCGTCTTCTGCATTAGACAATAATTCAGAGAAAATTATCTGGGACAATATGCGGGACTTAACAGTAAATAAAACGGTGATAGTTATAGCCCATAGGCTTTCCACTATACAGGATGCTGATAATATCTATATTCTTAATAACGGCCAAGTAAGTGAAAAGGGGAACCATGAGCGGCTTTTAAACCTAAAGGGACAATACTATGATCTGTGGAATGTACACAATGTGGCATTGTAATGGCGTTTATTTTAAGACATCGCTTTCCATATATAGCAGGCCTTTAGCGACGGCATTGGTCGCCAACCGTACTGATTATTACAACCTCAAAGCCAAAGCTTGTTCCGCATGATAAAATCTTAGGCGAAGTAATAATTTAACAGCGCAAGGCTGACAAATTTCAATTTAGAAGCCAAGCCACTATCTATAATGCGCATGGCGCATGTCTGTTTGGCATGGTGCACAATTTTAAGATTTCCTGTTCAATTCTATCACACAGATTAACAGCTGTTTGCGGTTCTAATAATTCAGTAGCAATATAAGAAAAAGCCTCCTGCAGATCATTTTCCGCAGCAGGCGTAATAATTATCGCGTACTGTATCATGCATTCAGTCCTTTTCGAATATCAGAAAATACTTCTTCTGTAGGACGACCTTTGCCAGCCAAATAATCAGCATACCCTTTCTCTAATTCTGCATTAAATTCTACCTCGGTCATGGTAGTGACAGATTTAATTTTAGCCGGTGCTAATCTTAATTCAAAAGGTATCGCCTGATTAATAACCACTTGCTTTAAGAAAAGACCTACAGCATTTGACATTGAGATTCCCAGACTATCAAACACCTTTTCTGCCTGTTCTTTTACATCTGGTTCAATGCGCACATAAAGGTTTGATGATTTTCGCATGAAATCCACTTCCCTTCTCGTTCTTTTTAATACTATCATATGATATTGTACGTACAAAACAATTCAAATATTCCATCTGCCTATTTAGGATTGGTAGCATTCAGCTATCCATTTGACCTGTGGAGCCGCGTGTACCAGTATCCGCTGGAATATATGATTGAAGTCATGGCGCCGACCTCGGAAATGGACTTTGACATGCTGCCTCCCGAAAAGCAGCAGATCTACAAGGCCATTCAGACGCATCATGTGGGCGCCTCACCCGATGGTCCGTGGTTCTTCATCATCACCAGCGGCCAGCGCTTCACCGGGTGCGGCTTCGGCCCGGCTACGCAAGGCGTGCGGATCGATGTCTATGGCTCTTCCGGCGATTACCTGGCCTCCGGCATTGACGGCATGGAAATCTACGTGCACGGCAATGCCCAGGATCAGCTCTGCCAGATTATGAAAGACGGCAAGCTGGTGGTCTACGGCGATGTCGGCCAGACCTTCATGTACGGCGCTAAAGGCGGAGTCGCTTATATCATGGGCAATGCTGCCGGACGGCCGCTGATCAATGCCGTCGGCAGACCGCGCGTGGTTATTAACGGTACGGCACTGGACTATCTGGCGGAATCCTTCATGGCCGGAGATCCGCTTAACGGCGGTGGGTTTGTCGTCTTAAACGGCATCGGATTTAACGATGAGGACGGCTCGATCCGGGAATATGACTCACCCTACCCGGGCTCT